>Ga0137368_10001454_pt1 | contig 25089 bp, 20 predicted proteins | sample SagtaG_13_FD_104917 | JGI IMG/M metagenome (GOLD analysis project Ga0137368, IMG submission 104917) | Vadose zone soil microbial communities from Sagehorn Ranch, Mendocino, California, USA - Sage1_L_100_16 metaG | ecosystem: Environmental > Terrestrial > Soil > Vadose zone | place: USA...
CCCACCGGCGCGCGCAGGGCGTTCGACCCGCTCCAGGAGGCCGACCTCGTGCGGCTCGGGGCGGACCGGCTCGCGCGGAGCCGCGCCACCGCCGAGGCGCGCGAGCTCGCGCGCACGCTCGAGGAACGGGCCGACGCAGCGCCCGCGGAGGTCGCGCTCACGCTCCTCGCCTTCTTCGCGGAAGACGCCGGAGGCCGGCCGCCCGACGCGCTCCTCTCCCCCGAGGGCTGGTCGCTCCGCTGGGACCGCCTCCGCGCCGCCTGGCCCGGCGTGCCGGATCTGCCGCGCGCGCTCGCGCGGCTGCCACGCTGGCTCGCCGTCGGGGCGCGCGCGCAGGGGAGCGGCGTCGTCGCCGGCGTCCAGCTCGCGGACGCGGCGCTCGCCGCGGGCGTCCGCATCGCGCTCGAGCGCGCGTCGGTGGCGCGGCTCGCGCGCGCGGTGCTGTCGGCGCTCGGGCCGGACGGCGCGTGCGAGGGCTGCGGCGCCGCCGGCGCCGGCCTGCACCTCCACCGGACGCGCGGCCTCGACGAGCTGCACGGGGTCGTTTGTCCCGGCTGCGGCGCGATCCTCCGCAGCTACTGGCGCTACGGCGAGGCGGACGGGCTCGAGGCGCTCGCACCGCACGCGCTGCGGCTCGGGCTCGTCGCGGAGGCGACCGCGCAGCTCGCCGGGACGGCGATCGGTTTCCAGATGCTCCCGGAGGAGCGCGAGCGGCTGACCGCCGCCCAGCTGCGCCGGCGCTTCGCGGACCTGTACCTCGCGCCGAACGAGGTGGACCTGCCGGCGACCGCGGTCGGGCTCGCCGCCGGGCGCGACGAGCTCGCGCCGGGGGCGCGCCTCGCGCCCTCGGACAAGCTCAGCCTCACGATCGCGGCGGGGGCCGGGCTCGGGGCGGAGGAGCTGCTCGAGCTGCTTCGGGCTCGCATCGAGCGGCGGTTCCGGACGTAGCGCCTCCGCCCGCAAGGCCCGGACCTCCCGCCCGGGCGATCCCCCGCGCCCCGGCCCGAGGGCCACGAAGGGCACGGGCCCCGAGGGGGTGCAGGTCGCGTCCGGCGGCGAGACCGAGTCGCGCTTAGATGGATCTCACGGCGGCCGATCCCGCCGACGGAGGCTCCATGAAGCGCGCGCCGCTCGCCCTGTTCATCCTCGGCCTGATCCTCGTGACGGCGTGGCCGCTCTCGCAGGCGATCGGCGCCGGCGCGCCCTCCGTCGCCCTGGAGTCGGCGCTGTGCGAGCACATGACCCCGGCGAAGATGCTCGAGCACCCCGCGCTCGCCTACGAGTGGGCGCAGGCGCTGCGCTCCGCGCAGCCGGACGAGATCGCGCGGGTCCAGGCGATGCTCGCCGAGATCCGCGCGGCGCACGGGTGCAAGGGCGAGCTCGCGATGCCGGCGCCGGCACCGCGGGGATCCGCCTTGCCGCGGGGCCACCCGCCGATCCGCGAGGAGCGCGAGCTGCCAGCCGGCCACCCTCCGATCCCATCGAGCCCGAACGCGCCGATCTTCGAGCCTCCGGCCGTCTACACGATCTGACGCCCGTCCGGGCCGGGAGCGCGCCGGCCGGCCCATCGGCGGTATATGGGTGCCCCAGGAGGCACCCCGTGACGCCGCAGCCCATCGTCCTGCTCGTCGACGACGACGACGCCATCCGCGAGACCGTCTCGGAGTGCCTCTGCGCGGAGGGCTACGACGTGCGGGCCTTCGCCCACGGCGCGGAGGCGCTCGAGTGGCTCGGGCGCGGCGAGCGGCCGTCCGTCGTCGTCCTCGACCTCGTGATGCCGGTGATGAACGGGGCAGAGCTCCTCGCCCGGCTGCGCGCCACGCCGGCGCTGCGCGACCTCCCGGTCGTGCTCATGACCGCGGCGATCCCGACGCCGGGTCACCCCGCACCTGCGGCCGACACGATCCTCACGAAGCCGTTCGAGCTCGACCAGCTCCTCGACGCGGTGGCGCGCCACGTCGGGCTCGCCGCGTGACGGGCCGTGAACGCGTCGCGTGCGCCACGGCTGCGCCCGCGCGTGCCACGATGGCGCCATGAAGGTCCTCGTCACGGGGGCGACCGGCCTCCTCGGGTCCGCGATCGCCCGCGAGCTCGTCGCGCGCGGCCACGAGGTCAGCGCGCTCGTCCGGCCCGGGAGCGATCTCGCGCCGCTCGCCGGGCTCACGGTCGAGGTCGCGCGCGGCGACGTGCTCGACGCGGCGAGCCTGTCCGCCGCCCTCGCAGGGCGCGACGCGGTCGTCCACGCCGCCGGCCTCGCGCGGATCGGGGGCGACCCCGAGGCCACCCGGGCCGTCAACGTGCGCGGCACCGAGCTCGTGCTCGGCGCCGCGCTCGAGGCGGGGGTTGCGCGCGCCGTCCACACCTCCTCGACCTCGGTGATGGGCGGCACGCGCGCGCCGGCGCTCCTCGACGAGGCAACGCCCGGCAACGCGGCCTCCCTCGGGATCGGCTACTTCGCGACGAAGCTCGCCGCCGAGCACGCCGCGCTCGCCCTCGCCGCGCGCGGGCTCGCGCTCGTCGTGGTCCGCCCGTCGTTCGTGCTCGGGCCGGGCGACACCCACGGGTCCTCTGCGTCGCTCGTCATCGCGCTCGCCCGTCGCCGCATCCCGGCGTACGTCGAGGGGGGCGCCTCGTTCTGCGACGTGCGCGACGTCGCCGCCGGGCACGCCGCCGCGCTCGAGCGCGGCCGCGCGGGCGAGGTGTACGTGCTCGGGGGGCACAACCTCGGAATGGGCGAGATGTTCGCCCGGACCTGCGCGCTCGCAGGGGTTCCGGCGCCGCGCCGGCTGCCGGTCCCCGTCGCCCTCGCCTTCGCGGGCGCGCAGGAGGTGTACGCGCGGCTCGCCGGGCGCCGGCCGGGCATGACGCGCGAGCTCGTCCGCGCCGCCGCGCTCTACACGTTCGCGTCGAGCGCGCGCGCGCAGCGCGAGCTCGGCTACGTGATCCGCCCGTTCGAGGAGATGGTGGCGGACACGCTGCGCTTCGCGCTCGCGACGGGGCGGCTCAGGGCGGAGACTGCGGCGCTCCGGGCGCTCGCGCCGGGCTGAGCGCCGCGGGGGGCCACAGCCGCACGAACCGCACGACGCGCGGCGAGGCGTCCACGATCTCGACCTCGGATCCGTCCGGCGAGCGGAGCCGCGCGCCGCGCTCCGGCACCGAGCCCGCGAGCGCGATGCAGAGGCCCGCGAGCGTCGTGTAGCCGTCGCCCTCCGGCAGGTCGAGCTCGAGCGCGCGGTTCACCTCGCGGATCGGCGCGTCGCCCCGCACGAGCGCGGTGCCGCCGGGCTCGGGCTGGAACAGCGCCTCCGGCTGCTCCTGCTCGCCGAGGATGTCGCCGACGAGCTCCTCGACGAGGTCCTCGAGCGTGAGGAGCCCCACGACCCCGCCGTACTCGTCCACGACGACCGCGATCTGCGTCCGCCGCCGCTGCATCTCCCGCAGCACGTGGACCGCCTTCGCCGTCGCCGGCACGAACAGGACCGGCCGGACGAGGTCCTGCAGCACGATGAGCTGCTTCTCCCACGCCATCGCGGCGAGGTCCTTCGCGACGACGTAGCCGACGATCTCGTCGAGCGTCCCGTCGTAGACCGGCATGCGCGAGCGACCCTCCTCGAGGAGCATCCGCCGGAGGTCCTCGGGGGACGCGTCGCGCGGCAGCGCCACGATCCGGCTGCGCGGGACCATGACGTCGCCCGCGGTGAGGTCGCGGAAGGCGAGCGCGCGCGAGGCGATCTCCGCGGTCGGCGCGTCGAGCGCCCCGGCCCTCCCCGCCTCGTGGACGAGCTGCTCGATCTCCTCGACCGAGAGCCGCGCCTCGCTGAACGTGGTCCGATCGCCGAACGGGCGCAGGACGACGTTCGACGCCGCGGTCAGCAGCCAGACGAGCGGCCGCGCGAGCCCGGAGAGCGCGAGGAGCGGGCGGGCGACGAGCAGCGCGTACCGCTCGGACGACCGGAGGGCGAGCGACTTCGGGACCAGCTCGCCGAGCACGAGGGTCAGGAACGAGACGATCGCGACGACCAGCGCGAAGGCGACCGGCTGGGCGTACGTCCCGAGCAGCCCCTCGAGATGGGGGGAGAGCTGGCCCGCGAGGGCCGCGCCGCCGAAGGCCGCCGCGGTCGCGCCGACGACGGTGATCCCCACCTGGACGGTCGCGAGGAAGCGCTCCGGCTGGTCGCGCAGCCGCTTCACCGCCCGGGCGGACGCGCTCCCCTCGTCCACGAGCTGGTCGAGCCGCGTCTTGCGCACCGAGATGATCGCGATCTCGGCGCCCGCGAACACGCCGTTCGCGAGGACGAGGGCGAGGATGATCGCGATCTCGACGAGGAGCTCGTTCAGGCGGACGGCCTCCCGGGCCTGGGTACCACGGGGTCAGACCCCCGGAGGAGCGGCAATACCTCGATCCGAGGCGCTTCGCCGCGACCCCGCGGGTGTCCCGGTCCGGGGGCTCCCGCGTTACCCCCCACGACCATAAGTGAGTCCCCCCGAACAGATTCACCCATGATGCGGAGCGTCAAGATGGCGATCGAGGGCAGCGGGCACGTCGGAACCGAGCGCGTGTTTCCCGCGTCGGCCGGTGCGGCGGAGCGGATCCGGTTCCTCCTGCAGTGGGCGGTCCTCGCGCCGTCGCGCCACAACACGCAGCCCTGGATCTTCGAGATCGAGGGGGACGAGCTGCGCATCTACGGCGACGCGGCGCGCTCGCTGCCGGCGGCGGACGCCGACGGGCGCCAGCTCGTCATGAGCTGCGGCGCCGCGCTCGTGAACCTGCGGCTCGCCGCGGCCCACTTCGGCCATGCGACCTCCGCCGAGATCCTCCCGGGCCACCGGCGCGACGGGCTGCTCGCGCGCGTGCGGCTGGAGGAGCGGAGCGCCTCCACGCCGGAAGCCGAGGAGCTGTTCCGGGCGATCCCGCGCCGCAAGACGAACCGGCTGCCGCTCGACGGTCGCGAGCCCCCGGAGGGGCTCGTGACGGCGCTGCTCCGCGAGGCGCGGCGCGAAGGCGTGACGCTCCGGCTCGTCGAGGACCACCAGCGGCGCATCGTCGCCGACCTCATCGCGGAGGGGGACGGCGCCGCGTGGTCGTCCACGCGCTTCCGCGGCGAGGTCGCCGGCTGGACGCGCACGAACCGGAGCGGGCGGCGCGACGGGATCCCCGGGTACGCGCTCGGCATGAGCGACGCCGCGGCGCTCGTCCACCCGCTCCTCGTCCGGCTCCAGAATCCCGCTCGCTCCGAGGCGGATCGCGATCGTCGGCGCGCGCTCGGCACGAGGGCGCTGCTCGTCCTCTCGACGCCGCGCGACGGCCAGGCCGAGTGGCTCCGCGCGGGCGAGGCGCTGCAGCGGGTGCTCCTGCGCGCCACGGCGTCCGGCCTGTTCGCGTCCTACTTCGCGCAGCCCATCGAGAGCCCGCCCCTGCGGCGCCGGCTCGCCGACGTGATCGGCGACCCGGGCGCGCCGCAGATCATGTTCCGGCTCGGGTACGGGCTCGAGCCGAGGCCGACGCCGCGCCGGCGCGTCGACGACGTGCTGCGCCGCATGGACCCGGCGGCGCACCGGCCCACGGCGCTCGCGCTGCGGACGCCGGTGCCGGTGGTGGGGTGGGCGGGGCAGCCGACCGCGCCGGAGGCCGACGTTCCGGTGATGCAGGTGCCGGCCGGGGTGATCGAGGAAGCGAGACCGTCGCTGGGGTGACGGGTTCGTCGAGGTCCACGTCCAGGTAGAGGTCCACGTCCACGTCCACGTACCGTCCCTGAACCTGTCAGCGGACGAGGCGGAAGAGGCGGGTCACCTCGCGCGCGCGGTACGCGTGGAGGGGATCGTCCGGATCCTTCGCGCGCGGGGGGGACGGACGGGCCTCGAGGACGTCGGCGGCGCGCAGCCCTGCGCGGGCCGCGAGCGCGGCGACGTGGCCGGGCGGCCGCAGCCCGAGCAGCTCGGCGAGGTCGGAGATCACGATCCACGCCTCCCCGCCCGGCGCGAGCCGCGCCTCGACCCCGAGGACGAGGCGTTCGAGGAGCGCGCCGCCGGGATCGTAGACTGCGCGCTCGAGCGGCGTCCGCGCGGCGTCCGGGAGCCAGGGCGGGTTCGACACGACGAGCTCGAACGTGCCCTCGGCCGGGAAGAGGTCCGCCTCGACGACGTCGAGCTCCGCGGCGAGCCCGAGCCGCTCGGCGTTCTCGCGCGCACAGACGACCGCGCGCCGCTCGAGGTCGGTCGCGACGACGCGCGCGCCGGCGCGGGCGAGGAGGAGCGCGAGGACGCCCGTGCCGGTGCCGACGTCGAGCGCCCGCTTCCCGGAGACGGGCCACGCGCGCGCGGCCTGCGCGACGAGGTCGACGTACTCGCCGCGGACCGGCGCGTAGACGCCGTAGTGCGGGTGGACGGCGGCCCCGAGCGCCGGGACGGCGACGCCCTTCCGGCGCCACTCGTGCGCGCCGATCATCCCGAGCAGGTCGCGCAGCGGCAGGAGGCCCGGCACTCCCGGCTCGGGGCCGAGCGCCTCGGCGATGGCGAGGGCGGCGGCGCCGGGAGCGTGCCGGAGCGGCACCCGCAGCCCGTCCTCGATCGGGACGAGCACCCGGGAGAGGAGGTCGTGCTCGCGCCGGCGCACCTCGCGCTCAGCGCGGTAGAGCGCGGCCGGGTCCCGGACGGCCGGCGGACGGCCGCGGAGCCTGCGGGCCATCGCGGCGAGGAGCTGCCGCGCGTTGCGGAAATCGCCGGAGTAGACGAGCGCTTCGCCGCCGCGGACCCGGGCGAGGGCGGCCGCGGCGGTGGTCCGGTCGTCGGCCTCGCCGATGCGGCGCGGCGCGGGGGAGGACGGCGAGAGCCACGCCCCGCTCCGCTCGGCGCCAGACGCACGCCAGGTGACGGGTGCCGTCACGGCGGCGCCGCCCTGCGGCACCGATCCGCGGCGCGCCTGCTCCGACGCGCGTTATCTATTCGAGAGCATGGCATCGCAGCCGCAATCACCAGAGATCCAGGCGCCCAGCGTACCGAACCTCGCGTTCGTCGAGGGCCTCTACTACGCCTGGCTCGCCGATCCCACCTCCGTCGGCGAGCCGTGGCGCCGCTACTTCGAGTCGCTCCCGAGGACGCCGGGGACCGCGCCGCCGCCTGCGACCTTCCCGCCGCGCCGCCCGGACGGGGTGCGGACGGACGGGGCGGCGGTCGCCGGAGTCTCGGACGCCGCCTTCCAGGCGAAGGTGGACCGGCTCGTCACGGCGTACCGCGAGTACGGTCACCTGCGCGCCGACCTCGACCCGCTCCGGCTCACCCAGCGTGCGGAGCGGTTCTCGCCCGCGGCGTTCGGGCTCTCCGAGGCGGACCTCGATCGCCGCTGCGCCGATCCGGACGGCCGGCCCGACGGCACCCTGCGCGCGCTCGTCGAGCGGCTCGAGGAGACCTACTGCCGCACGCTCGGGGTCGAGGTCGCGCACCTCCACGACGCCGACCTGCGCGGCTGGCTCGAGCAGCGCATGGAGCACACGCGCAACCGCTGCCCGCTCCCGCCCGACGCCCGCCGCCGGCTCCTCGAGAAGGTGGTCGAGGCGGAGACGCTCGAGCAGTTCCTCGCGACGCGCTTCCTCGGCGCGAAGCGGTTCAGCATCGAGGGCGCGGAGGGGCTCCTGCCGCTGTTCGAGCTGCTCCTCGACCGCGCCGTGGGCCACGGCGTGCGCAACGTCGTCATCGGGATGGCCCACCGCGGCCGGCTGAACGTGCTCGCGAACGTCGTTGGAAAGCCGCTCCCGGACATCTTCGCGGAGTTCCGCGACCACGCCATCGTGAACGCCGGCGGCGGCGACGTGAAGTACCACCTCGGCTACTCGTCGGACCGCGAGACGCCCGACGGCGTCCTCGTCCACCTATCGCTGTCCTTCAACCCGAGCCACCTCGAGTGGATCGACACGGTCGTGCAGGGGCGGGTCCGCGCGAAGCAGGACCGGTTCCACGACGGCGACCGGGTGCGCAGCGTGCCGGTGATCGTCCACGGCGACGCGGCGTTCGCGGGGCAGGGGATCGTCGCCGAGTCGCTCCAGATGTCGGAGCTCGAGGCGTACGCCGTCGGCGGGACCGTCCACGTCATCGTGAACAACCAGGTGGGCTTCACCACCTCGACGCACGACGCGCGCTCGACGACCTACTGCACCGGGCCGGCGCTGATGCTGCAGATCCCGATCATCCACGTGAACGGGGAGGACCTCGAGGCCGTCGCGCAGGCGGTCCTCCTCTCGGTGGACTTCCGCCAGCGGTTCCACCGCGACGTCGTCATCGACCTCTGGACCTACCGCCGGCACGGCCACAACGAGGGGGACGAGCCCGCCTTCACGCAGCCCGTCATGTACCGGGCGATCGCCCGCAAGCCGACGCTGAAGCAGGTCTACGGCGACGCGCTCGCGCGGGAGGGCGTCGTCGCGCCCGCCGACGTCGAGAAGATGACCGCACGGTACCGGGCGCGGCTCGAGCAGGCGTTCCAGGAGTCCGCGGCGATCGCCGCGCGCCCGGAGCCGCAGGCGACGAGCGGCTTCTGGAAAGGCTTCCGCGGCGGCGCGCTCGAGCGCGGCGCCGAGGTCCCGACCGGCGTCTCGGCCGAGACGCTGCGCGCGATCGGCGAGCCGCTCGTGCACGTGCCGCAGGGGTTCCGGGTCCACCCGAAGCTCGCGAAGGTGCTCGAGGCCCGCGCCGAGATGGTGCGCGGCGCGCGGCCGCTCGACTGGGGCACGGCGGAGGCCCTCGCGCTCGGCTCGCTCGCGTGGGAGGGGACGCGCGTCCGGCTCATCGGGCAGGACACGCGGCGGGGCACCTTCAGCCACCGCCACGCGGTGCTCTTCGACTCCGAGCGCGGGACGCCGTACGCGCCGCTCTCGCACCTCCGCAGCGGCCAGGGGCCGGTCGAGATCCGCGACAGCCTCCTCTCGGAGGCGGCGGCGCTCGGGTTCGAGTACGGGTGGTCGCTCGAGATGCCCGACGCGCTCGCGATCTGGGAGGCCCAGTTCGGCGACTTCGTGAACGCGGCGCAGGTGATCGTGGACCAGTTCCTCTCGTCCGGCGAGGCGAAGTGGAACCGGCTCTCCGGCCTCGTCCTCCTCCTGCCGCACGGCATGGAGGGGCAGGGGCCGGAGCACTCCTCGGCGCGGCTCGAGCGGTTCCTCGAGCTCTCCGTCGACGACAACTGGCGCGTCGTGAACCTCACGACGCCCGCGCAGTTCTTTCACGCGCTTCGGCGGCAGGTCCTCTCGCCATGGCGCAAACCGCTCGTCGTGATGTCTCCGAAGAGCCTGCTCCGCCACCCGCAGGCGACCTCCCGGCTCGACGACCTCGTCGCGGGGCGCTTCCGCCCGGTGATCGCGGACGACGCCGACCCGCAAGAGACGACGCGGGTCGTGCTGTGCTCGGGCAAGCTCCACTACGACCTCGCCGCGGCCCGGCAGGCGGGAGGCGCGAAGCACGTGGCGATCGTCCGGCTCGAGCAGCTCTACCCGATCGCGGTGGACGAGGTGCTCGCGGCGATCTCGCGGCTGCGCCCGGGAGTCGAGCTCGTCTGGGCGCAGGAGGAGCCGTCCAACATGGGCGCGTGGGACTCGATCGCGTCGCGGCTCGCGCCGCTCCTCCCCGGGCCGATGCAGCTCGTGGCGCGGCCGCCCTCGGCGAGCCCGGCGGCGGGCTCCACCACCCGGCACAAGCTCGAGCAGGAGCAGCTCGTCCGCGAGGCGCTCGGCGAGCCGGTGTCGCGGCTCGCGCGTCTCCCCGCGCGCGCGGCGCAGGAGCGCTAGCCATGGCGATCGCCCTCAAGGTCCCGTCGCTCGGGGAGTCGGTCACGCAGGCGACCGTCGGCGCGTGGCTGAAGAAGGAGGGCGAGCCCGTCCAGGCGGACGAGCCGCTCGTCGAGGTCGAGAGCGAGAAGGCGACCGTCGCGCTCCCCGCGCCCGCCGCGGGCGTGCTTCGCCGCGTGCTGCGGAACACCGGCGACACCGTCGCGGTCGGCGAGACCATCGGCGAGCTCGACGAGGGCTCCCAGGCGCAGGCGCAGGCCGCCTCGCCGCTCGGCTCGGGCCCTGCGCCGGGCGGGGTCGTCCCCGCCGCGAAGGGGAATGGAGCCGATGCCCCGGCCGTCCCGGCCCCGGCCCCGGCCGCGGAGTCGCAGTCGGAGTCGCAGTCGGAGTCGCAGTCGGAGTCGGCCGCGGCCAAGGCCGTTCGCCCTGAGCGTGCTTCGACTTCGCCCGCCCTGAGCGCAGGGCCGGCGCAGCCGGACCGGAGTCGAACGGCTCAGGACGAACGGTCGAAGTCGAAGGGCCCCGCCCCGATCGCGAACCCGCCCGGCACGCGCGCGCCGCCCTCGGCGCGCCGGCTCATGGCCGAGCACGGCGTCGCGGTGGCGGAGGTGCACGGCTCCGGGCCGGGCGGGCAGGTGCGCAAGGAGGACGTGCTGCGAGCGCTCGACCGCGCGGAGCCCCAGCCCGCGCCCCCGGCGGAGGCGCGCGCCCCCGCTCCCGCCCCCGCGCCCCGCCGAGGCGGGGCGGGCGCGCGGGAGCGCGTCGTGCCGATGACGGTGCTCCGGCGGACGGTCGCGCGGCGGCTCGTGGAGGCGCAGCACACCGCGGCGATCCTCACCACCTTCAACGAGGTGGACATGTCGCGCGTGCTCGCGCTGCGCGAGCGCCACGGCGAGGCCTTCCACGCGAAGCACGGGGTGAAGCTCGGCTTCATGTCCTTCTTCGTGAAGGCGGCGGTCGAGGCGCTCCGCGAGTTCCCCGCGGTGAACGCCGAGGTGCGCGGCACCGACCTCGTGTACAAGGACCACTACGACGTGGGCGTCGCGGTGGGCGGCGGGAAGGGGCTCGTCGTCCCGGTGGTGCGGGACGCCGACGCGCTCTCCTTCGCGGAGATCGAGAAGGCGGTCGCCGACCTCGCCCGGCGCGCGCGCGAGAACCGGATCACCATGGACGACCTCGAAGGCGGCACCTTCACCATCTCGAACGGCGGCATCTACGGATCGCTCCTCTCGACGCCGATCCTGAACCCGCCGCAGTCCGGGATCCTCGGGCTCCACAAGATCGAGCGGCGCGCCGTCGTGGGCGCGGGAGACGCGGTCGTCGTCCGCCCCATGATGTACGTCGCGCTCTCGTACGATCACCGGATCGTGGACGGCCGCGAGGCGGTCTCCTTCCTCGTGCGCGTGAAGGAGGCGATCGAGGACCCGGAGCGGTTGCTCCTCGAGGTGTGATGGCGCCGCCGGGGGTCCTCGAGGCGCTGGGCTACGGGCCGTTCTTCGACGCGCAGGTCGCGGCCGCGGAGCGGGCGGGGCTGCGCGTCGGGCGGGCCGTCGCGGACGTCGGGCGGCGCCTCCTCGTCCGGTTCGAGGACGGCGAGTCGCTCGTCACGATCCCGGGGCGACTCCGCGCGCGCGGCGAGGAGGCGCCGGTCGTGGGGGACTTCGTCCTCGCGCCGCCCGGCGACGAGCCGCCGATCGCGCGGGTGCTCGCGCGCAGGACGCGGCTCTCGCGCGGCGCGGCGGGGCGGGGCGAGGCGGAGCAGGTGCTCGCCGCGAACGTGGACACCGTCTTCCTCGTGCACGCGGTGGACGCGGGCGTGAAGGCGCGCCGGATCGAGCGGACCCTCGCGGCCGTGCACGGTCGCGGCGCCGCGCCGGTCGTGCTGCTCACGAAGCTCGACCTGCTCGACCTCGCGGAGGACCGCGACGCGGTGCTCGAGGAGGCGGCCGCCGCGGCGGGCGCGGCGCCGGTCGTCCCGGTCTCCGTGCCGTCCGGGGAGGGGCTCGCCGAGATCCGGGCGGTGCTCGCGCACGGCCACACGGGCGTGTTCGTCGGCGCGTCCGGCGCCGGCAAGTCGACGCTCGTGAACGCGCTCGTCGGCGCGGAGGTGCAGGCGACGGCGGCGGTGCGACCTTGGGACGCCCGCGGACGCCACCGTACGACCGGGCGGCGGCTCTTCCTCCTCGCCGGGGGCGGCGCCGTGATCGACGGCCCCGGCATCCGCGAGCTGAAGCTCTGGGATCCGCACGGCCTCGAGGGCGCCTTCGAGGACGTCGCCGGCGTCGCCGAGGCGTGCCGCTTCAGCGACTGCCGGCACGAGGACGAGCCGGGCTGCGCCGTGCGCGCCGCGCTCGAGGCGGGGTCGCTCGATCCGGAGCGGCTCGAGAGCCTGCGCAAGCTCCAGGGCGAGGCGCGCGCCACCGGGGCGCGGCGGGCCGGGGCCGAGGCGCGCGCCGAGCAGCGCCGGGCGCGCTCCGCCGCATCCTCGCGCGCCGCGCGCCGGTCGCAGGACGACGACGGCGACATCGACGGCCACGGTGACGGAGACGACGGCGACGACGACGACGGCCATCCGGAGTAGCGCGGGCGACCGCTCCGAGTGCGGGCTTCCTTCCGCGCGCCCGGAGGCCCTGCACGCGGCGGGGGGGCGTGCGTACGTTCGTCACGTGCAGCAGCGCCAACCGGTCTTCGCGCGCATCGCGCTCTGGGTGTCCGAGGCGAGCGGCACGCCACGCGCATTCGTCCTCGCGCTCGGGATCGTCGCCGTCTGGGCGGTGACCGGGCCCGTCTTCCGGTTCAGCGACAGCTGGCAGCTCGTCATCAACACCGGGACGACCATCGTCACGTTCCTCATGGTCTTTCTCATCCAGGCGACGCAGAACCGCGAGACGCGCGCGCTCCACCTGAAGCTCGACGAGCTCATCCGGTCGGAGCGCCGGGCCCGCAACATCTTCGCCGACCTCGAGCACGCGACGGACGAGGAGCTCGACGCGCTCGAGGCCGAGTTCAGGAAGGTCCGCGCGCGCGCGGAGGCGCGCGAGGTCTCGAAGGCGAACCCGGCCGCGCGCTGAGCCGTGCGCCGGGGCCCGTCAGCCGAGCCGCGCGCCGAGCCAGGCGGCGGCGTCGTCGAGCGAGGCCTTCGTCACGAAGTGGCCGGCGTCGTGCTCGCGGTAGACGAGCCTCGGGCCGAGGCGCGGCGCGAGCAGGTCACGGAGCTCGCGCCCGCGCTCGACCGGCACGACGTCGTCCTCGACGCCGTGCAGCACGAGCGCCTCGAGCGAGGCGAGCGCCTCCGGCGGCGCGATGCGCGCGGGGAGGTCCTCGAGGAGGCGCCCGGAGTGGAGCACGACGCCGCGGAGGAGGTCGGGGCGCGTGAGCGCGACCGCGAGCGCCATCGCGGCGCCCTGGCTGAAGCCGAGGAGGAACGTGCGCGCGGGATCGGTCCCGTGGCGCGCGACGAGGCGCGGGAGGAGATCGCAGAGCGCGGCGCGGCTGTCCTCCGCCTGCGCCAGATCGTAGGCGGGCGGCGACGTGCGCCAGTCGATCGCGAACCAGGCGTAGCCCATCCCCATCGCCTCGTGGGGCGCGCGGATGGAGAGGCAGAGGAGGCGCGGGTCGAGCGCGGCGGCGAGCGGGAGGAGATCGTGCTCGTCCGCCCCGACGCCGTGGAGGAGCACGAGGAGCGGAGGGTGCGGCGACGGCGCCGCCGGATCCCGCGCGACGTAGGGGAGGTCCACGCCCATGCTGTAGCGCGGCCGGCGGGCGCGGTCACGCCCCGAGGGCGGGCCGCTCCTCGCCCACGAGCGCGAGGAGGTCGAGCGCGTCGCGCACCGCGTGCCCGCCGACGTCGTTGTTGAAGTAGACGAACACCGGGACCCCGCGCCCGGCGGCGTCGAGGTAGTCCTCGGCGAACGGGCGGAGCGCCGACGCGCCGTAGCGGCCCGCGTACCTGCCGGTGGTCCCGTGGAAGCGCACGTAGCGGAAGCCGCCGGTGAGCCGCGGCGGCGGCCGCTTCACCTGGTCGTGCTCGCAGAACGCCGCGCCGTGACGGTCGAGCACGGCGCAGGTCTCGTCCGAGTACCAGTCGGGATCGCGGAACTCGACGGCGTGGCGGCCGGCGGGGAGCCGCGCGAGGAAGCGGTCGAGCCGGGCCGCGTCCGGCGCGAGGTGGGGCGGCAGCTGCCAGAGCACCGGGCCGAGCTTCGCGCCGAAGCGCGCGACGGGGCGGTAGAAGCGGCGGAGCCCCTCGCCCGCATCGCGGAGCCGCTTCATGTGCGTGAGATAGCGGCTCCCCTTCACCGCGAAGGTGAACCCGCGCGGCGAGGCGTCCCGCCAGCGATCGACGGTCTCGGGCGTCGGGAGCCGGTAGAAGGTCGCGTTCAGCTCCACGGTATCGAAGAGCGACGCGTACCGCGCGAGCCAGCGCCGCTGCGCGAGGCCCTCCGGGTACAGGAGGCCGCGCCAGTGCCGGTACATGTAGCCGCTCGTCCCGATGCGGATCCGCGCCATGGCTCAGCGCCCTGCCGTGCCGGGGACGGAGGTCGCGAGCCGCCCCGCCTCGAGCGGGCGGCGGGCGGCGTCGTACCCCGCCCAGGGATCCGCGCGGAGGCTCGCGAGCCGCCGGGGCACCGAGGCCATCGTGAACCGCTCCGGCCGGAGCCGCGGGGAGAGCTCGTCCCAGGCGACCGGCACCGACACAGGCGCCCCGGGCCGCGCGCGGGTCGAGAACGCCGCGACGGAGGTGTTCGTCCGGTTGTTCCGGAGGTAGTCGACGAAGATCTTCCGCTCGCGCCCGCCCTTCGCGAAGGACGCGGTGAAGCGGCGAGGATCGTGGCGGACGAGGGCGTCGGCGAGCGCGCGCGCGAAGGCGAGGCAGGCGGTCCACGGCGTCGGGACGAGCGGCGCGACCACGTGGAGGCCGGCGCCACCGGTCGTCTTCACGAACGCGGCGAGGCCGACCGCCGCGAGCGCGTCGCGCACGAGGCGCGCGGCGACGACCACCTGCGCGAACGGCACCTCCGGCCCGGGGTCGAGGTCGAGCACGAGCCGGTCCGGCTCCTCGAGCCGGTCGGTCGTCGAGTTCCAGGTGTGGAGCTCGAGCACGTCCATCTGCACGAGCGAGAGGAGCGCCGCCGCGTCGTCCGCGACGAGGTACTCGCCCGTCTTCGTCTTCTCGGGGATGCGGACGCGCCGCACCGCCTCGGGCGCCCAGACCTTCGAGTGCTTCATGAACCGGCACTCGCCGCCGAGCCCGTCCGGGCAGTGGAACAGGGTGAGCGGACGGCCGCGAAGGTGAGGGAGGATCGCGTCGGCGATCGAGTCGTAGTAGCGGGCGACGGCGAGCTTGGTCGCGGGGAGGTCCGGATAGACGAGGCGGTCGGGGGAGGAGATGCGGACACCACGGAACGTGGGCTGAATGGGCTTTCCGAACGGACGGTCACGTTCACGGTTACGGTCACGTTCACGGGAACTACCGGAAGACGGGACACGGGAATCGGCGACGGATCGCGCGCCCTTCCCGCCTCCCGTGCTCCTTTCCCGGTTTTCCCCGTGAACGTGACCGTGACCGTGAACGTGACCGGTCTCTCGGGAATCGGCGGCGGTCGGTATCTCGCGGACGATCTCCTCTGGCCGCTTGTCCTCCCTGATCCCCTGAAACGACGGATGTCTGATCTTCCCGTCTCCGGTCCACTCCGTGAACGCGACCTCCGCCACGAGCACCGGCCGGACCCAGTGCGCGTTCTTCCCGAGCCAGCCCGCGGGACGCGGGGTGAACGGGCTCTCGCGGGCGGCGAGCCCGTCGAGCCGCGCGCGGAGCGCGCGCGCCTGGGCGTTCGTGAAGCCGGTGCCGACCTTGCCGGCGAACCGGAGCGCGCCGCCCTCGTGGACGCCGACGAGGAGTGCGCCGATCCCGTCGCGCGCGGCGCCCTCGGGCTCGGTGAACCCCCCGACGACCACCTCCTGCCGGAGGATGCACTTCGTCTTCGCCCAGCCCGCGTTCCGTCCGGGCCGGTACGGCAGGTCGGCGCGCTTCGAGACGATCCCCTCGAGCCCGAGCCGGCACGCCTCGCGGAACACCGCCGCGCCGCCGCCCTGGACGTGAGCCGCGTACCGGACGAGGCCGCGTCCTGCGCCGAGGAGCCGCTCGAGCGCCGCCTTGCGCTCGACGAGCGGGCGCGCCGCGAGGTCCTCCCCGTCGAGGTGCAGGAGGTCGAACACGAAGTAGGCGAGCGGCGGCCGGGCGCCGACCGAGAAGGCGTTCTGGAGCGCCTGGAAGCTCGTCCGGCCGTCCGGGAGGAGGGCGGCCACCTCGCCGTCGAGGAGCGCGGCTCGCACGGGCAGCGCGCGGGCCGCCTCCGCGACCTCCGGAAACTGTGCCGTCCAGTCCTTGCCGTTGCGGCTCTGGAGCGTCGCCCGGCCGCCCCCGATCGCGCAGCCGATCCGGTATCCGTCGTACTTCACCTCGTGCAGCCACCCGTCGCCCTCGGGCGGGTCCGCGACGAGGAGCGCGAGCTGGGCGCGGTAGGGCGGGACCGGAGCGTGGCGGGCCACCCCTGGAACGTCCGCGTGCCCGGCCGTCCGTGCAACCCGCCGTCGCGTCGTCACTCCCGAGGAACCCCCTCGCCCCCGCGAAGCGCGGGTCGGGGTGAGGGGGCAACGGACGTCCTTGAAGACGCTTCCGCCCGAACCTGGCGAGTCACCTTCGCCTCGGCGCCGGCGGCGTCGCGGTGCGCGGGTCCTCGGGCCAGGCGTGGCGCGGGTACCGGCGCGACAGCTCGCGCCGCAGCGCCGGGTAGTGCCGGTCCCAGAAGCCGGCGAGGTCGGTCGTGACCTGCACCGCGCGCTGGTTCGGCGCGAGCAGGTGGAGCACGACGGGCACCCGCCCGCCCGCGACCGCCGGCCCCGCCGCCATGCCGAAGAAGTCCTGGAGGCGGCTCTCGACCCACGGCGGCTTCCCCGCCTCGTAGTGGATCCGGGTCGAGCGGCCGCCGGGGAGCGTCAGCCGCTCCGGAGCGAGGCGCTCGAGCGCCGCGCGCGCGCGCGGCTCGAGGCGTCCGAGGAGCGCCCCCGGCAGGTCCGCCTCGCGCAGCTCCGCGAACGAGCGGCGGCCGGCGCAGAGCGCGCGCAGCGCCGCGGCGACGTCGGCCTCGCCGGGCGGCGCGAGCCCCGCGTCCGGCGCGTGCGACGCGGCGAACGCGAGGCGCGCGAGGACCCGGTCCACGGCGCCGTCCTCGGCGAACGTCCGCGCGCCGCGCGCGAGCGCCTCGGCGGCGAGCCGGTCCGCGACCGCGTCGGGATCGGCGCGCGCGGCGCGCGTCTCCTCGAGCACGAGGTCCCGGTAGAGGAGCCGCTCGGTCGCCTCGACCCGCTCCGCCTGCGCATTCCACGAGACCGCCTCCTCGTACCGGAGCGCCTCGGGAAACAGGTCGAGCAGCATCTCCTGCGTCACGGCGCTCGCGATGCGGACGCGCGCCTCGGCGGCGCGCGTGCCCGGGATTCGCCGGTCGCCCCGGCGCTCCTCCGCGTCCACCGCGACGAGGAGCGGGGCGTCCCGGACGACGCACGCCGGATCGAGCCGGGCGCTCCCTCCGCCCGCGAGGACGATCTCGTCCGAGCCGGGCGCTCTCCGGCGCGCGACGCGGTCCGGATACGCGGCGAGGGTCGCCACGAGGAGCGCCTGCTCCGCCCCGCTCGCCGCGCTGGAGTCACCCTCTCCCCCGCCGCGCGCGAGCTCCCGCGCCACCCGCTGCAGTTGCCTGCGGCTCCGCTCGACGGCCTGCGCGGCCCCGGGCGCGACGCCCATCCGCCTGAGCCGCTCGGGCGCGAACCGCGCGCGCGCCGCCTCCTCGAACACCTGCGCGAGCTCGAGCAGGTCGGACGGGCCGGTCGCCGGCGCCGACGCGCCCTCGAGGGCGCGCCGGTCGCGCAGGTCGCGCTCCCCGAGGAGCGCGGCGAGGAGCGCCCCCTCGTCCGCGGCGCCGCGCCGGGCCGCCTCGAGGACGAGCCGGCCCGCGCGCGGGTGCCCGGGCACGCGGAGCACGCTCCGGCCGATCGCGGTGAGCGCGCCCGCCTCGGTGATCGCGCCGAGGCGGTCGAGCAGCGTGCGCGCCGCCTCGAGCGCCGCCGGCGGAGGCGCCTCGAACCATGCGAACCCGTCGAGCGCGCCGAGGGCAGCGAGCGCGAGGAGCGTCTCGGCGAGGTCCTCGCGCAGGACCTCGGGGACATCGAACTCCGGACGCCCGTCGTGGTCCGCCCGCGTGTAGAGCCGGAGCGCGCGGCCCGGCCGCGTCCGGCCCGCGCGCCCCGCCCGCTGCGCCGCAGACGCGCGCGAGATCTTCCGGAGCTCGAGCGTCGGCAGCCCCGACCACGGCGAGTGGGACGCGACGCGCGCGAGGCCCGCGTCCACCACCGCGACGACGCCCTCGATCGTGACCGAGGTCTCCGCCACGTTCGTCGAGAGGATCACCTTGCGGCGCGGCCCCGGCGAGACCGCCCGGTCCTGCTCCTCCGGCGGCAGGTCGCCGTGCAGCGGCAGGAGATCCGCGCCCGCGCGGTCGGCCCACTCGGCGAGCGCCTCGCGCGCGCGCCGGATCTCGGCCGCGCCCGGGAGGAAGACGAGGACGTCCCCCTCGACGCCCTCGCGGTGGAGCCGCCGCACCGCCCGCGCGACCTGGTCCTCGAGCCGGTCCGCCTTCGCGGCGTCCTCCGGCGAGAGGTGCTCGACCGCGACCTCGAAGCGCCGCCCCTCCGAGCGGAGCGACGGCGCGCCGAGGTAGGCCGCGACAGGCGCCGCGTCGAGCGTCGCCGACATCGCGACGAGCTTCAGGTCGGGGCGCGAGGTGCGCTGCAGGCGCCGCAGCAGGGCGAGGGCGAGGTCGCCCTGCAGGTGCCGCTCGTGGAACTCGTCGAGGACGACCGCGCCGACCCCGGGGAGCGCCGGGGACCCGAGGAGCCGGCGGGTGAGGAGCCCCTCGGTCACGTAGCGGATCCGGGTGGACGGCCCCGCGACCTCCTCGAACCGGACCTGCCAGCCGACCGTCTCCCCGGGCCGCTCGCCGAGCTCCTGCGCGACGCGGCGCGCCGCGAGCCGCGCCGCGAGGCGCCGCGGCTCGAGGACGACCACCTCGCCCGCGCCCGCGAGCCCCGCCTCGTGGATCGCCCGGGGGACGCGGGTGGTCTTGCCCGCGCCCGGCGGCGCCTCGACGACGACCGACGGCGCGGCGCGCAGGGCGGCGACGATCTCGGGGAGGAGCGGGTCGATCGGGAGCGGCTCGCGCGGCGGCACGGCCCGGGTTGTACCCGAGCGCGGCCGCGGCGGCGACCCCGCCCGCGTCCTGCCCGGACAGGCCCTCGCCGCAGCCCGCGAACCCCGCTCCGCCCCCGCGGCGCCGGGTCAGAACGCGCCGGCGATCCCGGCGGCGGTGCCGCCGCCCGCGAGCGGCAGGAGCGCCGGGCCGGCGCGAGGGCCGGCGCGCGGGCTGGAGGCGGCGAGCGGTCGCGGCGCCTCGTCGTCCCAGCTGGCGGTGAGGTGCCTCGCGGTGCCGAGCCCCACCGTGATGCCGGCGAGCGCCGCGAGGCCGTACGCCTGCGGGTCGTGCGCCTCGGCGAACACCGGGATGGCGATCCCGACGAGCGCGCCGAGGATGCCGCCCGCGTCGATGACGAGCATCCGTCCGCGCGAGACCTCGACGCGGCTCGCGGTGAGGCCGCCGACGAGCAGGCCGAGGTCGGTACCGGCGAGGAGCGTCCACCCGGCGCGCTGCGGGGACACGTCGTCCCCCGCGAAGGTGAGCGAGAGCGCTCCCGCCACGAGCCCCCAGGCGCCGGCGCTGTTCACGATCGACATGTCGCCCGCGGAGGGCGCCCGGCTCGAGGTGAGCGCGGCCGAGACCACGAGCCCGACGGCGCCCGCCCCGAGCGTCGCGCCGAGCGTGCTGCGCCCGTCCCGATCCGAGATCGCGCAGAGCGCCGCCGCGTTCGCCGTCGACCAGGTGGTCGCGCCCTCGATTGTCGCCGCACGCCCCTCCGACATGGAGACGGCGCGGGTCCCGACGAGCGCCCCGATGAGCCCCGCGCCGGCGCCTGCGATGGTGAGCGCGAGGTACGTCTTGCCGTCCTCGATCTCCCAGAGCGCGCCGAGCCCGTTCGCCGTCGCGATCCCGTAGAAGGTCGTGAACCAGGCGAGGTCGCCGCGCCCGCTCCGGTCGAGCCGCGGGACCTGCCCCGGCCCCGGTGCGAGCGGCGGTCGCAGCACGAAGTCGCCGCGGCGGCCGAGCTCGCGGCTCGCCTCGGCGAGCACCCGCGCGGCCTCGGCGAGCGAGGCGCCCGCCTCGGGATCGAGCGCGACGGCCTCGAACGCGGTCGCGGCCCTCCCGAGGTCGCCGGCGAGCAGGGCGGCGCGCGCCGCTTCGAACCGGGCGCGCACCGGCGAGGCGCCCGTCCTCGAGGCGGCGCCGGTGGGGGCTCCGTCGGGAGCGACGGGACGTGGTGCGTCGGCGACGGCGACGAGCAGCGCGGCGGCGAGGACGATCGGGGTCACGCACCGACCGTATCACCGCCCCGTCCGGGTGTCCGCAGCCCCGTGCCCCCGGCGGCCGGGAGCTACGCCGGCACCGGCGCCGGCGCCGTCGCGGGTGTCACGACGAGCCGGAGCTTCTGACCGCCGTCCTCCACCTCGATCCGCACGGCGCCGCCATCGTGCAGCTCGCCGAACAGGATCTTCTCGGCGAGCGGCTTCTTGAGCTCGTTCTGGATGAGCCGCGCCATCGGCCACGCGCCCATCTTGCGGTCGAAGCCGCGCTCGGCGAGCCAGCCCCGCCCCTCGGCAGAGAGCTCGATCCGGACCTTCTTCTCGGCGAGCTGGAGCTCGAGCTCCTTCACGAGCTTGTCGACCACCTTGAGGATGACCTCGGGCGGGAGCGAGTCGAAGGACACCCACGCGTCGAGCCGGTTGCGGAACTCGGGGCTGAACGTCCGCTCGATGGCGTTCCGCGCGTTCCCGGGGTCGGAGAGGTCCGAGCCGAACCCGACGCGCCGCGCCGACAGCTCGTGGGCGCCGGCGTTCGTCGTCATGACGATGATGACGTGGCGGAAGTCCGCCTTGCGCCCGTTGTTGTCCGTGAGCGTCGCGTGGTCCATCACCTGGAGCAGGAGGTTGTAGACGTCGGGGTGGGCCTTCTCGATCTCGTCGAGCAGCAGCACCGCGTACGGCGTCTTGCGGATCGCGTCGGTGAGGAGCCCGCCCTGATCGAAGCCGACGTACCCCGGCGGCGCGCCGATGAGGCGCGAGACCGTGTGCTTCTCCTGGTACTCGGTCATGTCGAAGCGGAGGAACTCGACCCCGAGGATCCGGGCGAGCTGCTTCGCGAGCTCGGTCTTCCCGACGCCGGTCGGGCCGGAGAAGAGGAAGTTGCCGATGGGATGCTCGGGCGCGGCCAGGCCGGAGCGGGAGAGCTTGATCGCCGAGACGATCGCCTCGATGGCCGGGTCCTGCCCGAAGATCACCTTCCGGAGCTCCGGCTGCAGCTCGCGCAGCGCGGCCTCGTCGTCCGCCGACACCGTCCGCTCCGGGATCTTCGCGATCTTCGCGACGACCCGCTCGACGTCGCGCGCGGTGATCCGGTGCTTGCGGTGCTTCTCCGCGCGCATGCGGTCGCGCGCGCCGGCCTCGTCGAGGACGTCGATCGCCTTGTCCGGCAGCTGCCGGTCGTTGATGTGCTTCGCCGAGAGCTCTGCGGCCGCGCGAAGGGAGCGCGGCGTGTAGACGACGCCGTGGTGCTCCTCGTAGACCTTCTTCAGGCCGCGGAGGATCTTGACGGTGTCCTCCACCGTCGGCTCGTGGATCTCGATCTTCTGGAACCGGCGCGCGAGCGCGTGATCGCGCTCGAAGGTCGCCTTGTAGTCCTGGAACGTGGTCGAGCCGATGCAGCGGAGCTCGCCCGAGGCGAGGCCGGGCTTCAGGAGGTTCGACGCGTCCATCGAGGAGCCGGTCGTGGCCCCTGCGCCGACGATCGTGTGGATCTCGTCGATGAAGAGGATCGCGTTCGGGGTCTTCTTCACCCCCTGGATGACGCCCTTCAGCCGCTGCTCGAACTCGCCGCGGAACTTCGTGCCCGCGAGGAGCGCGCCCATGTCGAGCGAGTAGATCGCCGCCTTCTCGAGGATGGCGGGGACCTTCTTCTGGTGGATGCGCAGCGCGAGCCCCTCGACGATCGCGGTCTTGCCGACGCCAGGGTCGCCGACGAGCACCGGGTTGTTCTTCCGGCGCCGGCAGAGCACCTGGATCATCCGCTCCACCTCGGCGTCGCGGCCGATGAGCGGGTCGATGAGCCCCTGCGCGGCCCGGTCGACGAGGTTCACCGTGAAGGTCTTGAACGGATCCTTCACCGGGCGCGGAGCGCCGTCGTCGCCGGGCTCCTCGCCCGGCTCCCCGTCCTCGCCGCCGTCCTTCCCGATGCCGTGCGAGATGTACTGGAGGATGTCGAGCCGCCGGACCCCCTGCTTCTCGAGCAGGTAGACCGCGTGCGAGCCGCGCTCGCGCGTGATCGCGACGAGCACGTCGCCGGCGTTGAGCTCGGTCCGCCCCGAGCCCTGCACGTGCCAGGCGGCGCGCTGTAGGACGCGCTGGAACGCGGCGGTCTGCTCCGGGTCCTGCGTGGACGAGTGCGCCTCGAGGGTGCGGTCGAGGTACTCCTCGAGCTCCCGCTCGAGCGCCTTGAGATCGGCCCCGCAGGCGAGCAGCACCTCGGACGCCACCTTGTCCTTCGTCATCGCATGGAGCAGGTGCTCGAGCGTGACGTACTCGTGGCGCCGCCGGCGGGCCTCGCCCACCGCGTTCTGGAGGGTCTGCTGTAGCTCCTTCGACACCGTCACCATCTCTGCTCCAACCTTGCTCCCTCTGCTCCAACGCTACTCCGGCTCGAGCGTCGCGAGGAGCGGGTACTCCGCCTCCCTCGCGAGCTCCATCGTCTTCTGGGCCTTCGTCTCGGCGATCTCGTGCGGATAGATACCGGCGACGCCGACGCCGTGCATGTGAACGTGCAGCATGATGCGGTGCGCGGACGCCGGACCGTGGTTGAACACGTTCACGAGCACCCAGTCGACGAACTCCTGCGTCGTGAAATCGTCGTTGTGCAGCAGCACCTTGTAGAGCGGCGGGCGCCGGGTCTTCTTCTCCGCCTTGGTCTTCGGCTCGACGACCGCGGTGTCGCCGTCCGGACGCTGCCGCTCCGCCATGGGACGGACATTGTAAGCGCACCCGGACTTCGCGGCGCGGTTCGTGTCCCGTGCGGGGTCGCACAGGCCTTGGGGGGCTCGTGTGCCGCGCGCGCGAGCGGCGGACTGCCGCTCACACGCTCGGGGGCAGCCCCTCGGCCGCGTCGCGCAGGAGCACGTCGAGCCGCTGGACGAGCTGCCCGCGCGACAGGATCTCGTCCGCGCCCGCGTCGCGTGCGGCCGCCGCAAGGCCCACCTCGAGGTGGCCGAGGAAGCCGACGACGCGCACGCCGCCCGCCTGCTTGACGAGCCGGATCTCGTCCAGCACGCCGGGCTCCGAGAGGTCGACGAGGGCTGTGCCGCCCCCGAGGTCGCGCGCAGCCTGCGAGAGCGGCGTGCCGCGGGGCGCGAGCCTTAGCGGGACGCCGAGCCGCTCGGCCGCCGCGTGGATCCTGGACCGAAAGACGAGGTCGCGAACCGCGAGGAGGATCGCCATGGCGTTCTCGTAAGGGCGCCGCCCGGCGGGCGCCGCGCTCGGCACGGGCGGGCGCCTGCCGGTCCTCGCCCGCCGCGGCTCGCCTCAGCTGCCGATCGTGACCTTCGCGACCCCGCGCCGCTCGAGCCAGCGCGCCATCCGCTCGCGCTGATCTCCCTGAAGGACGAGCGCGCCCTCCTCGACGGCGCCGCCGCAGCCGAGGGCGCGCTTCGCCTCGTCGAGCCAGGCGGCGAGCGCGCCCGAAGGGAGACCGAGCTTCTCGACCACCGTCGCCTCCTTGCCGCCGCGCCCCTTGCGCTCGATCCGGACGACGGCGCGCGCCGGCGCGGCGACGCGCGGCGGAGCGGCCTCGACCGCCCTCGGCGGCGCGGGCTCGAACCCCTCGGGCAGCCGCTCGCGAAGGCTCGCGAAGGCGTCGTGGAAAGGCCGCGCCGGCGCGGGCGGCCCCGGATCCGCGCTCCGCTTCTTCCCCATGCACCCCATCCTAAGCTGGGCCATACTCCCGTCGCGACCGCTCCCTGCCGGGAGCCCGAACCCCCGAACCCGAGGTCCACGACCATGAAGCTCCGCCTCTCCCTGCTCGCCCTCGCCGCCCTCGCGCTCTCCACCTCCGCCCGCGCCGGCGATCCCGGCGCCGACTACCTCCAGAAGGCCGCGAAGGAGAAGGACGCGGTGAAGACCCCCTCCGGCCTCGTCTACCGCTCCCTCAAGGACGGCGCGGGCGCGAAGCCGAGCGCGTCGAGCACGGTGCAGGTGAACTACCGCGGCACGTTCGTCGACGGGAAGGAGTTCGACGCCTCGGCGAAGCACGGCGGCCCCGCGACGTTCCCGCTGAATGCGGTCATCCCGTGCTGGACCGAGGGCGTCGCGCTGATGAAGGTCGGCGGCAAGGCGCAGCTCGTCTGCCCGGCCCAGATCGCCTACGGCGCGGGGGGCCGCCCGGGGATCCCGCCGAACTCGACGCTCGTGTTCGAGGTCGAGCTCCTCGCGATCCAGAAGTAGGCGCGGCTCACGGACGCGGGGCGGTGGAGCTTTCGAAGCTCCACCGGCCCTGCAGCGTCGGCGCGTCGAGCGCCGCCGCGACTCGCTCGAGGAAGCGCGCGCGGCGGATCTCGCGCGCGCCGAGCGAGACGAGGTGCTCGGTCCGCACCTGGCAGTCGACGAGGGCGACGCCCCGCGCCGCGAGCCACTCGACCGCCCGCACGAAGGCGACCTTCGAGGCGTCGCGGAGGTCCGCGAACATCGACTCGCCGAAGAACGCGGCGCCGAGCGAGACCCCGTAGAGGCCGCCCGCGAGCGTCTCCCCCTGCCAGGCCTCGAAGGAGTGCGCGAACCCGAGCCGGTGGAGCTCGACGTACGCGTCGGTCATCTCGGGCGTGATCCACGTGCCGCGCTGGCCCGGGCGGTCGCGCTCGGCGCAGCGCCGGATCACCTGCGCGAAGGCGGCGTCCGCCGTGACGCGGTAGGTGCCGCGCCGCAGCGTCCGCGCGAGCGAGCGCGCGACGTGGAGGTCGCGCGGATCGAGGACGAGGCGCGGGTCGGGCGACCACCAGAGGATGGGGCTCCGGTCGTCGTACCAAGGGAAGATCCCCTCCGCGTACGCGG
>Ga0137368_10001460_pt1 | contig 25053 bp, 16 predicted proteins | sample SagtaG_13_FD_104917 | JGI IMG/M metagenome (GOLD analysis project Ga0137368, IMG submission 104917) | Vadose zone soil microbial communities from Sagehorn Ranch, Mendocino, California, USA - Sage1_L_100_16 metaG | ecosystem: Environmental > Terrestrial > Soil > Vadose zone | place: USA...
GAAGAACAGCTCCGTCTCGCGCACGTACGAATCGGCGAGAAAGCGATCGTACTGAGGATAGCGTTCCGGGTGCGGACTCACTTTGTCCACGTCCTGCAGCCGCAGCCACTGGCGTGCAAAACGAGTCGACAGCGCCTCCGATCGCGGATCGGCGAGCATCCGTCGGACCTGCCGTTCGAGCCTCGCCGGGCTGCTGAGCGTCCCCCCACCTGCGATCTTCACGAGCTCCGCGTCTGGAAGCGTGTCCCACAAGAAAAACGACAACCGCGACGCCAATTCGAGATCGCCGATCCGATATGTCCGTGCCCCGGCGACCGTACCGGGTGGGTCTTCCACTCTGAAGAGGAACCGCGGGCTCGCCAGAATGCCCTGCAATACCAGTCTGATCGACGTTTCAAAGTCGGTCGTCTTGCGCTCCTGACGGTACAGGCGGATCAGATTCTCGATGTCGACTGCGCTTGGCGGCTCCCGGTACGCCTGACTGGCCAGGCGTCTGATGATCGCCGCCGCGCACGTGGCCTGCTCACTCGCCGTCGCCCCGCGACACGTGAATATTCTGCGGCGGCTCGGCGTGTCCGATACGCCGGTGACCGTCTGTGGACCGGTGATCGTCAGCTCGCGCACGTGCGGCAGCGCCGTGACGCCGTAGTACTTCCCCATGCGCGGATTCGCCAACGAAAACTCAATCGGCGCGATCAGGTCGTCGATGGGGCCGGAGTACCGCTGCAGAAACGCCGCCGAGATCCGCTGCGGTCCCGCGCTGACATGAATGGGCCCGGTGCGAACGCTCAGACTGCCATGCGTTTCTTCGTGCATCCAGGGATCGAGATCGAACAGCGCCGCACGCTCGCCGTTGATGGAGATTTCGATTTGCTCCCCTTTGTCGGTGCTGCTGATAATCGTGCCGCCGTACAGCTCCCCTTCGCCGGCGTTCACGAATCCAACGTTGAATACATAGTCACCATCCGCCGGGAACACGTGGACGACGGAGATGCCGCCGCGTGTGCCGATCGGTGTCCCCTCGACGTGGCGCATCTGCCCTTCATTCTGCGAGACGGAGTACGTGGCGGAACTCGCGGTGGCCGTGCGGTCGCCGATAGCGAGCCGGCTGATTTGGCTCGCCGCGCGCAGATACCCCTGCATCAACGTGGGCGAAAACGACTGGACATCCGCGATGTTGTCGAAGCCGCCGCTGACCGTATCGGACGGGAGAAACGCATCGACGTCGACGTCGATATCGAGCAGATCGCGAATGGCGCTTCGATATTCGGTGCGATTGAGCCGTTGAAACGTCCGGCGGCCAGGGTTCGGTTGCACGGCGGCCGCCTGATCCAGCCGTGTCTCCATAGCGGCCACGAATGCACGAACGGTTTCGGTGTCGGGTCGCCGCGGGGCGTTCGGCGGAGGCATCATGCCCGCCCGCAGCTTCCGGATCATCTTCTCCGCCACGGGCGCGGCCTCTTCCAGGCGTGACGGGTCGAAGGCGGCGAGCGTCAGGCCGCCAGCCTTTCCGCTGTCGCTGTGGCAACCGACGCAGTACTGCTTGACGAGCGCGCTCTGCGCCTCTAGTGACAGCGAGCCATCAGTCGGCGAGCCTCCGCGCGGGGCGGTAATGTCCTGACCGCGCACAGCCTGGCGACCGGCAGCGGCGGCGCCGAGCTCGAACAGAACAACGATGGCGAGAAACACCACGAACTTCGGCATATTGGCGCAGGTCGCGCGCAGTCGCGGGGGCAGCGCGATGTTAGCATCAGGCCTTCGGACGCGCGGGAGCGGGCTTGTAAGAAATTGTCGCGGGCGCAAATTACGCGCGCGTCTTGTTTACGCTGTGAGCTGCCAGGTCGCGTGTCAAGTATTGGACGCACCTCGAACCGTCGGACGGAAGGAGCTGAGGATGAAAACCATGGCGCTGATATTCCGGTTACTCCTTTTCGGCGGGTTCGCGGCCGCAGCCTCCATCTCGCTCATTCAGGCCGACGCCGCTGGCATCCAGAACGCCGCCGTGCAACGGCCTTCCGATCCGCGATCGCGCAGCAACCGCGATTGCCGCGATAACGCGTACAACTGCGTCGATACCCCAAACCCGCTTCCACCTCCCGACACGGTCTGGCTGGAGGAGCTGACGTGGATGGACGTGCGCGACGCGATGAAAGCCGGCAAGACGACGATCATCATTTCCACCGGCGGAATCGAGGCGAACGGCCCGTGGCTTGCCTTGGGCAAACACAACTACGTCATTCGGGCGAACTGTGACGCCATCGCGCGAAAGCTCGGAAACGCACTCTGTGCTCCGGTGATTCCTCTCGTGCCCGAAGGCTCAATCGATCCGCCGCGAGGGGCGATGGATACGGTCGGGACGATCAGCATGCAAGAGGAGACTTATGAAGCCATGCTGACCGACGTCGCGCACAGCCTCAAGATGCACGGTTTCGAAAACATCATCTTCATCGGCGACAGCGGCGGCAATCTGCGAGGCATGAAGGCCGTCGCCCTGAAGCTGAATACGCTATGGAATGGGCACCCGGTTGTGGCGCACATCCAGGAGTACTACGACGATGCGAATCGCGCGAAGCCGGACGAACCGACCAGCAGCGAGAAGCTGCTCGCCGAGCTCGGCGTCATCAAGCCTGGTCAGCAGAGCGATCACCTCCACGACGCCCCATGGACCACGCTCAATGTGATGATGACCGACCCGAAGTTCGTGCGTTGGCGGGAGCGAGTGAAGTTGGGCAAGGCGAGCATCGACGGCGTGTCGATTGGCGACAAAACCGCCACGCTCGCGATCGCCAAGAAGATGGTCGACATGCGGGCGGCAAATACCGCCGCGGCGATCAAGAAGGCGATTGCAAACCGCGGGCAGTAATTCGCGAGGCACCGATCGCCTGCCGTGGGTGTTCCGTGGCCTTAGACCGGCCTTCACTCGAGTCGGATGTAGTGGCGCGGCTTTAGCCACGCCCAGGGCGGGCCTGAAGGCCCGCCACTACACCGCCGCAAGGAAGCGCTGGGTATAAGCGATCAGCACGACACGCACTTGTGATTGTTCTTTGCGCCGAGGCTCTCCAGCAGCTTGACGGTTTCGGGGAATGGCTGGACGCGCTGCAACGGGCCGTTCGCGGCGTCCGCAGTGGTCTGCCCGCGCCGGTTGACCAGGGTGACGTCGGCACCCTTCGAGACGAGGTACTGGATCATCTCGTTGTCGCCGCGGGCGGCCGCATAGTGCAGCGGCGTGTTGCCGTTGGCGTCGCGCGCGTTCACGTCGAGTCCAACCTCCTCCACCAGGTACTTGACTGCAGGCAGCCAGCCCGCGGGATGCGTCCGATGACCATTCAGTTGGGCAAAGCTCTGTAGGGTGCCGTCTCCGGCAGCGGCATGGAGCGGCGTGCTGTTAGGACCGCCAGAAGGCACTCCCGGCAGGCCGTTGGCGGCGGGCTGGGGCCGTCCAACCGTCACGGTGCGGATGTTGGGGTCTGCGCCGTGCGCCAGTAGAAGCCGCATACCCTCGACATCGCTCGAGTACGCCGCCCGCCAGAACGCCGTGGACCCCATTTCATCGACACCGGAATTGTCGCGGCCGTACCCCGAGTACCAGACCTTCTTTGTCACGCGGATGTTGGGATCGGCGCCCTTGTCCAGCAACGCCTGCATCAACTGCAAGTACGACGTCTTCTGCTGCAAGTAAGCTCGGGGCTGCGGGTACTCCGCCTCGTCGATCCAGCGCAGGTTCACCGCCGCGTACAGTGCGGCAACGCCGTTTTCTTCGGTCAGGTTGGGATTCGCCCCTTTCTCCAGCAGGTACATCGCGAGATCGAAATGTCCGTTGATGATGGCGAGCAGCAACGTGCTGGCCCCGACCCCGGCGGTCACCTGATTGATATCGACGCCGCCATCGAGAAACGCCTTGACCGCTTCGACGTGGCCCTGGCGAGCGGCGAAATGGAGCGCCGTGAGGCCACCCTGCGCGGCGACGAGCTCATTCTGCTCGTATCGACGTTCGCGACCCGCGACCTGCGGCGTCCTGTCCTGCTGCGCTGCCCTCTGCCCGACGCTGGAAGCGTTGTTCTGAGCGGTCCTGTCCGGCGCAATCTGGACCTCGGATAGATCGAACACCGTGGTCGTCGCGTTCGCATCGGCGCCACTCTCGAGGAGCAGCTTGATGACGGGCGCGCGATCGGCCGCCGCCGCGAACATCAACGCGGTATGTCCCTTGGCCGCTTCCTTCAGGTTCACCTTCGCGCCGTGCGCCAGAAGCAGCTTCACTGATGCGGCATCGCCGGCGCCCGCGGCAAACATCAGCGGCGTCGCTCCTGTGGTTGTCGCGGCATTCGCATCCGCTCCGGCTCGAAGCAACACGTCGATCACTGCGGCAGCGCCTAACCTGCCGGCCACGTGCAGCGGCGTCTCCGCGGAGATTCGCGTCGCCGGATTGACGGCGGCACGCGCGTTCACGAGCAACGCCGCCACGTCGGCATCGCCGGTTGCGGCGGCCCAGTGAAGCGCCGTCATCCCGTCGCCCTGCGGAGCGTTGACGTCGGAGCCCTGTCGGAGCAGTGTCTGGAGAGCGGCTTTGTCGCGGTGCATGGCCGCATCGGCAATGGGCGACTCGACGGCACCGCGGAGCGGCACCGAGAGGCCAAGCACGCCGAGCAGGCAGAGAAACTTGACTGGACGCAGAGACTGTCGGGACATAGGCGCCTTCGTTTCTCGATCAGGTGTCAGGTGTCAGGTGTCAGGGATTTTCAAGGATTCAATTGCTTGATTCTTGAACCCTCAGATGCCTGATCGCTGACCCTGATGCGTGCCCCTGATCCTCTGATACCTGATCTCTGAAACCTGATACCTGATACCTGACACCTGATACCTGATCACGCCGACGTCGTCTGTGGAATCGACGTCAGATCGAATTCGCCCGTGCTGTCGCCGAAGCTTGCCATGTCGTCGAGGCCGAGCCCGTGCATCACCGTCAGAAGTACGTTCGCCATTGACGTGCCGTCCGGCGCCTTCAGGTGCAGGTTGCCCTTCAATCGTCCACCCATGTGGCCAGCGAGGAACAGCGGCACACGTTTGTGGTTGTGGACGTTCGAGTTCCCCATCGGCGACCCGTAAATCAGAACCGTGTTTTCGAGAAGATTCGAATCGCCGTCCGGTGTGTTCTTCAGCTTGTCGAGAAGGTACGGGATCAGACTGACGTGATGCCGGTTGATCTTCGCGAAGTCGAGGATGAACTCTTCTTTCTCGCCGTGATGCGACGCATTGTGGAAGCCGGCCGTGCTGCCGCTGCCCGGATAGACCCGCGACGAAGAATCGCGTCCCAGCTTGAACGAGAAAATGCGCGTCGTGTCGGAGGCAAACGCCAGTGCCTGCAGATCGAACATCAACTTGACGTGCTCGTCGAACGAGTCGGGCACGCCAATCGGCGCTTCGGGCAACTCGCGCGGCTCGCCGCTGCTGTTGTGCGCCTCGACCTTCTGAATGCGGCGCTCGACCTCGCGGACATTGTCGAGATATTGCGTGAGCTTGGCGCGGTCGTCAGGTCCGAGATCCCGCTTCAGACTGCTGACGGTGGCGGTGACCGCATCGAGCACGCTGCGATCCTCCTGCCGGCGCGCGGCACGTTCCTCTTTTGTCGCGCCGATACCGAACAACTGATCGAACGCCACGCGCGGATCGCGAATCATCGGCAGGGGCTGGGTCGGTGACGCCCAACTGATGCAGTCGGTGTAGACGCAGTTGTAGCCATACGAACAGCCGCCCGCTTGATCGATCTGCTCGATGCACAGCTGCATCGACGGAATCGGCGTGTCCTGCCCGAATCGCTGTGCGTAGAACTGATCCATCGACGTGCCGACCTGCACATCCGATCCCTGGGTCTGCTTCGGGTGACTCTGCGTGTAGAACACGCAGGCCGAGCGGTAATGATCACCACCAGTCTCGGCCAACGCGGTCGCCTCGGCGCCGCGCACGTCGGTGTTACTGACGATCGTGATCCAGTCGCGCCACGGTTCGAGTGGGCTGAGGCTGCTCGTGCTGAGATCGAAGCTGCGGCCGACCTGCGCCGGCGCCCACAGGTACTTGCTGGCCCCCAACGGGGCACTCCCGGCGGAGCCATGCGGCATTTCGAGGCACACGAGCCGGGTCTTGCCGGCAGCGGTCTTCGCCCACACTCTCCCCGCCGGGACCATCGCGTCGAGGAGAGGCAGCGCGAGCGTGACGCCAATGCCTTTCAGAGCGGTCCGTCGGGAAAGATGCTTCTGCATGTTGAACATATGTCCTCGCTAATCGTGCCGCTGCTTCGACGATGAGTCCACGTTCGCTTCGGTGAGTGACTCGGGTGCCTTCGTCATCTGGAATGCCGGACTGTTGACAACCCCCAGTACGAAAGAAGAAACGCGATTGTCGTGCGACGCGGCCTCCCGCACAATCGCGCGCACCGACGGCATGTCGTAGTACTCGACACGCCGGCCGATCGCGTACGTCATCAGGTTCTGGGTGAAGTTCAACACGATGATGTCGGCATGTTTCAGCAGACCGGCATTCAACCCCGCCAGACCCTCGATGCTCGAGCCGTCGTACAGCTGCCCTGCCGGGTTGATCGGCGCACCGTTGTCGGTGTTGCGCCAGTAGCCGGTCACGTCGAAGTTCTCGAGCGCAAGCCCTGGTGGATCGATGACCCGGTGGCACGAGTTGCAGGTCGGATTTGCGCGATGCTGCTCCATCCGCTCGCGCACGGAAAGCACCCGCCCGCCGGAAACGGCGTTGGTCTCTTCAAAGAGGGGCACGTTTGGAGGTGGCGGCGGCGGCGGCGTGCCAAGCAGCACTTCCATGATCCATTTGCCGCGCTGCACCGGAGAGGTTCGATTGGCGACGGAGGTTTGCATCAGCACGCTGCCGTGGCCGAGGATGCCGCGGCGTTCGGGCGGGAGCGGAACTCGCCGGAATTGGTCGCCAAGCACATTTGCAATGCCGTAGTGTCGTGCCACGCGCTCGTTGACGAACGAATAGTCCGCCGTCAGCAGATCCAGGAGGTTGCGATCCTCGCGCACGAGACTGTCGAAGAACAGCTCCGTCTCGCGTACGAACGAGCGCGCAAGCGTGAGATCGTACTGGGGAAAGAGCAGGACCTCGGGGCTGATCTTGTCGACGTCCTGTAGTCGCAACCACTGTCCGGCAAACCGCGTGGCCAACGCTTCCGATCGCGGATCGGCGAGCATGCGCCGTACCTGCTTTTCGAGGACGCCCGGATTCCGCAGCGTGCCGGCCCCTGCCGCCTTCAGAAGGTCCGCGTCGGGCCCTCCGGCCCACAGGAAGAAGGATAGGCGCGATGCCAGATCGAGATCGCTGATCCGATAGGCCTGTCCGGCCTTCAATGCCGCCGGCAGTTCCTCCACACGGAACAGAAACCGCGGGTTTGCGAGGATGCCTTGCAAGGTGAGACGAATCGCCGATTCGAAGTCGTTGGTCTTGCGAGACTGGCGATAGAGGCCCATCAGGATTTCGAAGTCGCTCGCGCTGACCGGCTCTCGGTAGGCCTGGCTCGCGAGCCGCCTGATAATCGACGTGGCGCACGACATTTCTGCGGTCGCCCGGTCCGGGCGGCACGTGAAGATCTTCCGCCGGCTCGGCGTGTCGGATACGCCGAAGACCTTCTGCGGACCGGTGATGGTCAACTCTCGCAAGTGCGGTAATGCCGTGAGACCGTAGACAATTCCGACTCTCGGATCGGCAAACGAGTAATCAACCGGCGCGATGAGATCGTCAACCGGCCCGGCATAGCGTTCGATGAACGCCGCCGCTACCCGCTGCGGGCCCGCGTTGACGCGAATCGCCGGCGTCGTAAGGGAGAGACCGTCGAGCGACTCGTGCATCCGCCACGCGTCAAGTGTGAAGACCGCGCGGCGCTCGCCGTTCACCGAAATCTCGATCTGCTCGCCCTTATCGGTACTGCTGATGGTTGTCGCACCGTACAGCTCGCCCGTTCCGCCGGTGAAGAACGTGAGCTTGAACGTGTAATCGCCGTCCGCCGGGAAGACGTGCACGACCGAAAGGCCCCCGCGCGTGCCCGCTGGAGTGCCCTCCACGTGGCGCATCTGTCCCTGCGTTCTGGGAATGTTGTAAGTGGTCGGAGTCGGCGTCGCGTGGGGATCGCCGACGGCGAGGCGGCTGATTTGGCTCGCCGCGCGCAAATAGCCCGTCATCAACGTCGCCGAGAACGACTGCACGTCGGCGATGTTGTCGAATCCACTGCTGATCGTGTCTGATGGCAAGAACGCGTCGACATCGGCGTCGAGTGCCAGCAAATCGCGAATCGCGCGCACGTACTCGGCGCGATTGAGCCGCTGGAAGGTTCGGCGCCCGGGATTCGGCTGCTTCGCGGCAGCCTCATCGATATGCGTCTCGAGCGCTGTGACAAACGCCTTCACCGCCTCAGCGTCGGGCCGTCGTGCAGCCGGCGGCGGCATCAGTCCGGCGCGCAGCTTGCGGATCATCTTTTCCGCCACCGGCGCATTCTGATCGACGCGCGCAGGGTCGAAGCTCGCAAGCGTCAACCCGCCGGCCTTAGCCGAGTCGCTGTGGCAGCCTGTGCAGTACTGTTTGACGAGCGCGCTTTGCGCGTCGAGCGACATCGCCGTACCGGCTGTCGTCTGGATTGGCGCGTCGTTGCGCTCGGTCGTAACAACACTCGATTGAAGCGCGAGAGTCGAGACACTCAAGCCCCACGTCAGTACCGCGGTCGCAACTGCCACGACGGATTTGCTCATGCCACGAACAGATGTCTATCGGACGGGCCGCCGTCCGGAACGGAGAAAACCGCTCTCAAATTGCGCTTTTTGAAGCTGATAACGCAGATCAAACCTAGCACAAAGCCGTTGGACGTCCGTTCGGAGAATTGTAAGGAATTGTCGCGTTGGCGCGGGCTTGCACGGCCCGTGAGCCGTGCAGAAGTTATTCAACGAATTTGTAGCCGACGCCGTAGACCGTCAGGATGTGCCGCGGCTCGTGGGGCTGAGGTTCGAGCTTCTGCCGGAGCCGTCCCACGAGGTTGTCGACCGCGCGCGTCGTTCTGAACGCGTGATATCCCCACACTTCGTTGAGGAGGTGATCGCGCTCGATGATCTGACCCTTGCGCGCGACGAAATACCGAAGCACCTCGAACTCGAGCGCCGACAAGGCGACCTCTCCGTTTTCCCGACGCACGCGCTGGCGCGAAAAGTCGATTTCGACATCGCCGAATCGATAGACGCCCGTTGTCTTGGGCATCCCTCGGCGGATCATCACCTGCAACCGCGCGAGCACTTCCTGGATGCTGAACGGCTTGGTCACGTAATCGTCGGCGCCGATCTCGAGCCCGCGAATCTTGTCGCTCTCCTGACTGCGCGCCGTCAGCATGAGAATCGGCGTGTCAATGCCGCGATCGCGCAAGGTCCGGCACACCTCCAGGCCGCCGAGCGTCGGCAGCATCACATCGAGAATGACCGCGTCAGGCCGGGTGCGCATCACCTGCATGAGGCCCTCTTCGCCGTTGGTCGCGGTCATCACCTCGTATCCTTCCACTTCGAGGTTGTCTTTGAGGCCCTCGAGGAGCTCAGAGTCGTCCTCAATGACCAAAATTCGCTTCAAAGTACGGGTCCGTCCCTTCGATGTTGAGCGGAAGCTCCACTCGAAACGTGCTGCCTTGACCTGGCGCGCTTGCAACTGAAATCTGTCCGCGGTGAGCGCGGAGCACGTGATCGACAATGGCGAGGCCGATGCCGGATCCTGTTGCCGCCAGCGCCAGCGCGCCCGGACTTCGGTAGAACTTGGTGAAAATCTTGCCGTGCTCGCGGCGCGGAATGCCGATCCCGTGATCCGTTACTTCGACAACTGCATGAGAGTTTACCGTCCCGAGCCGAATGCCGAGGTACTTCTCCCGAGGCGAGTATTTGACCGCGTTGCTAATGAGGTTGTCGAACACCTGCTGCAAGGCTTCGGCATTTCCCATCACGGGCACCTCACCCGGCGGCAGGTTGACCTGAACGACATACTTCTCGTTCGACAATTCGTGATCGAAGAGCTCGATCGACGACCGTAGCACTGCACTCAGATCGATCTCCTCGAACTGATACTGTTTGACGCCGGCTTCGATCTTGCTGAAATCCAGCAGCTCGCCGATCAGATGTCCGAGTCTTCTGGCCTGCGTGCTGATCACCTTGTGATACGCGCTGGCTTTTTCGGGTGTGCGAGCACGTCCGGATTCGAGCGTGTCGGCGAACAACTGAATCTTCGCGAGCGGCGTCTTCAGGTCATGCGAGACGCTCGCGACGAACTCCGATTTCATGCGTGACACTCGCAGCTCGCGCGCCGTGCCTCTCGCCGTCATGACGGTACCCACAATCGCGACCAGGCCGACGAGCACCCAGGCCCACCGCTGCTGCGTGCCCTCGCGCCGGACGATGGAATCGATGTCACCGGCCTCGTAGGCGATGCGCACCGTCCAGTAACGGACCTCGGGACGGAACGGGCTGAGCGACTCGAACAGGTCGGTGTCGAAGAACACGAAGGGAAACCGCGCCTCGGCCTCGTATTGCTTGAGAAGGGATCGTCCCGACCGCGACACCTCGTAACCATCCTCATTCAGGACCGAAAACGTCAGCGCAGGGAAATCGCTTTTGGTTCCCTGCCGGTTCCAATGCGTCACTGTCTGCGGAAAATAGGTCTCGCGGAGATGCTCGGGATCGGCGAGGAACCCTTCGAATCCCCACAGCAGACGCCGATCCATCTCGTCGTAGAGAAAGTGGTAGACGACGTGATAGTTGTGCGACTTGTAGGTGAAATAGGTGAACGCGAAATTCTTGCGAAGAGGCGCGAACTCAGCGGCCTGCTGTAGCATGACCGCGGCCAGATCGGGATTGAGAAAGAACCCGAGGGCATTCGCAGGTTCCGGGGCCCGAACGCGTTCAGCCGGCTGCGGCATCGATGGCGGCACATAGAACAGGAGCGGACGCTCCGGTTCGCCCGGCGGCGTCAGGCTCCACATGAAGAACGTGTCGATCACCTGAAAGTGAGGCGGTCCTTCCTTGTGCAGCGTCTCCGCGATGGTGTCGAGTTGAAAATTCTTGATCGCCGGGTGATCGACCTGCTCCAGCAGATTGAAGACCGGCGACTTGAAGTCGCGCTGAATCTGTCGCGCGGTCTCTTCGGCCGTGTTGACGCAGGCCTGCCGGAGCACGCGGGCAATCTCGAGCTCGAAGCGATCGAGCGACCGCCACCCGAGCACGATCAACCCGATGCACGACACGCCGGTCAACGCCAGCAGCACGCCGACGAATCGAAGATGCGGGGATTTCATCGGCTCTCGTGGAGAACCATACTGCGGCCGCGCGGATCCGACAAGCGGCCTGGGGAGGCAGGCCACGGCAGGACTTACAATTGATTGCAATTCCGCCGCGCGTTCGACCTCCGCCTCGTGCTAGTGTCCCACTCGCCGCGAAACGAGCGGGCGCGTTCCCCCAGGACAGAAGGACAGCAGGACATGACTGACGAAATTCGCGTGGCGATCATCGGCGTCGGCGCCATGGGTCGATTTCTTGCGCATGCCATCGATGCGGGCAAGGCGGGTTCGGTGCGGCTCGTCGCCGTGGCGGATGTTCCCGAGGCGCAGGCCCGGCTCGAAGACGTCGCCGCCCGATTCCACTGTGCCTGGACAACGGAGCCCATGCGCCTCCTCGACCACGGCCCGCAACTCGTGATCGAGACGGCCAGGATGCAGGCCGTTCGCGAGTATGCGATTCCGCTGCTCGAAGGCGGCGTTGACGTGCTCATCATGAGCGCGGCGGCGCTTGTCGACCCCGAGTTTCTCGCCGAGCTCGAGGCGGCCGTCCGCCGCACCGGACGCCGAGTGCATATTCCGTCCGGAGCCATCGGCGGACTTGACATCCTGCGTGCCGCCGCGGTCGAAGGACTTTACGAAGCGCGGCTCACCAGCTCGAAACCGCCCGCCGGGCTGCGGGGTGCCCCGTGGTTTGTCGACCATCCGGTCGATTGGGACTCCATGAAATCGCGCACGGTGCTCTTCCGTGGGTCCGTCGCAGAGGCAGTGCGCGGCTTCCCGCAGAACGTCAACGTGGCGGCCATCCTCAACCTGGCGGCGATCGGTGCGCCGCCGATATCGGTCGAGGTCGTGGCGGATCCCGATTCAAATCGCAACGTGCAGGAGGTTTACGCGCGAGGAACGTTCGGCGAGATGACGCTGAAAGTGACCAACATTCCGTCGCCGGACAATCCAAAAACGAGTCACCTCGCGTGTCTCAGTCCGCTGGCGTTGCTGCGGCGACTCTCGTCGCAAATGGTCGTGGGCAGCTGACTACGGCCGGATTTCACATTCGCCGTAGTACTGCTCCGGCCGTGACGTGAAGCCAGGGAGTGATACCGCCGTGTATTCGTGCCGCGAATGCACGGCCAGCCGTTTCCCGGGCGTCGATTCCTTGCCGAAGACCGTCGTGAGATACAGCGCTCCCGACGTCGACACCTGCATGAAGTGCAGGGTTCCGGCGGACCAGCGCACCACGATGGGAAGCGAGCCGTACGGCCCGACGGAGTGCGCGCTGCCCTCTTGCGTGTCGATGGAGTCGAAGGCAACCGAGAGCTTCGCGGGCTTCACCTCCGCGTGAGGTTCTGTGTTCTGCCATGTGCCCGTCGCGTACAGCGAAAAGGCGCACGTCACGCTCTTCACGGTTTCGAGCGGATCCTGCGCCGGCTGCATTGGCGACGCGTGTATCCACGCCGGCACCAGCAGAGGAACGGCCAGCACGCCGTACAGCCATTTCATGGACATGGGTTCCTGGTTCTTCTTCGCCGATCGAGATCGGCGCGATTCATTCGGTGTCGCTGATGACTCTCAACAGGACATGCCGGCGATTCGTGGTGTGCGGCCGGACCTGGGTGGCCCATCGGCCTTCCTCTACGGCTCTCGCCCAGTCCGCGCTCGTGAGGACCTCGGGACTTTCAATCTCATAGACCGCCGAATACATCGGCTCGTTGGCGGCAACTATTTTCTTCGCTTGCCCGCCGATGTTGATGACCAGCTCTTCTCGCTTGTAGCGGGCGACGCGGAGGACGCCCGGCACCTTGAGCAGACTCGGGATGTGCTCGGTGTCGTACACCTCGTTGAAAAGCGACTCGTGCTCCGAGTCGATGTCCATGCTGGCGATCATCAGATACTTCGCTCTTCCTGGCATCAGTGTCCCGACTCCTTTGCTGGCTTCATCGAATCGGCACGCGACGAGCGCTACTTTCGCGCCGTGGCTGCCTTGATTTCTTTCACGGCGGAATCAATCTGAAGCTCGAGTCCCTTCTTGCCGTACTCCACCGAGGCGCGGGCAGGATTGCCGCTCACGCCGCTATCCGAAGACCCGCCGCGCGGCGCCAGCTTGTCCCAGCGAATCAGCTGACCCTTTTTGAACGCGGCGGCCTCAACCGCCATGAGCGTCGACGTGTCCTTGATGCCCGCGTGCGAGCCAACGTCTTCGTCCTTCTCGCCCTGTTGGCGGACCCACGCGTCAAAAGGCCCGAGCGGCTTCTGGCCGCTTGAAATCGCCGTGTAGTACGTGCCGATGAAGTGCGCGCGTGCGTTGCTGCCTGCCCATTCTTTATTGAGCTGCTCGGCGGCAGCTCGCATGCCCTCCTGATTGCCGCCGCTGTTCCCGATGAACACCACGTCGGTGAATCCCTCCACCTTGAAGCTGCGGCCCGCCCACACGAGCACCTGGATATACGGCTCGTTCGGCAGCGTGATCGATCCCGGAAAACGCAAATGGCCGGACGGCGGATCGACGTTGCCCTCGGGAACGTAGGCGAGCGTCGGTGCAACGAACGCGTTTCCCAGACGCTTCGCAATTTCGCCGGCATTGTAATGGACGACATAGTTTTCTTTGCCGATCACGGCGTGAGGACCATTCTGCTCGGTCCCGCCGGTCGGCACGATCACCGTCGTTTTCCCTGCCTTCATCGCGTCACGCACTTCGGTCCAGGTCAGCTCCTCGAGGTAAACGCTGTTCTGTGCCAACGCGACATCGGCGGACGCAAACACGACGCCGACTACCGCCCAGGCCATGAGGTTTCGAGACATTGCGGTTCCTCCAGCAATTAAGGAAGGGATGAATCTTCAAATTCGCGAGGCGAGTGGCGGCCGTTTCCGTCGGGACCGCCCGCAAGCAAACCTGCGGGCGATCGCAACGGCAATTGTGCGAGAGATCACCAGTCGAACCGGGCCCCCAGCTTGACGATGCGCGGCGTCAGAATGACCGTGGGCCGTCCGAAGTACGTCGTGTTGGTGAGATTCGCGGCGTCGAGCGCCGCCTGATTCGCGTAGGTCTGCGTCAGCGTCCCGTACGTGATGCCCGCGTTCGAATTCAGCAGGTTGTGGAGCTCGATGAACGCGCCCAGCCGGCTGCGTCGAATCTTGAACGGTCGATCGATCTTGAGCGCGAGCAGTTGCTGCGTATCCTGACGATACGTGCCCCGCTCTTCCGCCCTCACCGTGATGGAGCCCTGCGTGAGGCTGCGCCGATACGTGCGATCGAGCGGCACACCGGAAAGCGCCTGATAATTTGCGCCGACGTTCAGGCCGAGGGGAGCAACCCAGTTGAACAAGAGCTTGAACGCGTGCGGCAGGTCCGTGCTGCTCTTTCCGTACTTGTTCGAATCGAGGCTCGCATTGGGATCGTTGGGATCCGCCATGCTTTTGCGATTGCCCGACAGAATGACGCCATCGTCCACCGAATAAACGTACGAGCCAATCAGCTGCCAGTTGTCGCTCATCCGCTTGGTGACTGTCAGCTCCAGGGCTTTAAAGGTCTTCATTCCCGGGACCGTCAGGCGGCGGAACGCATCACGCCCTCTGTACTCCGGCGTCACGTTGAACATCGTGATCGTCCGATCGTCGGCGGTGTTCAGGATGTTGTCGGGCCCGGCGTCGGGGTACACCGCTGACGTATAGCCGGAAAGCGGTATGCCGACGTTGACGTCGGCCCAGTTGTCGGTGAACCAGCGCTGCACCCAGGAGAGCGAGACGCCCATGTTGCTCCTCAGCTCGCGCTGGTAGTCGAGCGTAATCTCATCGACTTTGGGCTGCTTGAAATCGGGATCGATGCTGTTGGACCTGGCGACGAACACGCTGAGCGGCGCAGGATTGTATTCGTTTGCGTCCACGACGCCGTTGCCGTTCAGGTCGCCGAACCATCGGTAGGTCGCGATGTTGTTGAACGTGTTCGGGTTGATGAGCGAGAAATCACCCGACGTCAGAATGTCTTTGTACCGGCCATAGGAGGCTTTCGCGACATTGTGTCCGTCTTCGGTGAGTTTCACAGCGACGCCTGCGCGCGGTGAAAGGGCCTTCCATCTGAATGGCGTGTCGAGCCTCGGATAGACCGTTCTCGGTACCCACCCGACAGAAGGCGCGCCTCCAGTGCCGCCGCCTCCGCCGGTCTGTTCGGGCAACCAGCCGTGTGCGTAGCTGTATCGCAGGCCGACGTTGAGACTGGCGCGCGAGTACGTCACACGATCCTGAATGAAGCCGGCGATGTTGACCGCGGCGTACTCCGCCTTCACGGGGCTGTTATACGCGAAGATCTCGGTCGGCGTGCCGTTCGTATACCGATACTCGACGTCCGCGTACGGCAGGTCCTCGCGGCTCGCGAATCCGTAGTCGTGCTGAAAGCCAAATTTGATCTGGTGGTTGGCCCCCAACCAGCTGTCCTGATACTTCGTCACTGCGACGTTGTTGGTAAACGTGTTCGGAATCTCGTACGCCGCGCCTCCGGAATGCTCGCCGGAGCGGACGCCAGTAGCGAGGTCCACGGTCGGCGCTTTCGGATTCGCCTCGAACTCCCGCGCGGGGTTTCGCTGAATACTGAGGTAGTAGTGACCCGAGACGACCTCGAGGAACGTCGACTGCCCGAGCACGGAGGTCCAATCGACGTTGTGGACGTAGATCGGCTGGTAGTAGTAATGCGTGGATTCCGGTGGCGTCGTGAACGACGCATCGCGATACGGCTCGGATTTGCCGCTATATGTGGACATGCCCGACAGCTTGTTGCTCTTGTTCACCTGAACTGTGGGCCGCGCGATGAAGTTGGTCAGCCGCGCCTGATGATCCAGCGGGAATCCAACGATGCGATCGTAGAAGTTGAAGTCGCGCCACGATGCGTACCACCACACTTTGTCAGGCTTCACGTGGCCGCCGCCGTCGATGTTGTAGTCGTAGAGGCTGATCGGAATCGGCGGCACGGTGACACCCAGCTTCTGCAGCCGTGTGCTGCCGCTCACGTTGTTCGATGCGAACGTCCGGCCCGTGCCCGTGATGTACGCGCTGGCTTTGAAGTCGTTGCCGCCAGATTTCGGAATGATGTTGATCATCGCGCCGGCCGGTCCGACCTCCGCGCCCATGCCGGCCGTTTCGACGGAGACTTCTTCCATCATGTTGAAGTCGGTGTAGTAGTACGACCCGTTCTGCGTCACGCCTTCGGCGCGCGTGCCGCCGAGCGTAATTTGATAGGCGCTTTGTCCATGCGCAATCACACTCGGCGGTTGAAACGAGTTCAATCCGCCGATATCGGGACGGCCCATCACGACACCCGGCAGCTGCGAGACCGCGCCAAACAGGCTGCGAGTGGTGGGCGTCGCCGCCAGCAGATCGGAGTCGAGACGCGACCCCATCTTCGTATTGGCCACATCGACGACAGGTGAGTCACCCGTGACCGTCACGGTCTCCTCGACTGTCGCCACGTCGAGCGTGGCATCCTGTGTGACCGTCGCTCTCGCGGACACAATCAATCCTTCACGCACGAACATGCGGAAGCCCTGGAGCTCGAATTTGATCGAGTAGGTGCCGGAGGGCAGAAATGGAAAGTGGTAGAGGCCGCGTTCGCTCGTGGTCGTGACCTTCGACCCCATCAGCGTCGAGCCTGCGAGCGTCACGGTCACGCCCGGCAACACGCCTCCCTGACCGTCGACCACCTTGCCGGTAATCTCGCCGTAAATCTGCCCCGTTTGGGCAGCGGCGGACGCGCCGAAGCCGAGCATCAGGACGAACGCGATGCCCAAGCCCCACCGCAGGGTTTTCTCATGGTGCCGCATACTTGCTCCCTTCGTACAAACGTGCCCCGGGCACAAAACTATCGTCTCGATATCGGTACCGGTATATCGCTGGCTGGAGAGCCCTAGACCACGAAACTCTAGCATTGCGTTTCAAAGCCGGAGGCCGCCAATTGGAAGAAATTGTCGCAGTCGCGTGCGCCGTCACTCCCTCCGTGGCGCGACGCCATTGGGTCTATTCGCGCAGCGGCCGCCTGGCCGTTTCGCGGGCCGCTGCCAGCGCGAGAAGCGTCACGGACAAAGCGGCCGCCACATAAATCGAGATGGCCAGTGAGGTGCTGTAGGCTCGCAGCAGACTCGTCATGATGAGCGGCGCAAAGCCCGCCCCGAGAATCCCCGCGAGCGTGTAGGCGAGCGACGACCCGGCATACCGGACACGCGTCGGAAACTGCTCGATGACGAACGCCGCCTGCGGGCCGAACATGGCCCCGTGGAGAATGACGCCGACGACGACCGCCAGACCGATCATCACCGGGCTTTTGGTGTGCACCAGGGAGAAAAACATGAAAGCCCACCCAATGCCAAGGACCGCGCCAGCCGCGTACACCGGACGGCGGCCAATCCGATCGGAGAGCATCCCGAATACCAGAATCATCAGCGCGTTCACGGGGGTCGCAATGATGATGACGGTCAAGGGCAGCGACCGTGGCAGCTTCAAGATGGTGGTGATGTAGGTGAGCGAGAAAACGAGGACGAGCGAATACAGCACGTCGGAACCGATTCGCACACCCCCGGCGACGAGCAACTGTCGCCAATGCAGTCGCAGAACGTCGGCAATGGGGGCTTTGGCTTTGGCGCCGGCCCGCTCGAGCTCCTCGAACAGCGGCGTTTCGCCGACGCCGCGGCGTATCCAGATGCCAAACACCACCAGCACAATGCTGGCAAGAAACGGCACGCGCCATCCCCACGCGAGAAAGTCGTCGGACGACAGGAGATACGTCATCAAGGCGATGGCGCCGGTGGCCAGGAGCGTGCCGCACGCGGGGCCGACCTGCGTGAAAGACCCGTTTCGGCCGCGCTTGTCGGGCGGGCCATGTTCCACCGAGATCAGCACCGCGCCCGCCCACTCACCGCCGAGCGCAACTCCCTGGACGAAACGCAGCGTCACGAGCAGAAACGGGCCCAGCACACCGGCGGAGGAATATGGCGGCAGCACGCCAATGAGCGCGCTCGTCACGCCCATCACGATCACCGTCGTCACCAGCACAAACCGCCGCCCCAGCTTGTCGCCGAGATGACCGAAGAGAAAGCCGCCTATCGGCCGCGACACGTAGCCCACGGCGTAGGTCGAAAACGCCAGCATGGTGCCCGTCAGCGGATCGAATGACGGAAAAAACAGTTGGTTGAAGACGAGCGCGGCGAGCGTGTTGTAAACGGTGAAGTCGTACCACTCGAGCGTCGTGCCAATGGAGCTGGCGGTGGCGAGCTTCCGAGTGGTCAGCGTGCCAGCCGGCGCGGCGGGGCCGAGGGCGTTGGCACTCACTCCGTCCGGAGCGCGCGACTCGAGAGTTGAAGCGAGATCGCTCATCGTGTGCTCACTCGAACCATCGCATTACTTCAGGCCTGCGCCACCGGCTTGGGCGCACTGTCCATCCTGTGGAGCGGTGCCGCCCGGACACGCCCGCCGCAAGAGTATCCTGAAATGCTTCCGACATCGTCCGTTGTGTACAATCCTCAGAGGAGTAACGAGCGATGCCGGTGTACGAATTCAAATGTCACTCGTGCGGGGGTGAGTTCGAAGCGCTGGTACGATCGCACGACACGGCTGTTGTCTGCACTTCGTGCCTGAGTCGAGATATCGAGCGACAAGTCTCGGCGTTTGCGGTGAGCTCGGACGGCACTCGGCAGCGCAACATCACGCAGGCGCGCAAAGACGGACGCAAAACCGCGCTCGACAAGGCAAAGGCCGATGAGGAGTGGCTCCACCATCACGATCACTGACCACCCTGTCGGTCAGTGACCTCCGTCCCCGCTAGCGACCTCCGTCCCCCTAAAGGGACCTCCGTCCCCCCTTGCTGCTTACCGCGCGAGACCGTTCTTTCGCAGCTCTGATCTGTCGCTACTCGTGCATGCCTCCTCGAGCAGCTTTTGAAAATCTCGCCTCGGGTCGTTGCCGCCTGTCGTCAAGACAACTCCGAGCAGGTCACGGCCTGGGTCCGCCCATATGTATCGGCCGTTATTGGCGCCTCCTCCGAGATGGGAGAAAACTCCCTGATCGGATACGAACCACCCCATCGCGTACGAACCCTCCGGGATTCCAAATGGCGTCAGCGTATTACATGGCTTGGCGGCCTCCGGGCACGCCGCCACTTTGATGTTGGGCGTGGTCGCTCTCTTGACGGACTGGGGCGACAGGATTCGGCCCCCGCTGAAACGGCCCTCATCGAGATACATCTGCAAGAACTTCGCGTAGTCCAATGCCGTCGTGATGAGACCGCCAGACCCGCGCACGACGGGATACTCGGGAGGATCGCCAGGCGTATACCCCCGCGAGAACTCCACATGCCCTTCGGCATTCATCCTGGCGCCATAGTGAGTCGCCATGCGAGCCAGCTTCGTGGGATCGTCGTGATTCGTCGTGTCAACCATTCCAAGCGGCTTGTAAATTCGCTCGCTGAAGAACTCTTCGAGCGGCTTCCCGGATCGGTCTTCAACCAGCGCCGCCAACGTATTGAAGCCCGCGTTGCTGTAGCTGAACGAAATCCCGGGTTCAACAGCGGCGCCGTCCTTGCCGAACTTGTCGACGGCCTTGCGCAGACTCGGGGTCTCGTCCTTTTCGAACGGATAAAAAATCGGGCCGATTCGAAATCCTGACGAAGCGCTCAACAGGTGGTGAATCGTGATGGCCTTCGCTTTGTCGTTCTGAAACGACTCGAAGTACTTGGCGACCGCGTCGCTCGTGCGCAGTTTGCCTTCCTCTTCGAGCATCAGGATGGCGGTCGCGGTGATTGGCTTGGTGGTCGACGCCATCTGGAAAATCGTGTCCTTTTCCATCGGCAGCTTGTAGGCGTAGTTCTTCCACCCCATTGCTTCGTGCACCACGATCTTCCCGTGACGCGCGACCAGCAGGACCGCCCCGCGAATGTTCTCTTTCTGCAAAGCATCGCGGTAAAGCTTGACCGCCGCCTGCACCTTGCTCTCATCCATGCCGACCGATCTGGCCGGTCCGGGTTCGAGCGTTCGCGCCTGTTGCGCCAGACCGGGTGACGCGATCGAGATGATCGCCACGAGTACCAGGAAGGAGGTTTGTCGTACGCTGCGCAGCATTGGTGCTTCTCCTCGTCGCGTCATTGCCACGCGATTCTGAATCCGAGCTGACCCTGACGCGGAATATACGAACCTGTCGGCTGGCCAAATCGGGATGTGACGGCCGCGTTGGTGGGGTTGAGCAGACTGTTCTGCGACGAGTAGTTGGCGCGATTGAAAACGTTGAACGCCTCGGCCATCAGCGAAACGGTCACTGAACCCGGTAACCGGACCATCTTCGACAATCGCAGATCCACTTGCTGGAACGAGAAGTTCTTGAGCGCGTTGCGCGGAATGACCGCGCCTGATTCGATCACCGCCGGACCGTCCCACTGGTCGAGGGCGGCGTCGGGTATCACAATCGCCGGCGAGGGGCCCCCGGTGCTCGAAAGGTTCAGACGATTGTTGCCCGGCTTTCCGTAAGGACGAGTCGAGATGGTCGCGTTGGTCCAGCCGCCGGAGCCATAGGAGTACTGGACACTCGCCGCTACTCCCCATGGCAGATCGATGGCCGTCCAGGCGCGAACCGTGTGCGGTTGCACGTCGGACCGCGCGTATTCCCCATCGAGGTAGTCGAACTGGTTGTTGGCGGGAGGATTGTTGAACGTCCGGGCACCGGTATTGTGCGCGGACAAGACCCACGTGTGCGTGAGGCCCGCCTGCACATGATGTCGAAGCCGGCGATTGATTGCGCTGAGGATCGCCGAGTAGTTCTGACGGCCCGTGGAGAGGTAGTAGGTGATCTCCTGCCAGTCCGGATTCGGCCGGCCGAATCGCTGCGGATCGAGGTTGTAGCCGGTGGCGGGATCGAAGAAGAGATTCGGATCCACGACAACCGTGTCGCGATACATGTTCCAATGAATGAAGTCGACGTCGATGCCTGTCACTTCGTCGAGCTGCTTCTGGAATCCGATACTGCTTTGCCACGTCTTCGGCACTTTGAAAGTGGGGCTCAGAACGGTGCCGACCTGTGGGAAGCGCCGGCCGCTCTGCGCCTGCTCGTAGGTCAAGACGCCCCGCGTCGGATCCGTGAAGAAGCCCGGCAGCCCGTCGTTGGGATACGCGTTGTAGATCCAGCGACTGCCCTTCTTCATCTGGTTCGTCAGGTCGCCGATTGCCTGCGTCACGTACAGACCCGTGCCGCCGCGGATCACGAAGTTGTTCGAAGCGCCGACATTCCAGGCAAATCCGCCTCGTGGTTGAAAGTCGGTGAGATTCTGCGGACCGCGCTGATAACCGAAATTGCCCGGGCCGAGACGCGGGATATCCGTCTTCGCCGCAGACGAGCCGTTGTCGATGATAGCGGGGACGTCGCGCGTATCCTTGAACGACTGCGAGTTCAGCACGACGTCCCAGCGCAGGCCGTAATTGAGCGTGAGCTGATTGTTCACGCGCCAGGTGTCACCGGCCCAGAGCGCCCAGGTGGGATGCTGCCGGTCGAACTGAAAGTCTTTCGGATCGAACGCCCGCTGGAACGACACGATATACGGCTCGAGGCCTGAGAAATCCCACTTCGACGGATCGTACGCCGCGCTCACGGGGATGCGAGTGGAGAGATCCGCCGGCAGGATCGAGAACGTGAAGATGCCCTCGCGATATGTCGGGATGAAGTAGTTGTAGAAGGAATGGATGTACTCGCCGCCGATTTTCACGTCGTGCGAGGTCTTGCTCCAGGCCATGTCGTAGCGAACGGAGGGGTCGTATTGCTGGCCCGTCTGAGGGTTGGCGTAGCCTTTACCGAGTGTCAGGCCAGGGAAACTGTACTGGTACCACTTGTCAGCGCCGGCCGCAGGCAACGTCGTATCCCACCAGACGTTGTAGTAGCCGAACTTGAGCTCGTGCACCTGCGTGTTGCTCACGCGCGCCCACGTCACGAGCGCGTTCCGGTTGTGGTAATTCCGGCCGTTGCCGTTCGACGGGTGCCCTGACGTTCTGGGCGTCTGAAGCGTGTCCCATGTGCTCATTCGGACGGTCAGACGGTCCCGTGTGGACGGCTGATAATCGACCCGCCCGAGAAACGTCGTTGACGTGTCCTTCCGCGGGTAGATGTACTCCTGTCCCGGCAGCGCGGATGTTCTGCCGACGACCGTTCCCGGCTCGCGTTCGTACTCTGAAGCGGCGAAGTAGTGGAGCTTGTCTCGCACAATGGGTCCGCCAAACGAACCGCCGACCTGCTGGTTCTGATACGGCAGCACCGTACGAGTGACGGCGTCCGCCGCGTTGAACTTGTCGTCGCGGAAGAATCCAAAGACGCTGCCGCGCATCTGATTCGTCCCGGAGCGCGACACGGCGTTGACCTGCAGGCCGTCGGAGCGGCCCTGCGTGACGTCGAAAAGGTTCGTGACCACCTGGAATTCCGCGATGGCCTCGCGGCTCAATTTGCCTTGCTGAAAGGCGGCCAGTTTCGTCGTCACCTGTTGGCCGTCGAGATTGAGCTGGATCGACTCGTTGCGGACCGGGATGTTGGTGAAGACGTTCGACGTAATGCCCTTGACGTTCTTGGCCAGTTCCAACCAGTTGCCGCCGTTCAACGGGAGCGCGTCCATCTGCCGCGGATCGATGTTGCCCGCGACTTTCGTCGACGTCGTATCGACAATCGCCGCGGCACCGACGACGGTGAGCGTTTCGTTCACCTGCGCCACCTTCAGTGCAAACGGAAGAGTGACGTTCCGGCCGACAAGGAGCTCGATATCGGCGACGATCACCGTCGCGAATCCGCTCAGCTCGGCTTGCACTTTGTACCGGCCCGGGGGCAGGTTCAGCAGTCGGTATTCGCCGCGCCCATTGCTCGTGTCGACGGTCTGGCCGCCCGTCGCAAGGTTGGTCGCGGTAACCGTCGCACCTGGGAGAACGGCCTTGGTTTCATCCGTGACGGCGCCGATGATCGACGTCTGCTGTGCGGAAGCCGACACGCACCACAAGAGCAATACCGGCAAGACAGCGAATACAACGCGCAGGCGAGGACCCATAGTTCTCCTCCTATTCACTCAACCGCTGATTGAACGATGCGAACTTTGACGCTGACTATTTGCCGCTCTTGATGCGAAACGTGCCGTCGTCCAGCCGCTCCCGGTACGTCCCGTGACACGTCTGGCACACTTTGTTCAAATTGTCGGCGCTCGCCTTCACCGCTTCCCATTTGCCGGCCTCTGCATCGCGCTCGATCGCCGCAACGTGCTCCGTGGCATCGTGGACCCACTGTTTCGCGTCCTCGCGCTGCCGCCAGAACATTTCGGTCTCGCTGAACGCCTGCTTCAGGACGGCCGCGCTGTCAGTCACCATTCGCGCGTTCGCCCCGTCGGCGCCCTTCCGCAAGGCGGCAAAGGCCGGACTGACACGCCGCATGATGCCGCTCAGCGCGAGTTCCTCGGCCGTCAAAGGGCGCTTCGCCACATCGACATAATGCGAGTCGATCACGGCCTTGGCCAGCAGCGCGGGTCGACCTTGATACTTCGCCACGACGTCCGGCGACAGATCGATGTTGTAGTCCTTCGCCTTCTGACCGATCACTGCCGGATCGAACTTCACGAGCTCACCGACGAACAACATGTAGTTCTTCGAATCCAGCGCGCCGTTGAGTGTCGGCGCGATGACGAGAATCGGCTTTCCAACGCTCTTGATCTGCTGTCCGCCCTGGGCGAGCCGGCGTTGATCGATCGTGAACGCGGTCTTCGAGAGCACCTCTTCGACACCGGCCGAAATCGTCACCTGCTTGCCGTAGTAGATGTCTGGATTAGCGGTAATGGTGTCGGTCGCGAGCGGCAGCGTCGGATTTGCTTCGGCGTCGCGCCGGCGTTGACCGCTCGGCACGACGACCGAAACCACGACCAACATGGCCGTGACGGCAAACACGACACGGGATCTGGCCGTTGAAGCTTGCATGGGATGTTGATCTCCTAGAACGAGTACGTGCCCGTGAAGTCGACGAAACGAGCCGGCAGAATGCTCGTCGGCAACTTGAAGCTTGGGCCGGATCGCACATTCCACGCCAGCGTGGTGTTCGCGTTCATGATGTTGAAGACGGTCGCCTTCAGGGCGAGCGACTGCCCCTTCGACAGCCTCAGCTTCTTGTCGAACCGCAGATCCAGAGTGTTGATCGCGGGTAGTTGAAGACTCCCGTACGGCTCGGCGTTCATTACGACGTTGGGGATGCGCACCCCGCCCGACACGAGCACCTGCCGCGCGCCCTTCTCGCCGCTCCGCCCCTGGTAGTTCGCGGCGACGAACACGGCGTGCGGCAGCTCGTACACGAATGCGATGTTGGAGGTCCACTCCCATCCGAAGTTGCCGACATTGATTTCGTCGTTGGGCGTGTACGCTCGCACTGCACCCTCGCCGCCTCCTCCCGCTCCTGTCTCGAGAAACGGCTCGTGGGCTTTCGTCGCTGACAGACTCGAGTTCAGCGTCCAGCGCTGTGTGAAGCGCTTGTTCGCGGCTAGTTCGATGGTCCTGAAGTAGGCGCGGGGTTGCGGAGGATTCGATCGCATCAGCCCCGAATTCTGGGCACCGGCGTACTCCGGACCGTAATCCCAGTACGTCAAGTTTCTGCCGGGATCGTCCGCCGTGCCGACCGAGCCGTCTGGCCCGGGGTCCGGTCTCACGATGGGAATGTTGTACGCGCTGTACGGGCGCTGGACGCCCACCGTTCGTTGTGCATCGATCACGCGATTGTAGAGACCC
>Ga0137368_10001473_pt1 | contig 24947 bp, 27 predicted proteins | sample SagtaG_13_FD_104917 | JGI IMG/M metagenome (GOLD analysis project Ga0137368, IMG submission 104917) | Vadose zone soil microbial communities from Sagehorn Ranch, Mendocino, California, USA - Sage1_L_100_16 metaG | ecosystem: Environmental > Terrestrial > Soil > Vadose zone | place: USA...
GGCGAAGCCGCGCTCCGGCCTCGCCTCGCGCCGCGTGAGGAAACCGAGAGGCGGCTCTTCGGCGGCCGTCTCGTTTCTGGTCGCTTTTGATCCCGATCGCTACTGAAGCTCGACGTTGCTCCAGCCTTTTCGAGCGCGCCGGTGGCCAGGCTGAAGCCTGGCACCGGATTTCCGACAGCTCGAAGAGGCCGGTCGAGCGCTTCTACTTCAGCTCGACGGTTGCTCCGGCCTCTTCGAGCTGCGCCTTGATCTGATCGGCCTCGTCCTGCGCCACGCCTTCCTTGACGGCGTTCGGCGCGCCGTCGACGAGCTCCTTGGCCTCCTTGAGGCCGAGTCCCGTGACCGCCCGGACGACCTTGATCACCTGGATCTTCTGGCCGCCGGCCTCGGTCAGGACGACGTCGAAGGCCGTCTTCTCCTCGGCGGCTGCGGCACCGTCGCCTCCGGCTGCGGGCACGCCCGCGGCGACCGCGACCGGTGCGGCGGCGCTCACGCCCCACTCCTCTTCGAGCTTGTCCTTGAGCTCGACGAGCTCGAGGACGGTCATGCCGCCCAGCGACTCGACGAGCTTGTCCGTGTCTGTCTTGGCCATTACTGCTGCTCCTCTCCTTCCTCGGTTTCCTGTGCTTCTTCAGCTGGTTCTTCTGCAGGGGGTTCGTCCGCCGCCGGTTCGGGCTCGGCGGCCGGTTCGGCTTCGGCTGCCGGCTCCTCGGCTGCGGGCTCCTCGGCGGGAGCCTCCTCGGCCGGAACGGCCTCGCCCTGCTCTTCGAGCTGCCTGATCCGTGCGTCGATCACGCCGACGAGCTCTCTGAGCGGCGCGGCGAAGAGCCCCACGACGGCCGTCACCGGCCCCGCGACCGCACCCACGACCTGCGCGCGCAGCATCTCCGTCGGCGGGAGCTTCGCGAGTTGTCGCACGTCCTCCGCCGTGACCTCGCTTCCCTCGAGCAGGCCGCCCTTCAGGACCAGGGTCTCGGTCCGAACAGCCTCGTCGAGCGCCTTCGCAACGGCAACGGGGTCGCCGTCCGTCTCGAGGAACGCGATCGCGGTCGGCCCCTCGAGGAGCGCGAGCAGGGGCTCGACGCCGGCGGCTTCGGCGGCTCGCTTCGTCAGCGTGTTCTTCACCACCGAGAAACGCGCACCGTGCTCGAGCAGCTTCCCGCGCAGCTCGCCGATCTCGCTCACGGTCAGGCCGCGGTAGTCGGCGACGATCAGCGTCTCGGCGCCTTTCAGGAGCTCGGTCAGCTCCGCGACGACTCGTTCCTTGTCTGCTTTCTGCATCGAATCACCTCCTCATGAACGAACGAGGCCCGCGCGCAGGCGGGCCAACGAGAAAGGCGACTCTCGCTCGACCGCGCCTCGGCTGGACTTCCACCTCCCCAAGTAACACTGTGTTACAAGGTCGGGCTGCCGGCTGTCTTCGGCGACGGGCTCTAGGCTGAAACTGGCTCGGGCTGTGCCTCCAGGTCTTCGACGATTCCTCTCGTGCGGGAGGGGTCGACGTGGATCCCCGGTCCCATCGTGCTCGTCAGGGTAACGGACCGAATGTAGCGCCCCTTCGCCGCCGCCGGCTTCGCGCGCATGATCTCGTCGATCAGCGCGGCGTAGTTCTCCGCGAGCTGCCGCTCGTCGAAGCTCTTCTTCCCGATCGTGACGTGGACGTTGGCGCCGCGGTCGGTGCGGTATTCGAGCTTGCCCGCCTTGGCCTCGCGAACGGCCTTGCCGACGTCCATCGTCACCGTGCCCGTCTTCGGGTTCGGCATCTTTCCGCGCGGCCCGAGGATCCGGCCGAGCTTGCCGACGACGCTCATCTGATCGGGTGTGGCGATCGCGACGTCGAACTCGTCGAACCCCTCCTCGATCTGCGTCGCGAGATCCGCGGTGCCGACGAAGTCCGCGCCCGCCTCCTGCGCTTCTCGGGCCTTGTCCCCGTCCGCGAAGACGGCGACCCGCGCCTCGCGGCCGGTGCCGTGCGGGAGCATGAGCGTGCCTCGCAGCTGCTGCTCCGCGTGGCGGACGTTGAGGCCGAGGTTGAAGTGCGCCTCGACCGTCTCGTCGAACTTCGCGGTCTCGAAGGCCTTCAAGAGCCGGATCGCCTCCGCCGGCGAGTAGAGCTGCTCGCGGTCGAAAGCGGCGCGCGCGCTGCGGTAGTTCTTGCCGTGCTGGGTCACAGATCCGTCTCCACGCCCATCGAGCGGGCGGTTCCGGCGACGATCTTCATCGCCTGGTCGACGTCGCGCGCGTTCAGGTCAGGCATCTTCGTCTCGGCGATCTGGCGCACCTGGTCGCGCGAAAGCCGCCCGACCTTCTCGCGATTCGGCTCACCGGAGCCCTTTTCGATCCGGAGAGCCTCCTTGATCAGGACGGCGGCCGGCGGGGTCTTCGTGATGAAGTCGAACGAGCGGTCCTCGTAGACCGTGATCTCGACCGGAGTGATCCGCCCGTTCTCCTGAGCCGTCTGAGCGTTGAACGCCTTGCAGAATTCCATGATGTTGACGCCGTGCTGGCCGAGAGCCGGACCGACCGGCGGCGCCGGGTTCGCCTGCCCGCCCGGGATCTGGAGCTTGATCAGTGTCAGGACTTTCTTCGCCATTTCTAAGCACGCCCAAGCCAGACTGAAGTCTGGCACGGGATTTCGTTGAAGTGCCGGTCAGTCAAGTTTCTTCACCTGATCGAAGCCCAACTCGACCGGCACTTGGCGCTCGAAGATGTCGACCAGCACTTTCAGCTTCTGAGCGTCCGCGTTGACGTCGACGATCTCGCCATCGAAGTCCGAGAGCGGCCCGCTCGTCACCTTGACCGACTCGCCGAGCGAGTACTCGACCTGCGCGCGGGGACGATCGCCGAGAGCGGTACCCGTCCGCAAGATGCGGTCGACCTCGGGCTGCGAGAGCGGCACCGGCGTGTTGCCCGCTCCGACGAAGCCGGTCACTCCGGGCGTGTTCTTCACGACGCCCCAGGCGTCGTCGTCGAGATCCATGTTCACGAGCACGTAGCCCGGGAGGACACGCTTCTCGGTCTGCACCTTCTGCCCGTCCTTCGTCTCGATCACCTGTTCGGTCGGGACGACGACTCGGCGGAAGCGCGGCCCCTGGTTCATCGAGACGATCCGGTGCTCGAGATTGGTCTTCACCTTGTTCTCGTGACCCGAGTAGGTGTTGATGACGTACCAGCGGAACACGGCTATTTGAGGAGGACGTCCCGGACGAAAGGCTTGAAACCGAGGTCGGCGACCCAGAGATAGGCGCCGACGATGGCGCAGGCGATGATGACGACGATCGTGCCCTGCATGACCTGAGCCTGGCTGGGCCATTCCACCTTCTTCAGCTCGGCGATCGCCTCTCCGACGAAGCGACGGAAGCCGCCGCCGGGGACGCGGCGCGCGCCGGTCTGCGTCTTCGGCGGCTGCGCCGCGGGACGGACCTGCTGCTGGCGCGTGCGGGCGCGTTGGACGACGCCCTGCTGGTCGGTTTGCTGCTCGCGCGCGCGTCGCTGGCGCCTGCGCTGGCGCGTGTTCCTCGCCATCAGCGGGTCTCCCGGTGCGTCGTGTGCCGGCCGCACCAGCGGCAGTACTTCCGCAGCTCGACGCGGTCGGGCGTGTTCCGCTTCGACTTCGAGCTCTGGTAGTTGCGGCGCCTGCAGTCGGTGCAGGCGAGCGTGATTGCGTCTCTGACTCCGGTGGCCATTCGTGTCCTCAGTGTAGAGAGGTAGCGGCGGGAGGACTCGAACCTCCGACACGCGGATTATGATTCCGCTGCTCTAACCAACTGAGCTACGCCGCCGAGCGCAGAACAGACTAGCAGCGCGATGAGCACGAAAGAGTCCTGTCTACGGTGCGCGGCGCCGATGGAATGGCGCCATGGGACGTGGCAATGCCCGCGTTGCCGATTCAAGCTCGGTTGCTGTGAAGGCGAGCCGCAGTCCTGTAGCACACCCGTGAAGCGCTGACCTCAGAGCGCCCAGCGCGCGAGCGCGGTCGAGACCGCGGCGAGGATCATGACGCCGATCAGCGGAGTGCGGAGGCGGATCGAGACGGCCGCGACGCCGACGCCGACGAGCCGCTCGTCGAAGACGAGGCACCGGGTCCCTCCGACCGCCTGGGTCACCACGAGCGCCGCGAGCAGAGAGGGTGCGAGCAGCTCGAAGATCCGGAGGACCCGCGCCGGCAACGCACGCCCGCCGAGCAGCAACGGGCCCGCTCCCTTGAAGGCGACCGTGAAGACGCCGACGAGCAGGACGACGGCCCACGTCGCGCTCATCGGCGGGCGAGCCCCAGTAGCGAGACGGCACTCGCTGCGATCACCGGTACGCCCGCCGGCGTGAGCGGAATCAGGACGAGGGCAGTCAGTCCGCCCAGCAGGGCGGCGACCAGCGCCCGTCGACTGACGAGCAGCGTCGCCAGCAGCCCGAGGAAGAGCGCCGGGAAGGCCGCGTCGAGGCCAAGCCGTCTGGGATCTCCGAGCGCGTCGCCCCCGAAGACTCCCAGCACCGTTCCTCCGACCCAGCACGGAAAGAGCAGGAGACCGGCACCCACCAGCAACCGCCGGTCGATTCGCCCGCGGTCGATCTGCGCGACCGCCCAGGACTCGTCGACGATCAGCTGACCCTCGAGCAGCCTGCGCAGGTGCGAGCCGCCGAATGCGGGCGCGACCGAGACGCTGATCGCCAGGTAGCGGGCATTCAAGAGGACGGCCGCGCCGACGGCGGCGAGCACGCTCCCACCGTCGCGCAGGACCGAGGCCGCCGCGAACTGCGCCGCGCCCGCAAACGTCGTCGCCGACATCACGATCGGAGCGACGACGCCCATGCCCGCCGTGACGGCGAGGACCCCGTAGGCGACGCCGAAGCTGACCGAGGCCGGCGCCAGCGGCGAGACTCGCTTCGCTCCCTCGCGGTGCCTAGGCCTCTCCTTCAACCCAGTCCCGCGTCAGGTAGAGCCAGAAGGCGAGGCCGGCGTAGGGGCCATAGCGCTTGAAGCGGCGCTCGATCGTCCGATCCTGCGCGCGCTTGGCTCCCGCCACCTTCAGGTACTTCGGCCGCGTCCAGGAATCGAGGATCAGCCTCGAGTAGCGGCCGAGGAGCATCATCACGTGCGCCGCCGCGTACGGGCCGACTCCGGGTAGCGCGAGGAGCTTGGCCGCGACCTCGTCGTCCGGGAGCTCCTCCGGGCTAGCGCGCGCGAGCTCCTCGAGGTCGAGCTTGCCGGACGCGACCGATTTGGCCAGCGCTCGGAGGTACGCGCCCCGATAGCCCGCTCTGACAGTTTCAGCGTAAAACGCACTGTTCTTCCGGGCCATGGCCTCCGGGGTCGGGAAGGCGCGGCCGAAGGGCCCATCGGTCAAGCCGGGCGCGGGCTCACCGAGATTCGCGACGAGCGCGCTGACCATCCTCACGGTTGCCCCCCACACGCAGTTCGTCGTGCAGATCGTCTTCACGACCTCCTCGAAGACGGTCGGGCTCCGCAGCATCCGGCCCGCGCCCGCGGTCACCCAGGAGAGCTCCGGATCGGAGGCGGCGAGCTCGTAGAACGGGGTCAGGTCCTCGTCGAGGCGGAGGACGTGCGCGACGGCCCCGCGCAGCTGCTCGACATCGGCCGCCGCCGGCGCTCGCCCGAGCACTTCGAGGCGCGCGTAGCCCTTGCGCCCCGGAGAGATGCGCACGGTCCGCGGAGCCTTGCCCGCGATCGGGAGCGTGAGCTCGAGCATCCAGGCCTCTTCGTCGATCCGGTTCGGCGGCAGGTCGGCGACGCCGTGGGAGGCAATCGTCCGCTTGAGGTCGACCGGCTCCCCGCCCGCGCCGACGAGCTCGAGCTCTGCTGACCGTTGCTTCGCCATCTTTCTGCCCGAACGCGTGATGCGAGGGACGCATTCCCGCTGCAGACCTCGCGGTGGAACCTCGCCTGCAGACCGAGGACGACGTATTGCGGTCGCACCCACCTGCCCCTCGGTGGCCGCGGCACCGTGCCTTGAAAGCGATGGACCTTCGGCGCTAAGGTGCCCGAGAGCTCAGTGAGACTGCATCGGCCCGTGCGTATTGCTCTGCCGCTCGCAGCGCTCGTCGGCTCCGTTGGGCTCGTCGCTGCGGCGCCGCCCGCGCGGGGTGCGGGCGGCTGGACATTTCGCATCAGCGCGTCCGCCGGCTTGAGCTCGCCGGATTACGTCCTCGATCCAGCTCTAGGGCCGGTGGGCGCACCCGGCTATGGAGCCTTTGGGTCGATCTTCAACTCGACTTGCGCCACGCTCTACGGCTACCGGGACCGGGGCGGTCCCGGTGGCGGGCGCCTTGTCCCCGAGGTCGCGAGTGGGCCTCCGCGGGTGTCTCGGAACGGCCGCAAGTACACGTTCACCATCAGGCGAGGCTTCCGGTTCGATACGGGTGCACCTGTCACGGCGGAGAGCTTCAGAACCGCCATCAGCCGCGGCCTCAGCCCTACGCTGCGGTCTCCGGCAGCGGGGTATCTGCGGGACGTCGTAGGCGCGGCAGAGGTTGTCGCGGGAACCGCCCAGGCGCCCTCAGGCGTCCGCGCACACGGGCGAGAGCTCGCGATTACGCTGACGCACCCGGCGCCCGACCTAGTCGCAAGGCTTGCCGTCGCGTACTTCTGTGCGATCCCGGCCGGGACGCCCGTCGTGCCCGGCGGCGTACGAGCAGCCTCGGCCGGCCCCTACTACGTCGCCCAGGTCGATCAGACGACGATCCTCCTGAAGCGGAATCCGTACTACGGAGGCAGCCGGCCTCGCCATCCCGCGGCGATCGCGTTCTTGTTGAACCGCCCGCTGGACTCGATCCCGCTCGAGGTCGAGCGCGGCAACGCCGACCTCGGGGTGATCGCGCCGTACCAGACGGCGGTCGTCGCGAGGGACTACCCGTCGCTCTTCCACGTCGGCCTCGGCACGGGAGTGGCGTGCCTCGCGCTGAACACCTCACGACCACTGTTCGCGAATCCGCAACTGCGGAAGGCAGTGAACTACGCGATCGACCGGCGGAGACTCGCGGAGCAGTTTGGCTACTTCGTCAGCAGGCGCCGGACCGACCAGTATCTGCCGCCGACGATGCCAGGCTTCCACGACGCGCACATCTACCCGCTCGATCGTCCGAACTTCCGCAAGGCCCGCCTGCTCGCACGCGGCCATCTGGGCACCGGCAGAGCAATCATGTACTACCGTAGCGCCGTCGCGTCCGCGATCGCGCGTGCCGAAATCGTCAGGTACGACCTTGGCCGGATCGGGATCTCAGTCGAGATCCGCCAAGAGAATCCGCTGGGCGCCTCCGGCCGGCGCGGCGAACCCTTCGACATCGTCGACAGCGGCTGCACGACTGCATACCAGGACCCGTACGGGGTACTGAACCTCAGTTTCGACGGAAGCCTCATCAAGCCGACGGGGAACACGAACATTTCGTACTTCGATAGCGCACGATTCAACAAGCGACTCCACTCCGCAGCACGCCTTCGTGGAGCGGCGCGCTACCGGACATACGGGCAGATCGACGTGGACTTGGCGCGCGAGGCAGCACCGGCAGTCGCGTACGGCCTGTTCCAGAACACCGCGTTCGTCTCACCGCGGATCGGCTGCGTGAGCCTGAACCCGGTCAAGGGCTTCCTGCCGGGCGCCTCGTGCCTCAAGCGGCCTCAATAGATCAGGGCTCCGGGGGCACGACCACCCACACTGTGCCTGCTCCTACAGCCAGTGTGGAGACGTGCGCGCCAACCTTGGTCTTGCGTGTGACCCGCTGCGTCAGCGGGTCGACGCGCCAGACAGTGCCGTCGCCGTAGTTCGCGATCCACACCGCGCCCTCGCCGTAGGCGACCGCTACTGGCCGTTCACCGACCGTGGTCGTTCCCGGCGGTTCGGAGAACGCCGGATCGTCCCACCACAACTGGTTATTGATCTGATTCGTGACCCAGACCTTCCCGCCACCAACTGCAACTGAACTCGGAGCGGCGACCTGCCGCCGGCCGACCCTCTCCACGGTCTCCGGGTCGATTCGCGTCACCGTCCCGTCGGACGCATCCGTGATCCAGACATGCCCCTCGCCGTACGCGACGGAGCGATCTCCGCTCAGACCGACTGGTACCGCCCCCGTCATTCGCTGTGTCGAAGGGTCGAACCTCGCGACCGAAAGCTCTCTCAGCTCACCGCGCCCGATCCAGAGAGCCCCATCCCCAGCCGCGATGCCGGCGAGGGTATACGCCGGACCATCGGGATTCGGGAGCGGCACGGACTCGACGCTTCCCGCGGCGCTTACGTGAGCGAGGCCGTCGGCTCCGAGAGTCGCCCAGAGATCTGCCCCGGTTGTCGCAATGCTCGTGATGTCCCCGTTGATGTTTCCGATCGTCTTCTTGACCCGCGTCGTCGCAGGATTGATCAACTGGATCGTCCGGTCGTTCGGATTCGCCACCCAGACCCCATCGGAGTCAACGGCGATCGTGGTGCCCCGGATCGTTCCAAGGCCCTGGACGATGGTCCGCTGCTCTCCCACGGCCACATGAGCGACGATCTTGCCGCTCTTCGCGTCGATCGCCGCAACCGAGTTTGGTGGAACGAGCGTCAGGCCGCCGGTTCGTAACGCCGCCACAGCGACGACGATGCCGCCCGCGGCGGCCACGACGGCACCCGCGAGCGCGAGCGCGCGGCGGCTTGCCCAGGGCAGGTGCCGCGCTGTTACCGCTTCGGCGAGCTCCCCCTCCCGGCCCGCGAACGGCGTCTCCGCGGTCCGCAGTGGTGGAAACGAGTTCAAGAGCCCTCGGCCCTCTACTTGGAAAAGCCGGATCGACCGGTCGAGGTCCTTCAGGCGCTGGGCGCCGAGATCCCGAAGCCTCAGATCGGGAAGCTCTTCTTCCTCGTCCTCGAGCAGATTCTGTGTCGTCTCGGAGATGAGAATCTGCCCACCGTGTCCGGCTGCGCAGATGCGTGCCGCCCGGTGAACCGCGAGCCCGAAATACCTGTCCTCCGCACGGTTCGCTTGCCCCGTGTGGATCCCGATCCGGACCCGCAGCTCCGCCCCCTGCGGCCACGAGTGGTCGGCCAGTGAACGCTGAGCCGAGACGGCAGCGAGCACGGCATCGAGGGCTCGAGGGAACGCAACGAAGAACGCGTCTCCCTGAGTGTCGATCTCACGGCCGCGGTGGGCAGTGAACGCCGCTCGAAGCAGCTTCTGGTGTTGGGCGAGAGCGTCGCCGTAACTCTCGCGCAGCTGTTTGAGCAGACGCGTCGAGCCCTCGAGGTCCGTGAAGAGGAAGGTGACGGTCTCGCTCGTGAAGGTGCTCATCCGTCCGAGGAATTACGCCCCCGGCGCGAGCATGTCAAGCGGCGCGGACGAGCGTGTGCCGGTTCTACCGGTGCTCGTGAGACGCGGGACATGTGCGGCCACCCGCCGCCACGACTTACATTCGCTGGGTGCGCATTCTCGGCATCGACGTCGGTGGCACCTTCACCGATGCCGTTCTGATCGAGGACGGCGAGGTAAAGACGGGCAAGGTGCCGACGGCGGCGCGGCAGGACGAGTCGGTGCTCGCGGCGGCGCGAGAGGTCGCGGGCGGCCGGCCGCTCGACCGCTTCACGCACGGGACGACGGTCGCGACGAACGCCTTGCTCGAGCGCAAGGGAGCGCGGACTGCCTTCGTCTCGACGGCGGGCTTCGAGCACCTGCTGCACGTGCGCCGCCAGGACCGGGCGCATCTCTATCGCCTTTGCGACCGGCACCCGGAGCCGCTCGTTCCGCTCGAGCGCTGCTTCGGGGTCGCCGAGCGGATCGGCTCCGAGGGGGTGCTCCGTGCCCTCGATCTCGACACGCTGCCGCCGTTCGACGCGGAAGCGGTCGCCGTCTGCCTGCTCTTCTCCTTCCGCGATCCCAGCCACGAGCAGGCCGTCGCCGCCGAGCTGCGGAAGCGCCTGCCGGGTGCGCGAGTGGTTGCGTCGCACGAGATCGCGCCCGAGTTTCGCGAGTACGAGCGCGCTTCGACGACGGCGATCGACGCGTACCTCGGCCCCGTGCTCGCCGAGTACCTGACCGCGCTCGCCGAGGGATCCGCGAAGGCCGGACTGCCCGAACCGCTGGTCATGCGCTCCTCGGGCGGCGTGGCGAGCGTCGCAGAGGCCGCGGCCCACCCCGCGTTCGCGCTCCTCTCGGGCCCGGCGGCTGGCGTCGTCGGCGCGGCGCTCGTTGCGCGGGCCGCCGGCATCGAGCAGGCGATCTCGCTCGACATGGGCGGGACGTCGACCGACGTCTGCCTGATCACGAGCGGCTCGGCCGAGCGCAGAGCGCAGCGCGAAGTGGGCGGCTACCCGGTTCGCCTGCCCAGCGTCGACCTCCAGACGGTGGGGGCGGGCGGCGGGTCGATCGCGCGGCTCGACGAAGGCGGGGCGCTCCACGTCGGTCCCGAGAGCGCGGGCGCGGATCCCGGGCCCGCGTGCTACGGGCGGGGCGGCTCGCGGCCGACGGTGACCGATGCGAATCTCCTCCTGGGGCGACTGCCGGAGCTGCTCGCGGGGGGGATCCGGCTCGACCGGGCCGCCGCAGAGCGGGCGCTCGGCGACATCGACCCGGCCGCGGTGGTGGAGGTCGTCAACGCCGAGATGCTGCGGGCGCTGCGGCTGGTCTCCGTCGAGCGGGGGCACGACCCGCGGGACTTCGCGCTCGTCGCCTTCGGCGGCGCCGGGCCATTGCATGCCTGCGAGCTGGCGGACGAGCTCGAGATCGAGACCGTGCTCGTGCCGGAGACGGCCGGAATGCTCTCGGCGCTCGGGCTCGCGGCGAGCGACGAGCGGCACGACGTCGTCCGCCCGTATGTCGTTCCGCTCGCAGAGGCAGGCGTACTGCCGGCAGAAGGTGAGGCCGATCTCCGCTACACCGGGCAGTCGTTCGAGCTCACGGTCCCGCTCGGGGAGGGCCTCGCCGAGAGGTTTCACCGCGCCCACGAGGAGCGTTACGGCTACGCCGACCGCGGCCGCCGGATCGAGCTCGTCGCCGTTCGCACCGCCGAGGTCCGCCAGGGCCCGCGCCTCGAGCCGATCGCGTCGGCCCGAACGGAGGTGTCCGGCCCGCACGTGCTCGAACTGGACGGGTCGACCTGCTGGCTTCCCCCTGGGTGGGTGGGGGTTAGGGATGGTGGCATCTGGAGGCTCACGCGCGCGTGAACATAGAGCTCCAAATTCTCGGCAGCGCGCTGCGCTCGATTGCGGAGGAGATGGGCGCCGTCCTCATCCGCTCGGCCTTCTCCGCCAACATCAAGGAACGGCGCGACTGCTCCGCGGCCCTCTTCGACGAGCGCGGGCGGATGATCGCCCAGGCCGAGCACATTCCCGTCCACCTGGGGGCCATGCCGGACGCCGTCGCCGCCGTCATGCGCCACGAGCCGGGACGGGACGACGTCTTCGTCCTCAACGACCCGTACGCGGGCGGCACGCACCTACCCGACATCACTCTCGTCTCGCGCACCGAGGCCGGCTTCGCGGTCACCCGCGCCCACCACGCCGACGTCGGCGGCCGCGAGCCGGGGAGCATGCCGGCGGACTCGCGAACGCTCGCGGACGAGGGGGTCGTCATTCCGCCGACCCGCCTCGACGACAGCGTCCTCGAAGGGCTCATCGACCAGATGAGGAACCCCGAGGAGCGGCGAGGGGACTTCCGCGCGCAGCTCGCCGCGCACCGACTGGCCGAGCGGCGCCTGGCCGAGCTCTGCGCCCGCCGGGGCCGCGCCAGGGTCGCCGACGCGATGGACGAGCTCTTCGCCTACTCCGAGCGCGTCGTCAGGACGGTGCTCTCACGGCTCCCCGACGGACGCTACGAGGGCGCCGACGTGCTCGAGACGGCACAGGGGGATCTCGAGCTCCGGGTCGCGGTCAGGATCGCGGGCGACGAGATCGCCTTCGACTTCGACGGAACCACCGCCCAGCACGAGGGGAATCTCAACTGCCCGCTCTCGGTGACGCGCTCGGCGTGCTTCTTCGTCGTCCGCGCTCTGACCGCACCCGACCTGCCCTCGTCGGGAGGCGCCTTCGCGCCCGTCGCGGTGCGGGCTCCGCTCGGCTCGCTCGTGAACGCGCGGCCGCCGGCCGCCGTCGCCGCCGGCAACGTCGAGACCTCGTGCCGGATCGTGGACTGCGCCTTCGGCGCGCTCGGCGGCGCGATTCCGGCACCGGCGCAGGGACAGGGCACGATGAACAACCTCACCTTCGGCAACGAGCGCTTCACGTACTACGAAACCGTCGGCGGAGGCCAGGGCGCGTGCCCGAGCGCCAACGGGCCCTCCGCGGTCCACGTGACGATGTCGAACACGCTGACGACGCCGGCCGAGGCGTTGGAGCTCGCCTACCCACTCCGCGTCGAGCGCCACGCCCTGCGAGCCGGCTCCGGCGGGGCAGGCCGCTTCCGGGGCGGAGACGGCGTGGTGCGCGAGCTCCGCGCGCTCGAGCCGTGCCGCGTCTCCGTCATCGCCCAGCGGCGGGCCTGGAGTCCGCGCGGCGCGGACGGCGGTGAGCCGGGAGCGCCCGGGCGCACCTTGCTCAACGGTGAGGAGCTGCCCGCGCAGGCGACGCGCGACCTCGCTCCCGGCGACCTCCTCCGCATCGAGACACCCGGAGGTGGTGGCTTCGGCAGCCCGCGCTAGTCTGCCGCCATGGCCGTGATCGAGGCGCAGGATCTCCATCGCACGTACCGGACGCACACAGGCACTCTCCGCCGCCGAGTGAAGGAGATCGAAGCCGTTCAGGGCGTGAGCTTCACCATCGAGAAGGGTGAGCTCTTCGGCCTCCTCGGCCCGAACGGGGCGGGCAAGACGACGACCATCAAGATGCTGATCACGCTCCTGATCCCCACCTCGGGCACGGCGCGCGTGCTCGGCTACGACGTCGTCAAGGACGCGCGCGAGGTGCGGAAGCGCATCGGCTATGTCTTCGGCGGAGAGCGCGGCGTCTACGAGCGCCTGTCCGGCTACGACAACCTGCGCTACTTCGCGGAGCTCTACGGCGTGCCCGGCCGGCGCCAGAAGCAGCGAATCGAGGAGCTGCTCGAGCTCGTCGGTCTCAAGGGCCGCGAGCACGAGCGCGCCGAGGGCTACTCCCGCGGCATGAAGCAGCGCCTGCACGTGGCCCGGGGCCTCCTGCACGACCCGGAGGTGCTGTTCCTGGACGAGCCGACAATCGGGCTCGACCCCGTGGGCGCCCGCGAGCTCCGCGCGACGATCGCCTCGCTGACGAGGGCGGGCAAGACGATCCTGCTGACGACGCACTACATGTTCGAGGCGGACGCGCTCTGCGACCGGATCGCGGTCATCTCCAAGGGAAAGATCGTCTCCGAGGGCACGCCTCGCCAGCTGAAGAGCCGGGTCGAATCGGGGAGCGTGACCGAGGTCGAGGTCTACGGCATCCCGGACGAGACGGTCGAGCGCCTGCGCCGGCTGGACGGTGTGCTCGCGGTCACGGTCGAGGAGCGGGAGCAGGCGCAGGTCCTGAGCGTCCAGACCCGCGCGGACGTCCAGCTCACGGCCGCGATCCTCGGGCATCTGAACGGAGCGAGCGTGGGCCGGGTGTCGCATCGCGAGCCCACGCTCGAGGACGCCTATGTCGCGCTGGTGACCGCAGAATGAGGGTGGTGCGCCTCCTCGGGATGGGCTGGGTTTACCACATGAAGATGATCTCCCGCTCGCCGTTCGAGGGCGTCGGGCAGGTCCTCTACCCGCTCTTCTTCGCAACGGTCGCGTTCTTCGTCTTTCGCGCCGGCGACAGCCCTCGGACGCTGCTCTACGCATCCCTCGGTGCGGCCGTGATGGGGATGTGGTCCGCGACGAGCACGACTGCGGGCGGGGCGATGCAGCGTGAGCGCTGGCACGGGACGCTCGAGCTGCTCGTCGGGACGCCGCCGCACTTCGCGCTCGTCCTGCTCCCGGTGACCTTGGCGATGGCCACGGTCGGGATCTACAGCCTGGGCGCGACGCTGCTCTACGGCCACTTCCTGTTTGGAATCGCGCTCACGGTCGTGCACCCGCTGCTCTTCGCCGCGGCCGTCGTCGGCACGGTGCTCTCATTCGGTGCACTCGGTTTCGTCTTCGCGGTCACGTTTGTGCGCTTCCGCGCGGCCTGGGCTCTCGGGAACCTGTTCGAGTACCCCGTCTGGCTGATCGGCGGCTTTCTCGTCCCGCTCGCCCTGTTTCCGGACTGGGTTCGCCCGATCTCGTGGGCACTCGCGCCCACCTGGGGGATGAGTGCGATTCGCGAGGCCGCGCTCGGCGGGTCCCCGCTCGACGACCTGCTGACCTGCCTCGGCCTCGGTGTTCTCTACGTTGGGCTCGGGATCTTGCTCACGGATCGGGTGCTGTACTCCGCACGCGTTCGCGCCTCGCTCTCGCTGTCGTGACGTCGCTGCGGATCTTCTTCGTCGGCGGGCGCATGACCTACCGGGCCCTGTTCTACTGGCTCACGCCGCAGATCTACGTGCCCAGCCTGCTGATGGCGCCGATCTTCCAGATCTTGCTCTTCGCCTACATCGGGAGGTCTGCCGGGCTCGAGTCGGACGAGTTCTACGTCGTCGGGAACGCGCTCCAGTACTGCGCGATCCCGTGCCTGTTCGCGATGACCCAGATGATCGGCGGCGAGCGGTACCAGAACACGCTCAGCGCGATCCTCGTCAGCCCGGCGCGCCGCATTCCGCTTTTCTTCGGGCGCGCACTACCGGTGGTTGCGAACGGCGCGTTCGTCTCGGCGTTCTCCCTCGCGGCCGGAACCGCCATTCTCGGCGTCGACATCCCGCTCTCCGCGGTGCCGGCGCTCGTGCTCGTGATCATCGTCGCCGCGTTCTCGTGCACGGGGCTCGGGCTGATGAACGCCGCGGTCTCGCTGCGCGTCCGGGAGAACGCGGTGCTCTCGAACGTCATCTTCGGGTTCCTCCTCATCTTCACCGGGGCGAATGTGCCGCTCTCCGAGCTGCCCGGGTGGATGAGCACGATGTCGCAGGGGCTGCCTTTCACACACGCGATCAAGGCGGCGCGGGAGCTCACGGACGGCGCCTCGCTCGGATCTGTCGCGGACCTCGTCGGGGCCGAGTTGCTGATCGGGCTCTGCTACGCGGCTGCCGGCTACGCGCTCCTGCGGTTGATGGAGGCCCAGAGCCGGCGGCACGCGAGCCTCGAGCGCTCGTGAGACGCACGCTGCGACTGCTCTACGCGGGCTGGAAGTTCCACCTGAAGAGCCTCACGATCTCGGGCTTCTTCATCATCGTCTCGGTCATCTCGCCCGTGATCTTCGCCTCGATCGCGTACCTCATGTTCAGGGCGGGCGCGCGGCCGGGCTCGCTCCTCTTCGTCGCGATCGGCGCCGGGATGATGGGCATCTGGTCGGCGACGCTCTTCGGGTCCGGAGGCGCGATCGCTTGGCAGCGGTGGCAAGGGACGCTCGAGTACTGCGTCGCCGTGCCGCCGGCCTTCATCTGGGTCATCCTCCCGCTGACGATCGCGACCTCGACGATCGGCCTCTACTCGCTGACCTCGACGCTCATCTGGGGCTGGCTCTTCTTCGACGTCCCCTTCGAGCTCGTCCATCCGGCCTGGTTCTTCGTCTCCCTGCCCGTCGCCGTGCTCGCGCTCGGCCTGCTCGGGCTCGTGCTTGCGTCGACCTTCGTCATGTACCGACAGGCGAACGCACTCTCGAACCTGCTCGAGTATCCGATCTGGCTCGTGACGGGCCTGCTCCCCGGGCTCACCCTGCTACCCGGGTGGACACGCCCCAGCTCCCGGGCGCTCGCGCCGACCTGGGGTGTGAAAGCCCTGCGCGAGGCGGCGCTCGGCGGCGAGCCTGGGTTCGCCGTCGCCATGTCCGCCGTGCTCGGTCTCGCCTACCTCGTGATCGGACACTACTGCCTGCGCTACTTCGAGAAGCTTGCGCGCGAGAAGGCAACCCTTTCGCTTCAGGGATGAGCTCGCTTCGAGTCTTCTTCGTCGGCGGCTATCTCGCGTACCGCGCGCTCTTCAGCTGGCTGCGGCCGTCGATCTATATCCCGACCATGCTCGGCGGCCCGGTCTTCCAGATCCTCTTCTTCGCGTACATCGGCCGCTTTGCAGGCCTGCGCAACGACGAGTTCTTCGTCATCGGCAATGCCGTCCAGGCCTCCGCTCTGGCCGGGATCTTCGGCACGGCGATGACGATCGGAGGTGAGCGCTGGACGCAGACGCTCTCGCCGCTGCTGGCGACCCCCGCCAACCGGATCGCGCTCTTCCTCGGCCGGGCGCTGCCGCTGATCGTGAACGGCGTCTTCGTCTCCGCGTTCGGCTTCGCCGTCGGCTGGGCGCTGCTCGACTTTCAGCTCGCCGCGGGCGAGATCCCCGGGATCGCGCTCGTCGTCGTCGTCAGCTCGTTCGCGTGCACGGCCCTGGGCCTGACGACCGGTGCTGTCGGCCTGCGGGCACGCGACGTGTTCTTCCTGGCGAACCTCGTGACCCTGCTGCTGCTCCTGTTCTGCGGGGTCAACGTCCCCTTCGACTCGCTCCCGGGCTGGATGCAGACGGTGGCTCGAGGCCTCCCGCTGACCCACGGGATCCAGGCGGCGCGCGAGCTGGCCGAGGGCGTCGCCCTCTCGGACGTGTCCGGGCTCGTCGCGACCGAGGCCCTGATCGGAGCCTGCTACGCCGCGCTCGCGCTTGGGCTCTTCCGGTTCTTCGAGGCCGAAGGGCGGCGGCGTGCGACGCTGGAGACGATGTAGGGGTTCCAGGGTCCCACCACCGTTGCCCGCATGGTTCGCGGCTGACATGATGCCCGCCCGTTGGCGCGCTCGCGGACACCGGCCTCAGTAGAGGAGAAGGCGCTCCGCGCTTTCACCGACAGGTTTGCCGGCGAGGTCGTCCTTCCGGACGATCCCGGATACGACACGGCGCGGGTCGTCTGGAACGGGATGATCGACCGGTACCCCGCCGTCCTCGCCCGGGCGACCGGGCCGGCCGATGTGATCGCGGCCGTCCGCTTCGCGCGGGAGCAGGAGCTGGAGATCGCGGTTCGCGGCGGTGGACACAGCATCCCGGGGTTCTCGACCTGCGACGACGGTATCGTGATCGACCTTTCCCGGATGCGAGGCGCGCGCGTCGACGCCGAGCGGCGCACGGCACAGGTGAACGGCGGCGCCCTGCTCGGAGACCTCGACGACGAGGCTCAACAGTTCGGGCTCGTCTGCCCCGTCGGGGTCGTATCGCATACGGGGGTCGGAGGTCTGGCGCTCGGAGGCGGGATGGGACGGCTGCAACGCAAGTTCGGGTACACCGTCGACAACCTCATCTCGGCGGACGTCGTGACCGCGGACGGCCGGCTCGTACACGCGAGCGAGGAGGAAAACCCGGATCTCTTCTGGGGCCTGCGCGGGGCGGGCGCGAATTTCGGCATTGCGGCCTCGTTCGAGTTCCGGCTCCATCCGCTCGCGCGGATCGTCACTCACGGCACCGTGACTCACCCCATCGAGCGCGCGGTCGATCTCTCCGAGGTCTTCCTCGAGAGGTTCGAGAACGGGCCGGACGAGCTGTGGCTGGGGTTCAGCCTCCGCTTGGCGCCCGAGCTGGCAGGCCAGCCAGTCGCCCTCGTCTCGGTCTTGCACTGCGGCTCTGTCGAGCAAGCCGAGCGTGATCTCGTGGGGCTCCGCGCGTTCGGGCCCCCGCTCGCCGATTCGATCGAGACCAAGCCGTACCTCACGGCCCAGCACATGAACGACGAGCCCATGGGCTGGGGCCACCGCTTCTACATGAAGAGCGCCTTCATCCCGGATCTCCCGCGGGAACTCGTCGAGCTGTGCGCGGAGCACGCGTCGCGGGTGCCGAAAGGCGCCGACGGCAGCGTCGGGCTCTGGACCTGCGGACGGGCGATCTCAGAGGTGCCGGAGGAGGCGACCGCGTTCAGCGGCCGGGACGCGGCGTTCTGGATCGCAGCCGAGATTCTCTGGGACGACGAGACCCTCGACGATGCCTGCCGCGAGTGGGGCCGGACAGCCATGGCCGACGTCATGCCGTACGCCAGGGGCGGCCTCTACGTGAACGACGTCGTCGAGACCGGAGACGCCCTCGCCCGTTCGATCTACGGCGACGCGAAGTACGACCGGCTCGTCGCCCTCAAGCGGGCGTGGGACCCGGACAACGTCTTTCGCCTGAACCAGAACATCCGGCCGTAAGGCTGAAGCGCGCAGGCCTCTATTTGACGAGGCTGAGCATCTTGAACATCGGGAGGTACATCGAGATGATGATGATCCCGACCATGAGCCCGACGCCGATCATCATGACCGGCTCGATGATGGAGGTCAGGGCCTGGATCGCCGAGTCGACCTCGTCCTCGTAGAAGTCCGCGATCTTCCCGAGCATCTTCTCGAGCTCTCCCGTCTCCTCGCCGATCTTGACCATGTGGCCGACCATCGGCGGAAAGATGGGGTTCTCGACGAGCGGCTGGGCGATCGGCATTCCCTCCTGCACCCTGGCGCGCACCTGCCCGAGTGCATCCTCGACGACCCAGTTGCCCGCGGTCTGACCGGTGATCTCGAACGCCTTGATGATGTCGACTCCGGCGGCGACGAGGGTCGAGAGCGTCCGTGAGAACCGCGCCATCGTCACCTTGAGGACGACCCCGCCGATCTTCATCGGCACCTTCAGCTTGAACTGATCCCAGAGCTTGCGGCCTTGCTCGGTCTTCTTCGCCTTCCGGAACCCGAAGAAGACTGCGATCATCGCCGGGAAGACGTACATCCAGTCGGCGCGGAGGAAATTCGACGTGTTGACGACCTTCTGGGTCAGCGTCGGCAGGTCGCCGCCCAGGTCTTCGAAGATCTTGACGAAGATGGGGACGAGGAAGAGCAGCATCCCGATCAGGACGAGGGTCGCGAAGACGAGCACCATCGTCGGATAGATCATCGCTCCCTTCACCCGACGCTTGATCTGCGTCTCCTTCTCGATCTGGTATGCGACCCGGTCGAGCACCTGGTCGAGGATTCCGGCGGCCTCCCCTGCCTCGACCATGGCGATGTAGAGCCGGCTGAAGATCTTGGGATGGCGCGCCATCGCCTGCGAGAGGAGCAGGCCGCCCTCGACGTCCGCTCGGAGCTCGGCGACGATCGCGCCCAGGTACTTGTCCTCGGTCTGCTCCTCGAGGATGACGAGTGCGCTGACGACCGAGAGGCCGGCGTCGATCATGGTCGCGAACTGGCGCGAGAAGATCTGCAGCGACTTCGGCTTGATCTTCTTGAAGACCGTGCGGGCGCCCTCCTCGCCTTCGGCGGGCAGCTCGTGCATGTACTGGGCGAGCAGGCCGCGAAGCCGTAGCTGCTCGCGCGCGGCATCGGGGTCGGGCGCGTGGATCTCGCCGCGAGACTCGACGCCGTGGACGTTGATTGCGCTGTAGCTGTATGCCGCCATCAGAGAGGGAGAAAGGCCGTCACGAGCACCCGAGAATCCGTATCGGCAGAGGGATCGAGGGGCTTGAGCGAGAGGGTGTCGCTGCCGATAGAGGAGACGTGCGCACGCTCCTCCGCCGAGAAGGCGGCTTCGGCCTGATCGAGCTGCTCATGGCCCTGACGCTCCTCAACATCGGGCTGCTGGCCGTGGTCGCCTCGTTCACCTCTGGCATGCGGGCTCTGAACAGGGCCAGCCGGATCACGACTGCCTCCGTCCTCGCCGACGGCCAGCTCGAGCTCTACCGCGCGCTCACCTACGACTCGATTCGGCTCGATGCGGGCTCGATCCCGGTCACCGCCCCGTACACGACCGACCCCGCCTACAGCGCGACCCAGGTGACGGCGAGCTGTCCGGGGCCGCCGGACGAGTGCAACCCGAGCCACGAGGTCACAGGCCCCGACCGGAAGACCTACCGGATCGACACGTACATCGTCGCGACGACGCCGACCGGGGGCCGCGAGGTCCGGAGGGTGACGGTCGTCGTTCGGGACGCCGGCAACCTCTCGGCGGTGTTCACCCGCCAGGTCACGACGTTCGACCGCTCGACCGGCTAGACCGGCCACGTCCGGGGCCTGACCCTGGACGCGTCCGAAGGGGACTAGGACACCGAGAGGAGGACGAGCTCGTAGCGCGTGCCGTCGGCGGTGTTCATCAGCGTGACCTTCTTGCCCTTCGTGAGGGTCACCGTCTGATCCCCGCTGGCGAGCGAGCCGCCCGCGATCCCGATCTTCGCGGTCGTCCTCGTCAGCGCGACCAGCACGAAGACCGGATCCGACTCCGGGAAGTTCCCGGAGACAGCGACCGTCTCGGCTTCCCCGTTGACGGAGATCTTCGCGCTCGAGCCCGCCGGCGAGGGGGCAGGCGGCGGAGCAGGTGCAGGAGCCGGCGTCTTCGCCGGCTTGGGCTGCGCCGGCTTCGGCGCAGGCGTCTCGGTGGTCGTGCCCGTGGTGCAGGACGAGCCTTCACAGCCCGCGGCAAGCGCGCCGGCGCGCTGCACGAAAGGATCCTTCGTCGCGAAGCGGTCGAACGAGATGAGCTGACCCGCAGCCGGCCGGGCCGGCGGATCCGAGTCGACGAGCGACGTGCTCCCCGAGACAGCCGCCACCGGTGTCCCGGCCGCGGGGACGCCTGTCGAGGGCGAACCCGTCGCGGGAACCGTCGGGGGGGCCGGAGTGGCGGTGGCCGCCGCAGGCTTCTTGTGCATCATCTTCAGCACGGACGGAACCTCGTAGGCGAGCACGCCCAGGAGCGCCACGCCGAGCACGGCGGCGATGATCTTCTGGCGCTTGGCCTTCGCCTTGGCGTCGAACTTCGCCATCAGGGCGCTCCCGCTGCAGTCGCCGACGATCCGTTCGGCGGTGTCGCCGGCGTCTGGGTCGTCTCGGTCGTGGTCGTTGCGGTCGTCGTCGTGCCCGTCTGAGTCGTCTCCGTGCTCAAATCGGTGGTCGTCGAAGCGGGAGGCGGAGGTGCCACGACCGGCTGCGTCACGTCCCCGAAGGCGAAGGCGCGCACGATGAGGCTGGCCTGGATGTCGGGAAAAGTGCGCTGGCCCTCGCCGAAGTTGATCGAATCGACGACGAAGAGCCGCCCCTGGGCCTCGAGCCGCCCCGCGCGCACCCGCACGAGATTCCGAAGCCGGAAGAGGAAGTCGGAGAGCTCGTAGTAGTTCCCGTCGAACTGGAGGGTGATCGCGAGAGACGAGTAGTCGGTGACCGGCGCCGCGCCCTGAGGAGTGATCGACTGGAACTCGATCCCGCTCTGGCGGGCGACCCGGCTCAGCTCGAGCAGCACGCCCGGCATATCAACCTGATCGGGCATGGCTTTCGTCAGACGGAAGAGATCGGCGCTGCGAATCGGAGGCATCGAGTGCGCCTGGAGCGCGAGCAGGCGGTACCGGTCGACCTGCTGCTGGGTCGCCTGAATCTGTCCCTTGAGGTCGGCGGCCTTCTTCCGCTGCGGGGAGATGAGCAGGAAATAGCCGGCGACCGCGTACGCGAGGAGACCGACGACGATTCCGATGATCGCGGGCGGAGAGGGTCTGCGCATCATCTACGCCCCACCCGGCGCATTCACAGCCGCGTTGATGGTGAACTCGACGATCTTCCGGCCCGAACCCGAGTCCGTCGCGGCGCTGTGCTGCAGCGACACCTTGGAAAGATGCGGGACGAGGGACAGGCGCGTGAGAAGGCGCGCGACACCCTCCTGGGAGTACGTGCTGCCGTTGATCGTGAACACGGCTCCAGCCGTTCCGCCGCTCGCGGTCGGCGACTGGGCCGAGAGGCTCGTCAGCCAGACGTCCTCCGGAAGGACGAGCGAGATCTCGCGAAAGACGCGGTCCCAGGCCAGACGGCCGGAGAGCACGGTGGAGAGCGCCGCGACCCGCGTGTTCTTCTCCTGCTCGATCTGCGAGGCTCCCGGCCGCGTCGGCGACGGTATGGGTGTTGCAGCCAGCTCGGCCTTGACGGCGTCGAGCCGCTTCTGATTGTGCGTGGCACCCCCGCTCGCAGTCAGGAACCAGACAGCGAGGATGGCCGTGACCAGAACGGCCCCTCCAACGGCTCCCAGAGCGGCCGGATTCTGCTGCCGTGAGCTTCCGCGGCGGTCGTCGCGAGGGAGAAGGTTGACGGCTCTCATTCGATCGCCAGTCCGATCGCGACGGCGTACGAGCCGATCTGGCCGTTCTCCCCGAGCTTCTTGCCTCGCTTCACGCGCGAGAGCGGATCGCCGATGCGGACGGCGACGCCGATCAGGCGGGCGAGCTCCGCGTCGATGCCCGGCAGCTCGGAGGTGCCGCCCGTGATCACGATCTCGCCGATCCCGAGCGAGCCCGGCTGCCCCTGGTAGAACTGGAGCGAGGAGATGAGCTCGCGGGCAAGCGTCTGAAGCTCGTGCTGCACGGCCGATCTCAGAGCGACCGCGCGCTCGGCTGAGACGTCTTCGATCGACTCCTCCGGCTCGAGAAGCGAGAGCGACCGTTTGAGCGCGACGACTTCGGAGGGTGTCTTGTTCAGGGCCCGCGCGATTGCGACGTCCAGCTTCGATCCGCCCCATTCGATGACGCGGGTGAACTCACAGGTCGAGCCGTTCGAGACGGCGAGGGTCGAGCGGTCATGGCCGATGCTGACGACGACCACTGCCGCATTCGCGCCGTCGGCAGGCCGGTCGCCCAGCGAGCGGAGCAGCGCGAAAGCCTCGAGGTCGACGCCGACGATCTTCAGCCCGGCCTTCTTGCAGACGGCGACGTAGCGCTCCACGAGATCTCGATAGGCGACCACCAGGAGCACCCGCTGGACCCATGTGCCCTCTGCGTCCACGTGCTCGCCGAGCACGTGGTAGTCGAGCACGGTCTCCTCGAGCGGGATCGGCAGCGTCTCCTGCGCCCGGAAGCGGATCGCGTTGTCGAGCTGCTTCGGGTCCTCGATTCCGCTGATCTCGAACACGCGCACTCCGATGCGGTTGCTGGCGATACCGAGCCTGACGCCGCTGCGGGGAAGCTTGTGCGCCTTGAAGAACTTCTTCAGCGCTGCCGCGAGCGCGTCGGGCTCCCGCAGCTCGCCGCCCATCACGATCCCGTGGTCGAGGGCCTCGCGGGCGACGCGGACGAGCTCAGGCAGGCCGTTGTTCGTGACCTGCGCGGCAGCCAGCTGGGAGCCGCCGATCTTGAGGCCGACGAGCCGCTTGTGCCGGGCGCGCCCGTCCTTCTTCACGGGCGTGTGCTTCCGCTGGGGCTGCTTCGAATGCTTGGGCTTCGACTGCTTCCCTTCCTTCGGGCCGCGGCCGAGCGAGAGCTTCCGCTTCGGCTTGTCCTCCTTCTCGGTCTCGGCGCCGTCCTCCGACCATGCTTCCGCCGGGTCGCTCTTGCCCTTGCCGGGGAGCAGGTCGGAGAGCTTGATCTCCTTCTTCCAGTCCATCCTCAGCTCCCCGCCACCCGGAGCGACGGAACCTGGCCGGGCTCGGCCTCAAGGCCGCCGCCGGCACGCGTGAGCAGGCCCATCAGCTGCTCGGTCTTGCTCGATCGGCCCAGCGCGATGTCCTTGGCGATCACGCCTCGGAGCACGAGATCCGCGAGCGCCTGCTCCATCGTCTGCATGCCCTTCTTGGAGCCGGTCTGCATGATCGAGTAGACCTGCTCGATCTTGGCCTGGCGAATCAGGTTGCGGACGGCGTCGTCCGGCAGGAGGATCTCGACTCCGGCGACTCGGCCCTGGCCGTCGGCGGTCGGAAGCAGCGTCTGGGCGATCACGCCCTCGAGCGTGCCGGCCAGCTGCGTCCGGATCTGGCCCTGCTGCCCGCCCGGGAACACGTCGATCACGCGATCGACGGTCGAGGCCGCGTCCTGGGTGTGAAGCGTCGCGAACACGAGGTGGCCCGTCTCGGCCGCCGTCAGCGCGGTCGAGATCGTCTCGAGGTCGCGCATCTCGCCGAGGAGGATCACGTCGGGGTCCTGGCGGAGAGCACCCCGCAGCGCGTCGGCGAACGCCGTCGCGTCCGCGCCGATCTCACGCTGGTTGACGACACAGCGCTTGTGCCGGTGCAGGAATTCGATCGGGTCCTCGATCGTGATGATGTGATCGGCGCGGGTGCGGTTGATCTCGTCGATGAGCGCGGCGAGCGTCGTCGACTTGCCGGAGCCGGTGGGCCCCGTGACGAGGACGAGCCCTCGCGGCTTGTCGCAGAGCCGGTAGAGGGAGGTCGGGAGCCCGAGCTCCTCGAGGCTCTTCAGCTCGTCGGGAATGAGACGAAAGGCCCCCGCGAGGCTCTCGCGCTGCGAATAGATGTTGACGCGGAAGCGCGCCACGCCGGGCATCGAGTAGGAGAGGTCGAGCTGGCGCTCGATCTCGAGCCGCTTCTGCTGCTCGCTCGAGATGATCCGGTAGAGGAGCTGACGCGTCGCGTCGGGGGTCATCTCGGGAAAGCCTTCCAGCCGCTCGAGGTGGCCGCGTACGCGCAAGGTCGGCTTCGAGCCGACCGTGATGTGCAGATCGGACGCATTGTGGGCGACCATCTGCTCGAGCAGCGTGTCAATCGAGAACTGGGTTTCTGGCATGGCTAACGTCCCTCGAATTGGCTATCGGCAACCTGGCAACGCTTCTTGAATGGGCATCGGCCGCCCTTCGGAACCCAGTTCAGACGCTCGATTCGGAGGGCGACGAGGCGAGCATTCGCCGTGCCCGCGTTCACGTAATCGGCATGGTCGGTGCGAATCTGAAGCGACGGTGCGGGGCTGCCCACGGCGGGAAGCTCGAAGGTCTTGCGCGCGCCCGGCCGGAGCCGAACGGAGCGGCTCGCCCCTCCGTGAACCTCGAGCGTGACGCCACGGGCATCGTGGCCGGACGGGAGCGCGAGCGTGACCCGATACCTCCCCCCGCCCGATCGGCTGGGCCAGGCGCGGACGACGACCAGCGCTCCCGCCCAACCGTCGGAATAGACGCCCTGGGCGAGCGTGCGCACGCGCGCCGCCGCCGGAAGGCGCCAGGCGGTGAGCCCGGAGGTCGGCCGCGCGACGATCTCGCCGTCAAGGCTGATCGCCGTGGCCAGA
>Ga0137368_10001484_pt1 | contig 24874 bp, 20 predicted proteins | sample SagtaG_13_FD_104917 | JGI IMG/M metagenome (GOLD analysis project Ga0137368, IMG submission 104917) | Vadose zone soil microbial communities from Sagehorn Ranch, Mendocino, California, USA - Sage1_L_100_16 metaG | ecosystem: Environmental > Terrestrial > Soil > Vadose zone | place: USA...
CGAACCGCAACGTGACAGAGGTCGCGGGCATCCAGCGCGCGATCGTCGCCGCCTCCCAGGTCGTGCGCGGCTCGCTAACCGGCTCCTGGTTCGAGACGCACGACGACAGTTACCTCTCGCCGGACAATCACACGATGGTCGCGACGCTCTATCCGCCCGGGAACGCGACCTTCTCGAGCTTCCCAGCGACCGAGGCGGCGCGCGCGGCGCTGAAGAAGGCAACGCCGAAGGGCGTGACGAGCCATCTGACCGGCCGCGACCCGATCTTCCAGTCGCAGGGCGGCGAGACGGGGCCGGGCGTGCTCACCGAGACGCTGCTCGGCGCGACGGGCGCCCTGATCATCCTGCTCTTCGTCTTCGGAACGCTCCCGGCGATCGCGATGCCGCTGGCGATGGCGGCGAGCTCGATCCTGACGACGTTCGCGTGCGTCTACGCCCTCACGTACGTCACCGACGTCTCGATCATCGTCCAGTTTCTCGTCGCGCTCGTCGGTCTCGGCGTCTCGATCGACTACGCGCTCGTGATGATCTTCCGCTTCCGCGAGGAGCTCGCCTCCGGGCGCCCGACGGACGAGGCGCTCGTCGAGACGATGACCCACGCCGGCCGCTCGGTGATCATCTCCGGCTCGACGGTCGCGATCGGGCTCCTGAGCATGATCATCCTCCCGCTGCCGTTCATCCGCTCGATCGGGATCGGCGGCATGCTCATCCCAGCGGTCTCGGTGCTCGCGTCGATCTCGCTGCTCCCGGTGCTGCTCTCGCTCCTCGGGCCGAGAATCAACCGGCTGCGGGTCATGCCGCGGCGCTTCGTCAGCCCGCCGAGAACCGACCGGGGCTTCTGGGCCAGGTGGGCCCGGATCGTCGCGAGGGCGCCGCTGCCGGTGTTCCTCGCCGGCGCGATCATCGTCACGCTCGTCGTCCTGCCCGCGTTCCACATCAACCCGAGCGACGCCCAGTTGAAGAAGGAGCCCGCGAGCGGAGACGCAGAGGTCGGCCGAAAGGCGATCACCGCGTCGGGCATCCCGGACGGCGTCTACCTGCCGCACGTCGTGCTCGTCGAGCACGGCGCTGACGCCGGCGTGCTGGCGAAGGCAACCGACGAGCTGGCCGACACACCCGGCATCTACGGGGCTGCAGCGCCGCCTTCATGGCGCAAGGACGATGCCGCCCTGATCGAGGCCTTCGGCACCGACGACGGCAATTCGCGGGCGGCGAAGGACACCGTTTCGCGTCTTCGCAACGACGTCTTACCGCGCCTCGAGTCGCAGCTCGGCTCGACGCAGGTCGCGCTCGGCGGGATCCCGGCCGAGACCCGCGACTTCATCAAGGCGGTCTACGGGAAGTTCCCGTACGTGCTGCTCTTCGTCCTCATCCTCACCTTCGTGCTCCTGATGCGCGCGTTCCGTTCCGTCGTCCTGCCGCTGAAGGCGGTGATCCTCAACCTGATCTCGCTCGGCGCGGCCTACGGAATCGTCGTCTTCGTCTTCCAGGACGGCCACGGCAGCGAGGCGATCTGGGACGTCCCCGCGACCGACGCCGTTATCTCCTGGATCCCGCTGATGATCTTCGCCTTCCTCTACGGGATCTCGATGGACTACGAGGTCTTCATGCTCACGCGCATGCGTGAGGCCTACGACGAGACTCGGCGGACGAGGGAGGCGGTCGGCCTCGGCCTTGCCCGCACCGGGAAGCTCGTGACGAGCGCCGCGCTCGTGCTCATGTTCGCCTTCTTCTCGCTCTCGACGAGCCCCGGGCCGGACATCAAGCAGTTCGCGATCGGGCTCTCGGCGGGGATCGTCTTCGACGCAACCGTGATCCGCGCGCTGCTCGTCCCGTCGGCGATGCAGCTCATGCGCCGGTGGAACTGGTGGCTTCCCGGGTGGATGGCCAGGGTGCTGCGGACGCGGCCGAGCCCGCTGGAGCCGGCTCCGAGCGAAACCTAACGGACCTCAGCGCCGGCCCGAGCCGTATCTCGTTCGATGATCTTCCTGTCGGCGCTCGCCTTGCTCGTCACGCATGCCGCGCATGCCGACCCGTGTGCGGCGCCGCCACCCCGCGGACCGGCCGTTCCGGCGCCGATCGTCCTCAGCACCGACTGCGGCTGGTTCCGCCTCGAGACCGGCGGCGCGGTCAGCAGGCTTCCGATCGACTGGCTGGCGAAGCAGAACAGGGCGTGGAGGCAGAGACACGGCGACGGCCGGACGATCCGGCGCACCCACGCGGGCCGCTACCTCGTCGTTCGGCGCGGCCGGGTCGTCTGGCGCTCGGCCGGGCTCTATTACAACGAGGCGGGGAGCATCGCGCTCGGCCCGCGGGCATTCGCCTTCGACTCTTACGGCCGCCGCGGGGTCTTCCTGACCGATCTCCGGGGGCCGGAGCGGCTGGTTCTGCGCGGACGAGGCCTCTATCCGATCGACTTCACCGACCAGGGATATCTGCTCGTTTCCGGCCGGAGGACGATCACGGTCCTCTCGCCAGCCGGAAAGGTCGTCCGTCGTTACCGCTACCGGCACTCGAGCTCGTTCTCCTTCGATCTGCAAACACGGACGCTCTATTTCGTCGCTCCTGACGGAATGCTCAGCGCCGTCCGCGGCCCTGCGGTACGGAGGATCAGGCGCATTGGCGCGCAGGGCGCGATCAGCACGCTCGGGCGGCGCCTGCTCGTCTTCACGGCGCAACGCCACGTGGCGATCCTCCGCCGCGACGGCTCGTTCGTGGCGCAGGCGGGCTGGCGCGGCGCGCGCCGAGAGCTCGACGCCGGAGTCGTTACCTCCGACGACGGGCGGGCGTTCGCATTCCGCGTCACGAGCTCGCGCCCGGGAGCGCGGAACTCGCCGGCTTTCGTCTACTTGCTCCGCGCGGGCGAGAGCCGCGCGCACGTCGTCTACCGGCACCGGATCGGGCAGGCCGGCTGCGGGACCAGCGGATCGCTGAGCTGGCACCGCTCGGCGCTCCTCTACCGCTCGGTCGACGGCACCGGCCCCAGCGAGGCGATGATTCTCGCACCGGACCGTTCGAGGACCACATTGACGCCGCTCCTGCGCGCGCTGCCGCGGATCGCGCCCGCCACGCCGGGCAACGTCTTCTGGGCCACGGATTTCCTGCCGTAATCCTTAGCTCGGAAGTGGGCCATCGGAGTTGCGCAGTGGGGCTCTGTGGTCTACAGTGGGACAAAGTGGAAACCCCACTACGGCCCCGAAATGCTCCTCGGCGAACATGAGCACACGATCGACGACAAGAGCCGCCTCACGCTGCCGGCCAAGTTCAGGGCTGCGTTCGCGGCCGGCGTCGTGCTCACGCGCGGGATGGACGGGTGCCTGTACGCCTATCGCCGGGACGACTGGGACCGCCTGGTCGAGTCGCGTCTCGCAGAGCTCGATCCGCTCAGCAAGGAAGGCCGCCGGATGCAGCGGTTCTTCTTCTCGGGCGCGACCGAGGCCGAGCTCGACCGGCAGGGGCGCGTGATGATCCCGGCCGCCCTCATGCAGCACGGAGGGCTCGGCCGGAGCGTGGTCGTCGCCGGGGTGAGGGACCACCTGGAGATCTGGGACAGCGCCGCCTGGCGCAAGGAGCTGAAAGAGGTGGAAGGGAGCGCAGAAGATGTTGCCGAGCGTCTTGCAACCCAACGAGACTGATCACGTTCCCGTCCTCGCCGAGGAGGTGCGGGAGCTGCTCGCGGTCCAGCCCGGCGAGACCGTCGTCGACGCCACCTTCGGCGCCGGCGGCCACGCCGCGATCCTCGCCGCCGACCTGCGCGGAGAGGGCCGCCTGATCGCGGTCGACCGCGACCCCACCGTGCGCCCGTACTTCGAGGGCTTCAAGCGGCACGCAGGCGTTCAGTCGCGCTTCCTGCGCGGCGAGGCCTCGGTCGTGCTCGACCAGCTCGCCGAGAACGGGGTGCACGCGGACGCGATCCTGCTCGACCTCGGCCTCTCCAGCATGCAGATCGACCGGCCCGAGCGCGGCTTCTCGTACGCGGTCGATGCCCCGCTCGACATGCGCATGGACCCGACCGCCCAGGAATCCGCAGCCGATCTCGTCAACGAGCTGCCCGAGCGGGAGCTGGTCACGATCTTCCGCCGGTATGGCGAGGAGCGCTACGCGAAGCAGATCGCGCGGGCCATCGGCCGGCGCCGCAGGAAGCAGCCGATCGAGCGCACGGGCGAGCTCGTCGAGCTGATCCGGGCCGCGATCCCGGCTCCCGCGCGCTTCGGCGACGGGCATCCCGCGAAGCGCGTCTTCCAGGCTCTCCGCATCGCCGTCAACGACGAGCTGGGCGAGCTCGAGGACGCGCTGCCGGCCGCGCTCGAGATGCTGCGTCCCGGTGGAAGGCTCGCGGTGATCGCCTTTCACTCCCTCGAGGACCGGATCGTGAAGCGCTTCTTCCAGCGGCTCGAGCGCGGCTGCGTCTGCCCGCCCGACTTCCCGGTCTGCGTCTGCGGGCGCGAGCCGGAGCTGCGGCGGCTGAACCGGAAGGCGATCCGCCCGAGCCCGCAGGAGCTGGCCCTCAACCCGCGCGCCGCCTCGGCGAGGTTGCGCGCGGCGATCAAGGTCTAGGCATGGCTCGGAGCGCCGCCGCCCGGGCGCGACCCGCTCCGGCCACTCCGCGCCCGCGGCCGCGCGCGAAGGCCCGGAGCAAGCCCGCGCCGAGGCGGCGGGTCGCCGGCGGAGTCGTCTGGATCGCGGTCGTCGCCGTGCTCCTGGCAGGTGTCGTCGCCCTCAACGTCGCCGTCCTTCGCCTCAATGTCCGAATGGACAACCTCGGCAGCGAGAGGGCGCGGCTGCGCGCGGACAACGCGCAGCTGAGCTCGGAGATCGCGTCCAGGGCCGCCTCGGGACGCATCGTGACGCTGGCGAGCGGACGTCTCGGGCTCGAGCCGGCCGGCCCTGAAAACGGGACCTACGTCGACCTTCGCCGATGAAGCTTGCGAACCGGCGAATCCGGCTGGTCCTCGCCGTCTTCGCCCTCGCCTTCCTCGCGATGTTTGCCCGGGCCGCCTGGCTCCAGGCCGTCCGCGCCGGGAGCTACGAACGGCTCGCCGCCGGCCAGCACAGGGCGACGATCCTCGACCCTGCGGGCCGCGGCATGATCTACGACCGCACGGGCGTCCAGCTCGCGATCGGACGCGAGGCGACGACCGTCTACGCCAACCCGCGCCAGATCCGCAATCCGGAGTCAACCGCGAAGCTCGTCGCGCAGGCCCTCAGGCTCGACCCGGACGAGGTGCTGCAGCGCCTCTCCGATCGCAGCCACGGCTTCGTCTACCTGGCCCGCAAGGCCGACCCTCAGCGGGCGGCCATTCTCAAGCGCGCCGGCGTCGTCGGCCTCGGATTCATCTCCGAGGAGCAGCGCGTCTACCCGCTGAATCACGTCGCCGCGCAGGTCGTGGGCTACGCGGGCACCGACAACCACGGGCTCGCGGGTCTCGAGCTCGGGCTCGAGCGCGAGCTTGCCGGGAAGCCCGGCTCGGAAACCGTGATCCGCGATCCTTCCGGCCGCGTGATCGACGTTCTCCACTCGACGTCCGCCCGCGAGGGGAAGGACGTCATGTTGACGATCGACCACACGATCCAGGCGCAGGCCGAGGCGGTGCTGCGGCGGACGATCGACCAGTGGCACGCGAAGGGCGCCTCGGCGGTCGTGCTCGATCCGCGAACGGGAGCCGTGCTAGCGATGGCCGTCGAGCGCGGATACGACGCGAACCGGTTTCCGATCGTGCCGCGTGACCGGCAGCGCAACCGGACCGTCACGGACACGTACGAACCGGGCTCGACCTTCAAGGTCGTGACCGTGAGCGCCGTGCTCTCCGAGGGCCTGGTCACGCCGCAGAGCTCCTTCACGCTGCCGTACGAGATCCACGTCGCGGATCGCGTCATCCGCGATGCTCACCCGCGCGGGACCGAGCGGATGACGGTCGACCAGATCCTCTCCTACTCCTCGAACGTGGGCACGATCACGCTCGCCGAGTTGCTCGGCCCCGAGCGCCTCTCGCGCTGGATCAACCGCTTCGGCTTCGGACACAAGACCGGCGTCGACTTCCCGGGGGAGAGCCAGGGGATCGTTCCGGCGCTCGAACAGTGGTCGGGCTCGACGATCGGCACGCTTCCGATCGGGCACGGCATCGCGATTACGCCGGTCCAGATGGCCTCGGCCTACGCGACGGTCGCCAACGGCGGCGTGTGGTCCCGGCCGCATCTCGTCGAGCGCATCGGCACGAGTGAACGGGCCAAGCCGGTCACGCGCCGAATCCTGACGCCTCGCGTCTCCCGGCAGGTGCTGCGGATGATGGAGGACGTCGTGCTCGAGGGGACGGGCCAGGAGGCGGCGCTGCCCGGCTACAAGGTGGCGGGCAAGACCGGGACGGCCGCGAAGCCCGATCCGGACGGCGGGTATTCCACGTCGCGCTACGTCGCCTCGTTCGTGGGCATCGTGCCGGCGACGAGCCCGCGCCTCGTCGTGCTCGTCACCGTCGACGAGCCCGCGGCCGCGATCTGGGGCGGCGTCGTGGCAGCCCCGGCCTTCCAGCAGATTGCCGGCTTCGATCTTCAATACCTGGAAATCCCGCCGGACGCTCCCGAAACACTCCCCTCGCAGCAGTAGGTCGGCAGGGACATGAAGGAAGTAGCAGGCCGCATTGGTACCCTCGCGGCGCCCCAGTGGAGCTCTCACGCATCGCAGAAACCGTTTCCCCGAGCCAGATCGTCGGGGATCCGAACGTCGAGATCGAGGATCTCGCGTACGACACGCGCGCCGTCGCAGCGGGGTCGCTCTTCTTCTGCGTGCGGGGCGCGCGCTTCGACGGGCACGAGCTTGCCGCGCGGGCGATCGAGGCGGGAGCGGCAGCCCTCGTCGTCGAGCGAGCGGTGGCCTCGTCGGTGCCGCAAGTCGTCGTCAGCGACTCGCGCGCGGCCATGGCTCCGGCGGCGGCGGAGTTCTTCGGCCGTCCGACCGAGGAGCTCGAGATCGCCGGCGTCACGGGCACGAACGGGAAGACGACCACAGCCTTCCTGCTGCACTCGATCCTGACGGCGGGCGGACGGCGGCCCGGCCTGCTGGGGACGATCGAGTCCCGCGTCGGCGGCGAGAGACGGCCGGCGATCAGGACGACTCCGGAGGCGATCGACCTCCAGCGCACCTTCCGGGAGATGCTCGACGCGGGCGACCGGAGCTGCGCGATGGAAGCCACCTCGCACGGCTCGCAGTTCGGTCGCCTCGACCACATCCGCTTTGCGGCCCTCCTCTTCACGAATCTCACTCAGGACCACCTCGACCTCCACGGGACGATGGAGGCCTACTTCGAAGCCAAGCGGCGGCTCTTCCTCAGGGGGCAGCCCTCGGCGGCGATCAACGTCGGCGATCCCTGGGGACGCCGGCTCGCCGCCGACCGGCCTGACGCCCTCACCTACGGCTTCGCGGAGGACGCGATGCTCAAGCCGGACGCGCTCGACGGGATCGACCTCAAGCTCCGCGGCCGCTTCAACGTCGAGAACGCGCTCGGTGCGCTGGCGGTAGCGCGCCTGCTGGGGATCGAGCACGACGCGATCGCCCGCGGGATCGAGGCGCTCGAAGGCGTTCCGGGCCGCTTCGAGACTGTCGACGAGGGGCAGCCGTTCACGGTCGTCGTCGATTACGCGCATACGCCCGATTCGCTCGAGAACGTGCTCACGACGGCGCGTGACCTCGATTCGGGGCGAGTGATCTGCGTCTTCGGCTGCGGCGGCGACCGGGACCGCGAGAAGAGGCCCCTGATGGGCCGGATCGCCGCGGAGCTCGCCGACGTCGCCATCGTCACTTCCGACAACCCGCGCAGCGAGGAGCCGGACGCGATCATCGACGAGATCCTCGCCGGCATGACCGATCCAAGTAACACTGTGTTACAAGGGGTGGAGGTGGAGCCGGATCGGCGCGCGGCGATCGCGCGGGCGCTCGAGGCCGCGTCGGCCGGCGACGTCGTCGTCATCGCGGGCAAGGGCCACGAGCAGGGGCAGCAGTTCCGCGACCGAACAGTTCCCTTCGATGACCGCGAAGTCGCACGAGCAGCCCTGAGGAGGCTCGGGGCCGCCACGCCGTGATTCCATTCTCTCTCGACGAGATCGCAACGCTCTGCCCGGGGCGGCTCGACGCAGCGCCGTGGGCAGATGAGGTGACCGGCGTGCAGATCGACTCGCGGCTGATCGAGGAGGGCGACCTCTTCTTCGCGGTCGGCGACGGTGACGCATACCGCGGCCATGCTTTCGCGCGCGGCGCGGCGGCGACGCTCGTTCCCGAGCACGCCTTCGCCGAGCTGGCCGCGCTGGGGAGCGCGGTCCGTGCCCGCAGCTCGGCCCGGGTCGTCGGGATCACGGGCTCGACCGGCAAGACCTCGACCAAGGACATCCTGGCGGCGTTCTGCCATCCTCAGGCGCGGACGGTTGCGGCCGAGGGCGGGCACAACAACGAGATCGGGCTTCCGCTGACCCTCACGCGGATCGAGCCCGAGACCGAGGTCGTCATCTGCGAGCTGGGGATGCGCGGCCTCGGCCAGATCAGAGAGCTGTGCGCCATCGCGCGCCCGGACGTGGCGGTGATCACGAGCATCGGCCCGGTGCACCTCGAGCTGCTGGGCACCGTCGAGCGCGTCGCGGAGGCGAAGGCAGAGGTCGTCGCCTCGCTTCCGTCCGGCGGCTTCGCGATCGTCCCCGACGAGCCGCTCCTCGCACCCTTCCTGCGGGGCGACGACATCGAGATCCGCCGCTTCTCGCCCGAGCAGGTCGAGAGCTTCGAGCGCACGGACCAAGGCTGCCGGGTCGGGTTCGTGCTCGGCGACCGCACGCTCGAGCTCGAGTTCCCGTTCACGGCGCGCCACCAGGCGCAGAACGCGGTTCCCGCCCTGCTCGCGCTCGAGGCTCTTGATCTTGAGCTGCCCGCCGGAAGAGTCGACGTCGAGCTCTCACGCTGGCGCGGGGAGGAGTCGCTCCTGCCGGGCGGCGGGCTCCTCATCAACGACTCCTACAACGCGAACCCGACCTCGATGCGCGCGGCCCTCGAGCATCTCGCCACGCACGACGGACGGCTTGTCGCAGTCCTCGGAGACATGGCGGAGCTCGGGACGGCCGGGCCGGAATACCACCGCGAGATCGGAGAGCTCGCCCGCGATCTCGGGGTCGACGTCGTCCTGCCCGTGGGCGAGCTGGCCCGCGAGTACGTGAACGGCGGGACCCCGGTCGCCCGCGACGCCGAGGAAGCGGCGGAGATGATCGGCAGGCTCTTCCAGCCGGGCGACGTCGTCCTCGTCAAGGGCTCCCGCGCAATCGGGCTCGAGCGGGTCGCCGAAGCCCTCACGTCAGCCGAGCGCTAGTGGAACGAGTCCTCGCGGCCGGAATCCTGGCGATGGCGATCTCGATCCTCGCCGGGCCGAAGTTCATCGACTTCATCAGGCGCAAGGAGTACGGCCAGCACATCCGCGAGGAGGGGCCGGCGGGGCACCACCTGAAGCAGGGGACGCCGACGATGGGCGGCCTCCTGATCGTCCTCTCCATGATCGCGCCGTTCCTGGCGCTCAGCCGCTACACCGAGGCGGGCCTGACCGTCTTCTTCGCCACCCTCGGCTGCGCCGCGATCGGCTTCGTGGACGACTTCACGAAGGTTCGGCACAGCCGCTCGCTCGGCCTCCCCGGGCGCTGGAAGCTGCTCCTGCTGGCGGGAATCACGGCAGGCGTGGGCTGGTCCGCGCACGACGAGGGCCTCGCGACAGCCGTCTACGCGCCGGTGCTGGACTGGCGGATCGGGCTCTCGGTCGGCTTCTACGTGCTGCTCTTCCTGATCATCGCGGGCGCAGCCAACGGAGCCAACCTCACGGACGGGATCGACGGGCTCGCGGTCGGCGTCGGAATGATCGCCCTGATCACCTTCACGGCGATGAACGTCGTCACCTGGATCCGCTCATCGACCTCGACCGAGCTTCGCGATGCCTCCGCTCTCGACCTCGCGATCCTCGGCGCCGCGCTCACGGGCGGGGCGATCGGCTTCCTCTGGTACAACGCGTTTCCGGCCGAGATCTTCATGGGCGACACCGGCTCGATGGCGATCGGCGGCGCGATCGGGGCCTTCGCGGTGATGACGAAGACGGAGCTCCTGCTCTTGCTGATCGGCGGGATCTTCGTCGTCGAGGCGGTCTCGGTCATCCTCCAGGTCTTCTCGTTCCGCTACTGGGGGCGGCGCCTCTTCCTGATGACGCCGATCCACCATCACTTCGAGATGAAGGCGTGGTCCGAGACGAAGATCATGGTCCGCTTCTGGATCCTGGCCGCGATCATGTGCGCGGCCGCCTTCGCCTTCTACTACCGGTACTACCTCGACTTCAGGGCGCTCCGGTGACCGCGGCCCGCCTTGTAACAGTCTGTTACAAGGGAAACGTCTGATGACAATGGCTCGCCCGGTGTTCGTCTTGCTTGTTACGGCATCGGTCGTGGCGGCGGCGGGTTGCCGGTCGCACAACGAAGCAAGGCCGCGAGACGCCACGGGCTCTACCGAGACGGAGAGACCCCTCGGCCCTTCCGCGGCCCAGGCTCTTCGGACCTGCGTCGATCGCTGGAACCAGGCAAACATGATCGGCTGGGGGCCGGCATTCGTGAGCATCTCGGTCCGCCGCCTCGACGCGACCGAGCTCACCGCCGTGGGGCTGCGAAACCCTGCGCGGCCACGCTGTGTGGTCTCGTTCGCCCTCGAGGTCCGCGCGGATCCGCGCACCGGATGCGACGGGGCTGCCGCCGTGCCGGGACGCCCGGGATGGTGCATCGACCGCACCGGCGGAACATTCGCCTGTGCGATCAATCCTTTTGGTGCCTACAACTGCCCGTTGATCCACGAAGCTCTGGGACCGCGGCTGAGGAACAAGAACGCCACAACCGACGAGCGCGGCGTCCTGAAGCTCGATGCACGCCTGAAGGGCACGCGCGCGACGCGGCCGCTCGCGTGGCAGCGCTACCCGCACAGAGACGGCTTCATCGAGCCCTGGACGCGAGCAGGCAAGCTCCGACCAGGGCTTAGCCTCGCGGGCAGCGGACACGGCCCCTGTGGCGGAGGGCACGAGGAGACATTCGGGAAGTCCGGCGTCCGCTGTATCGCTCCGGCGGGTGCCACTTTCGCTCCGGCGGGTGCCATTTTCGGTCCTTGCTATCCCTCGCGGCGAGACTTCCGTCGTGGCGACCTGGCCGCCTGTGCAAAGTGGCCGGGAGACACGAGCTTCGTGCGCTGGACAATCTCGGGACGTTAGTAGCCCGCTGGCGGCGCCGTGCCCAGAAGAGTGCCCAGAAGAGAGTCAGGTCTTGCATTGACGCACCGGCCACGGGGCGGCGGGTGAGCGTGCCGGCCCCGTTCCTCGTCCTCGGCCTCGCGCGTTCGGGGCAGGCGGCGGCGCTCGCACTGCGGAGGCGCGGGGAGGAGGTGATCGGTGTGGACGCCTCCGCGGAGCTCGACCTGGGCAGGCTTGCCGACGCGGGTGTCGAACTCCATCTCGGGACCGAGGAGGAGCGTTTGCTCGACGGCGTCGAGACATTGATCAAGAGCCCGGGCGTGCCGGCTGAGGCACCGCTCGTCGCAGCCGCGCGCCGGCGTGAGATTCCCGTCTGGAGCGAGCTGGAGCTCGGCTCGCGGCTGCTCCCGAACCCGATCGTCGCCGTGACCGGCACGAATGGGAAGACGACGACGAGCGAGTTGCTAGGTGCCATGATCCACGCGCCCGTCGCGGGGAACGTCGGCCGCGCGCTAACTGATCTCGACGGCCAGGTCGAGCCTGATGAATGGATTATTTGCGAGGTCTCGAGCTTCCAGCTCGAAGACATCCACGAGTTCCGGCCAACGGTGGCGGTGTTGCTGAACCTCGAGCCCGATCATCTCGACCGTCACGGTTCGCTCGAGGCCTACCGGGCCGCCAAGCTCCGAGTCTTCGAGAACCAAACCCCGGACGACGACGCTGTTGTGCCGCGCGGGTTTGGAGAGATTCCCGGGTCTGCCCATCGCATCGAGTTCGACCCGAACGACGGCGAGCTCAAAGGGATCGAACTCGCTATGCCGGGCGAACACAACCGCGAGAACGCAGCTGCGGCGATGGCCGCCGCTCGCGCGGTCGTCGTTCCCGAAAGCTGGATCGTTCATGCCCTCACGACGTTCCCAGGCGTCCCGCATCGTCTGGAGCAGGTCGCCGAGGCGGGCGGCGTCCGCTACGTGAACGACTCGAAGGCGACGAACACGGCCGCGGCGCGGCGGGCCGTCGCTGCATACGACGAGCCGCTCCACGTCATTCTCGGCGGCCGCGGGAAGGGCGAGAGCTACACCGAGCTCGCCCTCGATCTCTCCGGACGCGCGAGGCGCGCCTATTTGATCGGCGAGACCGCCGGTGAGATCGCCATCGCACTCGAGCTCGCCGGCGTCGACCACGAGGTGAGCGGCGACCTGGAGACCGCGGTCCGCTCGGCGGCGAGGAACGCGAAGCCGGGCGAGATCGTTCTCCTCGCCCCGGCGTGCGCGAGCTACGACCAGTTTCAGGACTTCGAGGAGCGCGGCGATGCCTTCCGCCGCCTCGCTGAGGAGCTGGCCGCGTGAAGAAGGGCCAGTTCGACTCGCACATCCTCGTCCTCGTCACGCTCGGCCTGACCGCCTTCGGTCTCGTCATGGTCTACAGCGCGACGTCGGCCTCCGCCGCGCTCGGCGGCTCCGATCCGGGCTTCTACCTCAAGCGCGAGGCGATCTACGCGCTGATCGGCGTCGCACTGCTAATGGTCGCCTCCCGGACCGACTACCGCGCGCTCCGCTTTCTCGCCCCCGTGCTCATCCTCGCGAGCATCGCTCTCTCCGCGGCCGTGCTCGCCGTCGGCGAGGAGGTGAACGGCGCGCGGCGCTGGCTCGGAGTCGGCTCGCTCAGCTTCCAGCCGTCGGAGCTGGCCAAGCTGAGCCTCGCGATCTGGGCCGCCGCCTATCTCGCCCGCCGGCCTGCGCCGCGGACGCTCGGCGAGCTCGCCCGCCCGCTCGGGCTCACGACGGGCCTGCTCTGCGCGCTAATCCTGCTCGAGCCCGACCTCGGAACCGTGATCTCGATCGGCATCGTCCTCGGCGCGATCCTGCTCGTCTCCGGCACGCCGCTGCGAGTCCTGGCCGGGGGCGGGTCGATCGCAATCGCGCTCGGTCTGGCCGCAATCTGGGTCGAGCCGTACCGGCGCGCGAGAATCTTCAGCTTCATCGACCCCTGGCACGACGCGCAGGGCGCCGGCTACCAGACCGTGCAGGCGATGATCGGGCTCGGCTCGGGTGGGCCCTTCGGAGTGGGGCTCGGACACGGGCCGTCGAAGGTCAACTACCTCCCCGAAGCCCACACCGACATGATCTTCGCGGTCATCGGCGAGGAGCTCGGGCTGATCGGAACGACCCTCGTCATCGCCGCCTTCGCCGTCTTCGCCTACGCGGGCCTGCGCGTTGCGCTGCGCTGCCGTGATCCCTTCGGAAAGCGTCTCGCCGCCGGGCTGACGACGCTCGTCTGCGGGCAGGGGCTCGTCAATCTGGCGGCGGTCCTCGGACTCGCGCCGCTGACCGGAATCACGCTTCCCTTCGTCTCCTACGGGGGCTCGAGCCTCATCGTCTCGCTCGCTTCGGTCGGCGTCCTCCTTAACATCGCGGGACATGGCGGAAAAACGAGCGCTCAGATGCCTGATCGCAGCCGGCGGGACGGCCGGTCACGTGCTGCCGTCGCTCGCCGTCGCGGAAGCACTCGAAGCACTCGGCGCCACGGTGACCTTCGCCGGGTCGCCGGATCGCGTCGAGGCGCGGCTCGTTCCTGAGGCCGGCTTCGAGCTCGACACCTTCAGGATCTCCGGGCTCCCGCGCCGGCCGAGCCCCGCTCTTGCACGCGCGCTCGGGCGGGCACTCCACGCTCCGCGGGCCTGTCGCCGGATCCTCGAGGAGCGTCAGCCCGACGTCGTCCTCGGCGGAGGCGGCTACGTGGCAGGGCCGATGGTCTACGCCGCTTCCCGGAAGGGAATCCCTGCCGCGCTGATGGAGGCGGACGCCCACTTCGGGCTCGCCAACCGGCTCGCGGCGCCGTTCGCGAAGCGCGTCTTCCTGGCGTTCCCGATCGAGGGGCGCACGGGGCCGAAGTACCGCGTCACCGGCAGGCCGATCCCCGCACGCAACCGCGCTCCGTCGAAGGCCGAGGGCCGGCGCATGTTCGAGCTGCCGCCGCGGGCCCGCGTGCTGCTCGTGTTCGGGGGCAGCCAGGGCGCGACGAGCCTGAATGAAATCGTCGCCGAGTCCTTCGGCGAGCGCGGGCCGGCGATCCTGCACCTGAGCGGGGAGCGCGACTTCGAGCGGCTGCGACGACACGTGCGGCGGGACGACTACAAGCTGTTGGCGTTCACCGACTCGTTCGGGGCCGCGGTTGCCGCCGCCGACCTCGTGCTCGCCCGCGCGGGCGGCTCGGTGTGGGAGATCGCGGCCGCCGGGAAGCCTGCGATCCTCGTGCCCTATCCGTTCGCAACCGCGGATCACCAGGCGAAGAACGCGCGCTACTTCGAGCGGGCCGGAGGCGCAATCACGGTGCCGGAGACGGAGCTCGGCCGCGTCGCAGACCTCGCGCGCTCGCTTCTGGGGGACGCCGACCGCCTGAAGGAGATGGGGGAGGCGATGAAACGCGTGGCACTGCCCGACGCGGCCGAGGAGATCGCGAAGGAACTCCTTGCCCTAGGGCGGTTGAGGTGAGCTCAGGCGGGTCGACCGGCCATTTCCGACGGTCGCCCGGACAAAGCCCGACCGACCTGAAGGCGGCGCCGACGAGTCGGCGCCTTGCGATGACTGAGCGGCGGATCTGGTTTGTCGGCATCGGGGGCGCGGGCCTCTCCGGCTACGCGGTGCTTGCGAAGGCCTGGGGAGCAGATGTCGCCGGCTGGGACCGCTACGAGACGCCGTACCTCGAGCACGTGCGCGCGGCCGGGATCCCGGTCACGGTTTCCGAGCAGGTCGAGCCCGCGCCCAAGGGCTTCGACGCCGTCGTCTCCACCGCGTTTGCCGGACAGGCCGGCGGTCTCAGCCGCGCAGAGTTCCTCGCCGAGCTCGTCTCGCTCCAGGAGGCGATCGTCGTCGCCGGCGCGCACGGGAAGACGACGACCGCGGGGATGATCGCGTTCGTGCTCGACCGGCTCGGGCGCGACCCGTCCTTCCTGATCGGCGGCGAGATCCCGCAGCTCGGCGGCAACGCTCGGGCGGGCTCCGGCTGGCTCGTCGTCGAAGGTGACGAGTCCGACCGCACGATCGAGCGGCTCCGCCCGCAGATCGCCGTTGTCACGAATCTCGACCTCGACCACCACTCGGAGTTCGCCTCGCGGGCCGAGGTCGAGGAGCTGTTCGAGCGCTGGCTCGCCGAGGTTCCGCAGGTCGTGCGCGCCGACGAGCTCGATCCTGTCGACCTCGACGTCGACCTCGCCGTGCCGGGCGAGCACAACCGCCGGAACGCGGCCGCGGCGCTGGCGGCGCTCGAGCTGGCCGGCGTCCCGCCAGAGGAAGCCCGACCGCACCTGGCCGAGTTCAGCGGCGCTGGAAGGCGCCTCGAGCCGCGCGGGGAGGCAGGCGGCGTGACGGTGGTCGACGACTACGCTCACCACCCCGCCGAGATCGCGGCCACGATCGCGGCGGTGCGAGAGAGGAGCGACGCCCGGGCCCTCGTCCTCTTCCAGCCGCACCTGTATTCGCGAACTCGGCATCTCGCGCGCGAGCTCGGTGCGGCCCTGGCCGAGGCGGATGCGGTCGCGGTGACCGAGATCTATCAGGCCCGCGAAGAGCCCGTCGAAGGCGTGAGCGGGAAGCTCGTCGTCGATGCTCTTGTCGAGGCCCGGCCCGGGATGCCGGTCGCATGGACTCCGACCCTCGAGGCAGGCGCCCGTTTCGTCGCGCGCCGCGCACGGCCCGGCGATGTCGTCCTCACGGTGGGCGCAGGCGATGTCGACCGCGCGGTCCCGCTGCTGCTCGAGGAGCTTGCGTGAAGATCGAGGAGCGCGTCCCGCTCGGCCGTCACACGACGGTTGGGATCGGAGGCCCTGCGCGCTGGTTTGCCCGGCCCGCGAACGAGCGCGAACTGGAAGAGGCGGTGCGCTGGGCGAGCGAGCGGGACCTCGACGTCTTCACGATCGGCCTCGGCTCCAACCTGCTTGTCGCGGACGAAGGTGTCGACGTGCTCGTCCTCCGGCTTGTAGGCGAGCTGGCCGAGGCTCGCGCCGAGGAAACGCTGCTCGTGGCCGGCGGCGGGGCCGCGAACGCCGTCTGCCTGCATCGCGCCCGTGCCGCGGGGCTCGGCGGTTTCGAATTCGCGTGCGCGATCCCCGGGACGGTCGGAGGCGGCGTGAAGATGAACGCGGGTGCCTACGGGGGCGACTGGAAGGGGATCGTCGAGCGCGCGCTCGTCGTCTCGGCCGGCGGTGCCGAGTGGCGAACCCCCAACGAGCTCGGTCTCGAATACCGGCGCTCCCGGCTCTCTAAGGGCGAGGTCGTGGCCCGGGCCGAGTTCCGCCTCGAGCCGGGGCGACCGGAAGAGATCAAGCGGAAGGTCGCCGGGCTCCAGGCTCTGCGCAAGGCGGCCCAGCCGACGAACAAGCGCACCTTCGGCAGCGTCTTCAAGAACCCCGACCACGAGCTCTCCGCCGGCCGGATGCTCGAGGCCTGCGGCCTCAAGGGCCATCGGATCGGCGGGGCGCAGATCTCTCCTCGCCACGCAAACTTCATCGAGAACGCGGGCGGCGGAAAGGCGGTCGACGCTCTCGCGCTGATGGCCGAGTCGCGCCGCCGCGCCCTGGAGCAGTACGGGGTCGAGCTCGAGCACGAGGTGCAGCTCCTCGGTGATCTCGAGTTGCCGCCCGCGGGCGAGACGCTGTAGGGCTTCTTCGCTCCGCGACGAACTGTGCCGGGTGGCCAGCACCCGCAAGCCCGGCCCGCGCTCGGCCGTCGCCGTCCTGCCGCGGGCGCGACCGGTCGCGCTCCTCCGCCTCCTGCCGTCGGGCCGCTCGTTGCTCGTGGGGTTCGGCCTCCTCGCGCTGGCGGCGGGGGGCTATCTCGGGGCGCGAGACACCTCGCTCTTCGCAGTGCAGCGCGTCGAGGTTTCTGGCTCGCGGCCGCTCGTCGTTCGCCGCGCCGACGAGGCGCTCGCGCCGCTCGAGGGGAAGAGCCTGCTCTCGGTGGACTCGGCAGCGATTGCCCGCCGCCTGGAGGCGCTTCCGGACGTCAAGCTCGTCTCCTACGACCGTGCCTTTCCACACACGGCGCGGATCGTGATCTGGTCGGAGCGGCCCGTCGCCGTTCTTCGTCGCGGCTCGGGGGCATGGCTCGTCTCCGAGCGGGGCAGGATTCTGCGCCGGCTCGGCGATCACCCTGCTTCGAGGCTGCCGCGCATCTGGGTCGCGGCGTCCTCGGTTCCGGCCGAAGGAGCATTGCTCTCCGACGAGGAGGCGCTGCGGCCCGCGCTCGTTTTGGGGCAGGCGCTCTCGCTCGACCGGACGCTCTTCGGCGAGTTCGGGCAGGCGCGCGAGGTGGACGGGGATCTCGTGCTCGTGCTTCGCAGCGGTACCGAGGTGCGGCTCGGCGAAGCGAGCGACCTCGCGCTCCAACTCGCCGTCGCGCGTCGCATCCTGAGGCTCGTGGGCCCCGATGCGCAGTACGTGGACGTCAGCGTGCCGGACCGCCCGGTCGTTCTCGAGTAACCCTCAAGTCACAGGTTGAGGTTTAGGGTTTCCAAGGAGAAGTGCCGTTGACATGCGGTTTCGCGGCGCGTAGTCTCTGGCGGCTTTCTGTCCGACCCTTGTCCTACGCTCTACTACAGGTTGAGGTTCTAAATGAGCACACGAGACCGGTCCCAGAAATTCCTCGCCGTCCTCAAGGTCGTCGGCGTCGGCGGTGGCGGCTCGAACGCCGTCAACCGCATGGTCGACGCCGGACTCACGGGCTGCGAGTTCATCGCCGTCAACACCGATGCCCAGGCGCTGCTGATGACGGACGCCGACGTGAAGCTCCAGATCGGCACCGAAGCCACGCGCGGACTGGGAGCGGGCGCGAACCCCGAGGTGGGGGAAGCGGCCGCGCGCGAGAGCCGCGACGAGCTGAAGGAGTCCCTGAAGGGCGCCGACATGATCTTCGTCACCGCGGGCGAGGGCGGGGGCACCGGCACGGGCGCTGCGCCGATCCTGGCCGAGCTCTCGCGGGAGCTGGAGGCGATCACGGTCGGCGTCGTCACGCGGCCGTTCTCCTTCGAGGGCCGAAAGCGGGCCGAGCAGGCCGAGCTCGGGATTCGCGAGCTCCGCGAGAACGTCGACACGCTGATCGTGATCGAGAACGATCGCCTGTTGCACGTCGTCGACAAGGAGACGTCGATCGTCGATGCCTTCCGGCTCGCCGACGACGTCCTGCGTCAGGGCGTTCAGGGCATCACCGACCTGATCATGATCCCCGGCCTCGTCAACCTCGACTTCGCAGACGTCCGGACGATCATGCGCGACGCCGGCTCGGCTCTGATGGGCATCGGCGTCGGCTCGGGCGAGAACCGTGCGGGCGAGGCTGCCCGGGCGGCCGTCTCCTCTCCGTTGCTCGAGGCCTCCATTGAGGGCGCGACCGGGATCCTGCTCAACGTCACCGGCGGGCCCGAGATGGGCCTCTTCGAGGTCAACGAGGCCGCCGAGGTCGTGACGGGCGCGGCCGACCAGAACGCGAACGTCATCTTCGGCGCCGTCATCGACCACGCGCTCAAGGACGAGGTGCGCGTGACGGTGATCGCGACCGGCTTCGGCCCCGAGCGCTACCGGCGCCGACGGCGAGAGGAGCAGCCCACCGAGGAGCCGGCGGTCATGCGCTCGACGTCGTCTCCGGAAACGGGCTCGTTCGAGGTTCCGGACGAAGTGCTCGAGGTGCCCTCGTTCCTGCGCGATTAGTCGCCTTCCGGCGCCGCGCGGTTTAGGAACGGGACGGCCGCGGTACGCCCAGGGATGCCCTCCCGGCGGACCGCGAGCGGTCCGCCTGTGGCTGGTCAGCCGCTCTCGACCGAGCGGCTGACCGGTCTTCCGCCCCTTCATTAGCATCCGTCGCGTGCAGACCCTCCTGCGCACGCCGCTCTACGACCGCCACGTCGCGCTCGGAGCCCGCATGGTTCCGTTCGCGGGCTGGGAGATGCCCGTTCAGTACGAGGGCGTCATCCCCGAGCACCGCGCGGTACGCGAGAACTGCGGCGTCTTCGACGTCTCACACATGGGCGAGCTCGAGGTGGAAGGCCCGCAGGCCGGGGCGGTCCTGCAGGCGCTGCTCGCGAACGATGTCGACAAGCTCGAGGTCGGCGACGCTCAGTACACGCTGCTGACGAACGAGCAGGGCGGGGTCGTCGACGACCTGATCGCCTATCGGCTCGAAGGCGGGCGCTACCTCCTGATCGTGAACGCCGCGAACAAGGACGCCGACTTCGAATGGCTGACGAACCGCGAGCGCCCCGGCTCGGATGTGCGTGACCGATCCGAGGCCTACGCGCTCCTCGCTGTGCAGGGCCCCCGCTCGCTCGAGCGGCTGGGGCTCGGCGAGGCCCCTGCGTTCACGTTCGAGATGGGGGAGATCGACGGCGTGGAGTGCATGATCAACCGCACCGGCTACACCGGCGAGACCGGCGTCGAGCTGATGGCGATGGGCGAGGACGCCGGCACGCTCTGGGACGCGGTGATCGAGCGCGGGGCAACGCCGTGCGGGCTCGGCGCACGCGACACGCTGCGGCTCGAGGTCTGCTATCCGCTCCACGGCAACGACATCGGGCCGGAGACGGACGCGATCTCCGCAGGCCTCGGCTGGGTCTGCGCGCTCGACAAGGAGTTCACCGGCGTCGAGGAGCTGCGCCGGATCAAGGCCGAGGGGCCTGCCCGGAAGCTGGTCGCGTTCGTCATGCAGGAGCCGGGCATCCCGCGCCAGGGAATGTCGATCGCCGAGGGCGGGGAGGTGACCTCAGGCTCGCATTCGCCGGTGCTCGACCGCGGAATCGGGCTCGGGTACGTGCCTGCCGAGCATGCCGCGCCCGGCTCGGTGCTCACGATCGACATCCGCGGCCGCGAGCGGCGCGCCGAGGTCGTCAAGAAGCCGATCTACAAGAAGGAGGAGTAGCTTGGCCGCTGCCGAGAGCTATCCCGACGGGTTGAAGTACCACTCCGAACACGACTGGGCCCGGGTCGACGGCGAGGAGGCGACCCTCGGAATCACGTGGTTCGCGCAGGACGCGCTCGGCGAGCTCGTCCACTACGAGCCGCCGGCGGAGGGCGCCGAGGTCGCGAAAGGCTCCTCCTACGGCGAGGTCGAATCCGTGAAGGCCGTCTCCGATCTCATCGCCCCGCTCTCCGGGACCGTGATCGAGGTGAACGCGAAAGTGGTCGACGAGCCGGAGACCGTGAACGAGGATCCCTACGGCGAGGGCTGGCTCGTCCGCATCCGCCTCGGCGACTCGTCCGAGACGGAAGGGCTCATGGATGCTGCGGCCTACAAGAGCTTCGTCGCCGAGCAGTGAGCTTTCTCTCGCTGACCGACCGCGACCGGGAGGAGATGCTCGCGGCGATCGGGGTCGCCTCCGTCGACGAGCTCTTTCGCGAGATCCCGGAAGGCGTGCGCTTCCAGGGCGAGCTCGACCTCGAGCCGGCTCTCTCGGAGCTCGAGCTCGTCGCCCACCTCGAGCAGCTAGCGGCCCGCAACATGGACACCGGGCGCGAGCTCTCCTTCCTCGGCGCGGGCATCTACGACCACTACGTTCCGGCGGCCGTCGACGCCGTCCTCGCCCGCGGCGAGCTCCTGACCGCCTACACGCCGTACCAGGCGGAGATGAGCCAGGGTGTCCTGCAGGCGATCTTCGAGTACCAGACCGCGATCTGCGAGCTCACCGGCATGGACGTCTCCAACGCCTCCGGCTACGACGGGACGACGGTCGCCGCCGACGCGTGCTACGTCGCCAAGCACGTCACCGGACGCGCGCGCGTCGTGCTCGCCGAGACGGTCAACCCGCAGGTGCGCCAGGTCGTCAAGACCTACGCGCCGGGCTTCGGGCTCGAGGTGGTCGAGGTACCGCACCGCGACGGTGTCACCGACCCGGACGAGCTCGGTGCCGCTGCGGGCGAGGCCGCGTGCGTCATCTTCCAGCAGCCGAACTTCTTCGGCTGCCTCGAGCCCGCTCCCGACCTCGCCGCCGCGGCGAACGATGCCGGGGCGCTGCCGATCGCCCACGTCGACCCGGTCTCGCTCGGGGTCCTCGAAGCCCCGGGCGAGTACGGGTGCGCGCTCGCGATCGGCGAGGGACAGGGAGCCGGCAACTACCAGTCCTACGGAGGCCCGCATTACGGGTTCATTGCCGCCCGCTCGGAGTATGTGCGGCGCATGCCCGGCCGGATCGTCGGTGAGACGACCGACATCGAGGGCCGGCGCGCCTATGTCCTCACCCTGCAGACCCGGGAGCAGCACATCCGCCGCGAGAAGGCGACCTCCAACATCACCACGAACCAGACGCTGCTCGCGCTCGCCGGGCTCGTGCACCTCTCGTGGCTGGGACCGCAGGGCCTCAGAGAGCAGGCGGAGACCTGCATGGCCCTCGCGGAGCACGCGAAGGAACGGGTCGGCCTCCCATTGTTGTTTCCAGATCAGACAACATTCAAGGAGTTTGCCATCCGCGTCGGACGGCCCGCCGAGGACGCGATCCGCGCGGCCCGCGCACGAGGCGTCCACCCCGGCTACGCGCTCAAGCGCGACTACGCCGGCATGGAGGACGCGCTGCTCGTCTGCTTGACCGAGAAGCGGACGCCGGCCGACATCGATCGCCTGGCGGAGGCTCTCGCCGCATGAAGCTCATCTACGAGCAGTCGCAGGAGGGACGGCGTGCCTCGTCGCTCCCCCGCAACGACCTGCCCGTCCCGGAGATCCCCGCGGAGCTCCGCCGCGCGCGCCCACCGCGCCTGCCCGAGATCGCCGAGCCAGAGCTTCTCCGTCACTTCACGAAGCTCTCGACCCGCACCTTCGGCATCGACACCGGCTTCTACCCGCTCGGCTCCTGCACGATGAAGCACAACCCGCGCGTGAACGAGCGGGTCGTCAACCTGCCGGGCTTCCGCGATCTCCACCCGCTGCAGGAGGATGACGGAGCGCAGGGAGCGCTCGAGCTGATGTGGCGCCTGCAGGAGATCCTCGCGGAGGTGGCCGGGCTCCCCGCCGTCTCGCTCCAGCCGGCTGCCGGCTCCCAGGGCGAGCTGACGGGGCTCATGCTCATGCGCGCCTACTTCGCCGACCTCGGCGAGGGCGAGACCAGGCGCAAGGTCGTGATCCCGGACACGGCGCACGGGACGAACCCGGCGAGCGTGACGATGGGCGGCTACGAGCTGACGCCCGTCCAGACGGATCCGCGCGGCAACATCGACGTCGACGACCTGCGCGGGAAGGTCGACGAGGGCACCGCCGGCCTAATGCTGACGAATCCCTCGACCCTCGGGCTCTTCGACGAGAACATCGAGGAGATCGGGCGCATCTTCCACGGCGCCGGGTCGCTCATGTACTACGACGGCGCCAACCTGAACGCCGTCTGCGGAATCTCCCGCCCGGGCGACATGGGCTTCGACATCGTGCACTTCAACCTGCACAAGACGTTCTCGCAGCCCCACGGCGGCGGCGGCCCCGGCGGCGGCCCGATCGCCGTCCGCGATCGCCTCGAGCCGTTCCTCCCGGTGCCGGCGGTCGTTCGCGAGGACGACGCATTCCGGCTCGACTACGACCGGCCGCAATCGATCGGCAAGGTGCGCGGCTTCGGCGGGCCGTTCGGGGTCTTCGTCCGCTCGTACGCCTACATCCGCTCGTACGGGCCCGGACTGCGCGAGATGTCGGAGGCCGCCGTCCTCAACGCCAACTACCTGCTGGCGCGCTTGAAGGGCGCGTACGAGCTTCCGTTCGACCGGCTCTGCCTGCACGAGTTCGTGCTCTCGGCGCGACGGCTGAAGCGGGAGCATGGGGTCACGGCGCTCGACGTCGCCAAGCGGCTCATGGACTACGGCTTCCATCCCCCGACGATCTACTTCCCGTTGATCGTTCCCGAGGCGCTGATGATCGAGCCGACCGAGACCGAGGCGAAGGAGACGCTCGACGAGTTCGTGGCCGCGATGCTCGAGATCGCGCGCGACGCCGCGGAGAGTCCCGAGCTGCTCAAGGAGGCGCCGCACGACCGGCCGGTCCGCCGCGTGGACGAGGTCAAGGCCGCCAAGCGCGGGGTTCTCCGCTACCTGTTCGAGGACCATCCGGACCTGTCAACCGAGCCCACCGCGCCGCGGCAGCTCGAGGCGCAGAAGGGGGCCTAGGAGGGTTTGACGAAATAAACGGTCTACTCTTGGGCTGTAGTGCGGTTCGTCTGTCCAATCTGCAACAAACGAGCGCTGCCTACTCCCACGGGCATTCGCGGCAAGCCCGCTGTGGTAATCCGAGTCCGGCTGGGAACGGAGATTCGTTCGTTCATGACGCATGAAAAATGTCTGAAGCGCGTGGCTCACGCCGACTTCGACTTTTCGAAGGACGAAGAAGGATAAAACTGGCCCGCTCTGTGGATTAGCCGCCTGCAAACTGCGGGAATCGGGTTTCCACAGCCCCCGTAGACCTGGGGATAAACCCGCGAGCTTGTCGCTCGGAGCGTGTTTTCCGAACAGACAAGCTGTGGAAATAACCGGGCGCGAACGTGACGCATCTGGGGAGAACCCGCCGAACGTAGGTTCCCAACCCCTGCAAACGACCGCTTTTTAGGCCCTGACTTTTGCGCGGGGGGCGGGGTTGCCCACCCGTTGCAATTGGCGCTTCCAGACCCTACGAATACAGGCTGAGACGACCGACACAGCGGTCGCCTCAGCACCAAGGCAGGGCGTAGCTCAATTGGCCGAGAGCACCCGGTTCGCGACCGGGGGATGCGGGTCCGAACCCCGCCGCCCTGATGATTGGGACAGTACTCCGACCCAACGAGTTTGGGTAGGGCCGGACGCGCTACAGCCGGGTTACACAGACCTCGACTGACCCAAATCGGGAGCGCCCGACCCCGCCGAAACCCGCCAGTGCCGTCCGATGCGGGGAGTAAAATCCCCTGCACAGACCAACAATCTAATGGCCCCGCGCAGCGCAAACTGCCGGGGCCGTGGCCACACGAGAGGTAGCTCGCATGGCAACTGGCAAGGTAGCGCGTCGCACGGCTGTTGGCGACGTTGGCGAGATTCTTGACTCGCCCGAAATAACAGCCCTGATCGCTGCGATTGACGCGGCGACTGACGGACGAGGACGCAAGGGCTTCGGCACCCGCGCTCTCGTCGGCGCTTGCCTCGTGAAGTCTCTGTTCGCTCTGCCCACTTGGACGTGGGTAGCCGCTCTGATCGCAGAGCATCCGGGCCTGCAAGAGACGCTTGGCGACACTCCGAGCGTGTGGGCCATGTACCGCTTCGCTAAGAAGCTCCGAGAGAACCGCCCCGCGCTCGCGGCGTGCCTCGATGCGTGTGCGGCGTCCCTTAGAGCGCAGTACCCGGCCATGGGCCGAGACGTAGCTATCGACGCTTCCGATATGCCCGCCTTCGCCAATGGCCAGCGGTACGTCTCTAAGAACGGCCCGGAGCGCGAACGGTATTCCGACCCTGATGCCTCGTGGGGGCACCGCAGCGCCATCAGCACGAGAGCGGCAGGCAGCTTCTACGGGTACAAGATTCACGCCGCTGTCTGTGTGCAGACGGAGCTTCCGCTGGCGTGGAGAATCGAGACGGCGAAGCGGAACGAGTCCTTGTTCCTTGCCCCTCAGCTCGATGCTCTCCACGCTCGCGGCTTCAAGCCCGAGACGGTCGCAGCCGACAAGGGCTA
>Ga0137368_10001487_pt1 | contig 24855 bp, 21 predicted proteins | sample SagtaG_13_FD_104917 | JGI IMG/M metagenome (GOLD analysis project Ga0137368, IMG submission 104917) | Vadose zone soil microbial communities from Sagehorn Ranch, Mendocino, California, USA - Sage1_L_100_16 metaG | ecosystem: Environmental > Terrestrial > Soil > Vadose zone | place: USA...
ATGGCCGTCACCACTTCACGATCGCCACGATCGAAGCGTCCGCGAATGTCGTTGTGAAAAATCTCCGTCGGCTCGCTCATGCCGTTGTGGTGCGCGAGATAGAGCGGCGGCAGCACGGACGGGTCTAATCGCTCGTAATGATAGGCAGGCCAGCCAGCAACCGTCCGCTCGTGCTCGCGGCCGAAATCCATGTGCAGCAACCCTTCATGCACTTGAATGACGCGATCCTGCAAACCGGCGCCAATCCGCAGCTCGTCGCGCTCGACCGCAAGCACCAACGACGGCTGCGCGTCGGGTGGGATGTGCGCATCGTAGAACTTCATCAAACAGCGCAGCGTCGCGACGATGATGGCGCTCGACCCGGCGAGGCCAACCTGCTTCGGGATGTTCGTCGTGTAACGAATCGAGAAGTTGCGATCGTGGAGCGCGATGTGCTGACGCTTGCAGTGCTCGACGAACGTCTTGATGGTCGCTTTGATCAGGCGGATGCCACCGTAGTAGCCGTGCTGCGCAACGTCCTTCGCGAGATCGTGGACGCTGCTGAACCTGGCCCGATCGTCCGCGGCCAGGACGATGTCCACCGAGTCCCACTCGTACAGGACGACCTCGGCCCAGAAGTTGGGCACGCTGAGCGCGATCGTCCGCCCGTGATAGCCATCCGACGGATTGCCGACGAGCGCGGCACGCGCGTAGGCGCGCTCACGAATGAGAATCATGGAGCAGCTGCTCGAGAAACCGGCGCAGCGACGAACCATGCTTGGGATCGGCGAGCGCGAACTCCACGAATGCGCGAAAGTACGACTCGAGATTACCGATGTCGAATCGGCGCTCGGCGTCTCCGAGCTTGATCGCAAACACGCGGCCGCCGTCTCTCATCAGCGTCCTGATGGCATCGGTGAGCTGAATCTCACCGCCGACGCCGGCGCGCGTCTGCTCGAGCGCGTCGAAGATCGACGGCGCGAGCACATATCGCGCCGCGATTGCGAGATTGCTCGGCGCGCTGCCCGCGCGCGGTTTCTCGACAAGATCGGCAAGCTCGAAGATCTCGGCGGACCCCCTCAGAGTGTCGAGGGGTTGCACGATGCCATAACGATCCGCATCCGCCGGTGCGACTTCTTCGACCGCGATGACGGCGACGGCCTGGTGCTCCTCGAATAGGCGTGACATGCGTGCCACCACGTCGCTCTTGCTGTCGAGGCCGATGATCGAATCGCCGAGCGCGACGGCAAATGGTCGATCCCCCACAAACGACCGCGCGGTGAGCACGGCGTGACCCAGTCCAAGCGCTCGCCGCTGTCGCGTGTAAAAGTACTGGACGGCGGCGCGCTCGAAGGCGAGGTCCGCGAGGAGCTCTTCCTTCCCCGACTCGCGCAACACCTGCACGAGCTCCTCGTTGACATCGAAGTGGTTCTCGATCGACGCCTTGCCTTGTCCCGTGACGAAGAGAATCTGCTTCATCCCCGCCGCGGTGAGCTCTTCGAACACGTACTGCACGACGGGCTTGCGCCCCACCGGCAGCATTTCCTTGGGTTGCGACTTCGTGGCAGGCAGCAGTCGCGTGCCGAGTCCCGCGACGGGCACGACGGCGATGTCGATGCTCATTCGTGTGCCGTGGCCTCGGCGGAGCCGACAGCAAACCCACGCGGAAGCATCGCAAGAGAGCTGGGCGCCTCAAGGCGTAACTCGAGAGCACGAGCTTCAACGTCGATGTAGTCGGTCACACTCACGTTCCTCCCTTGGCGTCAGTCCAATGATCTGCTCATAGAAGTTCCGCGCGCGCCGAACATCCAACGCTGGGATGTACGCGCGAATGGGTGCTGTGCTCAGCATGGGTTTCTCCTGCGGAACGAGCGGCCTCTGAGGGCGTGCTGACCGTCACGTTGATGGATACGAGTGATGCTCGTGCGCCACCAGCCACTGCCCGCGCTCCTTGCGCAGACCCATCGTCAGGCGGGCCGTGGAGTCGAAAATCTTCAGCAGCGCGTGGGAATACGCGACGGTGTCACTCGCGGCGATGCGCAGGTCTGTTATCTCGAACGATCCTGCACCTCCCCGGGTATTGGCGAAGAACAATTCCCAGGTCTTCCTGTACTCCGCCATCCCGCGGGATTGCAGCGGCAGTGGCACATCGAACATCACGATGTCGTCGGTGTGGTGTGCCACGGCGCCCTCGAGGTCCCTCGCGCGTACCGCCGCTGCCCAGTTCTCTATCAACGTGCGTATTTGGTTCTCGTTGCTGGCGTCTGGCATCGCTGTCTCCCTCGCCAATGCGGCCCGTGCGACCGCGACGAAGACAATGGCTCCTTCACGGCGCGGCCTCCGCATCAGGCGCCCGAATCGTGGCGACGTCCGTCTGGTACGAGATGCCGATGATTGCAAACGCATTCAGCCCGCAGTCGCGCATTGCGATATCGAGCGGGCCGCGCGTGATGCCGGACAGCACTTCGGCGGCCCGCCCCATTTTGACGTACAGCGCACTCTTCGGTCACAGCGCGCGATCCGAATAAGATCGGCGCGTCCGTCGAATGGATCCGCAATTGCCGATCATCAGCCGGCGCGCGTTTCTGGCGAGCGCGATTGCGCTCACTGCGTCAGATCCTCGGGCGAGCGCCGCACCAGGCGCGGCCACGAAGCTCATTCTCCTCGGCACAGGAGGTGGGCCGCGGCCGCGAAAGGCCAGTTCTGCACCTGCCCAGGTGTCACGGCTGCGCTCGTCGACCATCCTCCTGTCGTGCCCGCACTCGGCTATCGATTCGACGCGCGCGACCGCTCGATCGTGATTTCCGGCGATACGGCACCGTCGGACAATCTCGTGAAGCTCGCGCGCGGTGCCGACGTGTTGGTGCACTCGGTGATGTACCCGCCCGCGATCGATCGACTCGTGGGCCGCGTGCCGAACGCCGCCGCGCTCAAGGCCAGCATCCTCGCGCATCAGACGTCAGCAGAGGACGCGGGCCGCGTGGCGCAGACGGCCGGAGTCAAGACGCTCGTCCTCTCCCACCTCGTGCCGGCCGACGATCCGGAGGTCACCGATCGGATGTGGATCGACCTAGCACGACGACATTTTCGAGGCACGGTGATTCTCGGCAAAGACCTGCTGGTGATCTGACTACCTGTGCCGGTTGGAACCGATCGGCGGAGCTGCTCATCTTCTCGCTCCTCGACGCGCTCGCGCGACGATCCGATCATCGCGTTGCGAGCGTGAAGCTCGCGGAGTTCGCGGGCGTTCACGGTAATGGCGATCGCGTGGCGTTGATCCAGTGCAACGGCCGACAACTGAGATATCGAAACCGATTCGCAAAAGACGACACGGAGTCAGCGGCCGGTGAGTCGGTTACCGCGTTCGGTCGACGGTGTGCGTTCGGCGCACCGCGAGTCATGTTGTGTCAATCCAAGATCACATCTGCCCTGGGTACGCAGCCACGAGCGTGCGGCAACTCGAGAATCGGGATTGCTCTATCCGCGCAGGGCCGCCATAATCCGCTTTCTGTTGACGGTGCCGCTCCCGCAGGGAAGCGGGTTTTTTCCCGATCGACCGATCGGACAACTTCCGATCCGCTCAGCCCGCTGGCGGGAGTGGCGGCCATCCCGCTCGCGCCGTCGCTCTCGCGCGCGCGCTTACTGACTTGAGCCAGCTCGTACTCGCACGTCGGCTCGTGCGTGAGGGCTTGCTCGTCCGACGCTGAACGTCATACACCGCACGGAATCTGACGGCGCCGCGGGAGGTAACAATCATGGCCGAGCTCGAACATTCTGGACGCAAGCACTTCAGAGCTACGTACGCGCCGATTCGGCGCGAACGGAGCCGACCTCTTGCCAGACGCGCGTGGGAAAAATACGCCATCGTCGCCAACGCAAAGATCACGCACATGGAGCTCGAGCGGCTCCGCCACCCACATGACGGCACGTCCGCCACGGCGGCGCGCGCAAAAGCAATCGAAGCGATTGCAGGCACGGTGACGAGACGTGGCGCGTTCAGCCTCGAGCCGGTGCAGGCCTTCGCCGAGGTTTCCGTCTCCGCGTTGACTGGCATCTTCGAAGATCTGGTGCAGCTTCGTTCGGGTGCGCGTCACGCCCAACTGGCTGTGGACGCTCTCAAGTATCAAATGGCGCTGGAACCCGTCGGCTTTCTTCACCTCGAGCGGCTCGAGTTCGTTCCCGCTGGAATCGAGCGGGGCGAGCTCATTTACTCGGTTCCGCTATCGCCTGGAGAGGAAGTCAACATCAGTCACAGAGAATGGGCGAGCACCTCAGAAGAGTTTTCGCGGATCGTGACCGACTACATGGAGTCGTTCAGCGAAGAAGGCGTCACCGAGAAGTCAGATATCGCCCAGTCGTCTGCTTCGCAGGAGCAGCATTCCAGTGGCTTCAATACCGGAGTGACTGCATCCGGCGGGTACGGCCCCGTCACGATCACCGCGTCAATGGGGTACAGCGCCGCCTCCTCCTCGGCGCAAACCGAATTGGCTGCACGCGTCCACAGCACCACGGTCACTCGTAAAGCGTCGGCGCGCACGAGGCAGGAGCACAAGACGAGCTTTAGGGTGGCGTCGGCCGCCGGTACGGAAGACCAGCAGGTTCGCAAGTTGAAGAATCCGTTTACCGATCGAGCCACTCGCGTGGACTATTACCAACTCGTTCGGAAGTGGCGAGTCGATTTGTACCGTTACGGCGTGCGACTGACTTACGACGTGACGATCCCGGAGCCTGGTTCCGACATCCTGGCGAGAATCCAGGAGATTCAGGCGCTCAAAGGAGTGCTGGAGCGCGGCTTCGATTATGAGGATGAAGAAGAGCCGTGGGCAAAGTTCGATTTGGAGCCCGATGAAATCACTCGAGCAAATTACGTTGCCAAGGCTGCCCTTTACGACGCAGTCGTGAGCCCGCCGCCACCCGAGACGCTCGAGATCCCGGTCTACAAGACACAAGTCATCAGCGGGGAAGCGGGGAGTGACAGCACACAAGTGTTCAAGTTCATTCCGTTCGGCATCGAAGTCCCCGACGATTATGAAGTGGAATCCTTCGAGTTGCTGGACTGGCCATGGGATTGGGGCCCTCCTGAGGATTCAGGACCGCCCGAAGACCATCCGAACTGGTTGCCAGCAATCAACCCTCCCGAACAATTGGAGCAGCTCAAGGGAGCCTCAGGGAAATTGTCCATTGTCGTCAGCTCGAAGGGAATTCTTTCTTATGCCGTGATTATGACGGTGGTCGCTCGACTGAAGGACGAAGCGTTTGAGGCATGGCGCCTCAAGACCCGCAACGAACTGCGAGAGGCCGCCAAGGCGCGGTATGAAGAACGGCGTCAATATCTCAAGCAGCGGTTGGAATCGCTGACGGCGGAAATCGGCGCCGAAGATCCCCTGAGCCTGCGCAAAATCGAGCGCGAAGAGGTGATGAAGGCGACCCTCCGATGGCTCTTTGGTCCGGACTTCGTGTTGGTGCCGCCAGGTCTGCCCGAAGAAGGCCTCTACCTGGACGTTGGAGAAGGTGGCAGCATCGCCTCCAACGAGATCTTCACGAAGGTGGCGGCTCACGGCGAAGTGATCAAGTTCCTCCACCACGCGATTGAGTGGGAGAACATGCTTTACATCCTCTATCCCTATTTCTGGTCCGGAAAGTGGGATCTGAAGAAGTACCTCAATCATCCGGATCCGATGCACCGTGTATTTCTGAAATCCGGTGCGGCGCGGGTCGTCCTCACGATTCGACCTGGATTCGAAACCGAATTCGTTTCGTTCATGGAGCAGGCGTCCTTCAACGAGCTCCCCGACGGCGACTCGTATCTCACCATTGCCCAGGAGATGCAGAACTACGCTCGAACGAATTATCCGGGGATACGTCCTGCGAACCCAACTGAAGGAGCGCGCCCTCTACTCACTCCGCGGCAACGTCTCGCGTGGCAGGACATGGAAGAAATCATCGGCCTTCTCGAGACGTACCGCGATCAGAACGGAAGCTACCCGACAACGCAGGAGGGCCTGGACGCGCTCGAGCCACTCGGTACGGTGCCCGCTTCGGATCCCTGGGGCAATCCGTACTCGTACGAGTCGCCATCGTTGCTGAACGAGTTCGAGTTGCTCTCGCTTGGAGCGGACGGAGTGCCGGGCGGCGACGAGGAAAACGCGGATATCGCGAGCTCCGCCGAAGCGTCGCTGATTGGAAGATGGTTCGAGTACACGCCGACGAGCGCCCTCGATATTGCCTTTGATGAGACGACGCCATCAGCATGATGCCGGATTTTGTGGGGTCGCATGGCGAAGCAGCACATCATTCTGGTTGCAGGTTTCAATTTCATGGCGTGGCCGGTAAAGCCTGGAGAAAAGCCAGACGGGACAAACTTCGCGGTGTTCTGTGAACGGAGAGCACGTTGGTTGAGAAACCGGCTGCCCCATGCAACGTTTTCGCTGTTTGACTTCGGCGACGCCGTCCTTCGAGTAAGCGAAGAGGACGAAAAGGGCAAGCGGGCGGGCAGCAAAGGGTTTATACCTGACCTGCGGTGGGTGCAGCGCAAGAGGTTTACGAAGCTCACGAAAGCCAATTTCGACGGACATGGCCTCAAGCGGAACCCTCCCGCCGACATGATGTCCATCACCGACGTATACGACTATGTGAGGCGTCTCGGCAGAGGAGAAAAAGATGTCGGGTCGGCCGGGACGCTTATCGAGCTGAGCTTCTTCAGTCACGGCCATCACGAAGGGCCAATCCTGGTCAATAGCAACGACCTCAAGAAGAAAGAGTTCGCGAGGGATCCGGACGATAAGGATCCCAGGCATCAGAAGGATTTTTTGTCGAAGGAAGAGCGCGCCGCCTTTAAGAAGGCGTTTGCGAAAAGCGGTGTCGTTTGGGTGTGGGGCTGCAATCGTACGTCTGACTATGCAATATTGTTCGAGAAACTGAGGCGTACTCCCAAGTACAAGCAGAAAGCCCCGGGAAAACTACCGGATGATCAGCTGATTGAATTCGACGCGACGACCAAAGACGAGTGGTTGTATCGTAAGCACAACGATGTGTTTACTGTGGGACGAACGGAGCGCACGTTTGAATCCACGATAAGAAAAATCACGGCTTTCTACAAATCGGGCATGAAAGACACGTACATGTCCAATGTTGCAGCCGCCGCCAAGATAACCGCCCATGGTGCTCTGCCGGGGACGGAAGCCATTCTCGAGGGTAAGGACGGCTTGATGGCCGTACCAAGTAATCTCGAGAAACACAAGAGCGATCAGCGGAAGCTTGTTGAATTCTATAAGACGTATCTGAACGTGGATGTCGATCCAGAAGGCCGATTTTACGGACAGTATCTGCCCGGCGACACCATCGCGACGTCGTTTGGCTCTATACGCGCCAGTTAGATCCAGCGACGTGTTGCCGCGACCCTGCGATTCACGTTATCGCGGTGTGAGGTCAATCGGCACGGGCCGTCGCTTCGGGATGACGACCGGGCCTGAAACGGCCTCGCGAACGACGAGATCTCCCGGCGCTGCGGACCCCTCGATAATCAGCGGGAAGGCTCCCGGCCTCGCGATCGCGTGCAGCGAGAACGCCGCTCCATCGCCCTCGCGACCGAGCGCTCCAGCGAACACCGGCTCGCCAGTGGAGCGGCACACAATCAACTGGCCGCTGGGTTCCATGAGGACGAGGAGCGCGATAGCGAAGCTCTGTTCCTCCTCGATGAACAGCGCCACCGCCGCCGCGATGGACCGTCGCCCCCACAACGCTGCAGGCGCCCGCGCTGCGTCCTCCGTCAACAGCAGCATCCATTCGCTGCGGCCGCAGTGCAGCTCGCGCGCCACGGAGGTTTCCCAGCGAAGCCGAAAGTTGCGCCGCGCGATTGAATCGACGCATAGCCCAAGCCGTTCCGGCCGCGGGTGCACGATCCGGACCGGCCGCCGCTCGGACGTGAATTCGACGGTTTCTCCGACGCGAAGAGAGGGAAGTTCGGGGGCGGGGAGGCCCTCGCGGTGGGCGACAAGGCGCGCGGCCCATTCCGCCTGAGTCGCTGGATTGCCGGACGCACTCCGCATCAGCGCGAGGAGCGGGTCGTAGGCAACCGAGTCGCCGATCCAGCCCAGGCCCTTGGCTGCAGCAGCTTGCACGCGCGGATCGACGTCAGCCAGCGCCTCGAGCAGCAGTGCCTGCGACTCGGAGGTCTTCGCGTATGCCAGCAGAATCGCGGCCTGCCGTCGCGCGTCCGCTCCCAACTCCCGGTTTCGGAGCGCGCTCGCGATGAGCGCGGCTTTGTCGGGCAGGTTCGATGCAGCCACCACGCGCAAGGCGACTAACGCGCTGACCACAGGATCGTGTCCCCGAAGAGCCTCGGTCAGTCTGGCAAGACTGATGCTGCTCGGAATATGGTCCGTCACACCCGGCTCGTCGCCGATTCGAAACGGCGGAAGGCGTACCGACATCGCGTCTCCTGTCTTCAGCTCGGAAAGAAACGGCAGCCCGGATGGACCATACAGTGCTTCCGCATCTTCAGTCCCTGTTCGGCGGTGAGCTGCTCCCCGTTAGGAACGTTCTTGAACATCAGGTTGCCCTCGTCTGACTCATGCCACAGACCGAGGTAGTGACCCATTTCGTGGGCGAGTGTATTGGCCGTGATGTCGGTGGAGTGCTCGATCGCGCCGACGGCCCCGCTCTCCGGCTCGTCGCCCTCCGGGCACGGACCGTTGACAGGCGAACGGCCGACGACCGGTCCGGCCCACGTGAGAACGAAAAACACATCGATCGCCTTGCCTGGAAATCCCCACTCGGCCTCCACCGCGTCCGCCTCATCTTCGCTGTCGATATGCTCGTGGCCATCGGCGTCGTCGACCGGAATGACGAAGAACGACACTTTGCCGATGCCGAGATCCACTGCGGCATAGAGAACACGCAGTTGGTCGACAGCCGCTTCGATCTCTTCGCCTCCGACGGGAAGAAACTCCTCCCATCCGACCGCGATGATGTTGAGGTCGATCTTCTGCTGCGTCTTCTTGGCTGCGATATCCAGCAGTGAGAGCGGCGGCGTCGCGTTGCCGAATAACGCGCGCACCGAGAGCGGGGGATTGAACAAGCCCACACAAGCCGCAATCTGCCGAATCGTGACCATTCAACACCCCGGCCGAATGCGGCAGTGCTGCAGGATGATGGCTACTTGCCACAAATGCAGTTGTCCGGCAATCGAAACGGCGAATGGAAACATCAGGTTTTTGATCTCATCTTCGGTCGCCTCATCGAGCTCGTCGGCGTCGAGATCGACGATGTGGTACAGACCGAGGTCGTGTCCCATCTCGTGCGCCATGGTGATACCGCTCAGAATGCCGTTGAGGGACACAACACTGCCGCTCATCGACTTGTCTGCGTCCTTGTCGCAGGACGCGTACTGGTCGGACAACCCGGTGCGATCTGCGCCATCCTCCAACCAGCCATTGCGGATCACGAATACGTCCAAGCCGTTGTTGTGCACTGTCCACGAGTTCGTCAGTTCCACTGCCTCGTCATCTGACGCGATATCGTCATGGCCATCGGCCATGGCAACGGGAATCGCAAACCACTGCACACGACCAACGCCGACACCAACCTTCGAATAGATCTCGCGCGTGTCGAAGACTGCACGGTTCACGTCATCGAGGTCGCTCGTGCTGAAGGCGTCATCACCGACGAGGATCACGTTGACGTGAAAGTGACTGTGTTTCAGGCGATCGATCTGCTGAAGGAGCGACAGCTCCTTGAAGAGCGGGACCGAAAGCAGCCCGAAGAAGTGGTGCAGTACGGAGAAGTCGCCTTCGACGCCGATGCACTGCGCGAAGCTCCTGAGCGAGGCCACATGCCCCTCACTGCAAAGCGACGAGGATGGGAATCTGCCCTTGTCCCGAGGCGAGCGGTGCGAGCGCTTTGCCGATGACGGCGCCGAACGCACGCGCGGAATCGAGCGCCTTCATCGCGCAACCGCAAACGCTCGACGTGGTCAGGAGATCGCCCGTTTCGATTGGCGCGCTCGAAGCCTCGACGCGACACCAGACGCGTCCGGTGAGAGCAATAGGCTGCTGCGCTGTCTCGCCTTCGCGTCTCCCGAGCACGAGACCTGGCTTGAGATCGCCTGCGCCCGAGACCACGCCGGCAACCGAGCGATCGTAGGCCCGGCTGCTCACGCTCAAGCGGCCATCGCGTTCGATGACCATGACGGTTCCCGGCTCCGCCGGTCCATCGCCGGCGATCTCGAAGTCCTCGGCACAATCGGCGTTGCGCAGAATGATGTCTCCCGAGGCTCCGTTCAGCCGAATCGTCGCATTGGCACTCTCCCGATTGCTCTGCTCGTCCTTGTGGAACAACATGATGTCGCCATGGGCACCCTTGCCGCCCAACCAGACGTCAGCCTTGGTGCCATCGATCAAAACACGTTCGTTACCATCGGACGAGCGCAGTCTCACTTGTCCCGACTCACCCGCCAGACGAACCGTCGCCAACCCGCTGTCGCGATTATCTGGCACGCCCTTCTCGAACAACATGATGTCGCCATGGGCATCGTTGCCGCCGAGCCAGAGATCTCCGCCGCTGCCGTTGAGAAAGATGCGGTCCTGATGGTCGTTCGACTTGAGCGTGATCTTTCCGCCGTTCCCATTCAGGTGGACCGTCGCTTGCGCAGCGGTGGCGTTGTCGCCGCCGGTCGAAAAAACGAAGACGTCGCCGGTTCTGCCGTTTCCACCGAGGTAGGCGGCCCCTCCGGACGCTTCGAAGCGCACCACGGGATCGTTGTCGACCAGTAATTGAATGCGGCCTTCGGCTTCCAGACTCACACTCTTCTTGTTGGACGCGTTGCGAAGCTCGATTACCGTATCGTTTCCCGGATGGCCTTTACCAAGCCGGACGCGACTCTCGCCTTCATCGTTGTGTATTTCGATGATTCCCATGTGGCCGCCACCGCCGAGAATGAACGAGACGGTGCTTGTGCCGGCTGCTGGCGCCGGTCCGGTCTGCACTGGCACGCGGCCCAATTGAACGACATTGACGCCCGCGTTGTTCTGGACTTTCACGCCCCAATACGACGCGATTGGCGCGGGCTGCGTGGGTGAGCTGGGATCGATAGGACCGCTCTCTCCGATTAATCCAACGTGAAGGCGTTGTTTGCCGCCGGTGTCGGTCAGCAGAAGGTCACCGGTTTTTCCGTTGCCGCCGGCCGTGATATCGCCGGTGTTGCCGTTCAGCTCGATTCGATCCTGCTGGCCCGAGGTGTCCTGTACCACCAACTTTTCTGGTACGTCCATATTCCCTCCTCGCTCGCCTGCGCCGAGTGGAGGATGGATTGTAATCGCGTGCAGGTTTGATCGCGCCAGCGGATCCATCGCGACGGCGCGACGCGACGCCGCGGGATCGGGAATCAACAACAGCGTGGTGCAAAACGCGGCGCGGGCGCCAATCCAGCTCTGCCGACGAATCACCATGCTTTCACGCGATTCGTTCTGCCGGCACAGGAGGCCAGTGGGACGAAACCCACATTCCCGGTGACGCCGCTGACCCTCTTCGGGCGGCGGCGGCGAGCTCACCCACCCCCTGCGGAAGCGCCGAGATACCGTTTGTAAATCTCCTCGAGTCGGCGCGCTGCAGTGAGTATCGAGAACTCCGCTGCCGCGCGGTGCGCCGCCGCGGCGGCCATGCGCTGCCGGCCCTCGAGATCGTCGATGGCGTTTCGCAACTGGAACACCAGATCATCGAGATCGTTCGGATGTGCGAGCAACCCGTGCACGCCGTGTGTGATCAATTCCGGAGTGCCGCCGGTTCGGCTCGCGATCACCATACAGCCGCACGCCATCGCCTCGATCACGCCATTGGGCATACCTTCAGTGAGGGAGGGCGACACGAAGATATCGATGCTGCGCAGTGCAGGCGCAACGTCCGCGGTGCTGGGCAAGAAGACACAGGCGTCCTGTAGTCCAAGACGCACGGCCTGGTCCTTCAGCTGCTCCTCCTCCGGGCCGCTTCCGACAATCAGCAGTTTCGCCGCGGGCACGCTTGGGCGAACTCGTGCGAACGCGGCAATCAAGTGGCCGAGATTCTTTTCCTTACGAAGCACCGAGACCGAACCAACTACCAAGGGACATTCCGCCATCAGGCCCAGGCGAGCCCGGTTCCCTGGATAAAACACTCTCGCGTCAATGCCATTCGGGCAGAGGTTGATGCGATGGAGCGGATACTTGCACTGCTCGTGGACGTAGCGCCGCAAAGCTTCGCTGTTGACCACGACGCCATGCGCGAGCCAGTGCGCAGCGAGCACTACGGGCCGATACTTGATCGGAACGGAATCCATGAAAAACCGCTGACTGGACAACGCTGCGATGCCGCAACTTCGCGCCACCGCTACGCCGAAGAGCGAGAGGCTGTAGTCGAACGTGTGAACGAGCTTGATCTCGTGACGATCGATGTAGTTCCGAAGGGCGCGCGCTGCTTGTAGCGTGCTCGGCCCGAAATAGGAACGTAACGGCAGATCGATGACCGCAATGCCATCCGAGCGCATCTCCTCGGCGCGGCATCCATCCACAACGGTGGCGGCGTGGGCACGGAAGCGTGTGCGGTCGAGCGCTCGTGAGAGCGCTGCCAATTGCCGCTCGCTGCCGCCGGGACCGAGCGAGTGACTCACGAACAGAACGGAAACGGGCGCACTCACACGCGAACAGCCAGCGCGAGGTCTTCGATCTCGGACTTCGACGTGTAACGCTCGAGCACTCGAAATCCGGTGGCCGTTCTCACGAGCACCGAGACGTGATGAAGCAGGGGATCCTCCTGCGTGGTCCGCCCCACGATCCAGATACCATCGGGCACGAGCGTCTCAAAGATGCTTCGTATCGCCTGCTCAATGCGTGCGGAATCGAAATAGCCGGTGTTGAGGATATTCATGGTTCGAACGATGTGAGCCGGCTCCGCGCGATCGAAGACCGAGTGGCGCTCGATGCGGAAGGACCTATTCACGCGAGCCCGTTCCGCGGCGTGAGGATGCACCGTGGGAATCTTCCTGAAGGTCAGCCCGCCGCGCCGAACTTCCATGACTCCGTTGGGAAAATCAACGGCTGCCGCGTCCACGCCGTGCTGGCGCTGCAAGGCGTCGAGACGTGCGAGAGCGCGTCGCGCGAGTATCCGATTCACGATGAATGATGGCGCCTCCGGCGGATTCAACCGGATGACAAACGGCGGAGCGATAAACTGCAGGACGCCGACGCCGGGTTCCAACACGTACGAACCATCTCCGAGTTGCATTTCGATCAGATAGAGGTTCACATCGGACGCAATCAGACGAGCCTGTGGAAACGCCGCCAACAGTCGATCGTGCCAGGCGAGCGAAGCCATGCAATCCGAGGCCGCCCAGTCCTGTACATCGAGCCTCGTCGTCCCGTCGAATTGCCGGACGAGAATCGGATTCAACCACTCATTCAACTCTGAAAAACGCGTGCTCGATGTCGTGCGGAAGACGCCGCTCGCCAACTGCATCTCGCGCGTGAGGCCCTCGAACACACGGATTTCGTCCGGTGACGGCGGGATCGCGGTTCTCAGCAGGCGGTAGTCGATGTGGTCGCGCCGAAGCCACTCCTTCAGTCCACCGCGCTGTTGCGGGTACTGCTCGAGTCGATAAACTCCGAGCTTCAGCATGAGGACCGGCCTAGAATACGCCGCAAGGAACCGTTGCCGCCGTTTCATTTTGCCGGCTGAGTCATGTCGCGAGGTTCTCGCACGGACGTCGCAGCAGTGGCGCTGTTGATCGCGGTGATTGGCGCCGTTTACGCCGCGACACTCCGGCCTGGGCAGGACTGGGGAGGAGACTTCAGCCAGTACGTGAACCACGCGCGCAATCTCGCGCTCGGTCACGCCTACGGCGAGACCCGCTACGAGGTCACGCTGCCGGAAGCCGCCACCTACATGCCGGCGTCGTACCCGCCGGTTTTTCCGCTGCTGCTCGCGCCGGTGTATCGCCAATTCGGCTTGAACTTCGTCGCGATGAAAGTCGTGGTGCAGACGCTCTTCGTGCTCGCCGCAGTTGCCTACTACGCTCTCAGCCGATCGCGAGGGCTCGAGGTGACAGAGGCGGCGATCGGAGCTGCGGCTTTCGCGCTCAGCGGAATCGTGCTGTCGCTGAAAGATCTCGTCCTCGCTGACAGCACGTACCTGTTCTTTGCTGGTCTCACACTGTCCACGCTCGTGTTCATCGAACGACAGGGCTGGGACAAGACGCGGCCGATTCCAGCCGCAGCAGCCGTCGCAATTCTGCTGGTGCTCTCCTACGCCAGTCGCGGCATTGGACTCGCGCTCATTGTCGCCTTTGCCCTGCACGAGGCGGTGATGACGCGTCGCGTGCGGCTGTTCGGCGCACTGGTTCTGGCGCTGGTTGCCGCGGGTGTGATTGCGCTTTCGGCGACGCTCTACGATGGCCGGGTCTACCGAACGCAGTTTGCCGTGATGCCCTCGGTCTATCTTGAAAACGCGCTCTTTTACCTCGGGTCGCCGGCGTCGCTGTGGAGCGGATCCCCTGCGGCTTTGCGGAGGTTTCTGTTTGTCCTCAGTTCAGTCCCCGCCGTCGTGGGCTGGGCGCGCGCGGTCGCGTGTCGCCCCACCATCGTTGAGTTCTATGTCGTGACGATGGCGGCGATTGTCGTGCTGTATTCCACCGATCACAATCAACGGTATGTCCTTCCGCTCGTGCCGCTCTACTTGCTGTATTTTTTCGAAGGTCTTTCGTGGCTTCGACGACGGCTGATGCTTGGTTCGTGGGTAACGGCTGGAGCCTACGCGTTGTTGATTCTCGGCACCGGTTTCAACGTTCGTGGGATGGAGAAAGGGCCGTACCGTCAAGGCGTGGAGCAGCCGACGTTTCTGGAAGCGTCCGACTTCATTCGCCGGAATGTCGATCGAGATGCGCTGGTCGTTTCGTGGAACCCGCGCGTTCTGGCCCTGTATACGGATCGACGATCGGTGTGGTATCCCGAGACTGCTGACGACATGGGGTTCGAACGATATCTCGAAACTATTCGAGCGCAGTACGTCCTCGTGTATCTGATGGGAGAGCGGGACAAGCGCTGGCTGGCGCCCCATGTCACTCGCCAACGCTCGCGGTTCGCAGAGATCTTTCGCAACAGCGACTTCGCGCTCTACCGCTATCACAGCGAGACCGCCAACCAGTGAGCGCTGGCCTACACCGTGAGACCAGGACCGCTGTGCCAGTGTCTTATGTCGTCGTCCACACCACGCCCTCAAGTCAGTCGTATCCGCAGCACGAGCTGCTCCAGGAGACTCTGAGAGGCGACGTGCAGGACTGGGAGCTCATTCAGTCGTCGCGCCGCGCGGTCCTGGGCCAGACTCATGAGATCGAGGTGTATCGATGCCGCAAGGACCTCCGCGGCGTCCCCGTCCATTTGGAAATCGATCTCACGAGGAAGATTCGACAGTCGATCACCGTTGGCGGATCCGGCGCATTGTCACCGAGGCCTGATTAATTACGTTTCAGCTGCCGAGCGTTTCTCGACGAAGCGCGCGAGCTTTTTGCGAAGTCTTTTGGTAGTTACGGCAGCGGCTGTGCATTGCTGTTGTAGCTTCGCGATCACCGTGTCGGGCAATCGGCGCCCCAGGCGGTGCGCTTTTAGAAGAATTCTGCAGGTGACGACTGAATCGTCGAGGATGTCTAGCGCATCCTGATAACCCTCGATCAAGTCGGAGGTGATCAATGCACGAGGCACCTATCGCAGCTCAGCAGCATTCATGCCCTTCGTCCGGTGCGATAGGACGTGAACCTACGCGCATTTATCGACGGAAGGCTCGCACTAGGCGGTCTAAATGGCTCCGTATCAGCAGAATTTGTCGGAGGCAGCCTTTCAAGTCCGCGCGGTTCACGTCAGTAATTGCTTGAGGCGTTTCACACCTCGGTGTCGCGCGCACCGACATTTAGTCCGTTCGACTCACCTGCTGAGAACATTCGCGAGCCGAAACAGAGACACGACGTTCGACAGCCGCCGAGAACGCGAGCGCGCCCGCTAGCGCCGTTGAGAGCAGGCGATGCTAGGTTCCCCGACGGAGCTGTCATTCCTGTTAGTGGGAAAGAGGGAAACATGCTGAGCTGGAAGAGGCGATCCGCATCACAGGCCGTCAGCATTGCGATCGCTGTCTCGATTGCCGCGGCCCAACCACTGCTCTTGGGATCGGCAAGCCAAACTCCAAAAACGACGGGCTCGGCTTCAGGATCGCCGTTCCATGCGACGAGATGAACGCAAAGGCGCGCGCGCTCGTCGATTCGGGCAGGACGGAGGAAGCCCGAACGTTTGCTAAATGCGGCGATTCAGGCCTGCGCAGGCGCAGAGTCGCGATCCGACAAGGAGCGCTTGGCGGCGGCGCTGCTCAGGCTTGGTGTGATCGAATCCACGGCACAACCCCAGGAGGCGCTTGAGCATTTTCGACGGGCGATGGCTCTCGATCCCGAGAACATGAGAGGGCCCCAGAATGCCGGTGGCATGCTCATCAGCCTGGGACAGTACGCCGAAGCGCTCGAGGTTCTGGAGAAGGCGCTGAAGCATGGCACCGATGACAAGCAGACACTTTTCAGCTTGGAATTCAACGCAGGCCTGGCGTTGCTCAAGATGTGCGCCGCTCGCCAAGCGGGTTGTGACGTCAGCACGTTAGAAGAGCACTTTCTGCGTGCCTCTGAATTGAACCCGGCGTCTCCAGATACGTTCTTCAATCTCGCTGCGATCACGAACGACGTCCATCATGACAGCCGCCGCGCAATGGAATTGTTTAAGAAGGCGTGCGATCTTGGCCACAAGCTGGCATGTCTTCAGTACGACCACTTCAGGTCAGAGATCGCCGCGCTCGATCGCCAGGGGCAGGGGCCCTTGCCAACGGAGGTGGAAGCCCTTGCCGAGCGAATCCGGCAAGCCTACACCTGTCCTGCAGTGGTTAAGAGTACCCGGCACCCAGCTGAGGAAGGAATCGTGACCTGGACGGTTGAGTGCTCGGGTAATCACGTGTACACGGTCATCGTCGGCAGGACGAGTGAGACGACGGTGATTCAGAAGCCCAAGTGAGAAGAGTCAAGTGCTATCTTCCATCCCGCTTGTAGCGACACAGGACGCTCAGCAACGAGATTGACAAGGAACGATAAGTCGCGGCGTTACGGCGGGCCAGTACACTCGCGACAAGTAATGCAGCGCGATACCCACGCCCCAGCGGTTGCGGGCCGACTGTTGGGCACCTTCCCACTCCCAAAATTCGCCGCGCTCAACGAGATGTAGGGCTCGACGGTGACACGGTCATGTTCAAGGCCACGACGTTCGTGGAGCCGTCTTCGTGGTACGAGCTCGACGTGTCGCGGCTGGCGGCGGGGGCCGGTGCGCGGAAACTCGCGATCTCGAATCGATCGCCGCTCGATCTGAGCGCGATGGACGTGACACGCGAGGTCGCACTCTCGAAGGACGGGACGAAAGTGCCGCTCACGATCGTGCGCAAGAAGGGCACGCCTCGTGACGGCGAGAGCCCGGTGTTGCTCACGGGGTACGGCGGCTACGGGGTCAGCCAGCGGCCAACGTTCCTCGCAAACCGGGCCGTCTGGCTCGAGCAGGGCGGCGTGTTCGCCGTAGCCAATCTTCGCGGCGGCGGCGAGTTCGGCGAGGAATGGCATCGCGCCGGACGCCTCATGCAGAAGCAGAATGTGTTCGACGATTTCATCGCGTGCGCGGAGCACCTTATCAAGGCGCGGTACACGAGCGCCGCGCGCCTGGCCATCGAGGGCGGCAGCAACGGCGGCCTCCTCTGAAATACCGCGACGCTCTTCCTCACCGGTGCCAACGATCCACGCGTGGATCCAATGCATTCCCGAAAAATGGCGGCGCGGCTCCAGGCCGCAATGGGCGGCAAGGGCACGGTGCTGCTCAGGACGAGCGGCGACACGGGGCATGGCATTGGCACGCCGCTCGATGAGGCCATCCGGCAGGCGGCGGACGTTTATGCGTTTCTGTTCGAACAGCTCGGCATGGAGTATCGGCGGTAACTTCAGCATACCGACCGCTTGGCCGCGAGCCAGAAGCCAGCCGTCATTACGGCGAAGCCGGCGATCAATGACGTTCGGGTTCTGCGGGAACCAATGACCATCACTCAACGGTTGCGCCGGTACCTCTCAGCGTGGGCGCAACTCGATCAACTTCGGCGGCTCAAACTGGACACCCATTCACTTGATGCCGTCGTGGACGGCATCTTCAACTATTGCGACGGCTTCTTCGCCCCTATTCAGATTCGCGAGGAGATCGTGCCGCTTCTCCACGAAGTCCGCGCGATGGAGCCTCGCGCCGTCGTTGAAGTCGGCACGTCGGGTGGGGGCACGCTTCTGTTGTGGTCGCGCATCGCGCATCCGGAAGCGACGATAGTCACAATCGACCTACCGGGCGGCGACTTTGGTGGCGGCTCATCGTACTTGCGAGTACCGCTTTTGCGCCGCTGCGGACTTCCCGGGCAGAAGGTTCATCTGATCCGCGCGGATTCGCACCGGCCGGCAACGCTCGAACTCACGAAAGCCTACCTGGAAGGACAGCCGGTAGACTTTCTGTTCATCGACGCGGATCACACCGAGGCCGGCGTCAGAGCGGATTTCGCCAATTACTCACCGCTCGTCAGGCCTGGCGGTCTCATCGCATTCCACGACATCGCCATCGATTCCGCAGTGTACGGTGTGAAGAAAGTGTGGACGGCGTTGCGGGATCGGTATCCAACGCGCGAGTTTCGTGGCTCTCCGCTCGCCTATGGGCTCGGCGTACTCACCTGGCACCAATAGCGTTCGGATTCTCACCCGCGTTGGTCTTAACCCGCTTCCGCAGCCAGCCGCCCGGCGAGAAGGTAACCTTCATGCGCTCCGCGAACTCCCTGTCGACAATGAACTCGTCGGTTGTTGCCAGAAACTCCTGCACGGCCTCCATTGGCCCGGGTCCGAACGATCGCGTGACGGGATGGCCATTGAGATTCGTATCCTCGACGACGAGGTACTGCCCAGGAGTCACCAGCGGCGCGTAAAGCTCCAATTCGCGCTGGACGTGGGCCTTCGAATGATCCGAATCCAGGACCGCCATCACTCGGTCGCCAGGTTTGAGTCGTGCGCGGACGGCTGCAATGCATTCCGGCGACGTCGACGACATGACGAGGTACTCGAGCCGCGCGTGGCCCGGTTTGCCGGGATTGCCGTTGATGTCAATCGACAGGACGTGACCGTTTCCGATCAACTCGCACAGCTGCGCAAAAAAGAGCGCACTACCGCCTCGGTTTGTGCCGCATTCAATGAGCACGTCAGGACGGTGGCGGTACAAAATTTCCTGATAGATCCAGGCATCGAGCGGGTTCTTCAGGCATGGCACGCCCATCCAGGTGGTCGTCGACCACGTCTCTTCGGCGTCCATATAGAAAAGCATGTGGAAGCATCGGACGATGAGCGGCTCCAAAAGACGCAAGCCGCGATGAACCAGTGGCGTGATGATCTTCAACTCTGCCGTTGCCAAAAGACGCCGGTGGCGTCGATTTGTTGAAGTGGCTCCGAGATGCCCTGTTGTGCACGAAAGTCATGAATGGCCTGTCTGCAAACGGGGAACGCGCCGTAATCGTCCACGATGACATAGCCGCCTGGCGACAGCTTCGGATAGAGATTCGTCAGCGCGTCGATCGTCGATGAATACCAGTCGCTGTCAAGCCGCAAAATGGCGAGTTGTGTGATGGGCGCTGTTGGAAGTGAATCCTTGAACCATCCGGGGATGAACTTCACCTGATCGTCGAGCAAACCGTAGCGCTGGAAGTTGTCCTTCACCTCCTGCAACGACACACCGAGGATGTCGTTGAACCTGTGCAGGGTGCTGCCACCATCTTCAGGACGTGGTCGCGGAAAACCCTCGAACGAATCAGCCGCCCAGACAGCCCGCGACGAATCACCATATGCCTTGAGCGCGGCTCGCATGAAGATACACGCGCCACCTCGCCAGACGCCGGTTTCAATGAAATCTCCAGAGACGTCGTGCGCCAGCACGTCGACGACGCACTCGTGAAGATTGTCGAGTCTGAGACGGCCGATCATCGTCTCGGCCTCGGGCGGCCAGTCGGCGCCCGCGTGGCGAACGGCGCGATCGAACCTGCTTCGACACAGAGCGAGGCCGAACCGGGTCAAAACGGCATCAACCGGGGACAGCATCAGCCGGGCCCACACGTTTCGCTTCGATCCGGAGAGCCGTCGATATCGATCGGGGACGATCTCTCTCGTGAGTACTTTCTTCAATAAGTCCAGATACAGTTCGGCTCCGATGCCTCCCGGCTCAGTCATCGCGGTCATCAGTTCTGGGCGTCTGCATTCATCTGCTGATGCCCATCAGTAGACCGCGACCACCGCGCGGGTTCCAGGAATTGCCGCAAGTACTCCGGTGCTGTTCGAGTAAAGCTCGTAGAACAGCACACGCCCGCTCAGTGCGGGGATGGTGACCGTGCAGCGGCTCGGGCACGCGATGCCCTCCGACACCCTCACTTCGTGCGCGAACAGAAACGGATTCGACTCGGCGATCGTCGAGCTCACGGCAACCGTGGCTTCTTGACGCGTGGATCCAAAGAAATTCTCAGGCGCTCCGTTTTCGGCGTAGCCAAACTTTGCGACGACCCGGCCCGACACGCGAGACGGAGCGGCGACACGGATCGGAACGAAGGTCGTACGCTCGACGGCATCCGTTTGAAACGGCGGGAGATCCATCAGGAAGTATTCGCGCCGGTCCCCGCCGGCCCAATCGGCGAGGAACATGGCGCGCTTGCCGTCGGGAAGCGCGCGAACGTTGTTGTAGACGTACTGTCGTCCCGGGCCGGAAAGCCCCATTGTCAACTTCCGCGTCCCAACGCCGTTGCGATCGGCACGTGAGACATCGATTTGAACAATCCATCCGGCGACTGCTGAACCGCTGGCGTAACACACGACGTTTTTCGAATACTGATTCGTGTAGCAGTTGCCGCGCGCACTACCGGACGTGACGGCTCCGGGAACGACGACAAAGAAGTCATCAGCCATGCTGCCGGATCGGCATTCGCCGCGACGGTAGGCGTAGCAGTAGCTCCAGTTGTCGCTGTCCGTCAGCACGTCACCGATCGCTGCGGACGACTTGTCGCGAAAATTGTGGAACCCAGCCCATACAAGGGCGGCGGTCAATTTCGGATTGTGCTTTGCGCCGGCATTGTTTTGAGGCGGCGTCACCTTGTAGATCCTGGTGGTCCCGGGCTGAAGCGTCAACGCGATCCGTCCTTCTCCCATGCTGAAATCCGGAATTTCGGGAGCTGCTCCCACGCTGCCGTTGATATGACGATAATCGAGCGCCCACGCGCGCTCTCCTGGCACCGCGTGCCACGCTCTTTTCGAGGCATACGACTGGATGGCGTTGGGCTTCAACGTCGGCCCGTTCGCGAACACCGGGAACGCAGTCACTGAGTAGTCAGGGGCACGGCCGACCTGGGAGATCGCGCCGGATCTCACGCCGTACGACGGGCCGGCACTGACCATCGTCAATTCGCCGGGACGCCCGGTGATCGGCGCCCCGTAATCGTGATGAGAGCCGGCCATTGCGGGATGTTCCTCGACCTCGCTTCCATCAGCGGCGGACAGCAGGAGGTCGGTTGCCTCACAGACGTCGTTCTTGATCGTGAGATACGGCGTCCAACCGGCCCGGTGTGTTCGCGCACTCGGCGTTTCGCCGCACGAACCCACGCCGCGTTGAGCGTTGCGAAGCGCCACGATCTCGATTGGCGGACCGGGCGCAATCTGCACCACTTGAAATCTCTCGCTCAGGGTGTCCGCGCTGTCCGCAAACTGATCGCCACGAATTATCTGCTGCCCAAAGAGCGTCGCGCGTGCCGTGTCCCATGAACACGGGTGTGAAGTTCGTTCTTGCGCAGACGCTGACACACGACACGGCACCAGGCTGTTGATTCTCAACGTGATGCAGTTGGCACCTACCGCACCTCTATCCTTGAACTTCGGTGGGATGTTCGCTGGGCACTGTGCGTCGTAGCTTCCGTCGGCGAGCGTGCTCGTCAGCGACGTGTCTGCGCGCGTCCAACCTGCCGCCCCTTTGATGGCGGCAATCTCGAATTGCCATTTGCCGCCGTACGCGGATCCGGCGGCATAGCCTTGTTTGTAGGACACACCCGCGTAGCCTGCAAACGTGGACGCAAAAATGGAATGACACGTCGCGAACCTGCGCCGGCTGTCCTCTCCGCCGTCCCACATTCGCCACCCATGGTCGACTGCGCCCGTGTCCAAACTGATGGCGACGACATAACACGCTGTGTCCTGTCCACCAAGCAAACGGCCGGCAATGAAGTAGCGGCCGCTGATGCCTCCCGAGATCAGGCCCTGGCCGAAGGGTCCCCACGTCGCGGCATCGTATTCCGGAAACAATGGCTGGATCTGACTGTCGATGTCTCTCGACTTCGACGGCGGTGTCAGGTTCGTCCAGTTGACGCAATCCGACTGCTTCTCCGGGGGCGGCAGATCGCCACCCTCGCCACCGCCGTAGCGATAGTCCAGCGTCTTGTAGTTGCAGCCGGCCGCATCGTATTGAAGCTTGTAGAGCGAGTACTTGTCGGATTGCGACTTGTACAGCTCGTACATCACGTTCGGATTGTCCCAGTCCCAGGCGATGCCTGATCCTGGACTCAATCCGTTCGACGGTCGATCCCCAGCGGGTGCACCGACGTGTTGCGGTCGAAAGAGCGAAATCAATCGCGGCGGCTCATCGTCGGCCGGCACCAGATACATTGCCTGTCCACTGGTGCCCGGGTAGTACGGAAACCCGCAAAGGTAAGCCTCTTTCGGAGTGATAGGAGTGATTCCGTTGGCTGCGTCACGCACCGTCACGGGACTTCGCCCACAACGGTCGTCGTTGCCGCTTCGAGTGATGTCGGGTTGCAGACTGAAAGCGTAGTCCATCCGAACGCGAAGCCTGATGGTGCCGGCGCCATTCGCTTTCCAGATCTTCAGGCCCAGATTGGCCATCTTGAAACTGTTGTTGCCAGTCAGCGTGAACCTCTGGCCGAGAGTGGCGGTGAGAGCGGAATCAATCGTCGCGATTGAGCACAGTTCGTTTGGGGCACAGTTCGCGCCTGCGCCGGCGATCTGAATCAGCGATCCAGGCGCGTACGACTCCATCAGATACGAGCGTCTTTCGTCACTCGTGACAGTCAAGATGGCCGAAGAAACCGAGGCCGTGCCGAAGGACGGCATCTCGCGCTTGCGAATAGCGCGTCCCCAGCCGGCAAACTCCACTTGCGGAAAACTGGACGGCACGTCGTGCCCGTCGACTTCGGCGAACCCTCGCGGCAGCCGCACGGTCAGCGTGTGGCCTGCGCATGTCGCGCCGGAATCGAGCGTGAGGCAGAACCGCACATCGCCATCGGAGTCGTCGCCACCACTTGCATAGCCGTAGACGTGCGCCGCAATGTCGTCGATCACCGCAACGGGATCGAACCCGCTCACGCCGTAGCCATTGCAGTACGGGCAATTGAACACCGTCGGATCAACGGCGACGAAAATGGCTTCGTTGCCGGGCCCGGAATATTGGGCGAGCGTGCCGCTCGTCCCGCTTGTGATGTTGTGGGCGTCCCGCCAGTTAGCCGGGCCGGCGAGAACCTTGTACGCACCGAAAGGTTTGTCCAAGCCGCGGCCGCCATAGGCCCCGGGCGTGCTCATCAATCGAAGCTTCACGCCCGTCAGCGGATCGATATACACACGGCTCTTGTCGCTCCAGTCGATCGTTGGCCACGCGTAATTGCCGAACGCAGAGTCGTTGAAGGGAGCCGATTCCGGCGCGATGTTGCCACTGGCGACAGTCCGCGTGCGAAAGCTGCCGTTGTAAACGGCATCACCGCAGGTGACACGAAACCAGTGTGACGTGTCAGCCGCAAGCGCTCGTGAATAGAGCACGTTGCCCGATCGATCGGCGGACCGCGTCCCGAGTACGAATACTCGATGGCGCGCGTCGGAGCGCCAGGACGAAAATCGTGCGTCGGAGTTCGAGCCGGGAAACAGATTCGGACTGACGTCGTTGACGAGCGGACCACCAGAGCCCTCACCCGCCTCGATGACGCAGTCCGAGGGGGCTGCCGTGGTGTAGTGAATGACCGCCTGCGTGGCTGTGGTCGTGACCGTGACCTCGGTGATTGGAGCAACCGTGTTGGAGAACAACACCACTGCCGGAGCAATCATCAAGACCGCACGGGTCATCGGCCGTCGCTCGAGTGGATGTCGCAACTCGCGCCAAAGGTGCGCCGGAGTCCTTCCTCGACGCCGATTCGTGGTTGCCACCCGAGAATTCGTTGGGCGTGCGACACGTCAAACGGCGACAGCGGTTTGAGCGATCGGATCCGATAACGCGACAGGGGGACGCCACGTTTGAGAATCTTTCCAAGCAGCTCGATGCCTGCTGCCGCGATCGCGAGCAGGACGACGGGCACGCGATGGATGGGAGTGCCTCCGAGAGCCGTGCGGCAGCGCCGCAGATACTGGTTATGATCCACCGCAGACGGATCGACGATGTTGATGACTTGTCCGACGGCGCCGTCGCGCTCGGCGGCGGCGATGAGCGCATCGACGACGTCATCCCGGTAAACGAGCGGCAGCAGCCGCGACCCATTCCCCGCGACGATCCAGCGGCCGGCAATGTTGATCACTCCATTGGGCGAAACCGTCTCTGCTCCGGGGCCGAAGATCTGACCCGGCCGGATGATGACCGCAGGAAGGCCACACTCAGTTGTGGCATCCAGCACCATCCGCTCTGCCGTCGTCTTGGCCTGCGTATACACGCCCCTGCGATCCGGGAACGGCTCCGTTGGCCACGACTC
>Ga0137368_10001503_pt1 | contig 24736 bp, 17 predicted proteins | sample SagtaG_13_FD_104917 | JGI IMG/M metagenome (GOLD analysis project Ga0137368, IMG submission 104917) | Vadose zone soil microbial communities from Sagehorn Ranch, Mendocino, California, USA - Sage1_L_100_16 metaG | ecosystem: Environmental > Terrestrial > Soil > Vadose zone | place: USA...
AGACTTTTGTGCATGGTTCGAGAGGATCGCGGCCACACGATGCTGCAGCTGCGCGTCCAGCGTGACGTGTAAATCGCGCTCTCGCGTCAGCAGGCGTTTGACTGCGGGATGATCGCGGTCGAACCGGTGCCGCAGCAGCGGCACCAGCTCACGATAATCGCGGCGCAGGACGTTCACCGGACGGCCCGACGCGTCCGTCGATGAAACGTTGGTCGCGTGGTCGTCGAACCCGCGCAGCCGCGAATCGGCATCTCGTTCGAGGTAGGAGCTATTGGACGCGGCCCAGTTCACTCGACTGGTAAGGTCCCCGACGACATGAAAAGCAGCGCCGCCAAGCGGATAGCACCGCTCGATCGGTTCCAGACATGTTGGATCGTCTTCGGCCGTTACCTGCCGGCGTCGGTCGCGAGATTTCCGCATGACCGCCGCATCTGACGTGGCCAGCGGGAAACCCTGCCGATCGTAAATGGTCCCGCGCGGAATAAGACGCGCAACGTCGAGCACCCGCTGGTTGTATTGGTATCTGCGCACGCCATCCGCCTGTATTCCAAGATGCGGCTTGACGACGTAGGAGTCGGCCCGGAGCACCTGAATGTTCAGCGCGAGCAGCAACAGGCCGATCGCGGCCACCGCGAGTGCGCCGCCGAGATATCGAGTCGGCGTGCGAAACGGGTTTGGCGTGTGTGTGGATCCTGTGTTGGCGTTGATGCTCATCAGCGTTCCGAGCGCCGCAAAGTTGGCAACCATCGCCGATCCGCCGTAACTCAGAAATGGCGTCACCACTCCGGTCAGCGGTGTGACGCCGAGCATGCCGGCGGCCATCACGAGGACTGGAACAATCAAGAACAGCGTGACGGCAGTGGCCAGAAAGAAGCCGTAGTCGTTCGCGGCCCTCAAACCAATGCGCAGCCCTCGCATCGTCAATCCTGCGTAAACGAGTGCAATTGCCACGAGCCCTGCCGCGCCGAGCTCCTCGCCGACCGCAGCAAGGACGAGATCGGTGTATCCCGCGGGCACATACCGCGTATCGCCGAATCCAAGCCCGGTGCCGAAGAATCCGCCGGTCGACAGCGCCCAGATCGACTGCGCAACTTGATCGCCTCCGAGCACAGCGTTGTCCCACGGCGACTGCCACATGCTGACGCGGTGCGCCAGTGTCGTGGAGATATGCAATCGATAACCGACGTAGAAGCCGGCAAACAGAAGCGCAGTCCCCGTGAGCGTCATCCCGGTGCGCGCAGTGGCAACCGCGTACATGGCGAGAAACGCGCACGACAGCAGCAACGCCGGACCGAGATCCTTCTGGAGGAAGAACAGCACCAGCGCAGCGCCAACGCCGACAAGCACCGGAAGCACGTAATCGGCGCGCGGAACATGGAGCCACCGCGGTACGTGGTACGGCCCAATCGTGTCGCTGGAAATCTGTCGCAGTAATTCCCAGCGTCGTGCGAAGTACCCCGCGAGAAACAGCGCGAGCAGCAGTCGAATCGCCTCGCTCGGCTGCACCGAACCGAGATTTACTCTCGCCGTGCTTTGTCCGGGGCCGTACCCAAACAGCATCAGGATGACCGACAAGAACAGCGCGATGGCGAGCGGGATGTAGCAGAACCTCAGAAACGCGGCTTTCCGAAAGTCCAGCAGCGACACAATCACCATCGCACCCAGGCCCATGAGCACGCCCTCCGTGTACCGGACGACGAGGATCGCATCACGAAGCGGATCGGAGCGCGCGAGCACCACGGCAAAGCCGACCGCGGTCAAAAGGTGTGCCGCGGCCAGCAGTGGGCCGTCGCCGCGCACACGAAGTAGTCTCCACAGCAGGATGACAACATAAAACGAGGCGAGATACAGCGCGGCGAACGTGAACGTCAGTTGTCGAAACGCATTCGGTGTGCGGACGATGAACGAAGGTTTCAGCGCGGCCAGATCATCTGCGGTCAAGACGGGCAAGGTGCTTGGAACCGCCGCTCCGGCGCGCGCGGCACGGTCTCGAGCCGTGAGGAGTCGCTCCGTATATCTCGCAAGTCCAGGCGTTCGCTCGATCGCCTCGGCGGACACGGTTGCTGTCGCAAGAGTCCCGACGTTCGACACGCTGTCGCCCTCTTGCCGAATCGAGGCAAGGTGGTCGAAAAGCGCCCGGGACGCGAACCGGCGATCCGGGACGTTCGCGAAAACGGCGGCAAGCGGCGCCTCGAGATCCCGCGCGTCGCCGATGACATTGAGATTCGTCAGCGTTGCGGACCTCGGCGCGAAGCCGCCGGCCGCCATCGTGCGAGTGCGACCGCCATAAGCCAACGCAATCGCAAGCATCGCGACCAGCGACGTGAGCGGCAGCAACGTTTGTCGCAGCGACAATCGACCCGTCGCGATCGCCGGCGTGCTGACAAGCTGGCGATCGATAGTGGACGTGTAGGTAACGCCCATTACCGGATCTCGGGAACGCGCTTGACGGTCGTCGGATCGGGCAAGAGAACGTCGGTGGTTCCAGGCGCTGGATCCTTGAGCTCGGGCGCGTCGAGCTCCGCGATCCGTTGCTGCACCTGGTCGAGCCTGCGTTGCGCGACGCCGAGACTTCTGGACACGTTGGCGTAGTCACCGGCCTTTGCGTAGTGCGCAATCGCCTCGCGGTAGGCATCCGCCGCTCTGGTCAGATAGTCGCGTTCTTGCGGCATGCCACTCACGTGTCGTGCGCTTCGCGCAAGCGCTTCCGCACGCAACCGATAGCCGTCTCCGAGCTGCGCCGTTTCGCGATCCGCGGGTGTGTGTCCGTTGCGTTCGGCCTGGGCCAGGGCGTCCGCGCCACGATCCACATCCTCGAGTCCGTAGATGAAGGTCCGAGCGAGCCCTAGAAACGGATCGGGCCAACCCGGCCTGAGCTCCGCTGCTTCGCGAAAGGCCCTCACCGCCTCATTGAGCTCCCGATTGGCTGCCGCGATCTGGTTCCGCGCCTTTCTCGCCTCTCCGTTGATGCGATGCAAATGGCCCTCGGAGTAGCGCAGCGCCGCCCTCAGATTGCGATCGTGCGGCGCGACGGCAACGGCCCGCGCCAATGCGGCTCGCGCGACGCTCCACTGCGCTTCGCGCACCGAGGGCACCGGCATGCGGTAGTTGTCGATCACCCCATTGGCGAGCGCCTCGGTGCGTTCGATCAGCGATCGCTCGAGCTCCTTCGCCCCAAACCAGCTTCGTCGTGCCAGGTTGTCGTGCTGATCCCACGCGTCCGTGAGCTCGTCCAATTCGCGCGTCGGGATGGAAGCTGCCAGGCGGCCAGCGGCCGAAGCGATTTGCATCTGATTGCCTACGCGGCCGAGCACAAAGAGGATCAGGACGGCGATCACCAGCCGCCGTAAGAATTTCGATCGTCGCGACGCTGGTACGCGTGTGGGAACAACATTCGCGGGGATTGGCGGAGAGACCACCGCATTCGCCGGTATTGGCGGCGGGACACCCGCACTCGCCGGTAGCGGCGGCACAGCGACATTCGCGGGTATCGGCGGCGGAAGCACTGCGCCGGGTTGGGCCGTCCGGCGTGTCGCCTCGGCGTCCGGCTCGGATGGTGGTCGTGTTCGACGAGTCGGGTCCTCATCGTGCGCGCGGGCGGGCCAGCCCTCGCGTTCGGCGGCCGTCTCCTGTTCGGACCGGGCACGCTCCAGGTCCTCGCGGATCCCTTGCGCGTCTTGATAGCGCGCGGCTGGATCCGGCGCGAGAAGCTTCGCGACAATCGCCTGCAGGTGAACCGGACAAGCTCCGTTGAGCGTCCGCACGGGACGACGCGAGAGGATCTGCTGTTCCAGTCGGCGCGTGTCGGGCGCCTGGAATGGCGGCGAGCCGCTGAGCATTTCGTGGAGCAACACGCCGACAGCCCAGAAGTCGGAGTAGCCATCGACTTCGCCCGATTCCAGCCGTTCCGGCGAAAGGTAGGCGACGCTGCCGAAATCGTTTCGCGTGACTTTGCGGCTCAAAGACAGCGCCTTGGCAATGCCGAAGTCCAACACCTTGACCTGCCCGGCCGACGTGATACGGACGTTGCGGGGCTTCAGATCCCCGTGCAGCAGCAGCCGAACCTGGCGCGTACCGATGGTCGCTTCAAAGCGGTGCGCGTCCTCGAGAAACCGGCACAACTCGACGGCCGTGGCGACAGCTTGTGCGACCGGAACGGGACCACGACTGATGACATCCGAGAGGTTTTCTCCGTCCAGGTACTCCATTGCCACGTAGAAATAGGGCGCCTCGAGGCCGTGTTCGTAGACGGACGGCACGTGCGGGCTGATCTGACAGAACTGTTTCTGAAGCTCAGCGCCCCACTGCTCCGCCTCGAGAACCTCGCGTGCCTCCCGGTCGGTCCCCTGCGGCACCAGCTTCAGCGCGACGCGCGACTCGGTCCGCGTGTCGCGGGCGAGAAACACGACGGCCATGCCGCCCCTGCCGATTTCCTGCAGAATTTCGTACGGTCCAAGTCTGTTGAAGACCGTCGCCATCATTTGCCTCGCTCGCGAGTCCCGGTCGCGGCCGCAGAACGCGGCAGCGCCCCTACAAAAAAGTTGTCGCGCGTCACGGCGAGCCGCACGGCATCGTCCAATGCGCCGAAGGTATCGACGCGGATGCCGTGGAAAACGTTCCTTTGGAAGCTCGGCCGCGCGCCACGTTCGATGACGAGCGGCCTCGCAGCGTGCTCAGTGAGGCCATTGCGAACAAACGTGTTGTGGGCGACCCGTGGCGCTGCGCCCGCGCCTATGGCTAGCGCTGCCCCAGGATTGTCATGAATCTCGCTCGCCAGGAGTCCTGCGCTGGAGCCGCCGACGAAACAGATCGCGGCCTTCGTCGCGCCCATGATTTCGACGTCGACGATCGAGACCGCTGATTCCTGAATCAACACTCCAACGCCCAGTGGCGTTGCCGAATCACCGACGATCCGAAACCCCACGAGCTCGCCTGACCGAAGCCCCGTGGCGACAACGGCGGGCTGCTCTTCCGTGGCTGTCGCCGGCAGCCGAATCGTCGCCCCGCGTGGAATGCGGCTGACCACCCGTACGCCGTCTTTCAGATGCAGCTGCTCGCGGTACTCGCCAGGCTCGACGATCACCTGCGACATTGGCTGCGCACGTGCGATGGCCGCGCTGATGGATTCGGTTGGGTGCACGACTTCCGCGTCAACCCGCACAGCGGTCGGTGGGAAAGCTGCACCGAACGGTGGCTGCGTGACATCCGCAGGGACGAAAACAACACTCAGCGCCAGAACGAGCACTGCCACGGCGTGGCGCAGCCGCTGCTGGTGTTTGGACCCGCCGCTTTTTGTTGGTGGCACATGCGGGCGAGGCGCGAATCGCTGTCCTTCGACATATACGGCGGTGATATTGTCCTTGCCGCCTGCCTCATTGGCCGCAGCGACAAGCGCCTGCACCACGGCTTCGGGATCGCCCGCGCACCGATTCACGATCTGTTTGATGTCGCCCGAGGGCACGAGGTCGGTCAGACCATCGCTGCAAAGCAGCAGCGCTGCATCGGGCTCGAACGGAACGCGTTGGATGTCGACGAATTCCGGATCGCAGGACTGGTGCACCTCGGACCCGACATCGCGGTAGACCTCATTGCGCCGCGGGTGGCGCATCGCCTCTGCTTCGGAAAGCTCGTTGGCGTCCTCGCGCTCGCCGACAGGCGAGTGATCTCGCGTGATCTTCTCGATGCCACCGGCTCGCAGCTTGTACAGCCGTGTGTCTCCAACGTGACCGATAACGGCGTGGCCGTCTTCAACGACCGTCACCGTGAGCACACAAGCCATGCCGTCCCATTCCGGCCGAGTCGAGGCGAGGCGACGGATCTCGTTGTTGGCGATCGTGATCGATTCGCGGATGCGCTCGTCCACGGGGCCGGTCTCACGCTCGAGTCGAGTCCGCAGCATGGTCAGCGCCACGTCCGCGGCTTTGCCACCGGCTGCCTGTCCTCCGACGCCGTCGATGACAGCAAAGGCGCCGCGCGCGACGTCGATGTAGAACCGGTCCTCGTTCACCTCGCGCTGAAGGCCCGGGTTGGTCATGCCGGCGGCCGCGATTGCATGGACAGGTCGCACTGTGAGCGCTCCCTTACGCGTCACCCGCCGTATCCACCCACAGGTAACAAGCCACGACGACGGCAAGCGCCAACAGCATCACGAAGCGAGCCCAAAGAAGCAGCGACATCAACGTATCACCGCGAGATCTGGAAATCGATGTAAACGGTGTCGGCCAGGCCAATGCGCGCCTGCTCCGGCAGCGGCGTCTCGACGCCGTTCTCACGCTTGGTCCCCTCGCTGTCGTCGAATCCGCGGGGCACATGACGGCCGTTGAGGGTCGTGCCCAGGGAGCTCAGATCGATCAAAAAGAATCCCCCTGCCTCCGGGTCTCGGCGAATCCGTGCGTGCTCACGTGACACGTCAACGGACGAGATGATTCGGACGTCAACGGGATACGTGATCCCGCCTCGACCGATGGTGACCGAGTCCTTGACGATGCCGTGCGAATGGTGACCAGCGTTGTCGTGGTAGACCAGCCGCGCGAGCACCTGCGGTTGTAAGGCTTGTGGTTTGTGGTCGACGATCCGCTCTCGTGATGTTGTGTTGGATCCGGAGTGAACGGTCGTGATTTTTCGGGTCCGACCGCCCACGCCAAGCTCAGGCCCTTCTGGCAGGAGCAACTCTGAGTCGACCAGGATGTCGCCCTCGGCCAGGTCACCATCCGGGTCTGGTACGAAGTCGACATCCCAGTCTCGTCCGGCGTTCTGCACCATCCGTCCGGAGTTGCCGAACACTCGCGCCGCGTAGCGGTCGAACATCGACCGGCGGTTCAGGGCCTCGAGCGCCTCATTCAGGGCGCGAACCGTTTCCCGCTTGAGAATCGGAACAACGCCTTCGAGCCGGCCGTATTCGCTGGGATGGAGGTACACGACGTAGCGGCTCGGAGCCAGCACGGAGTACTTGAGCGGCTCGATGTTTTGCCGCATGTTGGCCAGAACGGCTTCTATGAGATCGCGGGCGGGTCTCCTGCCCACTTCAGCGCCAGGGGGACGGCGGTGCGAAATCATGTGCAATGACACACTATCGTCAAAGTGACGAACGCCAGTCTTAAGGAAGTTCCAAAGGTTCTGTAGTCTTTGGTTGTGAACGTCCGATTCGGCCCATTTGTCGTCAACGCGCAGACGAGGCAGATACGTCGCGACGGAACCGAGGTCCACCTGCCGACGAAGGCATTCGATCTCTTGTGCGCGCTTATCGAGCGCAGGCCGGATGTCGTGGCGAAGAACGAACTGCTCAGATTGGTGTGGCCGGACGCGTATGTGGTGGAGGCCAATCTCAACGTCCTGATTGGCGAGATTCGCCGAGCCCTCGGCGACGATCCACAGCACCCGCAGTACATCCGAACCGTCCATGGCATCGGCTACGCGTTTTGCGGCGATGCAGTCGATGACGATCGCGCGCCACGGCGCGAACGCCGTTCGGGCACGCGATTCTGGATCGTCTGGAAGGAGCGCACCTTCGCGTTGTCCGAAGGCGACAACGTGATCGGCCGCCACCCGGAGTGCAGCATCTGGCTCGATGAACCCGGCGTCTCGCGGCGCCACGCCCGGATTCATGTCGACAGCCTGACGAACCGCGTGGTGCTGGAGGATCTGAACAGCACGAACGGCACGTGCGTACGTCAGACGCCGATCGCGACGGCGCATCCGCTGATCGACGGGGATGTTCTACAGATCGGGTCTGTGGAGCTGACGTTCCGCGCATGGTCGGCGGACTCGTCGCGGGAGACGGAGCGCATCCATCGCAAGCGACGATAAACGATCAAACGGTCCCGGCGATCTACGGGCCGTCTGCGGACGATCAGCAATTCGCGTAGTGATTCAACGCGACAGGGTGCCGCCGATTCCATGCGCAATTCGCCTGTCAGCTGGCGCCAAAACGCTCGGCGTTAATCGGGCTGAGCACGCTCGCGGTCAGTAGCGTGAGATCGTCGGGTTGCGGCCGCCCGGCCAGCTCGTGATGAATGTCGGCAAGAATGGCGTCGAGCAGCGGGGCTCCGCCTTCCGAAGCCCGCTCGATTGTGCCCGTGAACCGCCGTTCCGCGTGGCCGTCATCGTCGGCGAGCGTTTCCGAGACGCCGTCCGTGTACAACAGAAGGTGATCGCCCTCGTCCATGCGCACGACGGGCGCCTCCCAGGTCGACCTCGTCAGTACCGGCGAGACCAGCGGTCCGGTGCTATGGAGCCACAGCGGTTCGCGCGTGCTTCCCCACAGAATGCTCGGCGGATGACCAGCGTTCACATATTGCAGCTGGCGTTCGTCTGGAGAGATCAGAGCGGCCACCAGCGTGACGAATCGATCCGGACTGAAGGCCGCGAGTCCCATGGAGACGCGCTGCACGACGGCAAAGGGCTCGAACCCATCGACGTGCGACGCATGGAATGCGCTCTTCACTATGCCGGTCAGCATCGCCGCCGATACACCGTGACCAGACACGTCAGCGATCAGCAAGGCAGTGCGTCCCGCGGTCGTGGCAGCGTAGTCGTACAGGTCCCCGCCGAGCGCCGAACATGGCGTGTATCGGCAGCAGACGGCCACGCCATTCACGATTGTTTCGGGATCTGGCAACAGGCTCTGCTGGAAGGCCCGCGCTTCGGCCATCTCGGTTTCCAGCCGAATCAGGTTTTGACGATGGTCCTCACGGCGCCAGCGTAACTCGACGCACCGTTCCACGAGTGTCTTGAGCACCTCGCGATCGAACGGCTTCTGGATGAAGTAGAAGGCAGCGCTGCGGATGGCCCGCACGAATTTCTCGTCGAGATCATCGACGCTGCCCGTCATCAGGATGACGTCGAGCGCCGGAAAGCGCGCTTTCAGCTGCGCCATCAGCTCGAAGCCGTCGAGATCGGGCATCCGGATGTCGACGATCGCAAGCTCGGGATGAAACTCGCTGGCTATCGACAACGCCTCGCACGAGAACCGGGTGCCAATGACGTGGTGGTCCTCGCTCAGCACGCGCTCGACAGCGCGGAGCATCCCCGGCTCGTCGTCCACGACAAGAATGCGTGCCGGTTTCATGACACCTGCGGGTACTCGAGCGACACTGCCTGTGGAACGAGAACGCGCACGTCGGTGCCGTTGCCGGGCTCGCTGTGAATCGTGAGCGTGCCGTCGACTTCCCAGAGAACCGAGCGGCAGATTGAGAGGCCGAGGCCGCTGCCGTGCGGCTTGGTCGTGAAGAACGGCTCGAGCACCCGCGGCAGATTTTCCTCAGGAATCCCGCATCCGGTATCGGCGACCGAGATTTCGATAATGCGATCCGAAGAGCGCACGGTAACCATGATCCGGCCGCCGCGCGGCGTCGCCTCGCGTGCGTTGGTGAGCAGGTTGAGAAACACCTGTTCGAGATCGCTCTGGCTGCACGCGACTTCCGGAATGTCGTCCGGTACGTTCACGTGCAGCTCGATTGCGCTCCGGCTCATGCCGTACTTGAGGATAGCCGACGCCGTTTCGATGGCGCGCCGCACCTGTCCATAACCGCTCCGGCGCGCCGCATTCCGCGAAAACGTCAGCATTCCTCCAAAGATCCGCCGGCAGACCTGGAGAGACTTCTGTACGTGCTCGAGATCTTCCGCGAACACGTTCGGTGCGAGCGCGCCGCTGCGAAGGTCCGCCTGCATCTGCTGGATCAGCGGCAGCATCGCCCCGAGCGCGTTGTTCAGATCGTGTGAGACGCTGCGCGCGAGGTCGGCCATCGCGTGCTTGCGCTCCGCTGTCAAGACGCGGGCGCGGAGCGACTCCGTGCGATGCAGGTTCTGGATGGCAATGGCCGCCTGAGAACGAAAATGCTCGACCAGCTCGGCGTCGAACGGTTTGAGCTGCTCCGGGTAACGCGCCGCGATCTTCAGAACGCCGACGAGACCGTCCCGTGTGACCAGCGGCGCACACAGCATCGACGCTTCGCGAACGTTCTCGCCCTCCGCGACGTTATCGGTGTGGTTGTAGTCGAGCAACGCCGCAAGCGCGCCCGCCGGCTGATCCGTCCATTCCCGCCAGCTTTCCCCCTGGCGATCGAAGCCGTATACCCGTTCCGACTGCAACAGCGCTGCGGTGTCATCTGTGATGGGAATCCGCAGTCCGATCCGCTCGCTCTTGGCCTTTGTCCACGCGATCTGTTCCGCCACTACACGCAACGACGGCTCGTTTTCCTCACGGATGAGGAGGGCCGAGGAATGATCGTAAAGGGTTAGCGATCGAATGCCGTCGAAGATTTGGTAGAAGAGATCCTTCGGATGGATCTGCTCCATGATCTTGCGGTCGATCCGATCGCGCACGCCAGCGAGTCGATCGCGGTCGATCCGGTGAACTGCGGCTGACAGGACGGCCGCGATCCGCGTCATCAGACGTCGATCCTCTCGATCGAAATCCCGACCAGGACCTACCAGCGCCATCGCGCCCCATGCGCCGCCGCGCCGCCTTACCGATCCGATCAGCATGTCGCGCTGAACCGGCGGATGCATGTGACGGATGTAGCGCGTCAGGACGTCGAGATCCCAGTCGGTCTGCTTTGGTAGCGTGAAGAGTACGTCGGCTTCCGAACGGCCTGCGCGGAGCGTGGCGATGCAGCCTTGCGTAGCCCGGAAGAAGTCGCGCGTGTCGCGGAGCGCATGCCGGAGTGCCTTGTGCGGCTCACGGGCGTCTTTCAGATGCGCGGAGAGGCCATCGACGAATTTGAGCGCGGAGAGTTCGCGCTGTACGGACAACATGCCGTTTCAGGATGGTTCTCGAACGGTCCCCGGGTCAAGTACGCGCGCCGCCCGTGTGGTCATTTCCCTGTCAGATTGAGGTTGAGCGCTGCACAGCGGCAGCGGAGCGCTTCCGGATCGCCTTTCCGCGGGGTCACGTACAGCCAAGAGTCGCAACCTGCGTTCGGACACCGGAACTGCAGCAGCAGGGTCTTGAACGCCTCGACGACCGCCCTGAATTCCGCCTTCGAGAAATCCGCCCATTCCGTGTAGTGTACGGCCCTGTTCACTACCCAGCTCTCGCCGCCATACTTGCGCATAACCTCCGCGCGCGTCGTCTTGAGCGCGTCGACCTTCGCTTTGGCGTCGTCGTTTTTCCAGTCCTGCGCCGACTTGGCGGCGAGCTTGAGCAGCTCCGCCTGCCGCCCGATCACGAAGGGCAGCAGATCGCCGAGGTCATAGGAGAAATCGCCGCGGTAGACGGGCTTGGCGCCAAGATTATCGGCAAGCTCTGCGGAGATGTACTCCAAATGCCGCCGCAGGCGTGCCGCGGCCGCAGAAATGTCATGCTTCGCTAGGTCCTTATCAATCTGGCCCCAGACGTCGGCGAGCTCCTCGAAAATCGGGCCCGTCTGGACGGTCCAGCTGTGAAACACGATGCCGCCCTTCGAATCGACGAGGCCCTCGGTCTGCATCTGCTTCGCCCACACCTTGTCGTGCGTTGTGATGATGAACTGCGTATCGGGAAAACGCGTCTTCAGCAACGCGCAGAACTGTTTGCGGTGCCCTTGGTCAACAGACATCACGACGTCATCGAGGACGGCAAAGCTAAAGTGTTTCCCAAGCACCCGCTTCATCAGCGCGAGGTAGAGACAGACACCCATGCCGTCTTGGTGTCCCTCGCTGTGGTACGCCGCCGGCGGGAACATGCCTTTGTCGTAAAAGGCGACTTCGAGATCGAGCTTGCCCTCTGAGGGCTCGAGCTTCGCCTTGAACGCACCTTCATCATCCGAGTTGATGGCGCGGTAGTACGTCGAGAAGTCGCCCTCGACCGCCGCATACAGGGCGCCGAGCTGTTCTTCCATCGCGTCACAGTAAGCCTTGTAAACAACCTGTCCGCGCGTTGACGCGTCTGAGGCGTGTCTTTCTGCGCGTTGTGCGGCGCACAACAAATTCAGCCGATCCTGTGCGAGCATCAGGAACGTCTGCGCTGCCACCGAGGCGCTTTGATCGGGCCTTGCCTTCACACCCTCCGCGAACGCCGATACTTTCTCGCCGAGCGCCGCTGGCGGCCGAATCCAGTCCGCTTCGAAATCCGCCTTGTGCGCAATGACCTCTTCGATCGTGCCCAACGACATCGCCAGCGAGCTCAGTCGTTCCGACCACGTGGCGAGATCCGCGGCAAAATCCGGCGGCCCCTCAGCCTTTGCGAGAGCCTGCACGGCCGCGATCAGCGCCACCAGCTGGCGAGCGTGATGGGCGATGTCAGCAGCGTTCTTCAGGAGCCGCTGTTGGAGCGCTTCGGCTTCCTTGAACTTTGCCAGCTTGGCCTGAAGGTGCCCCTTGAGATGCTGTACGTCGTCCCATTCCGTGTCGCAGAGGGGACAAAGCGGACCATCGACGAGCGACAACCCACGCTCGACAAACGCGCGGCGCGTGATGGCCTGAAGCAATTCAGGATCGGATTCGAGAGTCGCGATATCCGTCAAGAGCGCCGCGACTTCTCGTTTTCCAAGCCCACCGAAGCCGACTTGCGCAACGCGTAGCGCACCCACATCACGAAGCGCCGACTGCTTGTGGAAGGCCGGTTGCGCACCGCCTTCCAGAACGCCAGCATTCAAGATCGTGTCGGTGGTGAATTCCCGAATCTGCGCAAGACCAAGAACCCTGCGCTGCGGATTGACGGCTGCGAGGATGTCCTTGTCCGACAGATTCTTGATGTCGAGATGACGGCGCAACGCGTTCTCTGCGTTGCCGAGATCCTTTTGAGCGGTAGTGTGCGCGGAGGACAGCTTGTTCCTGGCTGTCTGCAGAGCGCTGCGGATGTTTCCCACGTCATCCAGCTTCAACAGCGCCTGGATTTCCTTGGAACGCTCGCCTGCCTCGACGAGGATGTATTTGATGATCTCGCGGCGCGAGAGCGTCAGTTCCGGATGCTGCGCGACGTCTTCGAGAACAGCTCTGACCTTCGCATCTTCTGGCGTAAGCGTGAAGGTTTTCGCGGTCTTCACACTGCGCTTGAGGACGACGGTCTTGCTGGTTTCAGGCACGAAGACCCGGAGTGACACTTCCGCCGCTTCTGGATCATCGCGCTTCTCGACATGCGGCCCGTGACGCTGCACCGTCAATCCGCCGGTCCCCTTGCCCGAGAGGCGCGAGATATCTCCCGTAAGACCGAATTGGATCGCGTCGACGACGCCGCTTTTACCGGAGCCATTCGGTCCCGAGATGACAAAGCTCTTGCGGCCGGGCGAGATCTCGAGCGTCCGGATTCCGCGCATCTCGCGGATGTCGATCGAGTCGATCTGAATCATGGCCTGCCACTCGTCGGAGTGTTCGCAAGGATGACCACGAGGTCATCCGCCTTTAATTTCTTCGTGGATGTCAACGTCTTGCGAAGCGCATCGATCGTTGGTTCGTCGATCGATTCCGATTTAGTCAGCTTCGCGTAGAACGTGTTCAGGATCTCTTCCTGCACTGTGGCCATACCGCACCACGCCCTTTCTCGACGACGCTCCAGATTTCCCCAAACAAAGACCTTGAACCACAGCTGCCTTCTGCGGTTCGCTGATTGTCCCGCGAATTATTAGCGCACGAATCGAGCTCGCGACATCCCAACAGCAATTGAATTGGTAATGACGCTAGCGCATGCCACCGTAGCTCTGCATCCAGCGTGGTGCCGACTTCCGGCCAGAGTTCGCCAGGTCCCGGCCAGTATACGGCGCCGTCGACGGTGCCTCGATCGCACAGGACAACCGCCGGCTTTTGTCCGCGGCCATGGATTCCAGCTCGCGCTGCACGTGAAAGATCGCTCGTTGCGCGGCACAGGCGTTGATGGCACAATCAAATCCAAGATCGAGGGCTGCGTTGATCATGCCGTCCCTCTGTTACGCAGTGCCTGGGCCAGCGTGGGCCTCATCTCGCCTCTTGATTTCCAAATCGTGAAGATCACGGGATAGATCAGCAGCTCCAACGCGAATGACGTGATCACACCGCCCACCATCGGCGCAGCGATTCGCTTCATCACGTCCGAGCCGGCGCCGTGGCTCCACATGATCGGCAAGAGGCCCAAGAGGATTGCCATGACCGTCATCATCTTCGGCCGGATCCGCCTGACCGCGCCGTCCTGCACTGCTTCCTGTAGATCCGCGAGCGAGCGCATCCGGCCTGCCTTCACATGTTTCTCGTACGCATGATCGAGATAGAGCAGCATGACGACGCCAGTCTCGGCGTCGACCCCCGCGAGGGCAATGATGCCGACCCAAACGGCGACGCTCATGTTGTAGCCCAGGAGGTAAATCAACCAGAACGCACCGATGAGTGAGAATGGTACGGCCAGCAGCACGATCGCGATCTTCGTCACGTTACGCGTACTGAAATAGAGCAACATGATCACAATTAGCAGCGTCACCGGGATGACGACCTTGAGCCGATCCTGTGCACGAAGCATGTACTCGTACTGGCCGCTCCATTCGAGGTAAGCACCTTCAGGCAGCTTCACGAGTTGCGCCACTTGCTGTTTCGCGTCAGCGACGTAGCTGCCGATGTCGCGATCGGCGACGTCGACGTACACGTACCCGAGCAGCTGCGCCTGCTCGGTGCGGATGACGGTCGGACCCGTGGAGAGGCTGATACGGGCGACCTGTTCCAGCGGTACCTGCAGCCCTGACGGCGTGGCGATCAGCACACGGCGCAGCCCCTCGATGTTGCTGCGGTAATCGCGCTGGTAGCGGATGTTGACGGGAAAGCGTTCGCGTCCCTCGACCGTGGTTGTGACATTCGCCCCGCCGATCGCGGACTCGATCGTCATCTCGACGTCCTGCACGGTCAGCCCGTACCGGGCGATCTGATCGCGTTTCACGTCGAAATCGACGTAATACCCTCCCGTGACACGCTCGGCGAACACGTTGCGCGTGCCGGGGACCATTCGGAGGGCGCTCTCCACGTCCGCGGCCACCTGGCTGATCTCATCAAGGTCCTTGCCGAACACCTTGACGCCGACGGGGGTGCGGATGCCCGTCGACAGCATGTCCGTGCGCGCCTTGATCGGCATCGTCCACGCATTGGCCACGCCTGGTACGCGCACGAGCCGATCGAGCTCGGCTTCGAGCTTGGCGGGCGTCATCCGGGGTCGCCACTCCGACTCCGGCTTCAGGTTGATCACTGTTTCGATCATCTCGAGCGGCGCGGGATCGGTCGCCGACAACGCGCGTCCTGCCTTGCCGAACACGGATGACACTTCGGGGATGCGCTTGATGAGGCGATCCTGTGCGGCGAGCACGTCCTGCGCGGTCTGCACCGAGGCCCCGGGCAGCGTGAGCGGCATGTACAGGAAGGTCCCCTCATAAAGCGGCGGCATGAACTCCGATCCGAGCTTCATGTAGACCGGGACGGTGCTCGCCAGGAGCGCGAGCGCCGCCATGAGCGTCAGCGCGCGATGCCGGAGGACGAACCGCACGCACGGGTGATACACCCAGATCAGGAAGCGATTGATGGGATTCTTCTCCTCGGGCGCGATCCTCCCGCGGACGAAGAGCACCATCAGATACGGCACGACCAACACTGACATCAGCGCCGCGAAGCCCATCGCGAAAGTCTTGGTAAAGGCCAGCGGCCGAAACAGTCGACCTTCCTGCGCTTCGAGAGTAAAGATCGGCAGGAAGGACACGGTGATGATGAGCAGCGAGAAGAACAGCGGCCTCCCCACCTCCTGCGCGGCCGCGACCAACACGTCGGTCCTGGACGTCGTTCCATCCGCATATTCGATGTGCTTGTGAGCGTTCTCGATCATGATGATCGCCGCGTCGATCATGGCGCCGATGGCGATCGCAATCCCGCCCAGGCTCATAATGTTCGAGCCGAGCCCGATGTACTTCATCGTCAGAAACGACAGGAGAATCGAGAGCGGCAGCGTCAGGATGGCCACGAGCGCGCTGCGCATGTGCCAGAGGAACACGACGCACACGAGTGAAACGATGATCGATTCCTCGATCAGCTTCTCCTTCAGCGTGTCGATCGATCGCTCGATCAGATCGGATCGGTCGTAAGTCGTGACGAGCTCGACGCCCTCAGGCAGTGCCGGCTGAATCTTCTCCTTGACCGCCTTCTTGATGCTCTCGATGACGCCGTAGGTATCCACGCCGTACCGGATCACGACGATGCCGCCTGCGGCGTCACCCTCGCCGTTCAGCTCGGCGACGCCTCGACGCATATCGGGGCCGAGCTGCACGCGTGCGACGTCACGTACCAGGATCGGCGTGCCATCCGGCTTCGCGCCGAGGCTGATCTGCGCGATATCGTCGATGCTCTTGATATAGCCGCGGCCGCGCACCATATACTCGCGGCCCGTCCACTCGACGACCCGACCGCCGACGTCGTTGTTGCTCTTGCGGACCGCTGCCGCCACCATGTCAATCGGCATGTTGTAGGCGAGCAGCGCGTTCGGATCGACCTGGATCTGGTACTGCTTCACGAATCCGCCGACCGGTGCCACTTCGGCGACGCCTGGGACGCTGCGGAGCCAGTATTGGACGTACCAGTCGTTGAGCGTGCGCAGTCGCGAAAGGTCGTACTTGCCTGACTTGTCGACCAGCGCGTAGCTGAAGCCCCAACCGACGCCGGTCGCGTCGGGCCCGAGCACCGGCGTTACTCCCGCAGGCAGCCGTCCTTGCAAGCCGTTCAGATACTCGAGCACGCGGCTGCGGGCCCAGTAGAGATCCGTGCCGTCCTGAAAGATGACGTAGATGAACGACACGTCGAAATACGAGAAGCCGCGGACGACCTTGACGTTGGGTGCAGAGATGAGCGCGGTCACGATTGGGTACGTCACCTGATCCTCGACGAGGGTTGGGCTGCGGCCCTCCCAGTTCGCCGTGACGATCACCTGCACGTCCGAGAGATCGGGAATCGCGTCAATGGGCGTGTTGCGAATCGCCCAGTAGCCGCCCCCGACGATGGCCGCGATCAGCAGGATGACGATGAAGCCGTTGCGAGCGCTGAACGCAATGAGCTTGTCGATCACGATGACAACTCCGTTGTTACTGTCCGTGCCGGAAGTGATCCATCGCTGGCGCGACTAAAGCCGCGCCACTACCGGCACGGTCAGCGCTACCAGCGTGGTCATTGCCGGGCATGTTGTTCATGTCCTCGTGGGATTTGCCGGCCGGCGCGGGCTGCTCGGGCGTCTCCATGCCGCTCATGTCGTGCCCGTGACCGACCATGGCTTTCATCGAGGCCTGCAGATTGGTCTCCGAGTCGATGAGGAACTGCGCAGAGGTGACGACCTTGTCGCCGTGTGAAAGACCGCTGGTCACGGGATACACGTCTCCCCCGGGCGTGCCGACCGTCACTTCGCGCGGCTCAAAGAAACCGCCCTCCTTCGCGAGAATGACGTATTGCTTGGAACCCGTATCGATCACCGCTTCGCGGGGAACGACGAGTGCCATCTCGGCGGGCGTGTCGATGTTCAGCGTGACGAACGTCCCCGGCTTGAACGTGAGGCCCGGGTTTGGAAAGTCGACGCGAATCCGCCCGCGTCGCGTTTGCGGATCCACATCGGGATAAATGAAGGCCACCTTGCCGGTGAGGGACGTGGACGCCTGGCCATAGGGAAACTCGACGTGGACCCTCTGACCGAGTTTGATGAACGGCAGCTCGTACTCGAATACCTCACCGATGGCCCACACGCCTGACAAATCGGCAATCTTGAACGCCATCAGTTCAGGGGTCACATACTGTCCCGGATAAATATTCCGCTCCGTCACAACGCCGCTGACGGGCGACGCGATCGTGAGGGTGCGCTGCACCTCGCCGGTGCCTTCGAGCGCGGCAATCTGCGCCTCCGTGACGTCCCAGAGCCGCAGGCGCTCGCGAGTCGCGGCAACGAGACGATCGGCGCTGGCCCGCGTCTCCTCGAATTCGCTAGCCGCAAACTCACGCTGCGCACGCAGCGCGAGCAGGTACTCCTTTTGGGTCGCCACGAGCTGCGGGCTGTAAATGCTGAACAGCACCTCCCCGCGTCGCACCGGTTTGCCGACGAAATCGATCGCGACACGCTCCGTCCAGCCCGCGATTTTCGTGTGGACCTGCGCTTGACGTGTCTCGTCGATGGCGAGCGTGCCCACGGTGCGGACGCGGCGCTCGAGGGTCTGGTGCGTCGCGTCCGTCGTCCGCACGCCGATCAGTTGCTGTCGTGCCGAGGAGATGAACACCGCGCCTGCCGGCGCCGCAGGAGTCGATAGCTCCGTCTTTTCGGACGCCATCATGCCCTCCTGTTCCGTCTGAGGGGTCGGACTGCGGGGCTGCAGATTGTTCTGATAAAAAAGCGTCCCGCCGACACCCGCACCAATGGCCAGCAGGCTAACGACCACATAGCTCCCCAGGCGACTTGGGCGACCGCCCCCGTCAAAGTGCGCGCGGGCGTACTGCGGCGATGACGGATCGGCGATGATCGGCAGTTCAGTCGCGTGCGTGTGCGTCGACATCACTTCGTCCTTTACAAAAGAAAAATCTGTCCGACGAGCGGTTCCAGATTCGCAAGCGCGCGATACAGCGTGGTCTGTTGCTCTTCGAGGCCAAGCTCGTAGTCCAGAATCGTCGTGAAGTTGCTGAGGAGCGTCAGGAAGTCCACGCCTCCCGTCTCATAGGCAGCGAGCGACGCGTCGAGCGCCAGTCGCGCCTGCGGCAGGACCGAATCTTCGTACAGCCGAACGAGCCGGCGGCTCGACATCACGACGGCGAACTGATCACCGATGCGCCCAAGTGCCGCCGCGCGCGTCGCCTCGCGCATGCTCTCGCTCGCGGTCAGGCCAGCCGTTGCCTCGGCGATCATTGGCCGCTGTTTGCGATCGGCGAAGATCGGCACGTTCATCATGACTTCGACGCCGTACATCCACGGCATGCCGGCGGCGTACTTCTGGAAACTGACTTTCGCGCCGAAGTCGGGCAGGATCTCCTTCTTCGCCAGCGCGACCGTCTGCTGGTTGCGTTGCACGAGCTGCTCGTCGCGTTTGAGGGCCGGATATCTTTCTTCGGCGAGGCGCTGTAACTCGGTAACGTCGCCTGGCAACGGAACGACGTCGAACGCCAGCGCGGGATCGATCGGTTCCTGCGGCGGACGATTGAGCAGTGCGTTCAGCCGCGCGCGCAGGACGGCTTGCTGTCGCTCGATCGCGGTTTCGCGCTCGGTAAGGAGCGACAGTTCGAGCTGCGCCTTGATGAGATCTTGTTGCTCGCCTTCACCGACCGAGAAGTGAGCTTCCGTCACCCGGGTCATTTGCTGAAGCCGTGTTCGGTTGCGACGGACGATCGCCGCACTGCGGTCGAGCAGCCGGTATTCCACGTACATCGATTTCAATTCCGCGATGCGCTCGAGCCGAACGTCTTCGGCCGCGAATCGCGCGACGCCGGTATCGGTCGCGGCAATCCGGGATCGAAGGGACAGCTTGCCCGGATACGGCAATTCCTGCGAGATGCTGAACTCCCGCAGGGCGCCAGGGTTTGACGAGGGCGGGAAGAACGGGACCGCGGTGAAACCGCCCATGAACCCTGCCGTCACAACCGGATCGGGCGGCGTCCCCGCCGGCTGCACACGGGCGGCGCGCATCTCGATCTCGCGTCGCGCGGCGGCAACCTCGGGATTCGCGGCGTCCAACGCAGCAACCAGATCCGTCAGCCGCCCAATAGGAGCAGGCGCTGGCTGTGCCCACGCTTCGTGGGCGCCGGATACAAACATCACTAACACTGCGAGAACAGAAGACGTACGCATGACACCCTCTCGCGAACTTCGGATCAATCATCGACGCGCACCACGGCATGAGCCGGGCAGACGGATCGCGACCCACACGCGCGATTCGCGCGCGAGCATGCCGATTTAGAGGAGCAGCGAGGCGTGCAGAATAGAGAGCGAGAGTGGGGGGCCGGTGCGATGGGTCACCGGCGCCCGGAGCGCACGCGGCGGCGCAATGGTCATCGCCGGATTCGTCAGCGCAAAGATGCTCGCGCTAACTGGCGCCTTGGAGATGGAACTGCGCTCGGAGGAGGGCGCGGCAGGTGCCGGTGCGCCATCCTCAGCACAGCAGGCGCATGTGAAGGTCGCCTCCTGGCATCGATGCGCCGCAGTCGGACACGGGACATTCCCCGCGGCCGTCATCGCGAGGGCCCCTGACAGTCCGCCGGTCAACGCCAACGTCAATGTGGTGGCCACGATGCATCGAAGGAGACGACCCATTCGAGCCCGTGAACTGCAGCCACCGTGCCAGGCGTCATGCGTCGGAATACCGCCGGCTTCGACACCTGCCGGGCCATCTTTGTCGACCGTCGGAGAGGGATCGCGATTATTCAGCGCCAGCGCGAAAGATTCCGCAGTCCCCGCGGCTTCGGTCAAAGGAGATGGCATCAACGGCGCGATAATGCCATCGTGCCGCGAAAGCGTTACGTCCAGCGCTGGCGCGACGTCTATCGCAACGACGCAGCTTCGCTCACGCGCGAGTGTCCGTTCGCCGTTAAATCTGAGCGCGATGCAGGCGCAGCGAATTTCCAATCACCGACACAGAGCTGAAACTCATCGCAGCCGCCGCGATCATCGGGTTGAGGAGCAACCCGAAGAATGGATAGAGCACGCCGGCGGCGATCGGCTGCTACCTTGCGGTCGACGTGATCGGGATCCGTGCAGTTGCAGTGCGGACGCCACCACCGTCGCCGGTCTCGGTCCATGCGAACACGATCTCGTCGCCGAAGCGCGCCATGCGCGGATACCCACTTGCGCGGCTGGCGGTGAGACCTGCAATACGCACGAGCGCGCTCTTCCGGCCTGAGGACTCGACGCGGCGCATCGTGAGCTGTGCGCGGCCGTCGGCGAATTCGATCCACGTCGCGACCGCGGAACCGCCGGACAGCAGTTGCACGTCCACTCGCCCGATGGCACTCGCCTCGTCCAGACGAATCGGCGTGCCGAACGTTGCACCCGCATCTGACGAGAACGCGGCATAGGTATGCCCCTCGTCGCCGGTCGCTGTAAACCACGCGATGGCGACATTCTTTCCGTCCGCGCTCAACGAGGGCCCGTTCACCGGGCAAGCCGCGATCTTCCAGTTGTCCTTGTGGATTGCAAACGGTGTCGTCCATTTTCCGCCGATCAGCCGAGAGATGTAGATGTCACGGATCTCTTCCGGGCTGCGATCGCGGTAAGCAACGATCGGCCCATCCGATGTAACTGCCGCGGCAGTCGGACAACACTCGCACACGCGTAAATCGACGGCCGTCTCTGAGAGCTGCTTGCCACTGCGATCGAAGACGGCACCACGTACACTCATCTCCCCGCCGTCTCCGTGGCCGTCGTGGCGTGCGTCCTTCATCGCCCGCCCATCGAGCCACACGAGACCGAGTCCGGCGCCCGGCATCTGGAACAGCGACGCAAAGCCGTGCTCTGTGTGCGTGCCATCATCATGGTGTGGTGTGAAGGACGTGGAGAAGGTGCGACCGTCATCGTTCGATCGCGCGAGGCGAACGTCATAGGCGTACGTTCCCGGCCCGCTCTTCTGCAGCCAGTGACCGTAGATGCTGCCGTCTGCGAGGCGAATTACCGACGGCACGTCGGCCCAGTTGACAAACCAATCAGTGCCCGAAGCAACGATCCGTGTCTCAGTCCATTTGCCTTCTCGGCGTTCGGCAAACTTCAAGGCAGCCATGTCGCCAGTGTGCTCCATCCAGCTCAGAAGCACGCCACCATCGGACGCAGTCAGCTGCGGCTGCGCACTGCCTTGCCCGGCCGGCGAAGGCAGCGGCTCAACGCGAGGCATCCAGTCTTGCGTGACTGTTGTTGGCCTCTGAGCCATGACAACAATTCCGCCAAATAGGATGAGCAGCGCACCAATTCTCGACATGCGACGGATCATAACCGCACGCCGTTATATATTGAGGAAAGGTCTAACGTGCTGCGCACAATTGCGTTCGTTCTCGTCGTAATCGTTGGCACGAATAGCGGGCGTGTGCTCGCGTGCGAGCTGGGATGCGCTAATGCGGCACGTACGCCGCATGGCGGTCCCTGTCATCGGACGGATCATTCAGACAGTACGCTAAACGGTACGCCACACGACGTTTGTGCTGACGATGTCGCGCTTCCGGGGCTGACGCTCCAGAAGGCGAGCCTGGGAAATCAGCCACTCGCTGTCATTGAAGCGATCAGCGCCCGAGCATCGGTCTGGATGATCGCTCCGGACGGTGCCGCGTTCGAGATTTCACGCGCCGCTGACGTTTCCCACACTCAGCGCACAGCCGTCCTCAGAATCTAACGCTCTCAAGCCGTCCTTTTGGTCGCTGCCGTGATCGTCGCGGCAGGGAGAGGGTCGTGGTCTTTATTCGCTTGGAGAGCGTGCATGCATTCTTCTCAATGGACATTCGTCCGTCTTTGCACGGTCGTCGTCTTTGTCGCGTTCGTTGCATCGATTCACCCGCAGGCCGCATCCGCGCAGCCGCAACATCAGCAGCCCGCGGACCCAAAACAAAAGCCTGCGGCACCGCCAGAGCATCAGCACCCGATGGAACCGAAACAGCAACCCGCCGAAGGACACGAAGCGATGCCGATCGAGATGACCGGACCGCTTGGCATCAGCATGGCGCGCGACGGGTCCGGCACGTCCTGGCTGCCTGACACAACGCCCATGTACGCAATCCATCGGCAGGCGGGCGAGTGGAACCTGATGCTGCACGGAAACCTGTTCGTCCAGTACATCAACGAGGGCAGTGACCGGGGCGATGACCAGTTCGGAAGCACGAACTGGGCGATGGGCATGGCGCATCGCGACCTCGCAGGCGGTCCACTCACGCTGCGCGGCATGATCAGTCTCGAGCCACTCACCGTGGGCGCGTGCGGCTATCCGACCCTACTCGCCACGGGAGAGTTCTGCGACCGTGAACCCATCCACGATCGACAGCATCCGCACGACCTCTTCATGGAGATTGCCGCGCAGTATCAGCGCGAGATCAATCCAGGTCTTGCCTACACCCTCTACGGCGCGCTTTCCGGTGAACCGGCGCTCGGGCCCGTGGCGTTCCCGCACCGCATCTCGGCGTTGCCTAATCCGATCGCACCGATTTCGCATCATTGGCTGGATTCGACTCACATCAGTTTCGGCGTGTTGACTGCGGGTATCTATCAACACCGGTGGAAGCTGGAGGGTTCCGTGTTCAACGGCCGCGAACCCGACGAGAACCGGTACAACTTCGATTTCGATCGTCTCGATTCCGCTGCTGGCCGTTTTTGGTTGCTTCCCAATGAGCGCTGGGCGTTTCAAGTATCTGCGGGACATCTGAACGATGCCGAGCTTCACGACGTCGGCGGTGCGCGGATTGACGTGGCGCGCATTACCGCATCCGCCACGTACCACCGGGCATCCGAGCCGCAGCGGTTCCTGGCGACCACCCTCGCCTGGGGGCATAACCGTGTGGAGGGGGCCGGAACCAGCGCGTTGCTCGCCGAGAGCAGCTTCGCGATCGACGAGCGCAACGCTGTGTTCGGCCGCGGAGAGATCAACCAGAAAACGAGCGAAGACCTGGTGATTCCGGCCGTGGGTGACGACGTGTTTACGATTGGAAAGCTGCAGGCCGGGTATGTCAGGCAGCTTCGACCGTTCTCATCGCTCGTACCTGGCATCGGTGCGAGCTTCTCTTTCAGCTTCCTGCCCGAGCGGCTCGCGCGTTTCTACGATGGCCGGACGTCAACTGGGTTCGCGGTCTTCCTGAGCCTGCGTCCCACATCGATGGCCGCGGGGATGGATCACGAGCACATGGGCGGCAACACAAAACCCAGTAACAGCTTGGCCCTCGCTCTGAGTTCGCGGAATTCGTCATCAGCCGTTCCACTTGATGCTCATGATCACGATTGACGCGTGTCGGCAAAAACGACGCCCCGATGGCTACGGCGATATCGGCCGACGCCCGCACGGCTTGTCGTCAGGTCGTCCAGCGGGGCAATGATCCGGCCACACCCAGAACACCGTCCGCCCTTGCGCCGTGAATGAAGCCATGCGATTTCGTCCGTCGCCCTTCGTCAACCACTCGCCGAAGATTTGGGCAGCGGCATTCCGTCGCGCATCGACAACCGCGTACGTGTTCAGTAAACGCGCGTCCCCTTGATAGAGGATGATGAGGTCAAGGTCGGGACCGAGTTGCCAGAAGGTCGCCTCGTCCGACAGCGTATACCCCCGAATTTCGTCGGCATGTCGTAGCGCCAACGCCATACCGCGGCCGCTGACAACAAGATGTTCACGGATCGGTTTAACGCCGGCCGCTCACCACAACCATTCCTCGCGCTCGTGTGTGCCCGAGCCATCTCCGCGAGAAACAAAATGAGCCCTCGAGCGCGCGATCAGAGCAAAGGCGTCCGTCGCGTCGCGTGCGCGACGTGAGCCGGGTCGTCGCGTGGGCCGACGATCACGAATTCGTTGTACGCAACTTTCCGGTACAGCCAGTCCGGGTGCTCGTCAAGGAACCGTGCCTCGGTTTCGGGCGCGTGGCTGATCACGAGATCCACCATCTGGCGCGCCATCATCTGCAACGCCAGTCCGCTGCCCGCTGCATGTACCCGAACATCAACGCCCGATTGAGCGCGAAAGGCAGGAAGCAGTACATCCAGCAGTCCCGAGTGTTGCACGCTGGTGGTGGTTGCGATGTCGAGTGGCTGTCGGTCGACGGGCGGGCCGCACGCGCAAAGCGCTGCAAGAAAACTCACGACCAGAGGACGTGCGCCTGACAATTGACCGCTCATTGCACGACGATGACGCCT
>Ga0137368_10001504_pt1 | contig 24722 bp, 17 predicted proteins | sample SagtaG_13_FD_104917 | JGI IMG/M metagenome (GOLD analysis project Ga0137368, IMG submission 104917) | Vadose zone soil microbial communities from Sagehorn Ranch, Mendocino, California, USA - Sage1_L_100_16 metaG | ecosystem: Environmental > Terrestrial > Soil > Vadose zone | place: USA...
CATACGTCCGCCTGAGAAAAAGATCGCTACGCGCTTGGTGGGCATCCGGTCGGCTCGCGCGGCGGAGCCGCCTCGGCTTCGTGCCCTTCGTGCCCTTTGTGGCTGTCTTTTACGGTTAGATCCCAATCGATCGAAGAAACTGACGGTTCCTGCGGGCGCTCTCGACCGGTGTCCCCTGCCCCGGAAAGACGTCCTGTTCGACGACGATCCAGCCGCCGTACTGGTGTCTCCGAAGCGCGGCAACGATTGCGGCAAAGTCAACGGCGCCCGCGCCAAGCTCGCAGAACACCTGCGCGCGAACGGTGGCGAGGTATCCGAGCTCGCGCCGTCGCGCATCGGAGGCAACTGTCGAATCGTAGTCCTTGAAGTGCACGTGCCATACACGGCCGGCATGACGCTCGAGAACGTCAAGCGGATCGCCGCCGCCGTACATGATGTGACCTGTGTCGAGGCAAAGGCCGAGCAGCGACGGATCGGTGCGCGACATCAGCGCGTCGATCTCGGGCACCGTTTCGACGTACCCGCCGCCGTGCGGGTGAAAGACCGATCGCAACCCCGTCTCGTCGCGCACCGCGCCTGCCACGCGAGTGACACCCTCCACGAACGTCGCCCAGTCGCGCATCGAGAGGCCATCTTCGTCACGAATTCGACCCGCACGCGATTCGCGTAGAGGAATTGCCGCGTTGTCATCTGACAACACGACGAGCGCATCCGAGGCGTTCGCCTCACGCAGGAGCCGCGCCGTGCGAAGCGCTGCTTCGACGCCAGCGTCGTGGGTTTCGCGCCGCGCAAATGCGATGGGCACGAACGCGCCCACCAACTGCAGGTCGCGCCGCGCGAGCTCGCGCGCGAGATCCGCGGGGCGGGTGGGCATGAATCCCCAGTCACCAAGCTCGGTCCCTTCGTAGCCGGTCGCACGCATTTCATCGAGCACCTGCGCGAAGGGCGCGGACCGGTTGGTCTCGAATTCAAGCACGCCCCACGAACATGGCGCGTTTGCAACGCGGATGCTTCGCATGAAGTGCCTATTGTGCCTGTTTGTGACTGCACTCCAGGCACGTCAGGCACTCCAGGCACGTCAGGCACTCCAGGCACTCCAGGCACTCCAGGCATCATCGAGTGATATCCTTGCGGCGTTTGACCCGTCGCGAGCTGTTTCGTTCCTCCCCGCCTCCACCGGGCCGCACAGCCACCGCCGTGGAGATCACGCCGAGACGCGCAGGTTGGCGGTATGTGCGCTTTGCGGTCCGTCAAATAGGGCCTCGCAAGCCGTGGGCGGACCACACGCGCGGCGACGAGTGCTGCCTGGTGCTGTTGCAAGGCATGTGTCAGGTCGAGTACGACGGACAAACGGTCGTCCTCGGACCGCGCGCGAATGTGTTCAGCGAATATCCACACGCGTTATACCTGCCGCCGCGCACACGCTTTCGCGTGAGCGCCGGCCAACAAACGGAGCTCGCCGACGGCCGCGCGCCGGCCCGCCGACGCCTCGAGGCGCGCGTCATTCGTCCCGAAGACTGCGGATTCGAAATTCGCGGCGGCGGCAACGCCTCGCGGCAGATCGTCGACATCATGCCGCCGGGCTTTCCTGCAGATCGGTTGATGATTTGCGAGGTGTTTACACCTGCGGGCAACTGGTCCAGTTATCCTCCTCACAAGCACGACACCGATCGGCCGCCAGAAGAAGTGAAGCTCGAGGAGATTTACTACTACCGATTCAACAACCGCGACGCCTACGGCTTCCAACGGCTCTACGACTCGCGTAACGATCGCACGCTGACCGTAAGGCACGGTGACGTGGTCTTGATCCGACGCGGCTATCATCCGTTCGTCACGGCTTACGGGTATGACGCGTATTACTTGAACGTCCTGGCGGGAACGCGGCGATCGATGGCCGCCAGCGACGATCCACGCTATGCCGCGTTTCGGGCCTGGCCACCGCCCGATCCGCGCGTGCCGTTGGTGGCGCCCCCACTGCGCGTCGGCCGTCCACCGTCGTCTCCCCACTGAAAGTGACGACGGACAACAATGGCTGTCGACTGATGACTGAGACCGGCGACTGACGACTGTCGACCGGTTTGAAAGGAGTGCTCATGTTACGAAAACTGCTTTGTCTTCATATTGGGATGATCGTGCTGCTGGCGTTTGCCGGAACAGCATTCGCGCAGGTCGATCGCGCCACGTTGAGCGGAACGGTACGCGACACGTCGGGTGCCGTCGTCCCCGGCGCCACAGTGGTCGCGCGCAGCGTCGCGACGAACGTGCCTTCGCAGTCGGTCACCGACGCGCAGGGAAACTACCTGCTCGGCGGCCTGATCCCCGGATCGTACGCTGTCGAGGTCGAGCTCACCGGGTTCCAGAAAGGCAGCGGCAAGATCGATCTCGAGGTCGGCCAACGAGGGCGGCTCGACTTCACGCTCGCGATCGGCGCGGTTGAACAGGTCGTCACCGTTCAGGGGTCGTCGCCCATTCTCAACACGGAGCAGGCGAATCTCGGGTCGGTGATCCCGCAGACGCAAGTTGCCAACCTGCCCCTATCGATCCGCAATTGGGACGATCTCCTCGCGCTCGTACCCGGCGTGGAGGGTGATCGCTACACGGAGCAGGGTGGCGGCACTTCGTTCGGGCGAACGGGCGGGATCAACGTTCACGGCGCGCGCGCCCTTCAGAACAATTTCCTGCTGGACGGCGTCGACAACAACAGCATCTCCGAAAATGTCCAGGAACTGACGACGCAGGTGTCGCGCCCGTCGGTAGACGCGATTCAGGAATTCAAGATCGTCACCAGTCCGTATTCCGCGGAGTACGGCCGCTCGCCCGGCGCCGCGGTCAGCGTCTCGACCAAGTCCGGCACCAACGCAATCAAGGGCACCGGGTACGAGTACTTCCGCAACGAGAAGATGGACACGATCGACTTCTTTTCGAAGCGCGCCAATGCGGCGAAGCCGACCAACGATCAGAATCAGTACGGTGGCAATGTCGGTGGACCCGTCATCAGGGACAACGCGTTTTTCTTCGGCGACTATGAAGGGACGCGGATCACACGCGGCGTCACGCGGCTGACGCGCGTCCCGACGGCCGACGAGCGCGCCGGCATCTTCACGTCAGCCGTGCGCGATCCGCTGACGGGGCTACCCTTCGATGGCAACCGGATTCCGCAAGGCCGCATCGACCCGTACGCGGCCGCCATTATCGAGTTGGTGCCACTTCCGAACCAGCCAGGTGCGAACAATTTCTTCCGCGCCCCGGAGCTCATGGACAACTCCGATCGCCTGCTGACGCGCCTCGACTGGAAGCCGAACAGCGCCGACAGCATCTTCGGCCGTTACATCTATTCGAACAGAACGCGCGAAATTCCTGGCGCATTCGGCGGCGTCGTCGACGGCACCCAAACGTCGGCGTTCGGCAACCAGAAGATCAAGACGAATGCGTTCGTGGCGGGGTGGAACCGCATCCTGACCTCCGCGATGCTGAACGAATTCCGCCTCTCCTGGTCGCGATCCCGGTCCGACGCCGTGCATCAAGCATTTGGATTGCAGCCGCCGCCGGCAGCGACCATTCCCGGATCGATTACCGACCCGACGGTCGCGGGGGGACTGCCCGGCATCACGATTGATGGATTCTTCGGCGGATCGGGCCTCGGCCGGATTGGATCGCCGGACTTTCTGCCGAAGTTTCAGCACACGAACCAGTTCGAGTTCATCGACACCGTGTCGTGGCTTCGCGGCGGTCACGCGGTGAAGTTTGGCGCCGATATCCTGATGCCGATGCAGAACCAGTATCTCGATGTCCCGGCGACACGCGGCGCAATTCGTTTCAGAAACACCTTCACCGGAAACGCAATGGCGGACTATCTGCTCGGGTACGTGTCAGACCTGCAGATCTCGAACGTGTGGGTTGTCGAGCAGCGGCATCGGGCGCAGATGTACTACGTCCAGGACGACTGGAAGGTCAACTCGCGGCTGTCGGTCAATCTCGGTCTGCGCTACGACCTCATCACACCGGCGCTCGAAGCGAGCAATGCGCAGACCAATTTCGATCCTGCCGGCAACGGCGGCACGGGCGGCCTCGTATTCGCGAAGGATGGATCGCTCGAGGAGCGCGGCCTCGTCAAGCCCGATCGCAACAACTTCGCTCCTCGCGTAGGCGTCGTCTACAACCTGGACGACAAGACCGTGCTGCGCGGCGGGTGGGGCGTGTTCTACAACTTATTCGATCGGGTGGGCAGCGAAGATCAGCTCGCGCTCAATGTGCCGGGGCTGATCAACAACACACCGCCGACAGCGACGGTAGCGAGCGGTCCCCTGTTCCTGCTGCGCCAGGGGTTTCCTTCGAACGCGCTCGCGCCTCCGAATCTCAATCCCGCCGCCGGCGATCTCCGTCGCCTGCGCCTTCGGGCCGTGAGCAACGACGCGCCAAAGACCACGCTTCAACAGGCGAGCGTTGGTGCGCAGCGCGATCTCACCTCGGGCATCGTGTTGTCGGGCGACTTCGTATATACGCGAGGCTCGAACCTCGCCACGCTGATCAACCTGAATCAGCCGCTGCCGAACGCGGCGGGGAACAACGCGCTCGGCCCGCTGCCGTATCCGAATTTCGGCTTCATCGAATGGCGCGCCCAGAACGGCAAGTCCGAGTACAAGGGCATCGACCTCGGTGTGGAGAAGCGCCTCTCGCACGGCTACGCGTTCGGCGCGTCGTACACCTTGGGCGATTCGACGGACAACTCGTCCGAACAGCTCACGACGCAAGGATCGAACGCATTTCCGCAGAACTCCCGCGACTTCTCCGCCTGGTACGGACCGAGCGACTACGACGTCCGTCACCGCTTCGTGGGGAACTTCGTGTGGGAGCTTCCGCTCGGCCAGAGCGTGGTGGGCCGCGATTGGACGGTATCGGGAATCTACTCGAAGCGATCGGGACGGCCGTTCACGGTGAATCAATCCGGCAACAACGTCGGGACGAACATGACGGGGCTGCCGAACGTGGCCGGCGATCCGAAGGGCCCTGAGACGGTCGATCAGTGGTTCAATATCGCCGCCTTCCAGGCGGTTTCATCCGGCGTATTCGGCAACGAGCTGCGCAATCGGCTACGCGGTCCTGGATTTCAGAATTTCGATCTCACAATCCAGCGCCGAATCGCTGTCGGCGGAACAGCGGCAGTGACGCTGCGGTGGGACATCTTCGACGTGTTCAATACGGCGAATCTCGGGTTGCCGAACCGCAACGTGACCGACGCCGCGACGTTGGGCACCATCAGCAGCTTGTCGAGCGATCCACGGATTATGCAGATTGCCGTGCGGGTGACGTTCTAACGACAAAGTCATCTGCGGCTATCTGCGCTTATCTGCGGCTATCTGCGGCTATCTGCGGCTTATCTGCGGCTATCTGTGGCTATCTGCGGCTATCTGTGGCCATCTGCGGCCATCTGCGGCTATCTGCGGCTATCGCTGGCTATACGTGAGCCCGTCGTCCGGTCGAAGGTGAGCACGCGATCCGCCGGCAAGCGAATCCAGACCGGCTGGCCCGGCTCGAATTGGCGATTGCCGGCCAGCCGTGCGACGAGGTGTTGACCGCGGTAGTCGAACGTCACGAGCGTCTCGTTTCCGAGGCACTCGACGACCACCGTGCGCGCCTCGTCGCGTTCCGGGCCCGGTGCCCCCGCGACGTCGACGTCTTCGGGACGGACGCCGACGAACGCTCGTGAGCCGTTCCGCGCGTCCTCGATCAGATTCATCGGCGGGCTGCCCAGAAATGTCGCCACAAAGGTGTCCGCCGGCTGACGATAGAGCTCCAGCGGCGTGCCGACCTGCACCAGCAAACCGTTTCGAAGAATCGCGATGCGGCTGCCCAGCGTCATGGCCTCGCCCTGGTCGTGTGTCACGTAGATCATCGTCGTGCCGAGCTCGCGATGCAGCCGTTTGAGCTCGGTGCGCGTTTGCAGTCGCAGCTGCGCATCGAGATTCGACAACGGCTCGTCCATGAGGTAGACGGCTGGATTGCGGACGATGGCGCGCGCGAGCGCCACGCGCTGCTGCTGTCCTCCTGATAATTGCGCCGGACGCCGCGTGAGCAGCGGCTCGAGGCCGACGCGACTCGCAGCGGCGTGGACACGCGACTCGATTTCTTTCGGCGAGACGCCGCGCGCACGCAGCGGAAACGCAATGTTGTCGAACACGCTGAAGTGCGGGTAAAGGGCGTAGTTCTGAAACACCATCGCGACATCGCGCGCGGCCGGCTCGATATCGTTCACGACGCGATTGCCGATCCAGATGCGTCCCGCGTCGGGGTTGTCGAGACCCGCGAGCAGACGGAGCAGCGTCGTCTTGCCGCATCCTGACGGACCAAGCAGCACGAGACACTCGCCCGCGGCCACGTCGAGGTCGACGCCCGCCACCGCCATGTGCGCGCCGAAACGCTTGGTCACGCCGTCGAACCGCACTCGCATCACGGACTGTTATACTCCGGCCACATGAACGAAGTGCCCGGCGAATGGGATGTCGTCGGAATCGGCGCGAATTCTGTCGACTTTGTTCACCTGTTGCCTGGGTACCCGCAGCCGTTCGGATCTTTCGCCAAGATGAAAATCCAGAGGCAGGAGATCCTCTGCGGCGGTCAGATGGCGACCGCCATGAGCGCGTGCGCGCGCCTCGGCCTTCGAGCCAAATACGTCGGCGTCACCGGCACCGACGAAAACGGCCGCCGCGTGCGCGCCGAGCTCCAGCAGCGCGGCATCGATCTCACCGATCTGATCATTCGCGACGCGCAGAATCAGTTTGCCGTCATTCTCGTCGACGAGACCAACGGCGATCGCATCGTGCTTTGGGATCGCGACGAGCGGTTGATGATGCGCGATCGCGACATCCCGGCCGACGCTATTGCGGGCGCCCGCATCGTGCATGTGGACGATGTGGATCAGGCGGCGGCGATTCGCGCCGCGCGGATCGCACGCGAACACGAGGTGCCGGTGACGAGCGACATCGATCGGCTGACCGATCGCACGAAGGAGCTCATCGAATGCGTCAGCTTCCCGATCTTCGCGGAACACGTGCCCGCCCGCGTGACCGGCCTGAACGATCAGGAAGAGGCGTTGAGGACGTTGAAGCAGCCGCATCATCAGGTGCTGTGCGTCACGCTCGGCGAGCAAGGGGCAATGGCGCTCGATGCCGAGGCCATCCACTACGCGCCGGCGTTTGAAGTCGACGCCGTCGATACGACCGGCGCTGGAGATGTGTTTCGCGCCGGCTTCATCTATGCGCTGCTGCGTCGCTGGTCCACCGAAGACATCCTGCGTTTTGCCAATGCGGCGGCCGCGGTGAGCTGCACGCGTCTTGGCGCGCTCGGCGGCATTCCGTCGCTCGAAGAAGTGGAAGCGCTCGTCGAGTCGGGCAACGTGAGGACCTAGAGTGCCTGGAGTGCCTAAGGTGCCTGGGGTGCGTGGGGTGCCTGGGGTGCCTAGGATGCATACTCGGGATGCGGCGGCTGCGGTGGTCGTCGTGATGATGGCGATCGCACCGAGTGGCGGCGCCGTGGTGTCCGCCGTAGCGTCGGCGAAGGCGGAAGCCCCACCGGTCCGCTTCGAAGCGCCTGAACCCGGCGAAACGCTGGCGACGATTACCGTGTCGTGCGACGCGTGTGCCTGGGATACGGACGGCCGCGAGGCAGTCGTTCTGACGGTCTCGCTCGACCACGCGTACTCGCAGCATCTGCCCGTTGTGCGCAGCGGCCGCGCCGAGTACCACGTCGCGTTCGGATCGGTCGATCGCGGATCGCACACGATCGACGTCGCCGAAGATCCGCAACTGACCGCGCGCGAGCTCGTTGGCAAGGCCGCCGCAACCGTCGAGTCAATTCGGATTCAGCAGATCACCGCGGCCGACCGTGAACACCTTCCCATTGCGCTCGCACCGGTGCTTTACGCGCGAGCCGATACCGTTGGCCATTTCACCGATGTGCCGGTCTTCATGTGGTACGAAGTCGAGCCCACCACTCGCGGTACGCGCTACCGCTATTCGGTGATCTTCACAAATGAAGACGGCGGCACGCCCGCCGACCGGCTGATGGCGACGTGGGGACGCACAACGGATATCGAATACGTCTACAGCGTCGAAGTGGACTTGTCGGGCCGGACGCTGAGCGAAGACATGCAGGCGCCGAAGCACGAGATTCTCCCGTTCCACGGCAAGCGGGAGGGCCGTCACCCCCTGCTGTGGGTCAGCACGAGCAACAACATGGTGCTCGATACCGGAACGACGCGCGTGCGATACGCTCCGGCGCCAGTGCTGTTTCCGCTGAATCAGGTCTCGCGCGAAGCGGTGATGGACCGAAATCCATGGCTGTACGAGGTAATGACGAAAGAGCTCGTTCGCGAAGGCAAGATCGTCGATGAGGCAACTCCGGGCAAGGGCACGATTCCGCATCCGCTTCGCTTCGCCTATCTCGAGGGCTGCGGCGAGATTGGCGACAACGCGCTCGCGTTCGCGGTTCGAATCGGCGAGAACTGGATCGCGTCAGATTACGGGCTGGCCGAGTACCGGATCATGCGCGACGGCTGTTTTCGCGCCGCCATTCCGCTGCCGCATGGAGCATCCGTGAAAGACATCCGCGCAGTGCGTGTTCAGGCGTTCGCGCGCACGACACCAGCGGCCAACCCGCGTGATCCGCGCAATCCGCGGATTCACTTCACGAGATTGAACGCGCTGTTTGGATTGGACGAGCGCTTCGTCCCCTCGGCGAGCATTGTCCGCTGGCAAGGCGCCGCCGATCTGGCCGCGGGCGAACCGCCGTTCGACATTCCCATCCCATGACGTCGCCGCCCGCGGTCCTCGAGATGCGCGGCATTCGAAAAAGCTTCCCTGGTGTCGTCGCCCTCGACGGTGTCGATCTCACGCTGTACCCGGGTGAAGTGCACGTCCTGCTGGGCGAGAACGGCGCCGGCAAATCGACGCTGATGAAAATTCTGAGCGGCGCATACCGCAAGGACGCCGGCGAGATCAGATTTCATGACCGTCCGGTCGAGATCAACACGCCGCGCGATGCGCTCGCGCTCGGCATTCGCGTCATTTACCAGGAGCTGAATCTCGTGCCGCATCTCTCGGTGGCCGAGAACATCTTTCTGGGCGAGGCTCCCACCTCCCTGCCCGGCGTGATTGACTGGCGCTCGTTGTACGCGCGGGCGTCAAAACTGCTGGGCGATCTCGGATTGGCCATCGAGCCGAGGACGCCGCTTGACCGTCTGAGCCTGGCGCACCGGCAGATGGTGGAGATTGCGAAGGCACTCAAGCCGTCCGCCACGGGGCGCGACGAAGCGGCCGTCCTTGTGATGGACGAGCCGACATCCGCCCTCACGTCGCGCGAAGTCGATCAACTTTTTGCGTTGATCGGGCGGCTTCTCTCGCGCGGCGTCGCCATCGTTTACATCACGCACCGCCTCGACGAGGTCTATCGCATCGGCCAGCGAGTGACCGTGCTTCGCGATGGGCGGCACATCGCCACAACGATGCTCGCAGATGTTGATGTCGGCGAGCTCGTGCGTCTGATGGCGAATCGAGATATTCGCGAACATTTTCCGCGTCAGCGCGTGGCGCCCGGAGCCGAGCTGCTGCGCGTCGAAGGTCTCGGGCGCGCGGGCGTCTTACGCGATATCAATCTGTCGCTGCGGGCCGGCGAGATCGTCGGCATCGCGGGACTGCTTGGCGCAGGCCGCAGCGAGCTCGCCCGCGTGCTGGCCGGAGCCGATCGCGCGGACACGGGTCGTATGCTCATCGACGGCAAGGCGGTGTCCTTTCGCTCGCCGGCCGGCGCGATTCGCTCGCGCATCGGCCTGCTGCCGGAAGACCGCAAGGCAGATGGACTCGTCGCCGGCCTCACGGTTGCGCGCAACATCGCCCTGCCGCATGCACGCCAGCTTGCGCGTTTGGGCTTCTTGTCGTCGCGCTCCGAAGTTGCGCTGGCGGAGCCCATCGTCAAAGACCTGCGGGTGAAAGCCACGGCCACGCAGGCGGTGCGGTTGCTGAGCGGAGGGAATCAACAAAAAGTCGTGCTCGGCAAGTGGCTCGCCGGCGACGCGCGCATCTTCATCTTCGACGAGCCGACACGCGGCGTCGACGTCGGCACCAAAGTCGAGATCTACAACCTGATGAACCGCCTGACGGCCGCGGGCGCCGGAATCATCATGATTTCGTCTGAGCTGCCGGAGCTGCTCGGCATGAGCGATCGCGTGCTCGTGATGCATCGTGGCGCCATCAAAGCAGAGTTTGACGCCGATGCCGCGTCTCAGGAGCGCGTCCTGAGTGCCGCCTTGGGACTCGACTGATGCGCGCGCGCCGGTTCGGCACCCTTATCGGGCTCGTCGCATTGGGCGCGGTGCTCGCCGCGCTGTCGCCGTATTTCCTCACGGTCTCCAACCTGCTGAATGTCGCGCAGCAAACGAGCATCAATGCGATTGTTGCGGTCGGTATGACGTTCGTCATTCTGTCTGCCGGTATCGATCTCTCCGTCGGATCGATCGTCGCGCTGTCGGGCGTCGTGCTCGGGACCTTGTTGCAGGCTGGCCAGGCGCTGCCGCTCGCAATCGCTGGATCGGTTGCGGCGGGAATTGCCTGCGGCCTCTTCAACGGCGCGCTCGTGAGCTGGGGCGGACTACCGCCATTCATCGTCACGCTCGGAATGATGAGCGTGGCGCGCGGGGCGGCGCTGGTCTTCACGGAGGGACGGCCGATCTCCGGGTTCAGCGACAGCTTTCGCGTCCTGGCGACCGGGTCGATTGGCGTCGCGCCGGCGCCGGTCATTGTGATGGTCGCGGTGTATCTCGTCGCGCATATCGTTCTCACCCGCACGACCTTTGGCCGCTACGTGTATGCGATCGGCGGAAACGAGGAGGCGACGCGGCTTTCAGGCGTCGCGGTGCGCGTCCACAAGATGGCCATCTATGGCGTGTCGGGACTCATGAGCGCGATTGCAGCCATCATTCTCACCGCGCGGCTCAATTCCGCGCAGCCGATCGCGGGCATGATGTACGAGCTCGACGCCATTGCCGCCACGGTTATCGGCGGCACGAGCTTGATGGGTGGCGAGGGGTCGCTTGGCGGCACGCTGGTCGGTGCGCTTATCATGGGCGTGTTGCGGAACGGACTGAATCTCCTCGGCGTGTCGTCGTTCCTGCAGCAGATCGTGATCGGTGCTGTTATTGTTGGCGCCGTTCTCGTGGACACACTGCTCAAGCGACACCGGGGGTAAAAGAGCGCCTGCGGGAGGCGCTGTGCGTAGGCCTTCGGTGGGCGCTGCGCGTAGGCTTGTGGGGAGGCGCTGCGCGTAGGCCTGCGGGAGGCGCTTTGCGTGGGCCTGCGAGAGCCGCTTTGCGGCAAGTATCGATAGACGGAACTCAGCATGCGCAAACTGACATCGCTCCTTGTTCTCATCACTTGCCTGGCGCCGCTTTCGTGCAGTCGCGGAAATACAAACGGCGCCCCGGGCGGAAAACCGACGGTCGCGCTGGTGCTCAAGACGTTGAATCATCCGTTTTTTGTCGACATGCGGCGCGGCGCGCAGGAAGCGGCCGATCGTCTCGGCGTGCAGCTGCAGGTGCAGGCGGCCGAGCGTGAGATCGACGTCGAGAAACAGATGCAGATTGTGGAGAACCTCATTCAAACGGGTATTCGCGTGCTCTGCATCACACCCAGCGGATCGCGTGAGATTGTCTCAGCGCTCGTCAAAGCCAGAGACGCCAAAGTGCCGATCATCGTCGTCGACACGCGTCTCGATGCGAATGCAGCCTCCGCCGCAGGCGTGCAGCCGCAGACGTTTATCGGATCGGACAACTATGAAGGCGGCAAGCTGGCGGGCGACTACGTCGTGAAGATGACTGGTGGAAAGGCGCATGTCGGCATCCTCGAAGGCATACCGGGCCACGAGACCGGCGACTCGCGCCTGCGTGGATTCCGCGAGGCATTGGCCGGCCAGCCGGGTATCACGATCGTCGCGTCGCAGCCGGCCAACTGGGAGCGCGATCAAGGCTTCAACGTCTTTCAAAACATGCTGCAGGCGCATCCCGACATCGATACGGTCTTCGCCGCCAGCGACCTCATGGCGCTTGGCGCAGTCGAGGCGATTGCGGCGGCCGGCAAGACCGGCAAAATCCGCGTCGTCGGCTTCGATGCGCTCGATGACGCGAAGAAAGCGATAGCGGCCGGGGCAATGGAAGCCTCCGTTGCGCAGTTCCCGTACGAGATGGGCAAGTCGGCGATCGAAAGCGCTGTGAAGGTCATGAACGGCGAGAAGCTGCCGCCGGACATCATGGTGAGGCTCGAGATGGTGACAAAGGACACCGTTGCCACACGATGAAGCGTCTCAACATCGGACTGCTCGGCACCGGTCGGCTCGGCCGCATTTACGCGCGCGATCTCGCCAGTCGCATCCCCGAGACGCGGCTCGTCGCGGTGGCGGACCCGATCGAAAAGGCCGCGAAGGAAGTGGCGGACGAATTCGACGTTCCGCACGCGTACACCGATACCCTGGCGCTCCTCGACGACCCCGCCGTTGAGGCAATCGTGATCGCCACGCCCACGCACACGCACAAAGAGCAGGTATTGGCAGCGGCCGCGCGGAAAAAGCCCACCTTCTGCGAAAAACCGCCAGCGCTTTCGCTCGGCGAAATCGCCGAGATGAAGGCTGCCATCGATCGGTCTGGCATGTTCTTCCAGATGGGTTTCATGCGGCGGTTCGACGCGGGCTACGCGGCGGCCAAGAAGCAAATCGCTCAGGGACGCATCGGCTCGCCGCTCGTGTTCAAGGCCACGTCGCGCGATCCATTTCGTCCCAGCCTGGAATACGCCAACCCGAAAAGCAGCGGCGGCATGTTGATCGACATGGGCATTCACGACTTCGATCTCGCCCGCTGGTTCATGGGCGACGTCGAGAGCGTCTTCGCCATCGGAGCGACCATCGCCTACCCGGAGCTTGCAACCGTCGGCGACATCGACAACGCGGTTGCCAGTCTGACGTTCACGAGCGGCAAGCTCGGAGTGGTTGATCTCACCCGCAGCGGCATTTATGGCTACGACATCTCGACGGAGATTCTCGGCCTGGAGGGCACGATTCGGATCGGATATCTGCGTGAGACGCCGATCACCATCATGACGAAGGCCACCGGCGTGTCACACGACACCGTGCCGTATTTCATGGAGCGATTTCGCGACGCGTATACGAACCAGCTTCAGAACTTCGCGCAGAACGTGCTTCACGATCGCGAGCCACCTATCACCATCGACGATGGGATGGAGGCGCTGCGGATTGGTATTGCCGCTACACGCGCTCGCGAGAGCGGCGTCGTGGTCAGAGTCCAGGACGTCGCGTAGTTAAGACGTCGCGTAGTGGCGAGGCTTCCGCCTCCGCTAAAGCTTCGGCGAGACTCGCCGAAGCTCGCGGTGTGAGTCGGCACGAGCGAAGGCGGTCAGCCCCGGGGTCACCACGAGCGTGACAATCCGATACGGGTCCAGATTGACCCTCAGCGTCCCGTTCGACACTGGTGTGTCACCCGTCTCGCGCTCCAGAAAATCGACGAACTGAGCGCGCGCAATTCCGAATCGCGGTGTCACCGCGATCTGTGCCGGCGTCGGATCGGGATTGAAGAACCGCAACAGCAATCCGTCGCGGTCGTGCGTGCGATGACACGCGCTCAAGATCGCTCCACCCGCCTTCGCGTCGATCTCGAAAAACCGGCTCGCCGCGGGCTCTTGGCCGCCGTTTCCAATCGCCGGCACCACGTGCGGAGGTGCGACAAATGACGCGGCTCGCTCGTATAACGCGGCATTCGATGGTCGCTGCGCGCGTGGTTCGAATGCCAGCCGAACCTCGTGGCGGCCGACGCACTGTGCCTCGGGTGTCGCCAACTCGGGACCGGCATGACCTGACGGTCGCATCACGAGATCCGCGCGCGAGAGAAACCCCACCGACCGCAGCAGCGTCAAAGCCAGGCGCGGCGGACCGGACTCGGTGTACGCCTCGTATTCCGAGAGCCCTTCACCAAATACAATCGCGCCGACGTCGTCGTCGCCGGCTTCGGTGAACGAGGCGGTCGGAGCATAGCTGACCGGCACCTCGACACGAACATCTTTCGGCCGCTCGCGCCTCGCAGGACGCACTGCCACCCCGAATGCGGTTTCCGCCCGCACATGCGTCACCGACGCGGCGGCGACGGGAAACAGCATTCGAAGCCGGTGATCTTTCGAACGGTTCTCGAGGGCGACATTCCAGTCGACGCGCGGAGAATGAGCGTCAAGCGCCACTCTCACCGTGACAGGATTCAGGACTGTCTCGCCGGCGCGCGACGCGCGGTCGCCGGAACACGAGACGGGGAGTGGAAGCGCGAGCTCGATGTGAAACTCGGCGCGCAACGGGCCGCTCGCAAGCCGAGTGATGTGCACGTCGCGAGCGTCGCGCGAGGTGATGACGCGATCCGATGCCGGTGGCGAGTAGTTGTATTCGTCGCCGACGTCGCCGACATCTTCGAGCTCGCCGCATCGCGGATACAAGGTGCCCGAGCGTTTATCGAGCACGTCGAGCGTGCCATCGTCGTTGACGGTGATGCGCACGTGCTCGTTTTCGGCGGATCGTTCGTCGCTTGTGATTGCCGGACCAACCGGCTCCGCGGAGGCTTCGCCCGCGAACGCCGAATCGATTTCCACATCGAAGCACGTATAACCGCATGCAGGAACGTCGGCCGCGAAGAGCACCCGATACCGCCGCGCCCGCAGTGGCCACGGCGTGTCATAGCGGCTGAGAACAAACGTGACGACATCCTCGTCACTGAGAATCTGGAACGGAAGCGCTGCCCCATTGTGCGTCGCGACCGCGACGACGCACGCGGCCTTTGGCCAGAGGACCACTGGCGCATCAAGCGCTTCCGGATCCGGCCGTCGTGGCTCGGCATCTTCGTACGGTAAATCAACGACGGCCTCGATGACGCCGCTGTACGCGGTCACGGTTGTGTTGATCGCGACCAGCCGGAGCATCCCGGCTGGTGCGGCTGGGACACCGCGCGCGAGGACGCTTGCCGCCTGATCGATCAACGCGCGGACCACCTGCTCCGCTCTCGCGAAACGCGTCATGTTCTCGCGATGCACGGGATCGATGCTGCACCCGCAGATGCTGTCGTGCGGGTGGTTCTGCAACAGCGTCTTCCATGCGTACGCGAGTTCATCTGCCGGATAACGCGCGCCGAGCATCGACGCAAACGCCGCCAAAGGCTCGGCACGCCTTTCAAGCAGCGTCTGCACGCGTGCGTTCGCCTGTTTGATATAGACGCGGGCGGAAAAGACGCCGGGCAGCAGGTTGGCGTAATCCTCGCCTGACCGCAGTTCGCCTTCGACGAGCTCCAACTCAGGGCCACTGTCGTTGACAGCGGAACGCACAGCGTCGACGTAGGCGGGAAGCGTGGAGTGACGCACCGGCGCATTCAATCGGCTCGATAACTGCCCTATGAGCTCGGGAACGATCGGATGCGGCTCCACGTGATCGACGCCGCTCATCAGCAGGACCTCGCCAACGGCGGTGCGCGCACGTTCGTTCTCGATCGCCCGTGTGGCGCGGTCGAGCATCTCATGCCGGTTCAGATGCACGCGTGTGGCGTTGCAGTAGCCGTCGCGCGGCAGATGCAACATCAGGACGCGTGAGCCGGCAGGCGCCTGCCACCAGTACTCCGCGCGCGGCCCGCCAAACCCGCGCCACAACACCGCGTTGTCGAGACCGAAGTTGCGGAGAATCTGCGGCATCTGGCTCACGTGCCCGAACAGATCGGGCAGGTACCCGACCGGCATGGGCGTTCCGTATCGACGGGCAATGCGATGACCGAGCGCCAGGTTTCGCACGAGCGACTCGCCGCTCACGAGAAATTCGTCCGGCATGTCGTACCACGGACCAATCAGGATGCGACCGTCAGCAATCAGCCTCCGCAGCCGCGGCTCCTCGCGCGGACGGATCTCGAGATAGTCCTCCAGGACAATCGTCTGGCCATCGAGATGAAAAAATCTGAACTCAGGCGTCGATTCGAGCAGGTCGAGCAGCCGATCGATCAACCCGACGAGCCGCAGGCGAAACTGCTCGTAGGTGAGGTACCACTCGCGATCCCAGTGTGTGTGGGAGATGAAATGGACCTGCATGAGAACAGAGTGCCTAAAGTGCCTAAAGTGCCTGAAGTGCCTGGCGTGCCAAGAGTGCCTGCGCTGCCAGCACGTTATAGGCACTCAAGGTACTCACGCACTTTAGGCACTCCAGGCACTCGAGGCACCCCAGGTACTCTACTACTTGCCCTTCGCGCGCACTCTGACTTCGGCCGCGTGCAACGTGCTGCCCATCTTGTGATACGAGACCGTCACGCGATCGCCCGTCGACACGTAGTCGGTGATCGCCATCCGGCCGCCCTTGGCGGCTGATGCGGTTCCCGCGCCGACGCCGATGACTTTCGTGGTCGGGTCGACCGTAAACGTCTGCTTGAACGTTGAGCCGCCGCCACTCGATCCCGTGATCGTCAGCGATGAGGCCGTCACCGCGTCAACCGTGCCGTCGGAGCGCTCGGCGCTGGCCTCGCCGCCGGCGGAACCCGTCCCGCGTCCAGCGCTGGCCACTCGACGAATATCTGCGGCGTGCATGGTGCCGCCCATTGCGTGGTAGCGAACTTCGACCGGATCGCCCACTTTGACGAAGTCTGCGACCTTGGGGCCGGCGGTCCCGGTCTGGCCCGCCTTACGTGCCGCGGTTCCAGCACCGCGTGCCGTGAGCGTCGTTTTCGCGTCGACGTCGAACTTCATCTCCGACTCCCCGACTTTGACGGAGATCGAGTTGCCGGTCACTGCCGTCACCGTGCCGCGAGCGGTTTTGGTGTCCTGTGCGAGCGTATCGGCGGCACACAACCAGGTGAAGGCGAGTGCCGCGAGGGGAAGTGTCAGAATGGTCCGGCGCATGGGTCAGCCTCCTTGGGTGATCAGATGCCGCGGGAACTGCCTATTCAGCCCTTTACCGCGCCGGCTGTCAACCCCGCAATGAAGTAGCGCTGCAAAAGCACAAACGCCAGCATCATCGGCACGAGGCCGATGAAGCTGGCCGCGGCCACGAGCTGCCATTCCGTTTCGTACGCGCTTTGCAGACTGAAGATGCCAATCGGAAGCGTGAAGCGCGACTGCGAATCGAGCAGCACGAGCGCGACGGCAAACTCCGACCAGTACGCCGCGAGATTGAAGATCGTGGTTGCGGCCAGCCCCGGCGCAATGAGCGGCAGCGAAATGGACCACCACGTGCGCAGGCGCGAGGCGCCATCGAGCCGGGCAGCCTCGAAGAGCGCCGATGGGACCGCATCGAAGAAGTTCTTCAGCACCCACACCGTGAACGGAATTTGAATCGCTGCGTACGTGAGGACGAGGCCCGAGTGTGTGTCCAGGAGATCCAGCCGCTCAATGAGGACGTACAGCGGCAACAGGAGAACGATCGGCGAGATCATCTGCACCACGAGAAGCATCGTGAGGAGCGGCCCGCGGGCGCGGAATCGCTCGCGCGACAGGACGAACGCAGCGGGAGCTCCGGCGGCGAGCGTCACCAGCGTCGCGACGACGGCTATCTTGACGCTGTTCCAGAGATACCAGGGGACCTGCGTGCTGGTGATGGCAAAGACGTAATTACGAAGCGTCGGTGCCGTGGGAATCCACTGCGGTGGATACGCAAACACGCCGCCGCGGTCTTTCAGCGACAACGAGACGAGCCAGAGCTGCGGCAAGAGGAACACCACGGCAACCGCGAGAAGCGCCGCAGTCATCAGCCACCAACGCACCGCTCGTCTCAATGAGTCCATCGTCATCGAGCGGCACCCGCCGTGTGGCGAACCATCAACCGCACGGCGCCCCATGCCAGCGCCGCGTTGACGGCAAGCATCACGACGGCAATGGCGGCAGCCTTGCCCGAATCGAGATCGAAAAACGCAGAGCGATACATGTACAGCGACACGACCTCGGTCCGCCGTGCAGGCCCGCCGCCCGTCAGCGGCAGGATCAGGTCAAACGTGTTCAGCGTGTAAATGGAGATCAGCAGCAGGTTGAGCAACACGATCGGCGCGACCTCGGGCAGGATGACCCAGCGGAGTCGTTGCCAGCCGCTCGTCCCTTCCAGATCGGCCGCTTCGTGAAGCTCGCGCGGGATGCGCCGGAGTCCCGCGTACTGCATCAACATGCTGAACGCGGTGCCGCGCCACGTGTTGGCCACGATGACCGATACCAACGCAAGCGTTGAAGACGAGAGGAGCGGCGCCGGACCAAGGCCCAGTTGCGCGAGCCAGTAATTCACGATGCCGGCACGGTTTTCGACCAGAAGGATCTTCCAGATCACGCCGATGAGGACGCCGGGTATGACCCACGCGCTGACAACCGCAACGCGCGCCGGCAGCGCGCCGATCACTCGTCTGCGTTCCGCCGCGTCGAACAGCCAGGCGAGGAGAAGGCCAAGACCAAGCTGCAACGAGACGCAGAAAAACACGAAGATCAGCGTCACGCCGATCATCGAGTAGAACTGCGCATCGGCGCCGAGCGATTCAAAGCCGTGCAGCGTGTACTCGTACGTGCCTCCAGGTACAGCCAGATCGGTAAACGCGACCCGTACGAGCTCCAACACCGGATACAGCAGAAAAATCGACACGAGCAGGATCGTCGCGCCAAGCCACACTCGATTGCGGCCGCTGCCGGCGAGGGTCAAGAGGAAGGCGCCGCAGACTGCCGCCAGAAGCGCGGGAATCCAGGCGATCGGATCGATGCGGGCGCGATGACCCGGCGACGCGTCGCCAAATCGCGGGTGAGCGGGATCGCTCGAGAGCGAGGAGCGTCGCCGCGCGTCTTCCTCCGACACCACGCGAAACGCCTGATCCGCGGCTTCTTCAGGCGAACGTGCGCCTTCAATGGCATAGCCAATGGCGAGTTGCAGCTCACGCGAGATTGCGTTGTAGATGGGCACGGCCGGGCGGGCCCGGCCCGACAGGAGCATCTTGCTGAAAGTGGGAAACGGTTCTTGACGAAAGACGGGATAGCGATCGTAGACGCTGCGCCGCACGGGCAGATGTCCAGTGGCTTGACTGATGCGCGCCGCGTGGTCGGGAGCTTCGACGTCGAGGATGAACTGTGCGGCAGCGCGGCGCTTGTCCGGATCGCGCGTGAAAACGACCCACACCCATCCGCCCGTTCCGGTGGCGGAAGCACCGGGCTCATACTGCGGGATTGGCGCAATGCCCCACTTGGCAAATTCCGCCGGTGGAAGCCCGTCCTTCAGCTCGTTGACCTGCCAGTTGCCTCCGAGAAACATCGCCGCGTCGCCCGCCATGGCGGCCGCGGAGAGTTGCTTGTAATCGTTGTTGCCGAGCACCGATCGTGGCGATGCGCCGGAGGTCACGGTGTCACGCAAGAACGCGAGCACGCGGACGAGAGCGTCGCGGTAGGGCGGCAAACCGAACACGGGCCGGCCCGCCTCGTCCACGAGCTCACCGCCCTGGCCCCAGAACATCGCGAGATGATCGAACACCGTTCCTTCCCAACGGCCGCCGTTGTACAGATATCCGGCGATGCCGCGTTCTTTGGCGATGCGGCTCGCGATGTCGATGAGCTCGTTCCACGTGCGTGGCGGCACCGGCACGAGGTCTTTGCGGTAGAACAACGCGCGGCAATCGGTCTCGTGCCACAAACCGAGGACGTTGCCGCTCGCATCGGACAACGTGTCGATCGTGAAGGGCAGAAAATCTGCGCGATCCTCCGCAGGCCAGTACTCGTTCAGTGGCTGCAGATGATTCCCCTCGGCAAATAGCGGCAGCCAGAAGCTGTCAATCGACGCGATGTCCGGCAATCGTCCCGCAGCGGCGGCGAGCAGAAGCTTGGCTTTGTGCTGCTCGAGCGCAGGCATCACCGACACTTCGATCTGGACGCCCCGATTCGCCGCGGCCCAGTCAGCGAACGCCGACTTGAACGCCTCGGCAATCGGCGAGAGCGCCGCGAGATGCGAATAATCCTGTTGCGCCCACACGGTCAATTTGAGCGGCGCATCGGGATCTCCGACGCGGACGGGCGTGACGAGCGGCTGCGCGCGTGTGACGCTCGGAACGAGCGCGACAACGGCCACTGCGATCATGCAGGTTGCGCAGCGTCGGCTCAGCATCACCGCGGCGTCAGGAAAATCGGATCTGTTGCTGCGTAGAACGAGCCGTCGCGCGCGTACAACTCGAAGCGCACATAGCCGGGTTCGATCGGAAGAATCATCTTTGCCGAACCGCTGATCGGCGCGGGGGCTAGACGCACTCCGTTCGATATCGCAACCAACTCACCGTCGGTCAAACCGTCGGCGCGAACGGCCACTTGTATTTGCGCCGATGCGGGTTGCGGGACAGAGTCACCGATCCCCACCTTGTGCCCGCCCACGTCGATGTCGAATGCAGGTGTGCTGTCGCGTGCGTTGTTCATCACGATCACTCTTCCGGCGCGCAGGCCCGCAAGAATAGAATCGGTTGTCAACGCCTCTGCATAGACACGCACGTTCGCTGTGTCGATCGCATTCGGCGGACCATGCCAATCGCTCGAGCCGACGCCGGTCAGGCGTCTCCCTGATCGGAGCAGCTCGTCCCACACCGCCAGCGCGCCCTTGACTTCGGAATGGCGGCCGTTCGAGATCTCAAGGCCGTCAATGCCTTCCACGAAGGGATGTTCCCAACTACAACCGGCACATTCCGAAACCGGATGGTTGACCACGAACAACGCGCCGCGACTGTGTGCCGCACCGACGAGATCTTTCAACCGTGAATCGCCTTTGGTGACGCGAAAGTCAATCCAGTCATCTCGTTTGAGACCCCAGACGTTCGCGTGGCCCGCAGGCGTGGTGATCTCTTCGCCGATTATCCAAAGCGGATCGGGCGGCGGAAGAGTACCCAGACAGGCGAGGTTGTCAGCATGCGTCGTGTTGTTGTGGTCGGTAATCGCGACGAAGTCGAAGCCCGCATCACGGAATTTCAGCCAGAGCTGCAACGGGCTCATGACGCCGTCGCTGTGTGTCGTGTGAGCGTGAAGCGCGCCAGTAAACCAAGCGGGTCCTGACGGCCGTGACCGGATGGTTGGCGGTGGCGAGCCGCAGACGGGTGGTGGCGGCTCTCCGTTGCCCAGTGGCTCTGTCTCAATCGTGACTGTCACGTCGACACCGGTGTCACGGACTTTATAGAGCCCGAATAAGACGTGCCACTCGCCTGGCGGCAGCGGGCCGGGGCGATACCCGGGGGTTGTTTCTGCCGCGCTCAAGATGACGCTCGATTTCGAGCCGCCACTGTAACCGCGAAATGCGCGCGTGCCGAGATCAAGCGAGCCAGGTTCGAAAAGACCAAGATCGACGACGTTCTCACCGTTGGCGCGATCGTACTCGTAGCGAAGCCTGAGCGTCCCGGTGTTACGCGGAATGTCGAACGGAACGTACTGGTAGCGGCCAGTCACCCGATCGCGTGGCGTGTAGTGCTTGAGAACGGACCGATAGTGACGAGCGCGGTCGGTTGCGGAGAGCGATGTGACGAGAAGCAGGACGGTGACGAGGACTCTACGCATTGCCGATGTTGAGATGGCAAATTGTAGATTGATTTCAAGAACCAATCGTCAGTAGGCAATCTCAGACACAAATCCCTCAGCCGCAAACGATGTGCCTCTACCTGACGTGTTATCGTCTCGACCGCGTGGAACTGCTGACCGTCGGTGAAGCGTTCGACGATCTCATCTTTGCCGGGCTGCCGCGACTGCCGCGACCAGGGGAAGAGCTGCGCGTACCCACATTTGGCAGGACAAGTGGTGGCGGCGCGATCATTACTGCTGTGGCGGCTGCGCGTCTCGGTGTACGAGTCGGCGTCCTGAGCGCCGTCAGCGACACGGCTGTTGGAACCGTGCAGCGCGAACGCGCACGATTGATCAACCTGAAACGACCGAGCGAAGACGCAGCAGTGTCCGTTTCGCTCTCGACGCGGCGCAACCGCGCGTTTGTCACCTTTGAGGGCGTCAACCTGCAGCTCGAGACACGGCTGCTCGCGAAGCTGCGAAGAAGTCCCACCGCGCGCCACGTCCACTTCGCGCTCTCGCCGGCCAGCTGCCGCGCGTGGCTTGGCGTTGTCGAACGCATGCGCGACCGGGGAACGACGACCTCGTGGGACTTCGGGTGGAACGAGCGCCTTCTCGAGGATCGCGCCTTCAGTGCGCTGGCTTCCGCTGTCGACTGGTTGTTCGTCAACGAGAGCGAGGCGAAACTGTACACACGCGCGCCGACGCTGGCGCTCGCGAGGAGAATCTTGCGCACGTTGGGGACAAAGACCGTGCTCAAGCTCGGATCGCGAGGCGCTGCGCTCATTTCATCGGATCGCGCGGTGCGACAGCCAGCGATGCAAGCAACCGTTGTCGACACAACCGGTGCGGGCGATGCCTTCAACGCTGGGTTTCTCGCCGCTGTCATTCGCGGCCGCGATGCGGGAGATGCGCTCCGGCTTGCCAGCTATATCGCAGCGCGATCGATTGAGGGACTCGGCGGCATTCAGTCGCTGCCGCACGCCCGCGAGCTGCCGCGATGGTGCAAGCGCTGCCTGGAGGCCGCGTGAAGCTCACCATCATCGGCGGCGGCGGCATTCGTGTCCCGCTGCTGGTGAACGGACTGGTCTCTCGGGGTCTGCCGATCACTCACGTCACGCTCTTTGACACCGATCGCGATCGCCTCGAGCTCATCGCGCGTCTTGCACGCGCGCGGCTCTCGAGAACCGCGTTGACGACGCACGACGACGTGACGCGCGCGCTGGACGGCGCCGCGTTCGTCATTACGAGCATTCGCGTCGGCGGCCTGGCTGCGCGCGAGCACGACGAGGCGGTTGCGCTCGCGCACGGTCTCGTCGGCCAGGAAACGGTCGGCCCCGCGGGTTTTGCGATGGCCGTCAGGACCGTGCCTCCGATGATGGCCTACGCACGCGACATTGCGCGGCTCGCGCCAGACGCATGGGTGGTCAACTTCACCAATCCGGTAGGCATCGTCACGCAGGCCATGCAGCGCGCCGCGGATGTGAAGATCGTCGGCATCTGTGACACGCCGCTGGAGCTGTTTGCCGAGGTGGCGCATGCGTGCGACGTCGAGTTCCGGGAGTGCAGTTTCGATTACATCGGCTTGAACCATCTGGGATGGCTCCGCGAGGCGCATTATCACGGCGAAACGCTTCTGTCGAAGCTTTGGGCCGACCAGGAAAAACTGTCGCGCGTGTACAGTCGGCCGCTGTTTCCGACAGCGTACCTTTCCACGCTGCGACTGTTGCCTACCGAGTACGTCTACTTCTACGTGTTCCCCGACCGCGCGGTGGCAAATACGCGGGCGGCAGGACGAACGCGGGGCATGCACGTGGCGGACCTGACCGCCGAGCTCTTTGCGCGGCTCGGGTCAGCGCCAGACCTGGCGATCGAGCTCTATGAGCAATATCTTGCCGAACGGTCTGGCTCGTACATGCAAATCGAGACAGGGCAGCAACTGCCGACGCCTCCTTCACCATGGGCCGAGTTGACCGGCTACGATCGCGTGGCCTACGACGTGATCGCCGCGATCGTCGGCGACACGAACGCTGTGGTACCAGTCAATGTCGCAAATGCCGGCAACATTCCCGAGCTCGAGACGGACGACGTGATTGAAGTGCCGTGCGCGATTGGCACCCGTGGGATCCGCGCGCAGTCTGTTGGCGCGCTTCCCGGCGCCGTTCGGGACCTCGTGACGCGAGTGAAGCAGTACGAGCGCCTGACGATCGAGGCGAGCGAATCGAAACAGTCAGACGCTCTGGTGAGCGCACTCGCAGTGAACCCGCTCGTCAGGTCGAAAGAGATCGCCACGCTGCTCGTCGATCAATTGATTCTGTCGTGACGCTCGAGCGCCCCCACCTCGATCGCACGATGGGCCTGCTGCAGGCCACGGCGACCAACATCATCAGCATGGTGGGTGTCGGACCGTTTCTGACGATTCCTTTCATGCTGCAGGCGATGAATGGTCCGCACATTCTGTATCCGTGGCTTGCTGGAGTGGTGCTCGCGCTTGCGGACGGTCTCGTGTACGCGCAACTCGGCGCCGCGATTCCGGGCAGCGGCGGCCCCTATCTGTACCTTCGCGAAGCATTCCGTCCCTTCGGCCTGGGCCGGCTGATGGGATTCCTGTTCATCTTTCAAACCATTCTCGTCGCGCCGCTGTCGATTGCCGGCGCCGCTGTCGGCATCGCCGATTACCTGCAGTTTGGCTGGAGTGCGATGACGCCCGCCCAGCACAACACGCTGGCGGCCGTTTCCTGCGTGATTGCCACGGCGGCACTCTGGCGCGACACCGAATCGATTGGCCGCCTCGCGGTCGTGATGTTGTGGAGCATTGTGCTTACCGTCGGCTGGGTCATCATCGTCGGCCTGTTGACGTTCTCTCCAGCGCAGGCGTTCTCTTTTCCCGCCCGCGCTTACCGGCTCGACGCGGATTTCATCACGCGGCTTGGCGCCGCCTCGGTACTCGCCATGTACAACTACGGCGGCTACAACCAGGTGTGCAACATCGGCGAGGAGATTCGCGATCCGGGACGAGTGGTTCCACGATCGATTCTGATCTCCATCTTCGTTGTCGCGGCGATGTACATCGCGATGAGCACGGTGATGATCGGTCTCGTGCCGTGGGAGGAGGCGGCACAA
>Ga0137368_10001525_pt1 | contig 24573 bp, 24 predicted proteins | sample SagtaG_13_FD_104917 | JGI IMG/M metagenome (GOLD analysis project Ga0137368, IMG submission 104917) | Vadose zone soil microbial communities from Sagehorn Ranch, Mendocino, California, USA - Sage1_L_100_16 metaG | ecosystem: Environmental > Terrestrial > Soil > Vadose zone | place: USA...
AGACGTGCGTCAGCCTTTTGGGATCGATCAGCAGATCGACCGGCGGCGGCTGATTTTCCAGCTCAAGCATGACGTTCTTGGCTGCGATCTCCTCCTTCATCTCCTCGACCAACGCCTTCACAAAGTCGGCGTATACTGTCTGCGCGAACACGATGCTGGACGAGGAGCCTCGCGTAAACTCAAGCAGCTCGTTGATCATGTTGCTCAAACGGTCGATTTGTTTCTCGATCCGGTCTCGGGCGGCGCGGCGCATCTCTGCCGTCGCGCCGTCCATCGCCGCCATTTCGGCGGAGATGCCGATGATGTTGAGCGGATTCTTAAAATCGTGAACGATGGAGCGGGCAAACCGCCCTACCAGGGTCAGGCGTTCCGCTTGCAGAACTTCTTCGGTGTAACAGTGGTTAAACTCGCGCATCCGCGTGCTGAACTCTCTCACCAGGCCCACCGCCAGACCGGGCGAACGGGACAGGATTTTCAACATGTCCTCGCGGGCGATGAAGTAAACCTTGCTGTCCTTTTCAGCCGTGGCGGTCGCGGAACGAGGTTGGTCGTCCAATACCGCCATCTCGCCGAAAAAATCCCCCGCGCCGAGACGGGAAAGAACGCGACGCTGGTCCCGTCCAACCAGGCAGGTTATTTGCACCCGCCCTTCAAAGATGGTGTAAAGGCCGTCGCCGGGATCGCCCTCCTGGAAGATATTTTTTCCTGCGGCATACGACCTGAGCTGAGCCGTCTGCTCCAAGGCCTGGCACTCGGCGGCGAGCATGCCACTGAACAGCTTACTCGTTTTCAGGACGACCATGTCGCCAGTCTAGTGAAAAATAACTCAGGGTAAAGTAAAGAGATTCAAGGCAGTTGACGAGAAATGAGTTCGGGAATGCGCCTTTGTCGCGGCGCCGCACACGACCGCGAGCGAAGCAAGCTGGCCAGCAAAGCGCGCCACCGCAAGTCCCGGAGGGACCCAATAATATCGCGCGGCGTAGCGTCGCATGTGTTTGGTCCTACCCTCGCTCCCCTCGCGTTAGTTTGCTCATAAACCGGAATCGAAAAGTGTCGCCAAACCCGAGTCGAAGCGCTTTGCGCAGTTTGTTGTCACTACCAGACTTGCGCGCCCCGTTCAGGGAGAGCCTCCACCTTTTTCAGTGCGCCTGAGCCCCATGAACCCGCGCGCCGGCTCCGGGAGCGCCTGCGCCCACGGTCGTGCTCCGTTTACCGATACGTCTTCTCAAGCTGTTTGATGCGCGGAAACACAGGCGAGTTGGTCGGCGTCCGCTGCTTGATCGCGTCAAAGACTTGTCGTGCCTCCTTGATATTGCTGGACCCCACAAGAACGACATAATCGAGCTCAATCGCGGCCAGGCGCGGGTCTCGCACGTAGGTCCGATAGGCTTTGAGCCAGTTGCGTAGTCCGGCCGCGCCCTGCTTGTGCGCGGTTTTAAGGGAAGCCTCCAGCCCGGGCGGCAAACCGGGCAGGACGTTGGAATCCACCGAAGCCACCGGCGGCCCGCCGCCTTCACGCGCCAGCTTCTCGGCCTCGACCTGTTGGTAATGGGCAATGAGTTGCCGAATGCCCCAGACAGCGCCGATGATTAGCAGCAGCCCAATCAATTTTCTCATGATTCTTCCACGCGCTCGATGCGCGCACCCAACTGTTTGAGTTTCACGTCAATCTGCTCGTAGCCACGGTCGAGGTGATAGATGCGTTTGACGAGCGTGTTGCCCTTCGCCACCAGTCCGGCGATCACCAACGCTGCCGACGCGCGAAGGTCGCTCGCCATCACCGGCGCGCCGCTCAGCGGCTTGCCGCCCTTCACGATCGCACTGGGACCCTCGATGGCGATATCCGCGCCCAATCGCGCCAATTCGCTTACGTGCATGAATCGGGACTCGAAAATCCGCTCCGTGATAATGCTAATGCCGGGCGTCAGGGCCATCAGGACAGTCATCTGCGCCTGAACATCAGTCGGAAAGCCGGCGTACGGCAACGTTGTAATGTCCACCGGCTTCAAGCGGCCACCGCGCTTGACCGTGAGTGCCGAACCCCGTCGCTCGACCTTCACTCCCGCTTCGCGCAGCTTGTCCAACACCGCATGCATATGGTCGGTGCGCGCGCCCGCCAGCGTCACCTCGCCGTCCGTGGCCGCGGCGGCAATCGCGAAGGTGGCGGCTTCAATCCGGTCGGGGATTACTTCGTGGTCCACGCCATGCAACGCCTTGACGCCGGTGATGGTAAGGGTCGGGCTGCCGGCGCCAGTGATTCGCGCTCCCATCGCATTGAGGAAACGGGCCAGATCCACCACCTCCGGCTCGCAGGCGGCGCTGTCGATGAGGGTGACGCCTTCGGCCAGCACCGCCGCCATCATCAAATTGGCCGTGCCGAGCACGGTAGGGCCAGCGCGGCCGCCGAGAAAGACGTCGTTCCCGACCAGGCGTGGGGCGCTGACGCGCACGTAGCCGCTTTCGATGGTGACCCGAGCTCCCAGCCGGCCGATACCCTTCAAGTGCAGATCGATCGGCCGCGGACCGATCACACAACCGCCGGGAAGGGAAACCCGCGCGCGGCGCAGACGTCCGACGAGCGGGCCGAGAATGCAGATCGAGCCGCGCATTTTGCGAATCAGATCGTAATCGCCATAACCTTTGACCTTCGCCGCCTGCACGGTCAGCGTGTCGCCATCGAATTTCACCTGCGCGCCCAGGGAGGTGAGGATCTGCCCCATGAATTTCACATCGCTCAGATCCGGCACGCGCCGGATGACGCACGGCTCGGCCGTCAGCAAGGTGGCCGCCATGATCGGCAACACGGCGTTCTTCGCCCCGCTGATGACGATCTCCCCGTTCAACGGGACGCCGCCTTTGATGAAAAGACTTTCCATGAAAATCGCCCGATGAACTCACACCACGGGTACGGGCATTCCTCGCTACCTGCGGGCTGTGAGAATTCGTGGCCGGCCACTGTAATCGGGTTCAAGGCTTTCGACAACCCACTTGTGTTGGACGAGAATCTCGCAAATTCGCTCCCCCTGTCCGTCGCCGAATTCCAGCATCAATTGCCCGTCACAACGCAGCCGGGCGGACGCTTCCGCAGCCAGCGCGCGGAAAAAGTCAAGCCCGTCAGCGCCCCCGTCGAGCGCGAGGCGCGGGTCGTGGTTGCGCACTTCCGGCGCGAGCGTTTCGATTTCGGCGGATGGAATGTAGGGCGGGTTGGCGACAATCAGATCGAAGCCGGGCGGTGCCCGCAAGGAGGCCAATCCAGCGCCGGGATGAAAGCGGATTCTCGCTTCAACACCGTTCAGTTCCGCGTTGGCGCGCGCGACGGCGAGTGCGTCCTCCGAGACCTCCAGGGCGTGCACGTCAACCTTCGGGCACTTCGTCGCAAGCGCGATGGCAATGCAGCCGCTGCCGGTTCCGAAGTCGAGGGCTGCCTGGCGCTGAGCGTTCGGTTCGTGGGCAACCTCCATCAGTTGCCGGTCGCGCAGGTGAGCCGTGAACCGGCTGGCGGCATGTTGCCGCGCGTCGTCGAAACCCGGGCCGCGCCGCAATGCGATCCCATCCCGTTCAACGAGAGGCGCCTGCTCCTTCGAAAGCTGCTGTGAAGGAACCAGGAGCCGCTGTGACGCAGCGGCTGATCCGCTCACACCGGGATCGGCCGCCGATTCAGTGGCGCGGCTCTGATGCTCGGGGGAATTGCAACGCGAAGCGAGGTGCGTCCAGGCCCGTTCAGCGAGCAATTCGGTTTCCGGCCGCGGGACAAGCACGTGCCGGTTCACGGCGATTTTCAGTCCGCAAAAGCAGGTCCACCCAATGATGTGTTGGAGTGGCTCGCGAGTCCCACGTCGCCGGATCAGTTGCCGGACCGCTTCCAGGTCCTTGGCTGAAACGGTGCGCTCGAAGCCCAGATAGAGCTTGAGCCGGGGCAGATCCAGACTGTGGGCCAGCAACAGTTCCGCCTGCAGGCGCGGGGAGTCCACGCCTTTCCTGGCCAGGAAGTCCGTGCTGTGCTGAATCACTTCGAGAACGGTCACCGGCACAGGTTAAGGCTCAAAGCTCAAAGCTCAAAGCTCAAACCCTGCCTCCGCCTCGACCCGCGCCGGGTACTTTGAATCTTGAACTCTCCCTTCGGCGCTCCTACTTTCGGCGTATGAAACGTCCTCTTTCGCTTTTGCTCGTGGCGCTGTGTTCGGGTGAGCTGCTCTTCCCTTCGCTGGCCCAGGACAGCACCGCCAACCGCGCCGCCGCAATCGCCGAGCGCGACGCAGCCGAGGAGCGTTACAAGCGCCTGAGTTCCGCCGTGGACGATCTTTGGAACGCCAAGGGCGAGCAGGACCGGCGGCTGGCCGCCCTGACCGAAGAGATCAGAAATCTCCGGGCCGAAAGTTCCCGGACCGACACGAGCAAATACGTCACGCGGGACGAGCTGAACAAGCTGGTCAAGACGGTCGAAGAGATCGAGCGCAAGCGCGAGGCCGACAAAAAGCTGATCCTCGAACAATTTGAGGAATTGAAGCGTGATTTGAAAAGTGATCTTAGAAAAATGTTGAGCGCGCCACCGCCGTCCACTTCCCCCAAGAGCACCAAGCAATCCAAGACCGAGAGCAGCAACGAAAAGGCCCCCGGCAAATCGGCGGAAACGTCCTCCGCGAATCAGGAGGGCGTCTGGTACACGGTCGAACCGCGCAACACGCTCTCGCTGATTGTGGCCGAACACAACGCGGTGTTCAATAAGCAGGGCAAGAAGACTTCGCTCAAACTCGTGGAGGATGCCAATCCGGGACTGAAACCGGCAAGCATCAAGGCGGGCCAAAAGATTTTCATCCCTCTGGTTCCGCAATGACCAACTGCCGGGCGGTGAAAACAAAGAGGAACCGCCCGCGCAGGTCTCAACCCCGCGGCGCAAAGGCGAACTCGAGGTGAAGCATGAAGCGGCTCCGTCGCGTCCACCTCTATCTCGGCTGTTTCTTCGCGCCGCTGCTGCTCTTTTACGTCGCCACAGGTTGGTACCAAACTGTCAATCCGGACCGGCGCAAGGGTGTGAACGATTCGATGGATTTAATCAGCCGGCTTACTCGTGTGCATGTGGAGCAGTACTATCCGGCCGAAGCGGCGTCGTCGTATTCGACATACGGGTTCCGGGTTCTGGTGGTGGTTATGTCGGTTGCCTTAATCAGCACCCTGGTGTTGGGGATCATCCTGGCCTTTCGGACGAGTCGCGCCAAATGGACCGTCTGGCTTTCGCTTGTCCTGGGCGGCCTCGTACCCGCTCTGTTGCTGTGGCTGGGGCAGAGACACTGAAAATAATGATTGCTGCCGCTGGGAGGTCTGCTAATTTGCTCAGCCTTTTGTGGCCGGGCGGGTTTGCCCGACCGGCGTAAAAAGGACCAAACGGCCTTGAATCAGCCCTGGTTCGGATGAGTCGGGGTGGCCAAAACAACATCAAACCTAATCCCGTGTTCCGCGGGATGGTCAGCCGTTAAAATCGGCGACCGACAACCCCTGGAAAATTGTGATCAGTATTGGCGTTAAAGAATTGTTGGAAGCGGGCGTCCACTTCGGCCACCAGACCAAGCGATGGAACCCCAAGATGAAGAAATTCATCTTCGATGCCCGCCACGGCATCTATATTATCGACCTCAGCAAGACCCTCGCCCAACTTGAAGCCGCGTGCGATTTTCTTCACGGCGTCGTCGGCAAGGGCGGACGGGTCCTGTTTGTCGGCACCAAGAAACAGGCGCAACAGGCCGTCAAGGAAGCGGCCGAAGCCGCCGGCCAGCTGTACGTCACCGAACGATGGCTCGGCGGCACACTCACGAATCTCAAGACCATCAAAAAATCGCTCGGCCGCCTGAAGCAGATTGAACGGATGGAGTCGGACGGCTCCATCAATAATTACGTCAAACAGGAGCAGTCCGTCCTGCGCCGGGAAGCCGCCCGGTTGCACAAAAACCTCGACGGCATCCGGGCGATGGAAAGTTATCCGCAGGCGCTGTTCGTCGTGGACATCAAGCGGGAACATAACGCCGTTGCCGAAGCGCGCCGATTGAAGCTCCCGATTGTGGCCATCGTCGATACCAATTGCGATCCGGACCTGGTGGATTATCCGGTTGCGGGCAACGACGACGCCATCCGGTCGGTCCGCTTGATCTTGAGCGTGATCGTTCAGATACTCACGCAGGCCCGCGCCGAGTACGAAGCCAAGTACGCGCGAAAGAAGACGGCGGAGGAGGCCGGCGCCGCCGAAGCCGTCGAGCCAGCAACAGCAACCATCGCGACCACGGCGGAAACCGCTCCGATGCCGGCGCCCGCCCCACCCGCGCCGCCCACGGTCTCTCCGGCGTAGAAATTTTTTTGCTGGTGGATGCCGGCTTTCCCTGTCGGCATTCACGAGGCGCCCTCAAAACTGAACTCTCAACTCCAATCAATTTTGTATGGCTGAAATTACTGTTGCCGCCGTGGGCAAATTGCGCGAACGCACCAATGCCGGCCTGATGGACTGCAAGAAGGCGCTGACCGAGGCAAATGGGGACATGGATCTCGCCGTGGACATCCTGCGGAAGAAGGGTGTGGCCACGGCCGCCGGAAAGGCGGCACGCGAAGCCAAGGAAGGGGTGATCGCTCAACATATCCTTCCCGGCTCCCGCCTGGGCGTGCTGGTGGAAATCAATTGCGAAACGGATTTCGTGGCCAAGAACGAAACGTTCCGCGCGTTCTGCGATGAGATTGCCAGAAAACTCGCCTCGAACAGGGACGCCGAAGTCGAAGCCGACCGCGTCGCCGCCGTCGCCAGGATTGGCGAGAACATCCGTATTTCGCGCCATCAACAGCTCGAAGTTGCCGGCAACGGGATGATCGCCGCCTACATCCACACCGGCGCCAAGGTCGGCGTTCTCGTGGAAGTCGGCGCGGGCCAGGAGAGCACCGTGGCCCACGACGAGTTTAAACAGTTGGTGCGCGACATCACGCTCCAGATCGCGGCGGCCCATCCCATTGCGGTCTCCCGCGAGCAGGTGGACCCCGCTATCGTGGCAAAGGAAAGGGAAATCGCCGCCGAACAGGTGAAGGACAAGCCCCCGCAGGCCATCACCCGGATTGTCGAAGGCAAGCTCGACAAGTTTTTCCAGACCCATTGCCTCATCGACCAGGGTTTTGTGAAACGGAACGAAGTCTCCGTCAAAGAACATGTCGCCAGCGTGGCCAAGCAGTTGGGAGATGACATCGTCATCCGCCGGTTCATCCGCTTCCAGGTGGGTGAAATGACGGCGGCGTGAACAGCCACAGCGCTCGTCAATCTCCGGCGTCTTCGGGCGGATGCATCGGGATCGTCGGTCACGTCCGGCGTCTTTAGACATCGGTTATCTGAGGAGGTTGCTCGGAATTCCGCGCTTCGCGTAAATTAATCTTGCGGTCGATCAAGCCCTCCCGGGCGCATCTTCCACCAAGGTCCGACGCAAGCGGGCGTCCGTTGCGGAGCTGGGAAGCTCCGCTCACCCGCAGCCTGGAAAGGCTGCGCTACGTAGCGCACGCTTTCCAGCGTGCGGGTTCTGGCGGCTTTCCAGCCGTCCGATGGTGGTACTGTCATGCGGCCAACGCTCCCGGCGGGTCCGGCTTTGATTTGACGCCCGCGGCGCTGACTGATACAACGTCGCGAGCCTGCCGGACCGTATCCTTTCCTCGCTGCTCAGGCGGCGCGGCGCAAGGGCGTTCCGAGGAATGGACGCCGGCGGTGGCGGTTTTGATCTGAGAATCCCATGACTGAATCACATAAACCAAAATATCGACGGATTCTGATCAAGCTCAGCGGCGAAGCCCTCGGCGGCGAATCCGGCGTCGGCATCTGCCCGGAAGCCATTCAAAACATGGCGGAACAGATCGGGGAGGTCCGCCAACTCGGAGTCGAAGTTGTGATCGTTGTCGGCGGAGGCAACATTTTCCGCGGTGTGGCCGGCAGTGAACGGGGGATTGAACGGGCGACGGGCGACTACATGGGGATGCTCGCCACGATCATCAACGCTCTGGCGCTCCAGGACGCGCTCGAAAAAAACGAGATTCCGACCCGCGTGCAAAGCGCGATTGCCATGGCACAGGTCGCCGAACCATTCATCCGGCGGCGCGCGGTGCGGCACCTGGAGAAAGGGCGCGTGGTGATCTTTGCCGGCGGCACGGGCAACCCGTATTTCTCGACCGACACGGCGGCGGCGTTGCGCGCCAACGAGATCGGCGCCGAAGTCGTGCTCAAGGCGACCAAGGTGGACGGCATTTACGACAGCGATCCGAAAAAAAATCCGACGGCGACCCGATTCGAGCAAATCACCTACGCCGAAGCGCTGGTCAAGCAGCTCAAGATCATGGATTCGACGGCCGTCTCGCTTTGCATGGATAACCGGATGCCGATCATCGTTTTTGACCTGTTCATGCCGCACAATCTTAAGCGGGTCGTGCTCGGGGAGCACGTGGGCACACTGGTGACGGCCTGAGCGATCACGGAATTCGCCCGTTTTCGAGGCGACAAATTGAACTTTAAAGTTTGCCATCGAACCCTTACTCTCACGCTATGCCCGTGGATGACATTTTGCTGGAAGCCGAAGACAAGATGCAGAAGACCGAGCACGTGGTGCAAAACGAGTTCGCCACGGTTCGCACGGGCAAGGCTTCGCCTGGACTTGTGGAGAACATCATGGTGGAGGTGTACGGCTCGCAAATGCGAATTCGGGAGTTGGCTGGCATCACCACGCCGGAGCCGCGCATGCTGTTGATCCAGCCGTGGGATGCGACCACCGTCCATCCGATTGAAAAAGCCATTCAAAAGGCGAACCTCGGTTTGAACCCGGCCATCGACAAAAAGTTTATCCGTATCTTCCTGCCCGAACTCAGCGAGGAACGAAGGATTGAGTTCACGAAAATCGCCAAAAAGATGGCCGAGGACGGCCGAGTGGCGATACGTCATGTGCGCCGGGATGCAATCGAGCATCTCAAGAAAGAGACGAAGGAAGGCATCATCACGGAAGACGAGCTCAAGCATGCGGAGAAAGAGGTCCAGAAACTGACCGATCAATACATCGGCAGAGTTGACGAGCACCTGGCGCACAAGGAGAAGGAGATCATGACGGTCTAGTCAACCAGGCTCAAAGTTCAAAGCTCAAAGCTCAAAAAAGCTCCAAGTGGCAAGCTCCAACGTACGCTGGCTTCTCCGCTACGCCTCGGCGCCAAAACCCGTTCGACCAACGCCCCCCAGGCCTTCTTTTGAGCCTTTGCCCTTCCGACCCTGGCGCTGGCCTACTGGACGGGTGGCTCCTTCCTCGCCGCTGGCGGCACGTTGTTTGTCGCCGGCGATTCGAAGCGAATGATCGTTTCCCCGGGCTTGGCGTAGCTGAGTTTTTCACGCGCCAACCGCTCGACGGAGCGCGGATCACGCATGGCCTCGATGGAAGCCTTGAGGCGTTTGGAGGTTTCTTCCTCCTTTTGGACCTCCGTTTCCAACTTTAGAATCTCCTTGCGCATGCGCTCATTTTGCCGGATGAGCGGCAAATACCAGGCGCCGACCCCGAGCAAAATCGCCAGCACCAGGAGCAAGACAATCAGCCGGTTGAGTTTGTCCCAAATCCCGAGGTCAACGTTCATCGGCCGCAGTTAAGCACGAAGCCAACCCGCAAGAAAGCGGCATTTTTCATTCTTCAACCAGCGACTGTAAAACGGGACTAACGCATCGTTCTCGTTTTCGGAAGTGCCGCTTGCAACGGGTCGAAGAAAAAGAACTGGCTCGAGCGGGTGATTGCCCTCAAAATGCAGTCACGCCGTATGAGATCGTTCGCCCACGTCTTTTGCCGCCTGTTGCCTGTGGCGCTGGGCATTTTTCTGTGGTCTGGATGCGGCCGGAACGAAGAGGCCGAACAACGCACGGCCGGACGGTTACCGGTAGCAGCACGCCGAGGAAGCATCGGCTTGTCCGTGCTCACGCTGACCAATCCGTTCTTTAAGGAAATCGCCGACACGATGTCCCGAGAAGCAGCCAAGCACGGTTACGAAGTGTTGGTAGTGAGCGGCGAGTTCGACGTGGCCAAACAGCAGAACCAGGTGAAAGACTTCATCGTTCGCAGGGTTTCGGCCATCGTGCTCACCCCCTGCGATTCGAAGGCGATTGGTTCCGCGATCCAGGAAGCGAGCACGGCGGGAATTCCGGTCTTCACCGCGGACATTGCGTGCCTGGCGCCAGGTGTCGGTGTCATTTGCCACGTCGCCACGGACAATTACAGCGGCGGCAAGCAGGCCGCGCAGGCGATGATCGAGGCGCTCCGCGGACGGGGAAACGTGGCGATCCTGGATCATCCCGAAGTCGAATCGGTGCTCCTGCGAACCAAAGGATTCGAAGAAGTTATCGCCGCGGAAAACCAGACGCCGGACGTGGCCATCAGGATTGTAGCCAAGATCCCGGGCGGCGGTGTGAAGGACAAGAGTTTCAAAGCGACGGAAGACCTGATCCAGGCGCATCCGGATCTAAGCGGAATATTCGCCATCAATGATCCATCCGCCTTGGGGGCCTCTGCAGCGCTCGAAAAGGCCGGCAAAAGGGCGCAAATCAAGATCGTCGGCTTCGACGGACAACTTGAAGGCAAGCAAGCGATCAAAGCGGGAAAGATTCACGCTGACCCGATCCAGTTTCCCGACCGAATTGGCGCGGAGACAGTGCGCGTCATCATGGATCACTTCGCGGGAAAAGAGGTGCCCAAGGAATTGCTGATTCCGACGTCGCTCTACCGGAAAGCCGACGCAGAAAAGGACCCGATGTTGAAGTGAGCAAATCCGTCCGGCCGCGGGCACCACTGGGTCAGGCGGGGAGCAGCGGAGCGCCAATTCTCGATTGTTATCAGCTCGTGCATGAACCTGGACTTGCGAATCCGGTTCTACCGGTTTCTGAGCAGTTACGGAATGCTGCTGGTGTTGGTTCTCTTGTGCGCATATTTCAGTTGGGCAACCTGGACCGAACAGAATCCCACCGGAGCGGACGCCGGCCGGCAGTTGGCGAAAGCAATCTCCAGACGGACTCAGCGCGAGACCCGGGAGGTGCGGGTTCTGATCGTGGCGCGCGACATTCCCGAAGATATCCATTTTGCCTCGGCCTTGCGCGCTGAGCTGCTGAAGTCAGGCGTGTCCGTAGTTGAAACGGTCAACGGCCAGCCGGTGGATGCGCGACGGGCGCTCGAGAAAATCGGTGCCGCCGGAGGCCAAGTGGACCTGATTGCCTGGAACGCCGCCGCCGCGGAATGGAATCTATTCGCGGATTTGTCTGCTTTCTCCGCGACGCGGCAGGCGAAAGTGATGCAACCGGCCAGCTACCGCTGGCCCGACTTCCTCAAAGCGGACAATCTCCGCAACGTCGCCAACCAGATTGTGGTGATTGCCATCGTGGCCATCGGCATGACGATGGTGATCATTACCGGCGGCATTGATCTGTCGGTCGGCAGCCTCATCGCGCTTTCGGCGGTGATTTCCACCCGCTTGATTCGCGACCTCGCCGGGGCCGAGCAGGCTGGCGCAGTCGGCATGGCGATCGCGTGCGCGACAGGAATCGGCGCGTGCGCCGCCGCGGGTTTGTGCTCCGGCGTGATCGTGACGCTGCTCGATATTCCGGCGTTCATCGTCACGCTGGGAATGATGCTGGTGGCGAGCGGAGTCGGATTCATCCTCGCCGAAGGCCAGTCCATCTATCAGGTGCCCGACTCCTTCGTCTGGCTGGGGCGCGGCGCCGATCTCTTCAACATCCCGAACGCGGTGGTCCTCATGCTCATCGCCTATGCCGCGGGCTACCTCGTGATGGAACGGATGGCTTTGGGCCGGTACGTGTACGCTGTGGGCGGGAATCGGCAGGCGGCCCGGTTTTCGGGCGTGCCGCTGAAGCGGGTGTTGGTATTCGTCTATACGATTTCCGGCGCGCTGGCAGGGTTAGGCGGAGTAATCATCGCCTCTCAACTCAAAAGCGGTGCGCCAACCTACGGCGTGATGTACGAGCTCTACGTCATCGCCGCGGTAGTGGTGGGTGGAACGAGCCTGGCTGGAGGCCAAGGAAAAATCCTCGGCACACTCATCGGCGCCTTCATCATCGCCGTGATCCAAAATGGGATGAATCTCACCGGAGTGGAGAGTTACACGCAAAAAGTAGTGCTCGGATTGCTGATTCTCGGGGCGGTGTCACTCGACCGCTTCCGCCGGTATGGCCTTGAACTGCTGGTGCAGCGGAGCGCGGCGGGGCACAGGAAGCCCTGAACCCGCCGCCGCGTCGAATTATGGAAAGACGAGCCGGTAGAATTTACGCGGAGCGGTGCCCGGTGTCACCAGGAACGGACTGGGCGGATCACCCGTAACACTCGTCCAATCGTTCGCGCTGCCCGTCAGATTGGATGCCTCTTGCAAATGGCCGCCGCCGGTCCACGAGATGCGCACGCTGCCGCCGGTGATCGTCGGCGGCTCAAACGTCGGCCGTGTCGCGATTGCGCCCTCGGTGATGCGGATGTTGTCGAACGCGGTGATCTCGTTCCACCAGGTCCAAAGCCCCTCGATGCGCACGACGAGTTGACTGGCTCCAGCAGGCAGGTCGTACGTAACGTCCTGAAACCTCAACCCGAGCCGGGTCGGGCTGTTCGGCTTCGTGGTCCGGTCGTCGAAGTACTTGTCATTGCCGCTCGGAGCGGTGAAAAACATCAGTTGAGTGAAAGTGCCACTGTTGTTCGGGTCGATCAGCACGATAAGATGGTCGTCCGTTTCGAAGTCCAGAAACGTGCCTGCGACCGCGATGGTCAATTTGAGGTTCTGCTTGCCAGCCACATCCACCGGTTTTAGTTGCACGGCCTTGCTAGGTTCATTCGGCGAGCCCCCGTTGAATTTGTTCAACGCCGCTCCCGCCCAGAAGTTGGTGCCGTCCGCACCCACGAACGGACCGCCTCCGAATAATCTCCCCCCTTCTTCCGGTCCGTTCAGCAACACCAGCAGCGGTATGGTTCGCTGGTCGGGCGGGCCAGAGGGCATATACGAGGTCGCGTCAATCGAGCCTTGCAGCGCGACGGCGCCGGTGGTCTGGCCAAGAAGCTCCCAGCTTCCCGAATTGATCGCGGTGGTATCGCCGCCGCCCGCCTTGGTTGAAACCGAAAGTTCGATGTCCCCGCCCCCACCTGAGTTAAACGACGTGACTTCAAAATCGTACGTTCCCGCATTGAGCTGCACGTTGCCGTAACGGGCGCGATGGGTACCAGCGACATCGTCAACGATCACATTGTCGGCATTGGAGAATCCGTTCTTGTCTTTGTCAATCCGAAGTCTGCCTCCGTCCTCGACACCAATGGCAAAGCTGTAAGTGCCATTCGTGGCGACTGTAACCTTGCCTTTCGCCACGAGTCCCCAAACACCGGCGGCGCCACCAGGGACCGCGTTATCGACTGGCCAATCCCCCAGTGTAACGTCACTGAAGTCCAACTGCCCGAACGTACCCGAGGACGGGATGCTCTGTTTCGTCCCGGCGACCATCGCATCGACGTCTGCAAGGCTCGCCGCGGTGGGTGCGATAAACTGGATAAAGTTGGCGATCGTTATGGCGCCATCGGGCAACTGAGTACCGATGAGCTGCCATATGTGCTCGTTTGTAGCGACAGGAAACGATCCCGTCAGGCCGCCTGCAGCCGGATGGTTGGTCAATATGGTCGCATTGCCGGCCTCAAACGTCGCCGTCGCTCCTATGCTGGAAACCAGCAGATCATCATGGCTATCGGCAAGGAAGGTCAGCACGGATATACGAGTCAGGCCAAAGCGACTGCCATCGGATCCCGGGCCTTTAATGACAGCGTCGGCAACCACGTTGGTATCCGCCACGGCCGCATCGTCGTCCACCAAGGAATAACCCGCCGCCCCCAGGCGGTCGGCCAGCGACTGGGCGGCGGCCTGATTCGGCGAAAAAACCACGGTGGCGCCGGACTTGTCCTTCACAAGCCATTTTACCGTTGCCTCGAACAGGCTGAAAAACTGCGGGCTGATCTCGTTCGTCGCGATATTGCCGTCCCAAGCCAAGAGCGCTCGACGCGCGGGAGTAGCCCCCGGCACGCCGACAAACGAGACTTCCGATCGCCGCGCCCAATAGACAGGTCCGAGTTGGGTCAGTGGAACGGCATTGGCTTCGTGGTTCGCCGGTTCTGAAACAAGGTGGCCCTCAGACGTGTAACGAGTCCCTTCGCCATCAGACTCAAATGACTCCTGGTAAATCAGTGTCTGCGCGCGAGTGGACAGCACAAAACACCCCACTGTCAGGATGATCGCCCCGATTCCTTTGGCGCGCTGCCGGGACAAGGCAAACTCATCACAGAGAATTAACCTTAAGTTTTTCATTCGTGAGCTCCTCGCTGAGTAATGTTCATGAGTAAAATGAAATGAACACGAAAGCCTCGCCACAAGACCGTTCATTTCGCGTGGTTAATTGCCCGCATTGGTAGGAGAACCGCTGCCGATTGCAAGGAAAAAGAGTCGCAGGAAAAACCGTCGGATTGCAGCGCCCGGGCGGGATGGACTCAACAATCCGCGCACGCCGCAAGCCACCGAGGTAACGAAGCGGGAAATCAACGTTGCGTCGGCGGCTCAGGCGGCCGCGTTCAGCCGTCCTCAATGGTGTCTGTTTGGCGTCCCGCGGGCATCGGTTTGTGTCGCCAACTTACAGTCGGCAGTCTTTCTGATCCTGCGCCACTTGCGGGCGCCTGAATCTATTCCCGCGCGAAGCCATATTCTCTCTCCACCGTGCAAATGCGCAGACGGAATTGCCGATACCACAGCGACCGGCCTTTCGCCTGGGCGACGAGGTGTTCCTCGTTCTGCCTCCAGTTCTTGATTGCGTCGAGGCTTTCCCAATACGAGACCGTGATTCCGACGCCCTCGGCGTCCCGAACGCTTTCGACGCCGAGGAAGCCAGGCTGTTTGGAAGCCAACTCGACCATGCGCGCGGCCATGTCGCCATAGGCGCTGTCGTCGTCGGCCCGCTGCGACGTGAAAATCACCGCGTGATAAGGCGGACGAGGTGTGGCGGCGACTCGGTTCATTGTGCTGAGACGATCCAAGCCTGAAGTTGGTGGGTCGGGTGGGATTCGAACCCACGACCAACGGCTTAAAAGGCCGCTGCTCTACCCCTGAGCTACCAACCCCAAGCGGTGAGTCCCAAAGTAGTTGGAGCCGATTTCCAAAGTCAATCTCCAAGCGTTGTAACCGATTTTGTAACCGATCAAAAAATTTTGGCGTGTGCGCGGACGTCATCCCGTTCTTCCGGCCGCATGAAAACCAAATCTCAAACAGTCTTCGTCGCAGTCGCGGAAAGCCTCTATCGAAGCCTGCGCGGACGCTACTACGCCTTTCTCAATCGGACCGGGAAACAATTCCATCGGGCGCTCAAGACCAAGGATCCCAGGGTCGCTGGAATGCCCAGACCATGACGAAAAGAGAGCTCAGCCAATTGCAAGGTCTGAATCATTGTATCGAACACCAACCACGCGCCAACGCGCGGCCTGAGCGGTTTACCTATGGCCAACTTGAACCTTGGCGGACTGGCTGCGCTCTTGCGCCAGCCGTCTTGGGAGCCGGTTCCTACCGGGCATGCCGCTCCACTCCTCCTTCCATCAGAACGGCATCAACCCGTCCGAGGGATTAACTCAACTGATTTCGTGCGTTTAACGGACCGCGCTCCTGCCGGAACCTGGTGTGGAAGTCGAGCGTGGTGATGGTTGCAGACCGTTGCTTCAGAATTAGTTCCAATTTGTCGGCAAGATGCTGAGGGGGAGGGCGTAAACAGATGTATTGGATGAAAACGACCAGACATCAAACGTCCTTCAGTAACAGCGAAGACAGCATCCCGAGGATGGCCATGCCGACGTTTATGGCTACTACAGTGGTCCAGATAGCCTCGCTCGTCGCACTCTCAGCAGTCGGCTCCGGCTGTATGGCGATTGCTACTGCAAACAGCTGGAGCAAGCGATTTCCTGCTGCCGACGCCTGCATTGACATAGTGGAACCCGAGACGATTCCTGCGTTGCGTCCTAACGACAATGTCGTGCTCTCACCAGATGGTCTGGAGCAGGATGGAATCGGAAGGTGGTGGCTAAATGGGAAGGAACTTGAACAGGCAATACTGACGATCAAACTCCGCATGTCAAAGGGCCAATGGATTCCACCTAACGAACCCCTCACTGTTCAGCTCCCGCGAATTTACAGCTCTACTCCAGTCAACGTTGAGCATAACGTTCAACTGCGCCCCATCGCATGGAGTTGGAGGAAGAATTCCACTTGGCCGCTGCTCAACGAGACTGTGCTCGACGAGGCATCGAAGAAATCATGGCAATTGAAACTTCAGGGCGCCTGGAGCGCAACGAACGACGATAACGGGGTGCCAAGCAAGAGAATCTTTCCAGCACTCCTATTCAGGCAACTGTTGAACCCGCAGGACCGGGCGCCGATCGAGTCCGACATCCGGAGTCTCTTACACAAATTGCAGGATTCCAAAATCGAAGTCCGCTTTGACGAGTTCCGCAGAGTAGGTGCAGACGTGGATGCCGCGCGGGCATTTGAAGTTCAAGAGGACACGATCCGGACAGTCCGCGAGAAGGCAGGCAAGTTCTTTCGGGTTGCAGCCGGAGTTCAGTCTGAGCCAGCTCGGAATACACTCCATAGCGTTCAGGCTGGGGCTCTCAATTCACTATTCGCATCAAATGTGGAACAAACGCAGGCCAACGAATATCGCGCGCAGCTCGCACAAACCCAGTCCGTCGTGAACCAGCTCAGCCAGAAACTCTCGTCGATGAATGAGAACATAGAGGAGCCAATCTATCACGAATTTCAGCACGAGGACCGTTACGTCGTGAAGAAGGCAGTGGCAACGGCGTACTTGAAAGTCTTTAACGCCGGTGCACCGGACACCGTGATCTTCTCGCGAAAAATTGTTTCGGATGTTACGAAGGCGGACAGGTTCAGCACTGCGGACGCTGCTCTCGGAAAGAAGGGGGATCCGTTGGAACTTCCAAGCGATTTACAAATGAAGCGGGACGTGACCGTGAGTATCTCTGCCGAGTTGGCAGGCCAACTCAAAGAGGGCTTTCTCGACCGGATTGGCTTGGAGCACTACGCGCGCGCAAAGGCGGCGCAGGAAATGGGCGATGCCGAGACATTCGCAGAGAACGGTATTTCATTCCTGTTTTCTCCTGCGGCGGCTATGTACACTGAGCAAGCAGATGATGTCTTGTTACTCTTGGATGGGCTCGTTCGTAGAGCCACCCGCAGTTCACGAAAAGTCGGGATCCCCGACCTTTTCGGTCTGACCGTCAGGGCGCGGTAGCTTATCGCGGCAGGCTTACTGGATCACTATTTCTGTTCTCACCGACTTCGTTCCCTGGACCGCGCATGAGCCCCATTTACGACCGGAGACGATTTCCGGCTGCTACGGCGGAAGCGTTCGTCGGAGTGGCCTTCGCCGGCTGGGCCTCGACTCTCCAGGCCGCACCGGATCGACCCGCCGCTGATACGAGTGAGTTCACTCTGATCGACACCCACACGCATGCTATGGCCGGGTACTGGTGGAAAAACCATTCCCGAATATGGCGAGAGTGTCGTAATCTTTGTCCACGGGGGCTTTCTCCGCGATGATCCATGCGTCGGGAGGGAGATCGCTTATTTTTCCGGTATGCAAAAGTTTGTACCGCTCGAAGATCGCATCGAGAGCCCCGTCGTCCAAGGCTGCATCGCTCAAGGCTGAATTGAAGTACGGCTTTAGTTGAGAAATATCCGTGGGCAACTGGCCCTGATGTTCTTGGGTAAAGTTCCATAGTGCTCGTCCCATCGGCATCCGATCCTTGGCGAGATTCCGCAATTTGCCCAGAGCTTTGCGAACATCGGCGTCAGTATCGAAGCGGGCAACTTTCGCGGCGCTCAACCAGTCATTCTCCGTGAGCAACTGGAGTTCTGGAATTTTTTTGTCGGGCATCTGCTCAAGATGCCGGTTGAGTTCCACGGCCCGCGCCATCATGACCTGGACCGATTGGGTGAACGGGTCGTTCATTTCCACGGCGGCGGCGCTCCATCGTGCCGGATCACGTGCGTCGGTTCGCAGCCGCGCCACTTCGGCGCGCAGTTTGGCAAGCTCCGGGGTGTCTTGGCGCAATCGGTTGTTCTCCTGTTGTAGCGTGGTCAGGCTCCTCGATGCGTCGTCGCGTTCCTCTTCTAAGCGCGCGATTTGTTCGGTCAGCAGCGCTTGCTGTTGCTGGAGCGTTTGGACTTGGCCACGCAGACGCGAGGGCTGGCGCGTTTCATAGATTCCAATTCCGATGGCGGCGGCCAGCGTCGCTCCAATAATGGCTTTTTGCAGCGTGGTCATTTTTGATCGACCAGCCTTTCGTGCCGCATGAACTCTCGGTGCGGATTCATTACTTCGTCGGGTTGCCATCGGCATCGAGCAGTTGGATTTCGCCCCAACCCAGTTCGCGAATTCCAGACTCGACCGCCGATTTCCTTTGCTGTTCCACCTTGCTGACGTTCTTGGTCGGAACATCGCCGGATTTCCAACTGCCGAACAGCTTTTCCAGCTTGGGCCTGATCTCATTCAGCGTGGCGTCGCCGACGATGATCAGTGTGGCATTATTCGGCTTAAACCAGGTGTCGTGAAAATTCCTCATGCCGGATTGGGTCAGTTTCGCCACCGACTCCTCTGTGCCGGAACCGGTCAGCGGATGGCCATAGGCGTGACTAGCGCCGTAGAGGATTTTGGGGAAGACCCGCAACGCCATGTTCACCGGCTCGGCTCGTTCCCGCTGTATCCCCGCGATGAGTTGCTTTTGCAACCGTTCGAAGTCGGCTTTCGGGAAAGAGGGATTCAGAATGACATCGGCGTACACGTCGAGCGCCCGGTCGAGGGTTGCAGCAAGCGTGGATAAGTTGACGCTCGAAGCGTCCAGGCTCGATTGAGTATGGAGGTTCGCGCCCAGGGCTGCCAACTCGTCGCTGATCTGCAAGGCCGTGCGCCGGGCGGTGCCCTCGTCCAACATATCCATTGCCAGTCGCGCCGTGCCGGGGTGGGCGAATTGGTCGGCCGCCGACCCGGCATCCACCACCAGGCTGAAGATTACGACCGGGGTCGAATGCCGTTCGGCCAGGACCACCTTCAATCCGTTGGACAGTTGGGCTCGTTCAAAAGTCGGGAACTTTGCGTCGCCTTGCGGGCCAGGTTCAGGCAGCTTTGAGCGGTCAACGGTGCTGCCGGTGGTTTCATAGGCCGGGTAGGGGTGGACTTCGAGAATGTAAACGTTCTCGGTGAGCCAAGCCTTGGCCGCCGTCTGCAAGTGGCGTCGGGTTGCCTGCCGCGCGTGGTTCAAGCTCGTCTGGTAGTAGCCCGGGTCGCCGCGATAGGTCTGGTTCATCGCCAGAATGTCCGACTTGCCTCCGAAACCGCCAATGCGTTCGATGCCGCGCACGAAGGCGGCAAGGAACCCAGCCCTGGCGCGCAGCAGTTCCTCTTGGCTTGGCCCTTTGGACAAAAGCTGCCTCAGTTCCTCGTCCATCGCCTTTTCGATCCGCGCCAGATCACCACCCGGCCGGGCGGTGACGACAATTCCGAATTGGCCGCTGATCTCGCGGGGAGCAACGTACGCTGACACGTCCGTCGCCGTCTGTTGGTCATAGACCAGCCGCTTGTAAAGCCGCGAAGTCTTGCCGGAGGCCAGAACGCGGGCGACCAGTTCCAAGTAGCTCGTGTCCGCTTCGCCGTAAGGTGGAATGTTCCACACTTTGTACAGCCGCGCCTGTGGCACGCGGTCGGATACCAACTGGCGGCGGGTGCCGAGCATCTTCGGAATCCACTTTTCATACCGTGCAACAGGTGGGCCAGCCGGGAGGTCCCCGAAATACTGCTCGACCTTCTTCAAGACAGTTTCCGCATCGATGTCACCGACCAGAACGAGCACGGTGTTCGCCGGGCCGTAATAAGTACCGAACCACTGGCGCACATCGTCGAGCGACGCGGCGCTCAGGTCTTCCATGGAGCCGATGACCGTCCAGGAATAGGGATGTCCCGGTGGCACGGTGCCCTTGACGATCAACTCCTCCGTAACGCCATAGGGCTGGTTCTCACCCTGGCGCTTTTCGTTCTGGACGACCCCACGCTGCACGTCGAGCCGTGCCTGGTCGATGGCTCCAATGAAATGGCCCATCCGGTCGGACTCGATCCACAAGGCAACGTCGAGCGCGTTGGTGGGAACGTTTTCGAAGAAATCGGTGCGGTCTTCGCTGGTGGTACCATTCAAATCCGTCGCGCCGATCCGTTCCATCGCCTCGAAAAACGCCCGTTGATCTGCGCCCCCTTTGAAATGCTCGCTGCCGGTGAACATCAAGTGCTCGAACAAGTGGGCAAATCCCGTCTTGCCGGGCTTTTCATTCTTTGAACCGACATGATACCAGAGATTGACCGCCACGATGGGGGCCTTGTGATCCTCGTGAACGATCAGCGTCAAACCGTTCTTCAGGACGAACTTTTTGAAAGGGATGTCGATTTTGACATCTTGCACGGATTCCGCCGCGTTGATGGGTTGCAACCAGAGGATCGAGACGCAGAGTCCCAAAACGGGAACGATGGCATTTGAATTTCGCATAGGCTGACAGCTTCCTTTAACAGACACCGGGCATCGTCAATTTCGTGTGGTCGCAAGCGAGTTATTGCCAGAACCGCGTGCCCTGTCGATGTTCCGAGGCCCTGTCATTGAGCGGAAAAGGCTGCCGCCGGATTAATCTTTTGGAGCGTCGTCCTGGAGCGCTGCAATCAGGGACGGCACCGCTTCTTTGGCGGCGGGACCAAGATGAACCAAGTCCGATGCTGCGGCAGCCCGTAATTCAGACGCTTTGTCTGTCGTTTCCACCAGAACCTTGAATCCCAACGGGCGGGCCGCCGCCTCCGCCTGGTCCGGGTCGCATCCGTGAAGTCGGAACTTGGCACCCGCCCCGCCTTGACCTGCGTCCGCACGGAGACCTCCCATTGGGTGAGCTTGGTTCACTTGTTTTTCTTCCGACCACTGGCGGGCGACACGTCAATCGCCAGCGCCACAATGATGCCGATCACTGGAAACAACGTCCATTGGCCGTGGAACCAGTGCTGTACGGCTGTGTACCAAAGCAGCGTCGTGGGCAAAAAGACGAAACCCAGGATTGGCCAGAGCACCATGCTGAAAATCCCTCGAAACCAGTCGGTGAACAGCCAAAGCAGTACCACCACCAACCGGGGAGCGAGCAAGGCGAGAATTGCGAATAGACAGGGCATGTGTACATGCTCACTCGCGCCCGGCCACAATCATGCGCCGTCTCTCTCCCGCCTGGATCGATTGCGCGTTCCGGGATCGCGGTCGTACGGGTAGGCGGCAGAGCCACTCAAGACATCCACGCAAAGCGGCCCGGTGCAACTTTCTTGATTTCCTTCAGGCCCTTTGCCGTGGTGTGGAACCAAACACTGACATTGCTATAACTCCTCCCAAGTCGGGCGGCCAGGTCTTTGACCGTCACTCCTGATTTCCCGGCGGCCTTAAGGTTTCGAATGATCTGCGCTTTTAATTGACCGCGCTGAGATGGCTTCCCATTCGCTTTGCCGGTCGTGGTCCTTGCTGCTTTTGCGGCCCGAAGCGATTTTAGTCTCCTGCGATTCGCCCAGCGGACTTTCATCATCGCAGATATCTTAGCTCGGCCTGCCGCACTGAGCCTGCCTTTCCTACGCGGGGGGCCCGCATTCCTGGTAGTGGGCGACTGGCCACCCACGATGCGATCCAGTTCCTTCTGCAATCCGTCAATCTTTTCCCGGATCGTAATGGCCTGTTTGAGTTGTTGAATCGATACATTAGCCAACAGATTAGTTTGCATGGTAGTTCAGTACGGGTAAGTGCAGATCTAAGTCAAGTGAAGATGCCACCATAACCGTACGGCGCACCCGGCGGAGATGAGCAACCACCTCTCTCAGCCGAGACGGGTTCCTGCTGAAGCCTCGGCTCCCTTCATGTCTCAACTGGTTGAATCGCCTGAGATGGTAGGGAACAGTTCCCGGCTGAATATTCCGGCCACCATAGGAAGATCGAAAAGGCTCTGGTGCAGAGCTTCAGAAAGTATGCGCACGGCAAGTTCCACACCACTGCCTCCGATTCGAGGCCTCAAATGGGAGGTGCGCGACAAACTTGACCAAGCCAATATCAACGAGCGGGTGCTTTTCCCCGGTCTCGACGGCTTGAGTGCCTGGCTCAAACGAACCGACCTCCCGGAGGGCGTCCGGCTGCGGGATCAGCTCCGTGGCATGGTCCGCGTGCCAGAGCAGCTTGTCGCATTGCCTTCCGGCAAAATGCGCCGAAAATGCAAGGCAACGCAGATTTCGGCACGGCCTTCGCGATCGGCCGAATCCGAGTCGGCGGGCGCATCCAGATACCACCACCACTCGGCGCGAGAAGGTCTTCCGTCTCCTCCGGCAAAGGAGGAGAGGGTTGAGGAGGCCAATTCTGTTGAATTCCTCACCCTGTCCCTCGCCCCACTCGTTCCTTGCGGGGCGAGGGCGAAAATTCCTGGCGGGTATCAATGCGCCCCGAGTCAGCCGCCCGCGCAGTTTGGAGTTGTCAAGGAGCGGGTCAATGTTACATTGCGGTGAACTCAAACCCTGGGTTCAACAATTTGGTTCTATGAGCGACCGACCTGAATCCACAGCGAACGACCTCGTGAAAAACTCTTCGCTCTACCGCGAGTTTCAGGCCGAGCGCGAAGAGATTTTGAAACACAAGTGGATCGAGTCGGAAAAGGCCGGCTACGACATCGGCTTCGAACGGGCCTTGACCGACTGGATCGTCAAGCATCGCTCCAAGTGGCGCAAGGCTCGCCAGGAGGCGCAAGGACCGACACCGGCCCGCTGAGTGCCGCTCGGGGCAATTCCTTTAAGGCGATCCAGTGAGATCGCCAAGGACCGCGTGGAAACAGCTTCCCAACCAATCGAACTGGTTCCGACGACCGGCCGGTTCGATTTCGCATGTCGGACCCCATCCTCATCCTGAACGGCTCGGCGCTGCAACGCGCCCTCACCCGCATCGCGCATGAGATCGCCGAGCGCAACGACGTGAGCACGGACGTGGTGCTCGTTGGCGTACAGCGTGGCGGCGTGTATCTGGCGCGGCGGCTCAGCCAGGCCTTGAACGGAATTTGGGGCCATCCCGTGCCGGTGGGGAGTCTCGATGTCGGCATGCATCGCGACGACCTCGATCGGCAGGCGGCGCCGAAGATCCATCCTACCGTCATTCCCTTCGACATCACCGGCAAGACGCTCGTGCTGGTGGACGACGTTCTGTTCAGCGGCCGCACTACCCGGGCCGCCCTGGACGCACTCAATGATTTTGGCCGGCCGAAACGGATTCAACTGGCCGTCTTAATTGACCGGGGACACCGCGAGCTGCCGATCAAAGCGGATTTCGTGGGCAAAAACGTGCCGACCTCGCTGACCGAACAGATCAATGTTCGCCTGCATGAAATGGCGGGCGAAGACGTGGTTTATCTGGAGAAAAAGTGAGCTGGGACCGAAAACATCTGCTCGATATCGAATCGCTCACGCCCGAGGAGATCATTACTGTCTTGGATACGGCACGGGCTTTTAAGGCCGTCGGCGAGCGCGCGATCAAAAAGGTTCCCGCTCTGCGCGGGAAGACCGTCATCAATCTGTTCATCGAACCTTCGACGCGCACGCGCATCAGCTTTGAACTTGCCGCGCTGCGCCTCACCGCGGACGTGATCAACTTTACGGCCGAGGCCTCGTCGCTCAAGAAGGGCGAAACACTCAGAGACACGGCCCGCAACCTGGAGGCATTGAACGCGGATATTATCATCATCCGCCACAGCGCCACTGGCGCGCCGCACTTTCTCTCGCGTTTCCTCAATGCGAGCGTGATCAACGCCGGCGACGGTGCACACGAGCATCCCACCCAGGCCTTGCTGGATGCGTTCACCATCCGGGAGAAGGCCGGCCGGATTGAAGGGCTTAACGTCACGATCCTGGGCGACATCCTTTACAGCCGGGTCGCCCGCTCCAACATCTGGGCGCTCACCAAGCTCGGCGCGAAGGTAACGTTATGTGGACCAAGCACATTGGTGCCACGTATTTTTGAACAGATGGGTTGCCGCGTGACCTACGACGTCGATGGAGCCGTCGCTGGCGCCGACATAATCAACTTGCTCCGCATTCAGCACGAGCGGCAACGCAAGACGATGTTTCCGAGTATCGGCGAATATGCCACCCTTTTCGGGCTGAACAAAGCGCGCTTGGCCAAGACCAAACCAGGCGTGTTGATCATGCATCCGGGCCCGATCAACCGCGGAGTCGAGATCGACAGCGAAATCGCCGATTGCGACCGGTCGGTAATCCTGGAGCAGGTAACGAATGGGTTGGCCGTCCGCATGGCAGTCCTGTTTCTCGTCAACGGCGGAATGGGGCCGCAGGAAATTGTCGGCTAGCGGGTCAAACGTTCCGGGATCTGCGCCCCTGACCATGAGGGCTTCCGGCCTTCTTCTCAATAATCA
>Ga0137368_10001541_pt1 | contig 24470 bp, 19 predicted proteins | sample SagtaG_13_FD_104917 | JGI IMG/M metagenome (GOLD analysis project Ga0137368, IMG submission 104917) | Vadose zone soil microbial communities from Sagehorn Ranch, Mendocino, California, USA - Sage1_L_100_16 metaG | ecosystem: Environmental > Terrestrial > Soil > Vadose zone | place: USA...
GCGTAAGCGATCCGGCCGTTGGATGACCACCGCTTCTTGAAAGCCCTGTTTGCCGTCCGGGCCGGCATAGTCGACCTGTGCAAGTGCGCGCAGCGAGCGGAACTGCTCGCGCCGTTGCGTGAGCGACTTGATCATTTCGCTCGACTCCCACTTTGGCGCGGGAAGCTGGGGCTGCGGCGGCGAGACCGTCGCGCAACCGGTCAGGCCGAATACGACTGCCGCCAGAATAGTAAATTTGAATGACTGAAAGGCGCCGGCCAATGGCTGCTTGGGGGACGGAGTCAAACTTTTTTCTCCAGGCGCTGGATCTTATCGCGGATGCGTTTGATCTGGTCGGTTTCTTTGGTCCGTTTCAATGCCTCGCGATAGCGTGTTAACGCGCTATCGGGCTTGCCGGCCTTTTCGTAAGCGTCACCCAAGTGTTCGATAATCGTCGGATCATCGACGGTGATCTCAACCGCACGCTCGAGCTGCTCCACGGCCTTGGGATAATCGCCCTTCTGATAGTAAACCCAGCCCAAGCTATCGATATAGAATCCATCGTTGGGTTGAATTTTGAGCGCACGCTGAATCAAGTCTTCGGCTTCCTCCAGTTGCACACCCATCTCGGCCCAGGTGTACCCGAGATAATTGAGCGCAGCGGCATTTTTCGGGTTGAGCTCGATCGCTTTCTTCATGCTGGCAATCGATTTGTCTCTATTTTTGTTCTCATCGTAGAGCGCGCCCAGTTGAAAATGTGCCTCATCGCTCTTGGGATCGAGCACAACGACCCGTTCCATCGACTGGATCGCTTTGGGATATTCCTTGGTCTTGCGATAAAGCGCGCTTAGAAACGCGTAAACTTCTTTTCGGTCGTTGCGCTTTTTCAAGGCCGGTTGCAAGACCTCGATGGCCTTTGGGATTTGCTCTTTGCGATCATAAAGATACGCGGCTTGAACGCGAGCATCGATAAATAGCTCGCTCTTCTCCGGCACGCGCTCGAAGGCTTCCAGCGCCTTATCGTCGGCCCTTAGTTCAACGTAGGTCGCGCCGAGATAATAGCGCGCGCGATCATTGTCCGGGTCGCCCGCCAAGACCAGATTGAACTCCGTTGCCGCCCGCTCAAAATCGCCCTTTTCGAAGGATATCAGCCCGATCTTGATCCGGGTCTCGCGCGGGTCGGTCTCGGCGCCTTCGAGAGATTCAAACTGGCGCAAGGCTTCGTCGAGCTTGTTTTGGCCGACATAGAGCTCGCCCAGGCGTTTGCGTGCCCACACGTTCTGCGCGTTCACCTGCAGCAAGCGCTGGTAGGTTTGGATCGCATCCTCGGTTTTTCCCTGGAGCTCGTAAACCAGGGCCAAATCCAGTAGCACGGCTTCGGACTTGGGATTGAGCTCCAGCGCCTTGCGGTAGCTCTGCTCGGCGGCAAGGTAGAGCTTGCTGCGGGCACGCACACGACCAAGATAGTAGTGACCAAGGACCGAATCCGGGGTGCTCTTCAAAAGCTGTTCTAACCGTTGCGTCGCCCGCGCGTAATCTTCCATTTGCAGGTACAAGGCACCGAGATAGAGCAACGCTTCCTGATTATTCGGGTCGAGCGCAAGCACTTCATTGTACTCACTGAGTCCCTTTTGATTGTCACCCAACGACGAATACAGGCCGGCCAGAAGCAGGTGATGGTCGACGGTTTTGGGATCCAGCTTGGCCGCGGCTTCCGCCTCCTCCAAGGCTTTCTTGAGATCGCCCTTGCGCAGGTATAGCGCCGCCAAGCGAAAACGCAAAAACGCGTCGCTCGGGACGGCCTGCGCCGCGGCTTCAAATTCTTTGAGCGCCGCTTCGAAGTCGCCATCGCCGAGCAACATTTGCGCCTTTAGAAAATGACTGTAGGCTTGCGCCTCGGCGGGAATTTCGATCTTTTGGTGATTGCGAAAGGGCGGTTCCGGAATCCAGGCTAGTTCATCAAAGACTGGTTTTTGCTCGGGTACAGCGGTCGCGCACCCCGACAAAATAGCAACAAAAACCACCGTCCGAATCGAGCGCATACGCATTAATTGGATGGTTAACATAACAGCTGTAGGGGGTCAACGTAGCTTGGTGATTAGCTTCATTCGGTTGGTTAACTATGGTAGCTTTTTTTTCGAGGCCGTTTAGAAGTGTTATTTTACACCTTTCAAACGCTTGAACGCTATGGCCAAAACATCCCGCGACCGCGCTGAGAATGAAATCCTCGAATTGCGTCGAGAGATCGACAAACATAACTACCAGTATCATGTTCTCGACAATCCGCTGATCAGCGACGCCGAATACGACCGGCTATTTAGCCGGCTGGTGGACCTGGAAAAAGCCCATCCGGAACTCGCCACGCCGGACTCACCGACGCAAAAGGTCGGCGCGCCGCCCTTGGAGAAATTTTCCACCGTCCAGCACACCATGGCGATGCTGTCGCTCAACAACGCCACCGGCCCTGAAGAACTCGAGGAGTTTGAGGAAAGAATTCAACGATTTCTCAAGCACCGCGATGCTCTGGAGTACGCCGTCGAGCCTAAGATCGACGGCCTGGCAGTGGAACTCGTGTACGTGGACGGCAAATTCATCGTTGGCTCGACTCGTGGGGACGGGGTCAATGGCGAAGACATCACGCTAAATCTCAAAACCATTCGCTCGATCCCGCTAGCCTTGCGCGGCGACGGAGGCGTTATTCCGCCACGCCTTGAAGTGCGCGGCGAAGTGTTTCTGCCGCTGGACGCGTTTCAAAAAATGAATCGCGAGCGTGAAGAAGAAGGTAAACCGGTTTTTGCCAACCCGCGAAACGCTGCTGCGGGATCGTTAAAGCAGCTCGATTCGACGATCACAGCCAAACGGCCCTTGGACATCTTTTGCCACGGCACGGGTATTATCGAGGGCGTAAGCTTTTCCACCCATTGGGAGTTTCGTGACGCTCTTCAGCAGTGGGGACTGAAGCCCGTGCCACTGGGCCGCGTATGCCGGGGCCTTGCGGAAGTTTTTCGCTACCGTGACGAAATTGAAGCCCGGCGCGACGAGCTTCCCTATGAGATCGACGGGCTGGTCGTGAAAGTTAACAGCACCCAGTTCCAACAACGCCTGGGCCAGATCGCCCGCTCGCCGCGTTGGGCGATTGCCTACAAGTTTAAGCCGCGCCAGGCCACTACACGCATTCTCGACATTCAGCCCAACGTCGGCCGCACCGGCACGCTAACCCCGGTGGCGAGCTTGGTGCCGGTACCGATCGGTGGCGTGATCGTCAAAAGCGCGTCGCTGCACAATATGGACGAGATCGCCCGCAAGGATATTCGTATTGGCGACACCGTGCTCGTCGAGCGCGCCGGCGATGTCATTCCGTACGTTGTCAAAGTCATCGAGGAGAACCGCACCGGAGAGGAAAAGAAATTCGTCATGCCCGAGCGCTGTCCGGTTTGCGGCTCGGGGGTTTTTCGCGAAGAAGGTGAAGCCGCCTACCGCTGCATCGGCATTTCCTGTCCGGCAAAGCTTAAAGAGAGTCTGAAATTCTTCGGCTCGCGCGGCGCCCTGGATATTGAAGGGCTGGGTGAGAAATTGATCGACCAGCTGGTCGAGCGCGGCATGGTTCACGACGTGGCCGACCTTTACCATCTGACGAAGCCGCAGCTGGCCGGCCTAGAGCGAATGGCCGAGAAGTCGGCGCAAAACCTGCTCGATGCTTTGTCGCGAAGCAAATACTCGACGCTGCCGCGCTGCTTGACCGCGTTGGGAATTCGCCATGTCGGCGAAGCGACGGCCAAACTGCTGGCTGACCATTTCGGCGACTTGAAAAAGATCGAGCATGCATCCGAAGAGGATTTGATGGAAGTGCGGGAAATCGGTCCCGAAGTGGCCAAGACCATCGCGCACTTTTTTGCCCAAGATGCGAATCGTCAAGTGATCGAAAAACTTCTTGAAGCGGGACTGCAGTTCAAAACCGAGCCGAAGAAAAGCGGCACGTTGAGCGGCGCGAGTTTCGTTCTCACTGGCGGGCTGGAGAGCATGTCGCGCCCGGAGGCGCAGAAACGAATCGAAGCGCTGGGCGGGCGGGTCACCTCGAGTGTGAGCCGCAGTACAACCTACGTCGTGGCGGGCGCCGATCCCGGCTCCAAACTAAAAAAAGCCCAGGAGCTCGGAGTTCGGGTCCTCAGTGAAGAGGAATTTTTGCAATTACTAACGCGGTAATCAATAACGATCGCGCCGCGGCGGTCGGCCGCTGCCGTAACCACCCCCGCCTCCCGGACGTGGCGAGCGCGGTGCCTGGGGGCGCGCTTCGCTGACAACGATATTCCTGCCCTCGAAGTCTGTGCCGTTCAGCGCATTGGTCGCCTTCTCGGCTTCTTGGTCGGAGCTCATTTCGACGAAGCCGAAACCCTTCGACCGGCCGCTGAACTTGTCCGTGATGATCCGCGCGCTGACCACCGAACCATGTTGCGCGAAGTGCTGCTGGAGCCTCTCCTCTGTCACATTGTAGGAAAGGTTGCCAACGTATAGCTTTGCTCCCATCTCGGCCCTCCTTGTTGGATCAACGAATGCTCAGTGTGTCGGGATCGACTTAGCCAAAGGGCAAGGCCGCAACCGGGTCTCATACGGGAACCACTCTCTCTCTCTCTCGGCACGCTCTTCGGTAACCAGACCCTTCCGAAAACGGCGCCAGCCTACAAAAGTCGCACCTCGCTTGTCAAATCTTTTGCTGTCTGCTTTGGACCTCAATACCGGGCTTGCGGCGTGGGCACACGTGGGCTAGATAAAATAGGAAATCAGTATGGACAGTGCTTCCGAGACGGCCCGCGTCCATTTGAAAATTGCCGGCCGAGTCCAAGGCGTTTATTTTCGCGCTTCGGCGCTCCAGGAAGCGCAAAGCCTCGGGCTCACGGGATGGGTCATGAATTGTCTCGATGGATCTGTGGAGGCCATCGCCGAAGGCGCCAGGGCGAAGCTCGAGGAATTGATCGCGTGGTGTCGCCACGGCCCGTCCGGCGCTCGCGTGAGCCATGTCGATGTCCGTTGGGAAACTCCGCAGCATGCTTTTCGCAGCTTTACGATCAAGCACTAGGCGAATGCCCTAATCAGCGTCCCGTCGAGCCTTTCATCTGTAAAGCCATTTGATAAATCTTTCGCTTCGAAAGTTGATATCGTTGACTGAGAAATTCCGAGATGGGTTTAACGCCCATTCCACCCGCTGCGAGTTGACGGATCGCCGCCTTAAGTTCTTCCTCGGCAACTTGCAAGCCCTCGGTAGAGCCACGCACAAGGATTGTAATCTCGCCCTTTACCTCCCGGTCGGCGAGCTGAACCATGATCTCCACTATCATGCCGCGCAAGAACTCTTCGTGAACTTTGCTGACCTCGCGGCCGATGACGATTTCGCGGTCGCCTAGAATCAGCTGCATATCGACCAGCGATTCTTTCAGACGGTGTGGCGCCTCGTAAAGGATGACCGTTCTGGTCTCGTTCCGAAGCGCTTGCAGCTTTGCTCGTCTTTCTTGCTTCTTGGCCGGGAGGAAGCCCTCGAAAACGAAACGATCCGTAGGCAAACCGCTGGCGCTCAAGACCGCCGCTACTGCCGACGGCCCGGGAAGTGGAATAATCCGAACGCCGGCGCGAACCGCTTCAACAACCAGCCGATAACCGGGGTCGGAGATCGCCGGAGTGCCGGCATCGGAAAGCAGTGCGATGCTCTCGCCGCGGACTAGCCGTTCAACGAGCGTCTGCGCCTTAGTCCGTTCGTTATGCTCGTGATAGCTGGTGAGCGGCGTGTGAATATCGTAGCGGCTGAGCAGAATCTGTGTGTGCCGCGTGTCCTCGGCGGCGAGTAGATTGACTTCCTTGAGAACCCGAATCGCGCGTAGCGTAATGTCTTCGAGGTTGCCGATCGGAGTCGCAACGACGTAAAGGATGCCAGCCATCGCATGAATCCGTTTCGAGGATCGAGGATGGAAGATGAAGGATCGCGCTAGCCTCGATCTCTGCCTTCCATTCTCTATCCTCTATCCTCGATCCTCAATCCTCACTTCCCCCAATCTCTCGAATAGCGAAAGTCACGGTCGATGGTTCTTTGCGAGACCTTGGCGATCACCGGCAGGCGCCGCTTGAATTGCGACATCATGATGCGCATGGCGACGTCTTCGACAAATCGTTCGGGAAAACCGGCAGCGCACAACTCCGGCTTGGTATAGCGTTGATCAACCATCAGGTAGAGCAGTTTGTCTACATCGAGGTACGTGAATCCCAGTTCTCCTTCATCAGTTTGTCCCAGCCAAAGATCTGCCGATGGCACTTTGCTGACGATCACCTCGGGCACGCCGATCGCTTCGGCCAAGGCCCAGACCTGGGTCTTATAGAGATCGCCGAGGGGATTGATCGCGGACGCCATGTCGCCGTAGAGCGTCCCATAGCCGAGCAGCAATTCTGTCTTATTGCTCGTCCCCAGAACCAGACCGTTCCAGCGCGCCGAATGATCGTACAGAATCGTCATGCGCTCGCGCGCCATCTTGTTGCCGCGACGCCGGGAATCGGCGTCCGGGAAGTGCTCAAAATAGGCATCGATTTGCGGCGAAATGTCGACCGATAGAGATTCGATGGCGCTTTTCTGTACGACCATTTCAGCGTGCGCCAGGCTATCGGAATGGGAGCTTCTGTAAGGCATCAAAATCGCCAAAACGTTTCTCGGGCCAAGGGCTTCGGCTGCGAGCATGGCGCTCAGCGCGGAATCCACGCCGCCCGATAAACCGACGATGACTCGCGTCATCCCGGTCTTCTGTACTTCGTTGCGAATAAATCCCGTCAAAATTTCACGCAGAAGAGCCGTGTTGGTGGGAATTTGACTCATCGAAGCTTTCGCCTGACGGCCGGCGGCCGGCGCTTTCTTGTCCTAGCTTTCACGACTCTTTGAACCTTTGCACCCTTGAACTTTTGAACGACTTTCGCTTCCGCCGGCCGCTCGCGAATTCTCATCAATTCATTGATCGTCAGATCGATGTCTTCATCACGCAGCAGCGGCGAAATGGTTCGTTTACGGCGGACCGATTCCAAAGGTATGTCGGCGACAATAAAATCTTCCTCATAGTACTTCGCCTTGGCGAGACGCTGGCCGAACGGATCGACGATCTCCGAGCCGCCCCAAAAGCCAACGCCGTCTTCGAAGCCACAGCGGTTGCCGTAGATCATGAACAGGCTGTAGGTCTCGGCATACGCCGCGTTGATCATCTCCCAATAACGCGCGTTGTCGTCCTGCACCTGCGCGTCAACGATGCCGCGCAACGGGCTCGCTGACGGGCACAGCACGGCGAGTGCGCCATCCAACGCCGCGACGTTGATCGTCGATGGGTGCCATAGATCTTCGCAGATCAAGAGCGCCAGGCGGCCGAATTTTGAATCAAACGCGCGAAGGCGGTCGCCGGCGGCGAAATAGCGCTGCTCGTCAAACATGCCGTAGGTCGGCAGATAAACTTTGCGGTGCACATGGCGGACTTCACCGTCTTCGAAATAGACCGCAGCGTTGAAAAACCGGTGGTCTGCGCTTTCTTCGACCAGTCCGGCAACGAAGGACAGCTCGCGGCTAAGCTGTTTGAGCTTGGTTATTTCCGCTGACTTCATCGTCAGCGCGACACTAGGAACCGTGTCACGGAGATAGTAACCGGTGAGGCTTAGCTCGGGAAAAAGCAGGAACTGGGCTCGCTCTTTGATGCCTTGGCGAATTTTTTCTTCATAAAGGGTAAGGTTGGCTTTGAGATCTCCAAGCTTCGGATTGATCTGAGCAATGGCGATGCGGATCGACACAGATTAGGCTCCGTCCTCGAATTAAGTGAAAGAAATTTTTACGAAAGTAACATAGGGGTCGGTTCACTTGCAATTTAGCTGACGCCCGCTTATTTTTGTTGTTAAAGGCTCTTGGTTAAGCAAAAAATGGACGAAAAAGTTCTTATCTTTGGGAAAGACCTCTGACCCTACACCTCGGGCGCCCGGGAGGCTTATGCCCGCCGCAAAATTCCTGTCGAGTACGTCAACGTATTGGAAGACGAGCAAGGTCTTGCACGAATGTTGCAACTTGCCAAGGGCCGCCGCAATGTTCCCGTCATCGTCGAAGCCGGTAAGGTCACCATCGGCTTCGGTGGCTCCTGAGAGGTCTAGCGCGCCGGCGGTCGCCGGCGAGCCATGACGAACGGATCGCGCTTCCATCCAGCCAAATCGTCAACCAGCCCAAGCAAAGGCCGAAGGTGATCGAGCAGATTTCTCAGCGCATCGCCGACAAGATCCACGCCCTGTTTGGCGCCGGTGTAACGCTGGATTCGCTCGCACCGCTCGCCGGTGATGCGTCGAGCCGGCGCTACTATCGCGCTCACCTTAGCGGACCGGGCGCGCCCAAATCCGTCGTCGTGATGGAGCTACCCTCCGGCGCTGGGTTGCCGCTCTCCAGCGAAGAATTGGCAATTTTTAAAGAAGGCCCCAGCGAATTGCCGTTCTTGAACGTACATCGCTTTCTCAGCAACATCGGGGTGAAGGTTCCCAAGCTCTACGGCCAATGGGAACGTGAAGGCATTCTCTTGCTCGAAGACTTGGGCGACACCGCGCTATGGGATCGCGTCCAAGGACTGCCGGAGCGCGAGATCATCGCTTGGTACCGAAAGGCCATCGATGAGCTTTTGAACTTGCAGGTTCGCGGTAGCAAACAAAGAGACGAGTCTTGTATCGCCTTCCAGCAGCGTTTCGACTTCAAGCTTTACAATTGGGAGTTCGAACATTTTATCGAGTACGGCTTGGAGAAGCGTCCCGGCGCGCAAGTCGAGGCCACAGCCATCGATGAGTTGAGAAAAACCTTCGCGAAAATCGCCGAAATATTGGACCGCCAAACCACCTGCTTGAACCATCGCGATTATCATAGCTGGAATTTGATGATTCATGACGAAGCGGTGCGTGTCATCGATTTCCAAGATGCCTTGCTGGCGCCGCCGCAATACGATCTCGCGTCGCTGCTCAATGATCGCGTCACCGACAGCATCATTCAGCCGCCTCTAGAAGTCCATCTGGTTCGTTATTACATCGACCAGAAGTCCGATCTCGAAGGTCTCACAATCCAGGCAGATGAATTTTTCGAAATCTATCGCCTATCGGCGATTCAAAGGGACCTAAAGGTCGTCGGTCGCTTTTATTATCTTGACCAAGTGAAGGGAAAGTCGGGCTACATGAAATTCGTTCCGCCGACCGTGCGACGCTTGAAACGCAATCTCGCGCACGTCGCGCAAGCGAGGGATGTCCTGCCGCTGCTCGAGGAACATTTTGAGGCAATGGCATGAAGGCGATGGTGCTCGCCGCCGGCCAGGGAACGCGCTTGCGCCCGATCACCGACAACATACCCAAGGCCCTCGTACCCGTTGCCGGCCGGCCGATGATCGAGTATCCGCTGCTGTTGCTGCGCCACTACGGGATTCGCGAGATCATCATCAATTTGCATCAATTCGGCGAGCAAATCGAAAAGTATCTGGGTGACGGCAAAAAGCTTGGCGTAGAGATTACTTACTCCGACGAACCGGAATTGTTGGATACCGGCGGTGGGCTTTGCAAAGCCAAACCCTTTCTGCGCGACGGCACTTTCATCGTGATCAATACTGACGCGCTCATCGATTTGAATCTTGCTGAAGCCATCGCTTTTCATAAAAAAATGAGCGCCGCGGCAACTCTGGTCCTTCGTCCCGACGAAAATGCCGATCAATACGGCTCGATGGACGTGGACGACAGAGGAAAAATCTGTCGCTTTCTGCAAAGCAAAGCGCCGATTGGCCCGTCTGGGCCGATTCGCAAGCTGATGTTTACCGGCGTACAGATTTTGGAGCCCAAGGTTTTCGACTACATGAATGCCAGTGAAGCGCGGCAAAAATTCAGCACGACCAAGGAGACTTATCCCAAAATGCTGCTGGCAGGCGAAGCGCTTTATGGATTTTGCTTCGAAGGTTTTTGGCAGGACCTTGGCACCAGCGAGCGGATCAGAAGTGCCGAGGACAACCTGGGTCTCGGACGGGTCAGGCTACACTACGTATACTAAGACCAGAAATACCGCTTAAGATTCAAAGTCAAACCACCCGGGAGTTACGTTGAACATTGAACCTTGCACTTTGAACTGAGCAGCACGGCTGTTCTCCAGTAATTCTCTGTTTGTGCTTATCCGATTTCGCGTCAAGTTTGCCACACTTCCAGGCCTATGTTAGCTTCGGGCCTCATCGCAACTCTATGGCCGCATTAGCAATCTATTTACCGACAGTCATTTTCATTTCTCTGGTCGGTGGGTTTTTGCCGCTCCTGCGCAAACTCTCGCAGCGAGCGTTAGCCCTTTTGCTGAGCTTCAGCGCGGGTGTGTTGTTAGGCGCAGTTTTTTTTCACATGCTACCGGAAATCGGCCGGGTGCTCACCGGCACGATCGGTTGGCCTATCTTGGCCGGCTTTCTGCTAATTTTTGTCATGGAGCGCTTCGTTTTCGTTCACGCCTGCGAAGAGCTCGATTGCGACTTTCATCAAATGGGGATCCCGGCCTTTCTCGGCATATCGCTTCACAGTCTGCTCGATGGCATTGCTCTCGGCGCAGGCTTGCTCCTGCCGGAACTCGGCGCCGTCGTCTTGCTCGCTGTGATTATTCACAAAATGCCCGACAGCATTTCGATCTCTTCGATTTTGCTTGCCGCCGGTTGGCCCCGGCGTCAGGTCGGTCTGCTGAGCTTACTTTTCTCACTGACCACACCCGTCGGCGCGCTTGTCTCTTATCTTTTCTTTCGCACCCTTTCTGCGGAAAATATCGCGGTTGCCATTGGCATATCGGCCGGAACGTTCCTGGCCATCGCCACCGCCGACATTCTGCCGCAAGTTCACCGCATCGAACAGCGCAACCCGATGACACTGGTATTTTTGGCCGTCGGCCTCCTTGTCGGCTGGATGGGAACTCTGCTCACGGACTGAATTACCGGACGTGATAGCTTCTATTATTCTTCAGCTGTGCGACGCACGACAATCGATTAACCCGCCCGACTAAAGGCCTCCCACCGGTTTACGTGTTGATCCACTGATCGATCTGGGTGAAGAATAGTCGTGGCAGAGAAAAAACCCGCAAGAGCCCGCAATCCACACCCGGCAAGTCCAGCTAGGAAAATAGAGCGCAAATTCCTCCCGGCGAAAACCCTACAGAGACTCGTCGGACTCATTACGTTAAGCGCCATAATCTGCCTTTTGATCCTGGCGAATTTACACTCCTTCTGGACGCCGCTGCCGTGGCTTTTCGGAATAGCCATCTGGGCATATTGCTTTTGGTCGGACAGGGTCGAAGCGTTTCCTTTGACCTCGACGTCATTTTCTTTCCCACGCTTACTACTTGTCCTGGGAGCGGCTAGCATCATACGGCTGTTTAGAATCACTGAGCTTCCTCTCGGTCCCTACCCAGACGAAATATTTACTCTCAACAATAGTCTTGGGCTCCTCCATCGACCTTTCGACCTCTTCGGACACACACCGCTAATTATGGAAGGCTGGGTGGAAACCGCCAATCTCTACCTGTATTTCAACCTGGTGATCGAAAAACTGTTCGGCGTTAGCTATTGGAGCATGAAGCTCTTTTCGGTAATACCCGGAGTGATCGCTTGTGGCGCCGTCCTTCTAATCGGCCAGCTTCTCTTCAGCCGGCGCATCGCTCTTCTAACGACGCTTCTTTTCACGTTCGCTCACTGGCCGGTTCGGCTCAGCCGATACGGCTGGGATGCCTCGTTCATGATCATGGCGTTCTCCCTGGCGATCTGGCTGCTGCTGCTCGCAATGCAGCGTGGCCGACCGCTCTACGCTTACGTCTCCGGCTTAACCGCCGGCCTATGTCTCTATAGCTATTTGGCGTCCCGTGTCTGCCTGCTATCCTTGTTATTTTTTTTGGCTGTGGAGTGCGGGATGACACGCGGCCGCTCGATCTTTAAGCATGGGATTGCCTTCGCAACCGGAGCAGCAATGGCTGCCTATCCGCTTCTCTGCTATTACCTCTTTGAGCCGCGCGCTTTCTGGGTAAGAACCGCGGAGCTAAATGTCTTCAACAGTCAAAGCCCCCTGCTAGCGATTCTGGACAACATTTGGCGACATGCTCTCATGTTTTTTGTTATCGGCGGCGCCTACGCTCGAGACAACTTTCCCGGGCTGCCGATGATGGACCCTCTGACGGGGCTACTTTTCATGGTTGGGTTGGTGATTCTATTTAGAGCCGTCAATACGCCTTCGGCCAGATTGATCGCTTGCACACTTGTGCTGAATTTTGCCACGGGCGTATTTTCGGTCAGCCAGGAAGGGGCCCCGTATGTCTACCGAACGGCAGCAGTGATGATTCCTGCGTTTCTGATCGCAGGTATTGGCGCGCAGGTCCTGATCGACCAAGGGGAATCCAAATTTGCCGAACGCGAGTTATCAAAGTACTTCGGCGCTGTAACCTGGCCCGTGTTAATGCTGATAATCGTCTTGAATCTCTACTTCTATTTTGGCCTGGAACCGCAGAACGCCGCCGCCATGCGAATCATGGCCTACGAGCCGCGCCTTATCGGTTTGGAAATAGCTCGGGATCAACTGCCGGTTATCTTGGTTGGCCGGGATATACTCGATCCTAGCAATGTTGATCCAAGACCCGGAGAAAAATACGTCAACGCGAATCCAGCGCTGATTTTGCCTCCGGCGGCGAGAAAGCTAGCCGTTATTAATTTTTCCGGCCGGTACGACACGAGTCAAACTGTATTGAGCAATTTCACCAACCCGAAAGATATTTATTTTGTCGAGCGCGCCATGGTGGCAACAAACAACTTGACGCCGCGCGGGCGGGCAAAGATTATTTTTAGAAGCTCGGACCGGCAGCTTGCGGAGTTAATTCAAAGAAACTACGCCGACGCGGCTATCAAACAGATCCGCAATATTTATCAGGAACCGCTTCTCTCTGTGGCGACTTTACATCGTGAAAACACGCCTGAATCATCTCCGGCAACCGATGCACCGACCGTCAAGTAATCAAAGACAAGCCCTGCTTTCCAGCAATGCCGTGCTATGAGCTTGCAGGCAAAGAAACCGGTCTAATATGGCAGCCAGGAAAAACCCTCGGGTGACCCCGCGCCGCCGCGATCGATCAAAACCCGCTTCCGCTCCCGATCGATCGCCAGCCGGCCAATTGCCCGTCTCTTTCAACTATCGCGCATTCATGCTCGTGCTGGCGGCGGGGGTCATCGTGCGCATTATCGTGTTCGCGTACATGGGTTTTTTCAACAACGATAATCATCTGCTGGTGATCGACTATGTCGCCCGCTACTGGATTCCCGCGCACTCCGACCAATTCAATCAAGCGTACCATCCACCGCTATATTACTTTCTCGCCGCGCCATTGCTGCGCCTGGGCGGCGTTACGGCGGTTCATGGACTATCGCTCATCTTTTCGATTGCCACATTTCTGCTGATCGCCCATTTGCTGAGCCAGCTGCCTTGGATATATGAAAAGATTCGGCCCTGGTGCCTCGCGCTGGCCGCGTTTCAACCTCAATTTGTCTTGTTTAGCTTGTTTGTTTCCAACGACACGCTGGCGATTTTTTTGGCAACCTTGATCTTCTATCAAAGCTGGCGCGTCCAGCTGTCCCCTTCGTTGGCCAATTGTTTTTCGCTTGGGATTTGCCTGGGATTGGGACTGTTAACCAAGGCCGTCTTCATGGTGTTCGTAATACCTTTAACCTTATTCATCTGGTTGATTGGCCATCGACGAACGCTGCCCCGCTCGCAGCTTCTCGCACAACTTGCTTCCTTTCTCCTGACCGCTGGCTTCCTCGGCTGCTACAAATACGTGGAAAATTTTATTCTCTTTGGCAATCCGATGGTCAGCAATCTCGATTTTTGGAATTGGACGAGCGAACAACAACCGACGTGGCTCGGAATCTCCTCATTGCTCGATTTCAATCTGCCAAAGTTGGTGCGCGAACCGGTCATCTCCGCTTCCACCGTCCATTCCTACCCGCTGATGCTCTACGGCTCCTTCTGGTATGCTTTGATCCCCGAGTCGACCTTCCGCAGCAATCTTGTATCGCCCTTTAATCGCCTCGGATCTCTGATTTATCTCGCCGCTCTCTGCCCTACCCTGTTGATGCTGGTCGGAGCGAATCGAATCGCAATGGCGGCTCTTGGAATCCGTGCTTGGGCTGAAGCCGCGCAAAGCGCCCACACTCTTAATCGGCTCGATTATGAAGGGATTCTTTTGTTGATTTTCTTGCTCAACTTTTTGTTGATCGTCGCGGTCGGCTGGACCTCTGACGTATGGAGCGTCTTTCAAGGCCGCCTGCTCTTTCCATCATTTTTTCCTCTCTTGCTGGCATTTAACGCCGGCATGGAAAGGGCCGATCACACCCGCCTGTTATCCAATCTCATACGCTCCTTGATGGCGGCGCTGATCACGCTCTTTCTGGTTTATATCATCGTCGAAGTCTGGCTCGCGATCTATGATCCGGTGAATCCTTTTCGCATGGACCATGTGCCTTTCAAAGTTGATATGCATGCTCGCTGATTAGATCGTCTCATCTGAGACCTCAATTTCCATTCGTCCGCATGGCACGGAAAAATCCAAGGCGAAAGACGGAACATCAAAGGTCAGTGGAGCATTCGCGACCCCAAGGTCGGGTGCGAATTCAGCGACTGGTCAACAAGCATGCGCTCATCTTAGTATCGAGCGTCTTTGTGCTTCATTCCTTGGGCTTGGCCTCGCTGTTTTCGCCGGTCGTTGGCTTGTTTGACAGCCAGCCAATTGTTGACCAGGATTGGGGCCTGCACTTTCATCATTTGAAATCCCTCGAAGCGTTCTGGCGCCAGGATCATTCTTTGTGGGGGTACAACCCTTTTTTCATGGCCGGTTATCCGTCGAACACGATTCAAGATCTAAGCATCAAATTCTTTGAATTTTTGTCCCTCGCTCTGTCAGCCGTCCTCCTGTCACCGGTCCAATGGTTCAAAGTCTGCGCGTTTCTGGCCATGGCGAGCATACCTTGGATCATGTACTATGCGGCGCGAAATTTTTTCTTCGACGACGATTCGCGCGACTTCACGTCAGCAACGGCGGCTTTATTAGGAACGATCTACTGGTGGAACTCATTGCCCAGAGAGATGTTTTTCTACGGCATGATCGGTTTTCCCGCAGCATCCTATCTAAGCATTTTGGGAGTCTCACTTTTCTACCGGGTTGCTAAACAGGCTCCGTCATTTGGACCCGTGCATATTGGTTTGCTCATGTTCGCAGTATCCATTCTACCGCTCCACGTTCAAAGTCTGGTCATGTTACTGCCGCCGGTCATGGCATTGCTCATCATTGAGCCGCGTTTATTGACTGTCCGTCTGCTGGCGAGTGTCATCCTAGCAGCGCTACTTTCGTTGCTTTGCAACTCTTCTTGGCTCATTCCCGCAATCGCCCACCGTGGGGACGACATATCCGAGCAAATCGTCGGTCAGCTACCGCTGTTCGCCAGCTCTGATCCGTTGACCTTCCTCAAGGATTACCTCGCATCGAAGGGATATTGGACTTTTCGTTCGTCTTATCTGGAGAAAGGATTTCGCGTCGTGCTTTTGATTCTCGGCGCGCTCGGAACCTGGAAATTGATTCGGAGTGACAAACGCCATCTCGGCATCACTCTCGCAAGCGCTTTGGCAATTCTATTCGTCATCACCTATTTCGGCGCCTTGATACCGTTTATAGGCTCGTGGCAGCCGTTGCGCTTCAAAGTCCCGTACGATCTCTTCCTCGTGATCGGCGCCTCTTACAGTGTCGGCCAATGGTTCAATAATCGCGTACCGGCGCCCTCGCGGATTGTTCCGGTGCTGCTGAGCGGCGCTCTCCTCGCGTTCGTGATCAATCTTTTTCAAACTGAATCGACCGGCAAGTTGCAACTGCGTTCTCGGATCAATCCGGGGCTGAACCGAATCGCTCAGTGGATCGAGCGCGATGCGTCACTCGCCGGAAGAGTGCTGTTTGAAGAGTCCGGCGACGAAACCGGTTTCGTCTATGACGGAGTCTATCTTTCGTCGTTGCTGCCGTATCTGACCGGCCGTCAGCTCATCGGTGGACCGATTAATCTTTACAACGATCGTCACCATTTTGCCGAGTTTCACTCGGGTAGATTGTTCAAAAAGGACGTTCAAACTCTCTCCGACGAGGAGCTGCGAAATTACTTGCGCCTTTACAACATCGGCGCGATCGTGGCATTTCACCCGGCATCGATCCAACGTTTGCGGTCGATACCGGGCTTAGTGACGATCGAACAGCGGATCGGGCCGATACACCTGATGAAGGTTAACCAGCCATTGACGTGGTTTTTCGCAGGCGAAGGCAAGGTGAAGGCGGACTTCAATCGATTGGAGCTTTTCGACCTCAAGGGCAACGAGGCAATATTAAAATTTCATTGGGTCGAGGGTCTAACGGCCACACCGCCAACAAGAATAGAACCGGTGACAATAGCGGACGATCCGATTCCGTTTATCAAGCTAGTCAATCCGCCGTCCGACGTGACTCTGCGAGTCGCATCGTCATTATTCGAATCGCTCCACTAAAAAAGACTTGGTCATCTTCCGTCGGCGCCCGCCTGGCTCTGCTTCATGAGCCGAAGAGCTTCTTGATAATGTTGCATCGCTTCGTCTTTCTTGCCTTGTAACACCAGCAACTGCGCAAGACCCTGGTGCGCAGGAACGAAGTCGGGTTGAATGCGTAGTGCTTGATAAAAAGATTCCGCAGCATCGGCGAAACGATTCTGCGCAGCGTAGACACTGCCTAGATAGTAACTCCCCTCGGGAGCATCCGGCTTTAACTGCGCAGCTCGTTGAAGAGGTCCAATCGCTTCATCGAGCCGACCCTGCTTCGCCAAAGCGACGCCGAGATTTAGGTGCGCTCGGCTGATCGATGGATTGAGATCGATGGCCTTGCGGAAATACCGAATGCCGGTCTCGATGTCGCCGCGCTCGGCAATGAGCTGTCCAAAATTACTGTGTACGTCGGCGTAATTGGGATAGAGCCGGATTGCCGCTTCAAAATATTTCTTAGCCAAATCGAATTGGCCTTGCCCGGCGTAAAGATTTCCCAGGTTGTAGTACGCTACACCGAGATCGGGCTTCAGCTCTATCGCCTTGAGAGCCGCATTTATCGCCTCATTGACTCTGCCTTGCTTGTAATAAGCATTGGAAAGGTTGTTGTACCCCGCCGAGCCCGGACCGCTGATGCCGTAGATTGGCCAATCAACTATCAGCGTACTCATCAGCAAGACGGCAAAGACGCCAAGCAATGATCGCCACGCTCGGTTGCGGTAGAGAGTCGGCAATTCCGCCAGCGCCGCGCCGGCAAAGAGCACGAGCAGCGGCACCAGCGGGAATCGATAGCGCGCGAATACGTAAAACACCGCCACGCTCAGGGCAAAGGAAATGATCATGGCGTAAAGCAACCATAAACGACGCCATTGGTTACGGGTGAGCCACGCGCCCGCGGTTGCTAGAGGAGCCAACACGCCAAAATGATTGATCCAGCTCAGAAACGTAAGCAACCACGACCATTGGCGGTAGATATAAAAATCGTCAGAGTCTTCGACCTCGCGCGCGTTCCACACCATCAGCCATTTTTTTACTAGAAGTTGAAACCACTTCGTCGGCTCAGTGCGAATGTAGTCCCACGATTTTTTCAACCAGTAATTGGAAACTTCGCCTGAGCTCAGACGCCGTCCGAACGCCCGCTCCGCTAAACGAGCGGCGTCATTGCCTTCCAGCTGGGGCTCGCCGATTATTCTGTGCACCGATCCATAGCTGCCGTCGGCTTCGGGATTATTGCCGATAAAAAAATTCGGCCCGAACTGTGAAGTCGTTAATTTGAATTCGCCGCCGACGGTAAGATTACGCAAACCTACCGGCAATAAAACCAGTAGTAAGCCCGCGAAAAAACAAACGAGCCAACGAGTACGAATCAGAAATGGCTGCGCGGAAAGCCCAAGCGCGATCCAAAGTGCCACCACCGGTACCAAGATGAGCGCATTCTCACGGCAAAGGCCGAGAAGCCCAAGGACGGCACCGGCCCCCAACCACTTCGCCCAATGTCGAGTGCCGGTCAGTCCCAGCAGAAGATAGAGCAGGACGGTCAAAAGTAGCAGATCGAGAATGCTCTTTTCGACGAGACCGTCAAAAAAAACCGCCGGCGCATAACAAGCGAGGATGAGACCGGCGGCGATCCCGGCGTTGCGTGAAAACAATTTCTCACCAACTAGATAAATCACAGCGCAGGAAACGGAGCCTAGAATGATCTGCACGAAACGAATGAGCCACAGGTTATGCCCGAAAAAAATCTGCAAGACGCCGAGAAAGTACGGATAAAGCGGCGCCTGATAAAACACGCCCTGCCCCAACCAATCGCCCGCGGCGATCCGCTGCGCCCACGCATCATAGGTCCGGCCATCACCGGCGAGGTGATCAAAGAGAGGAATGGACTGAATTTGAAAAAGATAAATTAGGCGCAATAAAAAGGCGACAGCCAAAATGACTAGGAACCAAACCGTATCATGCGACAGCTTTGATTCACCATATCGAGTTGATTCTAAACGTCGTCGCCGGGCCCGCAAGCGGTTGGTAGCGTGACTATCCCTCGTTTTCATTTTAGACTATGCGCGAAAAATTGACTCAGACATCGCCAGCACCCTAAGCTTTCATCCCGTGCAGGAATTGGTCGTGAAATCTTTTTGATGTTTTGGGAATTCTCTCGGCTTCGTTGTATCCGGCAATGATAATAGATAGATCGCGATCCGGCTGCGTCATCGACAAGTGTAGGGAACATAAAAATAAGGATGCCGCTGTGCCGCGTCCAGGCATTTCGAAATGCCGGTCAAAGGAACCAATGCAACAGCCTCAAGACACCCTGCTCCACTGCAGACTTATGGCGGCTCGTGGTCTCTTTGGCGGCGAGGACAGCGCGGCGATGGCTAAGATACCATTCATAGCTCTCTACAAACATTTCGTTGTTCGAGTAGCGCGGCGCCCATCCCAGCCGAGTGCGCGCCTTGGAGATGTCGAAGTAGATGGATCGACCGTACATCGAAGCGTGGTACGAACCTAAAGGCGAGATTCCTAGGCCTGCGGAGAGATTCATTGCTGCCACGACGGGCCACATCGGTAGGGACTTTATCCTCGATCCGGTGCCGGCACGGCGGCAGAGATGTTCCAGCACTTCTCGCATCGTCCCAAAACGGTCCGTGCCACAGTTGAAATCGTCCGCGCCCTTCAGGGTGCTCGCTCGAATACAGACTTCCGCAAAGTCATCTGCATGCACAAACTGATAGATGTTTTGACCGTCGTTGAGCACCGGAATATTCTTGCCCTCGTAAATCCATTCGAAGAGGATTTGGAAGATTCCCAGTCGGCCGTGACCCATAATGGTACAAGGCCGGACAATCGAGACATCCAGACCCTTCAATGCATATTCTCGGCACAGGGCTTCTCCGGCGAGCTTCGCTCTACCATACTCCTCAACAGGGGTTGGTGTGGTTCCCTCCGCCACCGGATTTGAATTAGGGATGCCGTAAACTGCGCTCGAAGAGGTGTAGACCACCTTCTTCACTCCGCGTCGCAGGCATGACTCCAGCAGATTCTTCGTCCCGGCGCGGTTGACGCTCCAGAACAAGTGTTTGTTTTTGGCCATGGCCACTTGCGCTGCGTTGTGAAAGACGAGATCGATTCCCTCACAGGCTGCCAGCACAGCATCAGCGTCGCGTATATCGGCTTGCACCACCTGGGTGTCTGGATAAGTCTCGGCGGGTAGATTGACGTCTAAGATGCGGACCAAATGTCGGAGCTCCAAGAGCTTTCGAGTAAGCAGCTCGCCAAAATAACCCGCTCCTCCCGTAACTAGAGATTTGATCATTTTTCGCCGCTTAGATGAGCCGGACCTTGCAATAACGGAAGCTTCGAACAACGGGCGGCTCATCGCTGTGGCGAGCAAAACAGGCCGGCAACACAGGCCATTTTGCGCGTTGTTCCAGGACGATGAATCGCTGGGTATGACCGGGGAATAGGACAATGATCATAATGGCGATGTTGTCGTCACAGACGCCGTAAATATTTTTCGAGAGCTGGAATAGCCTTGCGTCACGGTCCGAACGCTCTGAAATCAAAGGTGGCAGCCAGTAGCACCATGAGGGCCAGCAACGCCGCGCCATAAGTCGAAGGTTCCCTCGCAGAGTACTCGATCGGGTCTTCCGTCAGTTCACCTCTCCTGCAGATGACCCAGAGACGGGTGATATAGTACAAGAGGATGGGCTGTAAACCCCAGAGGAAAGCCGGACGGCGATAGAGCAATTGCACGCTGTCGCTGTTGATGTAGAGCGCCAGCACGAGGGAGGCAAGGAATCCGCTACATATGCCGGCAATGGAGACGGCCTCCAGGTCGGTTGTCACATACCCACGTCCCGGCACAACTTGTCGGCCATCCTTCCGGTGCTGAACTAAATCGGCGGCCCGCTTTGAGAAAGCCAAGCTGAGGAAAAGAAAAAATGCAAAGGACAGCAACCACAGGGAAAGAACAATTCCCGTGGCGAGGCTGCCGGCGACGACGCGCAGGGTGTAGAGAAGAGCCAGAGTCAGCACGTCCACCACAAGGAGACGCTTTAGATAGAGCGAATACAACGAAGTCAGTATGAAGTAGGAAATCAACGTAGTCACGAAAGGATAGGAAATGAATCCTGCTATCATTGCGCTAGCCGAAAGACTGGCAAGTGCGAGTAAGGTCCCGAAGCCGATGGACAACCGGCCTGACGCAAAAGGCCGCTGCCTCTTGGTGCCGTGGCGACGGTCCTCTTCTAGATCCAGTAGATCGTTCAGGATGTAGGCGGCGGAGGCACAAAAGCCGAATGAGAAAAATGCCAGCGTAGTGGTGCCGACGATGGACCGATCGAAAATCGTGTGGGAGGTGATCGCTGGAACAAAGAGCAGAAGATTCTTTACCCATTGATAACAACGCATCGCGCGAAGGGAATCACGAAAACCGGTAGGTGATGGCTGAAACACGCGGACCACATTCGCGACACGGCGCGCTGAACGTTCCACTCCTTTAGGCGCGTTCACCAGAACGGCGTAGCGGCAGCCCTGCCAAATCGCCAGATCCGAACTTGAATTGCCGACATAGTCAAATTTCTCCCCACATACTTCCCCGACGGTCTTCAGTTTGTCTCGCCCTTTCAGGTTTCGCTGTCCGTCGCTTCCCAGCACGATATCGAAGAGACTGAGCGGTTCCACGACGGAGCACGCTAAATGATAATCGGAAGCTGTGGCAAGAACGAGACGTCTGCCGTGCGCCTTCTCATCTCGCAGCCATGCCAACAACTCTTCATGAAGAGGTAAGAGTGAGGCGTCCATCTGGATCTGCTGGAAGATTCTGTGCTTGAGATAGGCGCGGCCATTCAGCAGCCAGAACGGGATCAACAAGACAAGCCACGGTTTCTGCTTGATAAGTCGTAAAGTGGATTCAAGCACGAGATCGGTGCGAAGCAGCGTGCCATCCAGATCTACGACCAAAGGAACCGACTCTGAGCTAGAATCAGCGCATTTGCTCCGGTCTTCGACATCCCAATTTTCTGTCATTTATAAGAACTCGACTGCCCGACCAACCGCTGGCCCAAACCGCTTTTCGGTTTTGGGCAACGACGTACGCGGAGACACTCCGATTTTCGCCTGTAACCGACCATGTACAATACCGCCGCCGCAATCTCTTTCCGGCGTCTTTAGGCGGTTAGTTTGCTGCTGGCAATCTTGGAAGTACCAATATCTTGCAGCACGGGCAAGTCGGGACCGGCGTTTCAAGCAGCACTGTTTCGCGTGGAATCAGCAAATCGCAAATCGGGCAGAGGAAAACCAGTCTAAAGAAACAGGTAGCCAATCACCATTGAGGTTGCAAGGGTGCCAGACTGAGCAGCGAGATTTTTGACAAGTCATGATCTGTCTCAGGGAGTCTCTGGCTGGCGACGAACCTTACAGCCATGATAAGTTCAGGATCTCCTCGCTCAAACCATAAAGTGTGGCAGGGTTTAAAGGTCATAACAGCGCAACGGTAGGAAATTTACAGTGAGCGCGAAGTCGAGACAAAAGAAAAAGTCAGAACCACGCAGAGAAGCAGCAAGTGCGCCGGGCCTTTCCCAACCCAGTTGGATCCACCTTCGGCTTGCCTCTTTCCTCATCCCAGCTTTCATCGGGCTTATGACCTTTGTCGTTTTTCTCCCGACGTTCCAAAATGGGTTTGTCAATTGGGATGATGGGGAATTTCTCCTCGAAAATCCTCACTACAGAGGTCTAGGTTGGGAGCAGCTTCGCTGGATGTTTACCACCTGCTATCTCGGTTCTTGCATGCCCTTGAACTACGTCACGTACGGCTTGGATTATGTCATCTGGGGAATGAACCCAGTCGGATATCATCTAACCAGTTCACTTTTTCATGCCGCCAACGCAGTGCTGTTTTATTTTCTCAGCCTGCGATTGTTGCGGGTTACCACGCTATCTTTAGCGAACTCGTCGCAACTGCCAATCCGACTGGCAGCCGGCCTTTCTTCGCTGCTATTTTCGTTACACCCGCTGCGAGTTGAAGTTGTCGCCTGGACATTGGGTCGGGAGATAGCCGTTGCTGGCTTTTTTTTCTTTCTAACTTTGATTTGTTACCTGCGGTCCGCGGAGAACGAATCGACTGGTTCGTCTCCGTGGGGATGGATGGGTGCGGCCTGGATTCTTTACGCGCTGTCTCTTCTGGGCAAGGAGGCCGCGCTGACTCTCCCTTTCGCGCTTTTGGTCTTGGACGTCTATCCCTTGAGAAGACTCGGAAGCGGTCCGGGGAAATGGTTCGGAGCAGAGGTCCGCCGAGTATGGTGGGACAAGTTACCTTTTCTCCTGGTGGCCCTGGCTGCCGGGGTGAAGGCAGTATTGGCAAAGGAGCAATCGGGAACGATATATTCAGTGGCAAGCTATGGGTTACTGCCGAGAATTGCTCAGGTCCTATACAGTTTGGCGTTTTACCCATGGAAAACACTCATCCCGATTCACTTATCTCCGCTGTACCCGTTGCATCCTTTTACCGGATTGTGGAATTCCACGTTACTATTGACCGGTGTCCTATTCCTTTCGCTTAGTGGAGGATTTTTTGTTGCCAGGCGCCGTTGGCCTGCCGGTCTGGCGGCCTGGTGCTTCTACGTGCTGTTACTGATCCCGGTCAGCGGCGTTGTTGCCTTCGGTCCCTATATCGTCGCCGATCGCTTCAGCTATTTGCCGTGCCTGGGCTGGGCGGTGTTGGCTGGAGCGGGTCTATCTTATTGCTGGCACGCAAGGGGTAACGGCCGTATCGGTGCGCGAACGTTGGTTTTCTCACATTCGTTTGCTGGGCTGCTCTTAATCGTTCTGGGTGCTTTGACGTGGGCTCAGACCCAGGTCTGGCATGACTCTGAGAAACTATGGCGACATGCGCTGGCAGTCGATGAAAAATCAAGTTTTGCTCATAACAATTTGGGGCTAGTTCTCGCTGAACGGGGCGAGTTGCGAGGCGCGATCAATGAATTTCGACGAGCCGTGCAAATTGATCCTGTATTCGTAGAGGCCCACACCAATCTGGGAAATTTTCTCGCGGCGCAGGGTGCGCGCCAGGAGGCGATCGCTCACCTGCACCAAGCCCTGGAAGTTGATCCTAGATATGCTAGCGCTCACAACACCTTAGGCAACGTTCTGGCTGATAGCGGCGAATTGGACGCTGCGGTGGAGCATTTTCGCAAAGCGCTGCAAACGAAACCAGAGTTAGCCATGACACACTACAATCTAGGACGAGCACTTGCCAAGCGAGGAGATAAGGCAGAGGCAATGGTTCACTACCGCCGCGCCTTAGAGATCGACCCTAGAGATGCTGATGTCTACAACAATTTGGGACTTTTGCTTCTAAGTCAGGGCAGCTTGGACCAAGCGACGGTGCGATTTCGCCAAGCCTTACGCGTGAATCCCAACTATGCTCAGGCGTACTTCAATCTGGGCAAGGTCTACGCACAACAAGATCGCCTCGATGATGCAGTCCTGAACTTTCAGCAGGCCCTGCGGATTCAGCCCGGCGTGCCTGAAATCCACGAAAACTTGGCGCGCACTCTGGCGCGTCAGGGCAAAAGAAATGAAGCGGTTCAGGAATACCAAGAAGCTGTGCGGCTGTTACAGTCGCGCTCCCAAGACAGGGGCGGCCGTTAACATCTTAGTGCGTTCTTCCATCCTATGATCATCGCCTTGCTCGCCACTTCTTCTCCATCCGTTATCACGGCAGCGGCTGAATCTGCTTCGGTGATTTTAAGAGTCGCAGCGCCTCCTGATAATGTTTTTCTGCCTCAGTCTTCTTACCCTGTGCCGCGAGCGCACGCGCCAAGTTTACGTGTGCGTCGGCCAGTTCCGGCTTGAGCGCGACAATTTTTTGGAAGTAA
>Ga0137368_10001544_pt1 | contig 24444 bp, 21 predicted proteins | sample SagtaG_13_FD_104917 | JGI IMG/M metagenome (GOLD analysis project Ga0137368, IMG submission 104917) | Vadose zone soil microbial communities from Sagehorn Ranch, Mendocino, California, USA - Sage1_L_100_16 metaG | ecosystem: Environmental > Terrestrial > Soil > Vadose zone | place: USA...
GGCGGTCGCGTGCTGCTGCCCGCGTACGTCGGGTGGTCCCCGCGCGAGGGCTCCGGGGTATTCGACCCGATCGAGGCCCTCGGGCTCCCGTACGGCTTCTATCGCCTCGACTCGTCGCTGCGCATCGACCTCGACCACCTGGCGCGCGAGCTCGACGGCGGCGCGGCGGCGCTCGTTCTGATCCATTACTTCGGGCTCGTCGATCCCGCTGCCGCCGAGGCCGCTCGGATGGCGCGCCAGCGGGGGATCGCGGTGATCGAGGACGAGGCGCACGCGTTGCTGACCGATCTGCTGTTCGGGAGCTGTGGACGCCTCGGCGACGCCTGCATCGCCTCGCTCAAGAAGCTGCTGCCGGCGGACGGGGGCGGGGCGCTCGTCAACCCCTCCGGGAGCGAGCTGTTCGGGAGCCTCGAGGGCACCACGGGCGCCGGCTCGCCGTTCGAGTTCGACCTCGTGACGGTGACGCGCGCGCGGCAACGCAACGCAACGTTTTTAGCCGCCGCGCTCGAGCCGCTCGCCGGCCGGGTCGACGTGTTGCGGCTCGCGGGGGCCGACGAGGTGCCGCAGACCCTGCCGGTCCTTGTGCGAAGCGCGCCCCGGGACGAGCTCTACGAGCGCATGAACGCCGCCGGCTTCGGGGTCGTCAGCCTCTATCACACGATGGTCGAGGCGATCCCGCGCGCCGCCTTTCCCGAGTCTTTCGAGCTTGCTCGCACGATCATGAACCTGCCGGTCCACCAGCAGGCGGACGAGGAATCGCTGACGGCGCTCGTCGCGGAGCTCGACCGCTTGACGCGCGAGCTGGGGGCACCGGCCGGGGCCGCGGCGTCGCGCGGGACGCGGTGAGCTCGCTCGAGATCTGGAACGCACGCGAGCCCGCCGACCGCTCGCGCTGGGAGCGGCTCCATGCGGGCTGGGAGCGGCGCGAGGTCTTCGCCCATCCCGCGTACGTTTCCCTGTTCGCCGGCGAGGGCGAGGAGCCGCTCGCCGCCTACGCCGAGACGCCCGGCGGCTGGATCCTTTACCCGTTCGTGCTGCGCCCGATCGAGGCCTCGGGCCCGTCGAGCGGCGAAGCCGGGTTGTGCGATCTCACGACGCCGTACGGCTACGGTGGGCCATTCGCCTGGGGCGACGCCGCGACGGGCGCCGACGGCTTTTGGAGCGCCTTCGACGCATGGGCTCGCGAGACCGGGGTGGTGTCGGAGTTCGTGCGCCTGTCGCTGTTCGACGAGCAGCTGCTGCCGTATCCCGGCGAACGGGCCGCGGTCGCCGACAACGTCGTGCGCGACCTCGGCCCCGAGCCCGACGAGCTGTGGCGCGACTTCGACCACAAGGTGAGAAAGAACGTCAAGCGGGCGCGGTCCCGCGGCGTCGAGATCGAGGTCGACGAGAGCGGCGAGCGGCTCGACGATTTCCTGCGCATCTACCGCGCCACGATGGACCGCCGCGAGGCGAGATCGGGCTACTACTTCCCGCCGGAGCTGTTCGAGTCCCTGGGGCGCGAGCTGGGCGGCCAGCTCGCCTACCTGCACGCATTGCACGAGGGGCGGGTGGTCTCGACCGAGCTCGCCCTCGTCTCGGCGGACAACGTGTACTCGTTCCTCGGCGGCACCGACGACGACGCGTTCGAGCTGCGGCCCAACGACCTGCTCAAGCACGAGCTGTTCCTGTGGGCTCGCGCTGCGGGCAAGCGGCGCGTCGTGCTCGGCGGCGGATACGAGCCCGGCGACGGGATCTTCCGCTACAAGCGTGCCTTCGCCCCGAGCGGCGTGGTCCCGTTCAGCGTCGGGCGCCGGGTGTTCGACGAGCCCGCGTACTCCCGATTGACCGAGGCCCGCCGCGCGGAGGGCAGGAGGCGCGCGTCGGACTGGGAGCCGAGCCCGGGGTTCTTCCCCGCCTACCGCACCGAGCTGCCGCCCCTGCGCTAACCCGTATAGAGCCCGTGACCCGTAGCCAGGAGTCGCAGCGTCCGGGCCAGGATCCGAAGGTCGAGCCGCGCCGAGCGGTGCTCGACGTACCAGACGTCGAGCTCGATGCGCTCGTCCCACGGCAGCGCCGTGCGGCCGTTGACCTGCGCCCAGCCGGTGATCCCCGGCTTGACCTCGAGGCGGCGGCGCTGGCGCGGCGTGTAGCGATCGACCTGGGGCTCGATCGTGGGCCGCGGCCCGACGATCGCCATCTCCCCGCGCACCACGTTGACGAGATTGGGGACCTCGTCGAGCGACAGCCGCCGCAGGACGCGGCCTACGCGCGTGACGCGCGGGTCGGCGTCGGCGATCGGGGTCCCGATCCCGACGGGATCGGAGCCCTGAACCATCGTGCGCAGCTTGTAGAGCTCGAACGGCCGAGCGTCGAGCCCGACCCGCCGCTGGCGGTAGATCGCCGGGCCGCGCGTCTCGACCCGGATCGCGACCATCGCGACGAGCAGGAACGGGGACAGGAACAGCAGGCAGAGCGCCGAGACCACGATGTCGAACGCGCGGCTCATCGCGTCCCCTCGGCCTTGTCCCAGGCCCGCGGAACCCTGCCCCGGACCCGGTCCCACAACCCGAGGCCTACCGACGCCGTGACCAGCACGTAGTAGCGGGCGAGGCGCAAGGGCCGCAGGGGCAGCAGCGGCGCGAGCGCCGCCCCGAGCAGAAACGCCGCCTGGGCGGCGAGCGTCACCCGGTAGACGGCGCCCTGGCCAACGAGGGCGACGTTGGTCGCCAGGGTGACGAGATGGAGCAGCCAGGACGCGTAGCGGAGCACCCGGTGGGAGTAGATCTCGAACGCGTACATCGGGCCATAGCCGCGGATCGACAGCATCCCGTCGCGAAGCACGATCCCCCACAGGCCGCTCATCATCCGCCGCTTGCGCGCGAACTCGCCGCGCAGGGTCGGAACCATGCGCTCCTCGGCGACCGCGTCGGGCGCGTACAGCGCGCGGCGTCCGCGCTTGACGAGCTCGAACGGAAACGAGAGGTCGTGGCTGCGCGACGGGTCGAGCACGATGTACGCGTCGCGCCGCACCGCGTAGATCGCCCCGTTGCCGGCAGTTATCCCACCGAGCCGCGACTCGAGCCCGCGGACCGCCATCTCGTAGCGCCAGTAGGTGCCCTCCTCGTTCGAGCCGCCGGCGGTGGTGAAGCGCACCTGGCCGCAGACGTAGCCGACCCGGGGGTCGGCGAACGGCGCCACGAGGCGGCGCAGGGCGTCCGGCGCCCAGAACGCGTTCGCGTCCGAGAACGCCAGCACGTCACCGCGGGTGCGCGCCGCAGCCGCGTTCTGCGCCGCGATCTTGCCGCCCCGGCCGAGGTCGAGCACGAGGTCGGCGCCCGCCTCGCGCGCCAGCTCGACGGTGCGGTCGGTGGACCCGTCGGAGGCGACGATCAGCTCGAGGCGCTCGCGCGGATAATCGAGCGCGAGGGCGTTGCGCACCTTGCGCTCGATCACGGCCTCCTCGTCGTGGGCGGCGACGATCAGCGATACGTGGGGCGGCTCGACATCCGGCGCCCGCGCCCCGGGCTGCCCGCGCAGGCGCACGATCGCCCAGAGCGCCGCCGGATAGGTGACGTGGGTGTGGACCAGCAGGGCGACCGAGGCCCAGAAGACGATCTCGAGGAACAGCATCGCCGTGATTATCGAGACAGAAGCTCGCGGTAGAGATCGAGCGTCTGCCTCCCGATCGCATCCCACGAGTAGGGCCCCCGGGCGGCCACGCTTGCGGCGGCGGCGAGCCGGTCGCGTTCGGCGGGATCGGAGACCAGCTCCGCGAGCGCGGCGGCGAGCGCGGCGGTGTCCTCCGGCGGAACGAGGCGGGCCGCGCCGTGGCGCTCCGCCAGCTCGGTGAAGCCGCCCACGGCGCTCAGCACCAGCGGCTTGCCGAACGCGAGCCCCGTGTAGAGGACACCCGACTGCTCGATGTCGCGATACGGCAGCACGACGATGTCGGCACGGCGGAAGTAAGCGGGGATCTCAGGGTCGGGTATGAAGCGCGGGATGATGCGGACCGTCCCCGGCGCGCGGTCGGCGAGCTCGCGCAGCGGCTCGACCGGCATCCGCGGCATTCCCGCGATCCACAGCTCGGCGCCCTCGACGTCGCGGAACGCCTCGAGCAGGACGTCGATGCCCTTGTAGGGCCGCAGCAGGCCGAAGAACAGGATCACCGGGCCCTCCACCGCGGCGAGGTCGCCCGGCAGCGGGACCTCGTCGGGCAGCCGCGTCAGGTAATCGAACGCGCCGTGCGGGATGACGTGGACGCGGTCGGGGTCGAGCCCCACGTCATCGTGAAGTCGCGCGGCACCGTGCGCCGTGTGGGCGACGACGGCATCGAAGCGCGACAGCAGGTTGCGCTGCCGGCGCACCCCCAGCCGGCCCCTCGGAAGCGGGTAGTGGAGCGTGAAGACGCGCGGGCGCTCCGGCGGCAGAACGAGCGCATCGACGTCGGGCACCGTGAGCCACTGCCAGTGGACGAGCTCGGGGTGCGCGGCGCGGCGGAAGCGCATCATGTCCGGGACGTGCTCGGCGAGCTTGAAGGCGCGGCGCGCCGGGGCGTCGAGTCCTCGCCTCGCCGTGCGGCGGTAGAACGCCTCCGTGACGCGGTAGCCGTCCTCGCGCGGCGCCGGGCCGTAGAGGAAACGGCTCGTGACCAGCTCGACGTCGGCGCCGGCGCGCGCCAGCGCCGCGCACAGCGCGTGGTCGTATGGCGGCGTGAACGCCGAGGGATCGACGATCTGGACCCGCATCGGCGACGATTGTGGCCGACTTGGCGGTCCGGCTCTCCTACTGCGTCGTCAACACGAACGGGCGCGAGCACCTGCTCGCCTGCCTGGAGGCGATCCGCGACACGCATCCGGAGGGAGTCGAGCACGAGGTCACGGTGCTCGACAACGCCTCCGACGACGGCTCCGCGGACGCGGTTCGCGGGCTCGACATGGAAGTCCGCCTGACCGAGCGCACGACCCGGGCCGGCAAGGCCGAGAACGACACGACGCTGCTGCGCGAAGCGCGCGGCGAGTACTGCCTGCTGCTCAACGAGGACTCCGAGCTGCGTCCCGGCGCCACGGCGGCGCTGCTCGCGGCGCTCGAAGCCGACCCCGGGGCGGCCGCCGCGGGCGCCCAGCTCCTCAGCCCGAGCGGCGAGCCCCAGCCCTGTGCGTGGCGCCTCCCGAGCATCGGCACCGCGCTCGCCGGGGCGCTCTTCCTGCATCGCTTCGTGACCGTCCAGAGCGGTGGCACCGACACGCGCGCCGTCGGCTGGGTGCAGTCGAGCGCGATGCTCGTGCGCCGCGCCGCCGCCGAGCAGATCGGCTACCTCGACCCCGCGTTCTTCGTCTACTCCGACGAGACCGACTTCGCCAAGCGCCTCGGCGACGCCGGGTGGCGTGTGCTGTACGTCCCCGCCGCGCGCGCCGTGCACCACGAGCAACTCGCCACCGACCCGAACGCCGGCGAGCGCCGCGTCGTCGAGTTTCACCGCAATCGCGACCTCTACGTGCGTAAGCACCATGGGGCGGTCGCGGCGTTCGGGGTTCGGGTCCTGACGGCTTGGACCTACGCGCTACGCGCGCTCGCCGCGCTCGTCCTACCCGGCCGCGACGCGAGCTGGTACTGGCTACACGCGCGGCAGGCTCTGATACCCGGGCGCGGGGAGGGGCTGGGCGAGGCGGCGGCGGCGTACAACCGGACGCTGGAGGAGGGTCGAGCCAACATCTGATGCTTCTGGCCCGGCGACCTCAGGCCGATCCGCCGCGGTCCTCGTCGCGGGCCTCGGCGACGTAGACCTCTGACGTCAAACGTGGGCGTCGGCCCTCCTCACCCAGCCCGGGTTCCGTGACGGGCTCGACCGGCGCCTCGCGCAAGGCCCGCAGCCGCTCCAGCACGGCGCGTGGGCTCAGCATCCTGCCGATCGCCGAGCGTTCCTCGGCGGTCGGGAAACCCGCCGCCCACAGCACGAGCGGATACGCGAGCCACACCGCGATGCGGCTGACCAAACCGATCGCCCCCCCGGTGGGCAGCAGCAGCTCACCGGCGGCGACGAGCGACGACGCGACAGCGAACAGAAGGGCCAGGCGCCCCCACTCGTACGGGACCGGAAAGAGGCGCTGGGTGAACGCGTACATCAAGACGAGCACGACGAGATACGAGGCGACGAGCGCGAGCGCCGCCCCGACGATCCCCAGCGGCGGTATCAGCACGAGGTTGAGGACGATGTTGGCGGCCGTCGCCACGACGGTCGCGGGGAAGTTGTACTCCGTGCGGCCGGTGCGTCCCAGGATCACGACGAGCACCAGGTAGAGGGCGTAGAGAGTCATCCCCGCGGTCAGCAGCCCGATCGCCTCGTGGGCCTCGAAGAACTCCGGCGCAGCGAGCGCGCGGACGATCCAGCGCGACAGCAGCCACATGCCCACCACCACGAACGTGCAGACCGCCATGAACCAGGTGACGATCAACGAGTAGGCGCGCCGCGCTTCGTCGTCGTCCTCGATCGAGTAGGCGAGCGGCGGCCAGGCGAGCTGGAATCCGCGCACGAGCACGTTGATCGCCTGGGCGAACTTGATCGCCAGCGAGTAGAGCCCCGCCTCCGCGAGGCCGGCAAAGCGCACCAGCAGGATGCGGTCGATGAAGTTGAGCGAGTAGAGCGACAGCTCGGCGGGCATCGTCGGCAAGCCAAAGCGCACCAGCCGGCCGAGCAGCGGCAGGTCCGGTAGCAGCGACAGCCGGCGGCGCTGGTCGACCGCCAGCCAGCCGAGGAAGGGAAGCGCGGCGCCGAAGGTCCCCAGCAGCAGACCCTCCGCCCCGAGGTCCTCGAGCACGACGAACCACACGGTGGCCGGGATCGCGACGAGGGTGTTGGCCATCGTGAACACGAAGTAGGCCCGGGCGCGCTCGTCGACGCGCAGCAGGGCGATCAGGTACTCGTAGAGCGTCAGCACCCAGAGTCCTCCGATCGCGATTCGCGCCAGCTCGGCGTCGGGGCGGTCCAGCAATGCCTCGGAGATCGGCTCGGCGAAGGCGAGCGCGATCGCGGCCCCGAGCGCCGTCGTCCAGAACAGCGACGCGAAGCCCGTGCGCACGACCTCGTCGGGATCCTCGTCGGCGATGTAGTAGAAGCGCAGCAGCGCCTCGATCACGCCGAACCGGATGACGATGCTCGACGCGATCACGGCGACGATCATCACCTCCGCCGCGCCGTAGTCCGACGGGGTCAGGTACCGCGTATACAGCGGCAGCAGCAGGACCGCGATCAGCTTCGAGAGGATGCTCGCCGCCGTGTAGGCGGCGCCGGTGGTAGCGAGGCGGCGGAGGTGGGAGAGCACGGGACTAGCCGGCCGCCGGGGCCGGCCGCGGGGGGGTGGGCTGGACGCGGTCACGGGCCGGCGCCGGCGAGACGGCGGCGACGGGGTGCCGCGCAAGCGCCAGCCCGGTGGCGACGAGCGCCCACGTGACCGGGTCGATCAGCAGGCCCGCGTACGCCAGGCTGTGGACGACCAGCCCGGCGAAGCACGCGACGAGCGCCGAGCGGGCCACGGGGATCCGAGCCGGCACGGCCAGCAGCGCCCCGGCGGCCGCCGCGAGGAGCAGCAGGTAAGGCGCGATTCCGACGATGCCCTGCTCGGCGGCGACGGTGACGGGCTCGGTATGCGATATCGCGCCCGTCCCCACCGCATCCTCGGGAAAGCGGCGCTGGAACTCGACCTGGAACGACCCCGATCCGTATCCGGCCAGGGGCCGGTCGCCCGCCAGCTCGAGCCCGCCGCGCACCAGGCTGGCCCGGCCGCTGGAGCGTATGTCGAGCGACTTGATCGAGTTGAGGTCGGCACCGCTGGCCGCCAGCAGGACCCCACCGGCAAGCGCCGCGGCGGCGATCCCGACGATCGCCCAGCGCGCGCCCCAGCGCATCGCGGCCAGCGCGAGCAGACCGGCGAGCAGGGCGACGAGGCTCGACTGCGAGAACGTCAACGCGATCGCAACCAGGAGCACGGCGCAAGCCCCGCCCGCCGCCCAGGCCCGGCGCGCTTCACGCGCCCACACCATGTACGCGCTGAGCGCGAGCATCACCAGCATCAGGTAGCGGCCGAGGATGTTGGGGTCCCAGAACAGGGAGTTCACCCGGAAGTAGGTGTGGACCTCGTTGGCGGCGATCACCTCGGGGTTCCAGAACACCTCGCCGACGGCGAACTGGCCGAATGCGACAAGCGCGAAGAGCAGAGCTTCGCCGACCGCGACCGCGAGCACCCCGACGAGAATGCGCGGCGTCCAGCGCGCCCGCACGAGCAGCGTGAAGAGGACCGCGAAGGGGACGAAGAAGAAGCAGACGTTCTCGACCGCCCTGGAGAAGTCGTCGGAGTAGGCGCTCTGGACGGCGTAGAGGACGAGGAAGCCGCCGAGCAGCCACGGCAGCCACCGAACCGCGAGCTCCAGCCACTCCCCGCTCAGCGTCGGGACGGGAGCCCGATCGTCGCCCTGCTTTCGCCAGGCTTCGGAGCTGACCGCAAGGGCCCCTCCGGCGATCACCGCGTAGAGCGGGACGAGCAGATTCGCATCGTCCCCTCCCAGGTCCACCGGGACGCGGAAGGCAAGCGCGGCGAAGGCGAGCACGGGTAGAGCGTCCGGCCAGCGGCGCAGCATCGAGGCGACGATCCCGATCGCGGCGAGCGCCGCGATCGCAAGCGCCGCCACGTGGCCGGGGCTTTCGCGCAGGTCGACGAAGCGCGCCGTGTCCCAGACATCGCCCGCGACGACGACCGGCGCCAGCGCCAGGGCGACGAGCATCGCCACGGCGCGCGTGCGACCGCCCGCGACGAGCGCGACGGCCGCGGCGGCGGACGCAGCAATCAGGCCCACCCACGCCAGCGGCTCCGAGATCAGCTCCCACCCCCCCGCAGCAGCACGCTCTCCTCGGGCAGGATGTCGCGGTCCTGGTCGCGCAGCAGGAACTCGGCCCGGTAGTGCCCTCGCGGCACCCTCTCCCCGGACTCGTCGCGCCCGTCCCAGTAGAAGACGTAGACGCGCTCGCCGCCTTCCAGCTCACCGCCGTCGAGCAGCGTCGCGACCGGCTGATCGTCGCGATCGACGATCCTGATCACCGCGTCGTCGGAATCCTTGCGCATCCGGAACTCGACCTCGACCCGGTGCTTGTTGGTCGCCCTGTTGCCCGTGACCCGGGTGACCCGCGCCAGGTCGAGCACGACGCCGTCGAGGCGCACCTGCTGGATCGCCGCGAGCGCCGCCAGCGCCGCCAGCGCCAGGGTGCAGAACAGGATCGCGGCGAGGCGGCCGGGCGCCACCGGAGTTACCTAGGCCTGGGCGCGGTCCTCGCCCGCGACCACCACCACGTCGGCTCCGTCGACCAGCTCTCGCGACTCGTCGTCGATCAGCTGCACCACGTCGACCCCGAGATCCTTCGCCACGAACTTCGCCTCCTCCTCGTGGCCACGCTCGTAGAGCACCACCGTCTGTTCCGCGGGGGTGGGGCTGTTCGTGACCCTGCCGAGCGTGTAGCCGTTCGCCTCGACGTCGTCGCCGACGGCCGCCGCCAGTCCGGGGACAGCGGTCCCGTTGAGTACCCCGACCTCGACGTCACCCTTGACGATGCCCGTGCCTCCGCTCGTGTCGCTGACATCGGGCGTCGCCTCGTTCGACAGCAGCACCTGGGAACCGCCCACGATCACGACTCCGAGCAGGAAGGCGCCTGCCATCACGTAGAGCAGCTCGCGCGTGGTCGGGCCGCGGCGCAGCCACGTTCGCCACCGCGGCTCGCGGTAGACGGCCATCTGCTCCCCGGTGCGGGCGGCGGCGGGACGCTCGGCGGCGACCCGGGCCGCGGCGGTCTGCGGCGGGGCGCCGCGCGCCGCGCGCTCGGCGCGGCGGTCTGCGCGCTCGGTCGCCGCCTGCGCGGCCGCCTCGGTGAGCGCCCCCTCGTGGGCCAGCCTCACGCTGGTCGTCGCGGCGTGCTCGGCCTCGGCGGGCGCGGCCGGCGCGTACTCCGACCACAGCCGCAGCCGGTGCACGTCGCGGCGCTGGGAGACGTAGAGCGGGATCAGAAAGGCGAGTCCGAGGAACGCCGCCGTCCCCACGTAATAGCCGATCCGAACGATGATGTCCATGCGTCCGCTCTTTGGCCGATCTAGAGCTCGGAGTCGTCCTGGCCGATCACGATCACAACGCTCGCGCCCCCGATCTCGGACTTGACCGAGCCGCTGATCTTCTGGACGTCCGTCTTCCCAAGCTCCTTTGAGATGTCGTCGGCGAGTTGGCTGGCCTCCGCCTGGTGCCCGTCGTCGTACATCACGACGCTCTCGGCGAACGGCGTCCCGGTGTCGGTAACCGGCCCGAGCTTGTAGCCGACCTTCTTGACGGCGTCGCCGACCTCGGCCGCCAGGCCGGGGACCCCCGTGCCGCCCTCGGTGACCGCGGTGCCGTTGAGGACCGCAACCTCGATCTTCGCTCGCGGCGCGGCGCGGTCCGCGTTCTTTCCGCCCTCCTCCGAGCCGAGCAGGCCAAATCCGCTCGTCGCCACCCCGATGCCGATCAGGATCGCCCCGAGCGCGATCAGCCCCAGGTACTGCGGCGCCGGGAGGTGCTCGCCGAGGCCGCGCGGCAGGCGCTCCGTCCAATCGGTCCAGCGCGCCCGCAATCGATCCCCGAGCGGCGGAGCGCCCTCCTCCTCCTCGCCGCGCTGAGCCGCGAGCGCGGCCTCCGCCTCCGCCGCGGCGGCGATGGCGCGCTCCGGCGCGGTACCCGCCCAGTCGCGCAGCCTCCTCACCTCCCGCCCTTGCTGGAAGTAGAGCAGCGCGAGGACGCCCAGGCCGAGGAACGCGGCAAGGCCGAGGAACGCGCCGATGCGCTCGATCAGCTCCATCTCGCCGCGCGCACCTTAGCTATTGGCATCGGGCCGACGGGCGTCGTCAGCCGTCGAACTCGACCGCCGAGCCCTCTCGCTGCTCGGTCACCAGCTCCACCACCCGCTGCGCGAGGCCGGTCTCGTCGCCCGAGACGACGAGCTTTTCAAGGCGCTCGACCGTCTGCTCGACCCAATCGGGATCGAGCGGCCGGTCACGGAAAGCGCGCACGATCCTGCTCGCTCGGGTGGGCTCGGATCGCTCGTCGACGTTGAAGAGGTCCTCGTGGAGCTTCTCGCCGGGCCGCCGGCCGATGATCTCGATCGCGATGTCGCGCTCGGGCTCGTAGCCGGCGAGGCGGATCATGTTCCGCGCCAGGTCCATGATCCGCACCGGCTCGCCCATCTCCAGCACGTAAACCTCGCCCGGCCCGCCGCCGAGGTCGCCTGCCCGGATCACGAGCTGCACCGACTCGGGAATCGTCATGAAGTAGCGCGTCATCTCGCGATCGGTAACGGTCACCGGCCCGCCGCGCTCGATCTGGCTGCGGAAGATCGGCACGACGCTGCCCGACGACGCGAGAACGTTCCCGAAGCGCACCGTGATGAACCGGGTGTCGGGGTGGCGATTCCCGGCCGCCTCCACCACCCACTCGGCCATCGCCTTCGAGGCGCCCATGACGGTGTGCGGGTTGACGGCCTTGTCGGTGGAGACGAGCACGAAGCGCTCCGCGCCCGAAACCGCCGCGGTCTCAGCGGTCACGCGCGTAGCGATCGCGTTGTTGCGCACCGCCTCGAGCGGATTGGTCTCCATCAGCGGGACGTGCTTGTACGCCGCCGCGTGGAAGACCGCTTCGGGCTTGAAGCGCTCCATCACCTCGAGCATCCGGTCGGGCTCCTTGCAGTCGGCGAGCACCGACTCGACGCGCGAAAAGTGCCACTGGCCGAGCATCTCGCGGTCAATCGCGAACAGGTTGTCCTCGGCGTGGTCGAGCAGCACGAGGAGACGGGGTCGCACGCGAGCGATCTGGCGCGACAGCTCCGACCCGATCGATCCTCCGGCACCGGTCACCAGGACGATGCGGTCGTGGAGGTAGGCGCCGACGCGATCAAGCTCCATGACGACCGGATCGCGACCGAGCACGTCCTCCACGCGCACCTCGCGGAGCTGGCGAGTGAGCTGGACGCCCCCGCGCAGCAGCTCGAACACGGTCGGCAGGGTGCGAACGGGAATGTTGCGCTCCCGGCAGGCGGCGACCACGACGCCACGCAGCACCCCGGGCGCCGAGGGGATCGCGACGACCACCTCGTCGGGCTTGGTGCGGTCGAGCAGCGCGTCGATCTCGCCCGTCGAGCCCAGCACCTTGAGCCCCAGCAGGCGCATGCCGCGCTTGCGGGGATCGTCGTCGATGAACCCGATGGCGCGAGTGCCGAGCTTGGGATTGAGCTGCATCTCGCGGACCACCATCTGCCCGCCCGACCCGGCGCCGACGACGAGCGCCTCGCGGGCTCCGCGCCGGCGCGCCGCGCGGTTGGGCCGCTCGGCGAGCAGCCTTCCCGCCATCCGCGCGCCGCCGATGAACAGCAGGGTGAGCATGAAGTCGATCACGACCACCGAGCGCGGTATCGGGTCGTCGAACGGCTGCGCGACCGTGAAGACGATCAGCATCACGGCGCTCGCCACGGCGACGGCGCGCAGGATCAGCCAAAGATCGGCGAGCCCGTAGTAGCGCCACCACTTCTGGTGCAGGCCGAAAGCGCTGAAGATCAGCGTCTTGCCGAGCGCGACGAACGCGATCGACGTCCACAGCATCGTCCAGTAGCGATCCGGGATCCCCGCCGGAACGTCGAGAAATCGCAGCCTGAAGGCGAGTCCGAACGCCAGCGCCGCGAGTGCGGCGTCCGCGGCGATCTGGAGGACCCGGTGGCGGTAGACGGGATTCGTGAGGCGATCCACGCGGGCTCCCGAGTGTAGAGCGAGCGAGGCCGGCTAGGCGTCGCCGTCGGCGGCGCGCAAGGCCGCCTCCACCGCGGCGCATATCCCGTCGCGGCGGGCCTCGAACGTGAAGCGCTCGAGCACGCGGGCCCGCGCCCGCGCTCCCTCCTCCGGCCCGAACTCGAGGGCACGGCGGATCCCGCCGGCGACCGCCTCCGGCGTCGGCTCGGCGATCGTCACGCCGACGTCGCCGACCACCTCGGGCAGCGCACCGGCGGCGGTGACCACCGGTACGCAGCCGGCGAGCATCGCCTCGGCGAGCGACAGGCCGAAGCCCTCGTGCAGCGAGGGCTGCGCGTACACGGCGGCGCGCCGAAACCACGCATCGAGCTCGTCATCTTCGAGATATCCGGTGAAGGTGACGTTGTCCGGAGCCTCGGCGCGCAGCGTCTCGATCGCGTCGTCGTCCCAGCGACCGACGAGCACGAACCGGACCTCGGGGAGCTCGCGCGCCGCGAGCACGAACGGCCTATGGCCCTTGCGCTCCAGGTTCATCCGGTAGACGACGCCGACGGTCAGCGCGACGGCCTCGCGCGGGGTGTCGACGTCGACGTCCGCAAAGCGATCCTTGAGACCGTGGTGGACCACCCGGAGCCTGTCCGGCGGGATGCCGACGTTTCGCTCGATCTCGCCGACAAGGTAGTCGGAGTTGGTCACCAGGCAGGTCGCGCGTCGGATCGTCCAGCGCGTTATCCACCGGCGCACACCGCCGCGCTGCGATCCGTAGCCGATCTCGGGAAGGCTCGCGGTGTCTATGCCTCCGGTGACGAGAACGGACGGCTTGCGCATGATCGCGGCCATCCCCACCGCAGCAACCGATTGCCACGTGGCGAACCAGCCGAAGACGACGTCGCTGCGACGCAGCTTCCGCCAAAGCTCCAGCGGTCGCACCCGCAGCCGGCGCTGGTGGTAGTCGACGACGTCGAACCGCTCCGAGAGCGCCTCGCGATCGATGCGGGTGAACGTGGTCTCGCGCCCGTACGCGTAGAGAACCGTGGCCATGGGCGGTGCGAATCCTCCCAGGACCGCGCCTCGCCGCGGAACCGGCCGCCGCTAAGGTGCCTCGCGGCGGCATGACGGACTTCCTCCTCGACCCGATCGTCAACGCGGCGACCGATGTGATCGACGCCCTGGGGCTCCCCGGGGTGTTCGTTCTGATGACGCTCGAGAGCGCCTGTGTGCCGGTGCCGAGCGAGGCGATCATGCTGTTCGCCGGCTTCAACGTCTCCCAGGGCGACATGACCCTGCTCGGGATCGTCGTCGCGGGCGTGCTGGGAAACATCGTCGGCTCCTGGATCGCATACGGCGCCGGGTATTACGGGCGGCTCGAGCTGCTGGAGCGGCATCGCTTGCTGCACGTCAATCCCAGGCACGTGGCGTGGGCCGACCGCTGGTTCCAGCGTCACGGCGACGCGACGGTGTTCTTCGCCCGGATGCTGCCGATCATCCGCACGTTCATCTCGCTGCCCGCCGGCGTGGCGCGGATGCCGTTCTGGCGTTTCACCGCGATGACCGCGGCGGGCTGCATTCCCTGGGTGCTGATGCTTGGGGTCCTCGGGCGTGAGGTCGGGGATCGCTGGGAGCAGTGGCGCGACAACCTGCACTACCTCGACTACGCCGTCATCGCCGGCATCCTCGGGCTCGTCGCCTACGCCCTGATCAGACGGCGCCGCGACCGTGGCGGGGGCGAGCCCCAGCCGCCCTCGAGACCAGATGCCGAGCGAGCGCCCGAGCCCGCCGGCTCGTCGCAGCGCGTTTGAAGGCGATTCCCGCGCGCTGCGCCGCCCTGCTCGGGCTCGTCCAGGGCCCGACCGAGCTCCTGCCCGTTTCGAGCTCCGCGCACCTCAACCTGATCCCGTGGCTTGCGGCGTGGGGCTGGGAGGGACTCGACCCCGAGGTCCGCAAGAGCTTCGAGGTCGTGCTGCACGCCGGGGCCGCGGCCGCCTTACTGCTCGGTCAGCGTCGCCTGATCGCGCGCGAGCTGCGGGAGTTCGACCGCCGCCGCGCCGCCGTGCTCGGCCTGTCGTTCGCCCCGCCGGCGATCCTCGGCTACGCGCTCGAGCGCCCGATCGAGCGCCGGCTCGGGGGGCCCGGCTCGATCGCGGCCGGCCTCGTCGCGGGAGGCACCACGATGGTGATCGCAGACCAGCGCCCCCAGGAGCGCGGGCGTGGAGAGGCGACGCCCGCGGACGGGCTCGCGCTGGGGATCGCGCAGGCCGCGGCGCTCGCGCCCGGCGTGTCGCGCAACGGCGCGACCCTGGCGGCGGCGCGGTGGCGGCGATTTACGCGCGAGCAATCGAACATGCTCTCGCGCACGGTGGCGCTCCCGGTGATCGTCGCGGCGACGGTGCTCAAGGGGGTCCGGCTGCGCCGCCGCGGCACCTCACGCGAGCTGCGCCGCGCCTTCGCGGCGGGGGCGGCGGCCTCGTTCGCATCGACGCTCGCCTCGCAGCGCCTCATCACGCTCGTGGAGCGCGACCGCGCGCTGTGGCCCTACGCGGCCTACCGCGCCGCGCTGGCCGTGATTGTCGTCGGCAAGCTGAGGCGGGCACGATGACCGAGACCGGCGACGACGCCTACGCCCGCTCCGGCGTGAGCCAGGGCGCCGCCGACGCCGCCGTCGACGCGCTGCTCGAGTCGCTGCGCGCGATCGACCCAGGGCGCGAGTCGCGCCAGGCGATCGGCCCCGGCCACTACGCGAGCGTGGTGCGGCTCGACGCGCGGCGCGGGCTGGCGCTGTCGACAGACGGCGTCGGTACCAAGCTCGTCCTGGCCGAGCAGCTCGGCCGCTGGGACAGCGTCGGGATCGACTGCGTGGCGATGAACGTCAACGACGTGATCTGCGTCGGTGCCGAGCCGATCGCGATGCTCGACTACATCGCGGTCCCCGCCGCCGACCCCGAGATCATGCGCGATCTTGGCAAGGGCCTTCGCGCCGGCGCCGAGGCTGCCGGGATCGAGATCCCCGGCGGCGAGCTGGCCCAGCTCGGCGAGATCGTCCGGGGTCTCGACCTCGTCGGCGCCTGCGTCGGGCTCGTCGACCTCGACTCGATCGTCAACGGCGCGGCCGTCGAACCCGGCGACGCCGTGATCGGGCTCCCCTCGTCAGGCCTGCACTCGAACGGCTACACGCTGGCGCGCCGCGTCTTGGAGGGAATCGCGCTCGACGACGAGCGCCTCGGTCGCCCACTCGGCGACGTCCTGCTCGAACCGACCGAGATCTACGTCCGCGCCGTGCTCGACCTGCTGCGGTCGCCGGTCGAGGTCCGCGGTCTCGCCCACATCACGTCGGGCGGGCTCGGCAACCTGCTGCGCCTCGAGGCCGAGGTCGGCTACGAGATCGACGACCCGCTCCCCGTCCCGCCCGTCTTCAGGCTGATCGCCGAGCAGGGCTCGGTCGCCGACGAAGAGATGCACGAGGTCTTCAACATGGGCTGCGGGTTCTGCTGCGTGGTCGCCGCCCGCGACGCCGGCCCGGCGCTAGACCTGCTGCGCGGTCACTACGCGGCCGCGAACCGGGTCGGACACGCTACGTCCGAGGCGGGGGCCGTGCGGCGCGTTCGGGACGACCGCTAGCGGGGCGGCGGGCGACGCTGCACGTGACGTAATCTCACCGAGCCATGAGGATCGCGATCTTGATCTTCGACCAGCTCACCGCGCTCGACGCGATCGGGCCCTACGAGGTGCTGTCGCGGCTGCCGGGCGCCGAGCTGGAGTTCGTCGCCACGGAGCCCGGGATCAAGCGAACCGCCCCGGGCCGGCTGGGCCTCGAGGCGACGAAGTCGCTCGGCGAGCTGGCCGACCCCGAGATCGTCGTGGTGCCGGGCGGCCAGGGGACCCGGCCACTGCTGTCGGACGAGCCGCTGCTCGAGTGGCTGCGCACGGTGCACGAGCAGACGAGGTGGACCACGTCGGTCTGCACCGGGTCACTCCTGCTGGGCGCCGCGGGGATCCTCGACGGCAGGCGCGCGACGAGCCACTGGCTCGAGCTCGAGTCGCTGCGCGAGTTCGGCGCCGAGCCGGCCGCCGAGCGCGTCGTCGAGGATGGCAGGGTGATCACGGCGGCGGGAGTGTCGGCCGGGATCGACATGGCGCTGCACCTCGCGCGCGAGGTCGCCGGCGAGGAGGCCGCACAGGCGATCCAGCTGAGCATCGAGTACGACCCCGAGCCGCCGTTCGACGCCGGCTCGCCGAGCAAGGCGCCCGCCGCGATCGTGGACAGGATCCGGAACGTCGAGCGAGCGCCGCTCGAGCACTCCTACGAGCCCTCGGCGGCGAACGAGCACGCCGGCTCGCCGACGCGGCCCTAGGCGGGCTCCCAGATCTCGCCGCCGACTACGGGCACGGGTCGCAGGCGCCAATCGCGAGCCGCCTCCCACAGCTCCGCCCTGACCACGGGGCCCGGCTTGCCGGTCAGCACCTCGATCTCCTTGGTCGCGGCGCGTCCGAAGCGCTCCACTGCCTCGATCGGCGCGGGCGGGCGCCCCTCCGCGACCTCGGCTCCGGCGGCGAGCGCGGCCTCGCGGTAATCGTCGTAGGGTGACCAGCCCCAGACCCCGTGGCGCGATCCGTCCTCGCCCTCGAAGACCGCTGACGGGAAGGAGAGCCGCTGGTGACCCTCGGTCGTCTTGACCTGACCGGCATCGCGCGCGGCGTCGGGCGGGTCGCGCACCTCGTCGAGGTCGGCGCCGAACGCCTCCGTGATCGCGTTCGAGACGACGTCGATCCGGAAGCGCTCGACGTCGAGCCCCGCCGGCCCCGCCTCACCGACCAGGGCCTCGACGTGATCGAGCTTCTTGAGCTCGCACATCAGCCCCTCGCGCAGACGGCGCAGATAGGCGTACGCGCGCTCGGCGCCCTGCTCGCTGGCCGCCTTGACAGCGAGGCAGGCCGGGTAGGTCGACGAGATCGGATTGCGGCGCCACAGCCGCGGGTCGATCGGCATCCCGGTCTCGGCGCCGACGTCGAGCCAATGCGACATCAACCCGTCGAAGCAGGACCCCTGGCCCGTTATCCCGGCCTCCTCGTCGCGATATTCGTCGCCGTAGTCGCGCGCCAGGCCGCCCATCACCCAGCGAAAGCGCAGCGCGTCGCCGAACTCCCACATCAGCTTGCGGAGCTTCGGCTCGCTGGCCCACGACCACGAGCAGGCGGGATCCGTGTAGTAGCTGACCTCGACCGGCATCCGGTGTTACTTCTGACGGGGGACCCGCCCGGCACAATCCATCCACCGTGAGACGCTCGGTGCGGTGGGTCCGGGCGGCGAAACGTCGAAAATACCTGGAACATGCGCGGCCGCGAGACGAGGACGGGTTGAGCTGATGGACACCAGGTCCGTCATCGGGACGGTCCTGTCTGCTCGCTACCGCCTGGAGTCGAAGCTGGGAAGCGGTGGGATGTCCACCGTCTACCTGGCGCGCGACGAGACGCTCGAGCGCTGGGTCGCGATCAAGGTCATGCACCGAGAGATCTCCGACCAGCCGGATCAGATCGAGCGCTTCCGCCGCGAGGCGCGCTCGGTGGCCCAGCTGTCGCATCCCAACGTCGTCTCGGTGATCGACGCCGGTGAGGACGGCGGCTACCCCTACATCGTCTTCGAGTACGTCGAGGGCGAGACGCTCAAGCAGCGCATCGAGCGGCTCGGCCACCTGCCGCTCGACGAGTCGGCTGCTTACGCGATCGAGATCGCGCGCGGGCTGGGGACGGCGCATCTCCAGCGCCTCGTGCACCGCGACGTCAAGCCCCAGAACGTCCTGATCGATGCCGAGGGCAGGGCCAAGGTGACCGACTTCGGGATCGCGCGCTCGCTGGAGGGCCAGCGCGCGCTGACCGCGACGGGGCGCGTCCTGGGCACGACCGACTACGTCTCTCCCGAGCAGGCGATGGGCCAGGGGGTCGACGCTCGCTCCGACATCTACTCGCTCGGCGTCGTCCTCTACGAGATGCTGATCGGCGACGTTCCGTTTCACGCCGAGACGCTCGTCGGGGTGGCCATGAAGCACGTCAACGAGCCGATGCCCGACGTGCAGCGCCGCCGCCCCCAGGTCTCGGCAGCACTCGCGGCGGTCGTCGAGACGGCGACCGACAAGGACCCCGACCGCCGCTATGCCGACATGCCGGCGATGCTCGGCGACCTCGAGAGCGCCCTCCAGGTCGAGGTCGCACGCAGCGGTGGCGGCTCACACGGCGAGGTGACCAACGTGCTCGATTCCGTGCCGGCGCCGCGACGCCGCGTCCTGACGCGGCGCCGCGTCTCGTGGGCGGGAGTGATCCTCGTCCTCGCTGCCGCCGGCGCCGCGATCGCGCTTGCGGCTCTGACCGGCGAAGAGGGGCCGTCCCATCAGGGCAACGTCGGGACGAAGCCGATCGCGGTCGAGGGCGCGGAGGACTTCGACCCGCTCTCCGACGACCAGACCGAGCACAGCGAGGACGTCGGCTTCGCGATTGACGGCAACCCGCAGACGGCCTGGACGACGGAGACCTACACGACCAGCGACTTCGGCAAGGCCGGTGTCGGGATCTACCTCGACGCCAGCAAGCCGGTCAAGGCGTCGCAGCTCGAGGTCCGCACGGCGACCCCCGGCTTCCCGCTCGACGTCTACGGCGCCACGGGCTCGCCTCCCGACAGCCTCGACGCATGGAACGGCCCGATCGGGTCGGCGACGAGTGTGACCAAGGACGAGACCGTCCCGCTCGACTCCCCGACGTCGTTCCAGTACTACCTGCTCTGGATCACGTCCCCGACCGCGCTCGAGGAGGGCTACGGCGCCGAGATCTCAGACGCGCGACTGCTCGGCTGAGCTTCAGAACTCGTAGCGCCGCTCGGCCTCGCGGCGCTCGACCGCGAGCCGCACGAGGCGGTCGCAGAGATCGGGGTACGGGACCCCCGTCGCCTCGAAGAGCTTTGCGAACACGCTCGTCTCGGTGAATCCGGGGATCGTGTTGAGCTCGTTGACGAGCACCTCGCCGTCGTCGGTGACGAAGAAGTCACAGCGCGCGAGGCCGGTGCAATCCGTGACACGGTAGACCTCCGTCGCCAGCTCCCTGACCCGCGTGGTCGCCGCATCGCCGATCGGCGCGGGAACGACGAGCTCCATCCCGCCGGGCTCGTACTTGGCCTCGTAGTCGTACCAGTCGGCGTGCGCAACGATCTGCCCGACCAGGGACGTCTCGGGACTGTTGGTCAGGCCGATCACCGAGCACTCGACCTCGCTGCCCGACGCCCCCGCCTCGACGATTATCCGCGGGTCGTGCCGCCGCGCGAGCTCCACGGCATCGTCGAGCTCGCGTTCGGGGTCGGAGACTTTCGAGATCCCGACGCTCGAGCCGAGCCGCGAGGGCTTTACCCACAACGGCCTGTCCATGGCCGCGGCGCGCTCGCGCCACCCGTCCTCGCCGGCGCCGCAGAAATCGACCTGGGGAATCTGATGAAAGGACAGCAGGCGCTTGAAGGTGAGCTTGTCGATGCATACCGCCGAGGCGAGCACCCCGGCGCCGGCGTAGGCGACGTCGAGGCACTCCAGCACGCCCTGCACGGTGCCGTCCTCGCCGTATGGGCCGTGCAGCACCGGGAACGCCACGTCGGCGTCGAGCAAGCCGCCGCCCGGCGCGACCTCGATCTCGGTCCCGTCGCGAGTCCAGCGGCCGTCGCGCTCGATCCTTACCGGCACCACCTCGTGGCCCGCCGCGGCGAGCCCCTCAGCGACGGCCGCTCCCGAGAGCAGCGAGACCTCGTGCTCGCTCGACCGCCCGCCGCTCAGCACGGCTACACGCAATGCGCGCTCGCCTTCCCGTGCCCGCTCACGGCACCGGTTGCGGCTCCGCGGATGGTTCCTCGAACGCCCCGATGACGAGCGACACCGTATCCCCCTGCCTCACTCGCGTCCCGGCAGCGGGCGCCTGGTCGATGACGCGCCCGTCGTCGTCGGGATCGGCGACGGACTCCTCCTGGAAGACGACGTCGAGGCCGTGGTTGGTCAGGATCCGCACCGCACCGTCGCGGAACAGGCCCTCGACGTCGGGCACGATCACCGATCCGGCGCCGGTGGAGACGAGGATCGTCACCTGCGAGCCGCTCTCGATCTCGCTCCCGGCGGCGGGATCCTGGGCGACCACGGTCCCCTCCGGCTGATCGGAGTTCTCGGTCTCGACGTTGGGGATCAGGTCGATGGCTTCGAGCTGGTTCTCGGCGATCTGCTGCTGGAGCCCGACGACGCCGGGGACCTCGACCGTGTTCGCGCCCTTGGAGACGAGCAACGTCACCTTCGACCCGCCCTCGAGCTTCGACCCCGCCTTCGGCTCCGTGCCGATCGCCAAGCCCGCCTCGACCTCGGTCGAGAACTGCTCCTCGGTCTCGACCACGAAGCCGCGACCCTCGAGGGCCTTGGTGGCGCGGCGCTCGGTCTGGCCGGCGACATCGGGCACCTTCGCCGCCCCCAGCCCGGAGCTGACCGAGAGAGTCACGGTCGAGCCCTCCTCGGCCTCCTCGCCGGCGCGCGGGTCCTGCTCGACGACCTCCCCGGGGGGCGCGTCGCTCTCGAACTCCTCGACGTCGACGTCGAACCCCTTGGCCTCGAGGATCTGGGTCGCGGTGTTCTGCTGCTCGCCGAGGACGCTCGGCACCGTGACGTCCGCGGGTCGGGTCAGCGCCCACACCGCGAGCCCGGCGAGCGCCAGGACGAGGATCGCAAGGATGGCCCAGCGCCATCCACGCCGCCCTTCCTCGTACGGCTGCTCGGGTGGCGGTGGGGGCGGCACCGGCGCGAAGCGCTCGGTGTCGCGGACCGGCGAGGTGGTGGGATCGACCTGCGCCGCGTCGAGCGCGGCGGCGAACTCGTCGGCCGAGGCGAAGCGGTTGGCCGGGTCCTTGGCGAGCGCCTTGAGCACCACCGCGTCAAGCGCCGGCGGGACCGACGGGTTGATGCGACTCGGAGGAAGCGGCTGCTCGGAGACCTGCTTGAGCGCCACCGCGACGGCGCTGTCGCCCTCGAACGGCACCCGGCCGCACAGGGCCTCGTAGAGCAGCACCCCGATCGAGTAGAGGTCCGAGGCCGCGGTTACCGGCAGGCCCTGGGCCTGCTCGGGGGAGAGGTATTGCGCCGTCCCCATGACCGACCCCGCCTGGGTGATCTCGGACGCACCCGCGCGGGCGATCCCGAAGTCCGTCACCCGGGCGCGCCCGTCGCGGTCGACGAGGACGTTCTGCGGCTTGAGGTCGCGGTGGATGATCCCGTTGCTGTGCGCGAAGCGGGCGGCGGCGAGGACCTGGCGCGTCACCTCGACCGCCTCCTCGACGCTCATCCCCCGCCGGATCAGGTCCTTGAGCGACGAGCCCTCGACGTACTCCATCGCGATGTAGTAGGTGCCATCGAACTCACCGCGATCGAACACGCCGACGACGTTTGGGTGCTGGAGCCCCGCCGCGGACGATGCCTCGCGCCGGAAGCGCTCCACGAACTCGCGGTCTTGAGCGAAGCGCTCGTGAAGCATCTTCAGCGCCACCCGGCGGCCAAGCTGGGTGTCCTCGGCGCACCACACGTCCGCCATTCCGCCGGAACCGACGCGCCTGAGCAGCCTGTACCTGCCGTCGACGAGGGTGTTCTCGGCTACGAGCACAGCTACGGCTTTCGGCTTCGGGCTGGCTGCTTCCTGCTCACTGCCCTCCGCCCGCTGCCTACTCCGCCTGGTTGAGCAGGGCGCCCATCACCTCGGTCGCGACGGGACCCGCGGTCTCGCCGCCGAAACCGGCCGTGCACTCGATCACCGCCGCTATCGCGATCTGCGGGTCCTGGGTCGGTGCGAAGGAGATGAACCATCCACGGTTGTCCGGGCAGTCGCCGCCCTGGACCTCGGCGGTGCCGGTCTTGCCGGCGAACTCGCTCACCCCTTCGACCGTGAGCCCCGCCGCGGTTCCCTCCCGGGTGACGTTGGTCATCATCTCGGCGAGCTGGGCTGCGGTTTCCTCGCTCATCACGGTCGAGGCGAGCTCCGGCTTCAGCTCGTCGGTGGTACGGCCATCGGGATCGGTGACCGACTGCACGAACTGCGCCTGCATCTCACTGCCTCCGTTGGCGACCGTCGCGGCCACCATCGCCATCTGCAGCGCCGACGCGCGCATGCGCTCCTGGCCGATCGCGACGCGGCCGATGTCGATCGTGTCGCCCGGGCCGAGCAGCTTGCCGTTCTGGCTGACCCCGCTCGCGACCATGTTCTCGTCCGGGTAGTCAGCCGGCGGGTCGGAGTCAAAGCCGAAACGGTCCATGTACTCGAACATCGTGTCGTTGCCCAGCTGCTCGCCGACCTGCGCCCAGTAGGTGTTGACCGAGTTGGTCAGCGCGGTGGTCATGTCGATCTCGCCGAAGCTCTCGCCCCCTGCGTTCTCCAGCGGCACGCCGGAGATCTCGATGCCGCTGTCGCCGTTGAGCACGGTGTCGGGCGTGAACTCGCCGCTGTCGAGCGCCGCTGTGGCCGTCACGATCTTCATCGTCGAGCCCGGCTCGTACACGCTCTGGGTCGCGCGGTTGACCAGCGGCGTCTCCTCGGACGTGTTCAGCGCCTGGAAGGTCTCGGAGTCCTCGACCGCATTGGGGTCAAATGGCGGGTTCGACGCCATCACCCGTACCGCCCCGGTCGCCGGCTCGATCGCGACAACGGCCCCGTTGCGACCCGCGAGCGCCTGGTAGGCGACCCGCTGCGCCGCCGCGTTGAGGGTGAGCGTGATGTCGCTCCCCTCCCGGGCCTGGCCTTCGAGCTGGTCGAGGATCGAGATGAACTCGGCCTTGCGCCCCGAAAGCTCGTCGTCCTCCTCGAGCTCGATCCCCGAGCGCCCCCGGTCGAGGAAGTAATAGCCCACGGGATGGCCGAACAGGTCGCCGAGCGGATAGCGGCGCGTAAAGAACTTCTGCTCCCCGTTGCCCGTCGAGACGCTCTCCGCGATCAGCTCCCCGTCGGAGCTGGTGATCGTCCCGCGCTGGATCTGGGCCTCCTCCAGCAGCAGGCGGCGGTTCTCGGGGTTGTCGCGCAGGCTCTCGGCGTCGATCACCGACCAGTAGGACGTGAAGCCGACGACGGTCGCGAACAGCAGCAGGACGAGCGCGAACAGCCTCGAGATCGGAACGTTCACGCTGTCCTCCCGACCGGGCCGCGCAGCTGGATCTCAGGCTCGGCGGCCTCACGGTCCGGCCGCCGGGCGTCGTTGGAGATCATCAGCAGCAGGGCGAGCAGCACCATGTTCGCCACCACCGAGCTGCCGCCGTAGCTGATGAACGGCAGCGTCACGCCGGTCAGCGGGATCACGCGGACGACGCCGCCGATGATCACGAACGCCTGCAGCGAGAAGACCGCCGTCAGCCCCGCCGCCAGCAGCTTCGAGAACCCGTCCCGCGCCATCACCGCGGTCTTGAAGCCGCGTGCCGCGATCAGGATGTAGATCAGCACGACCCCCGCGGCGCCGAACAGGCCGAGCTCGTTGGTGATCACGGCGTAGATCAGGTCGGTGTGCGGCGCCGGGATGATGCTGCCGCACTCCGGGAACTGATCGATGCAGCCCTTCGAGGCGTCGGGCAGCTGCATCAGCGATTCCCCGAGCCCCGCCCCGAACAGGCCACCGTCGGCCTGCGCGAAC
>Ga0137368_10001549_pt1 | contig 24407 bp, 22 predicted proteins | sample SagtaG_13_FD_104917 | JGI IMG/M metagenome (GOLD analysis project Ga0137368, IMG submission 104917) | Vadose zone soil microbial communities from Sagehorn Ranch, Mendocino, California, USA - Sage1_L_100_16 metaG | ecosystem: Environmental > Terrestrial > Soil > Vadose zone | place: USA...
CGAACGGGATGGAAGTTGAGCTTCAGCGCCTTGCCCTGGCCGGTGCCGTCCTCGATGGGGAGCTGGTAGTGCTCGCCCTTGTACTCGAGGCGCCCCTCGCGGGCGACGATCTCGCGCACGATCTCGATGTACTCGCGGGTCCGTCCCCACGGCTTCGGGTACGGCACGCCGTACCAGCCCTCGGAGACCTGCGGCCCCGACGGGCCGAACCCGAAGATGAACCGCCCGCCCGACAGCGCGTCGATCGTGCAGCCGGCCATCGCCGCCGCGGCCGGCGCGCGCGCCGGGACCTGCATGATCGCGCCGCCGAGCTTGATCGTCTCGGTCTGCGGCGCCAGCCAGGCGAGGACGCTGACGACGTCGGAGCCGTACGACTCCGCCACCCAGACGGAGTCGTACCCGGCCCGCTCCGCGGCGCGGACGATCTCCAGCGCTTCGGCGCCCTGCGGTCCGATACCCCAGTAGCCCAGGTTGAGACCGAGCTTCATCGTCGGGGAGCCTATAGCGCGCTACAGGGCGCCGGGGCGGACCGGCCCCGGCGCCCTGAGCGAAGGCTCGCTAGTCGACGAACCCTGCGGCCTTCAGGTACTGGTGCGCGACCGCGGACGGCTGCTGCTTGTCGACGTCCACCCGCGCGTTGAGCTCGCGGATCGTGTTGATGTCCAGGTCCTTCTGGACGGCCACGATCGTGTTCTCGAAATCGGGGCCGGCCTCATCGACCACCTTCTGGCTGGTGATGAACATCGGATAGCCCGGCGTGAGCACGTGCTTGTCGTCGGTCAGCAGCGTGTACTTGTCCGGATCCGTGAACAGCTGGGCGTCTGTCGTGAACAGAATCGAGAGCTGCGCCTCGCCCTTGTCGAGCACCTGGTAGCGCAGCGCTGGATCGATCGGCGTGAACGACTTGAACTGGAGCCCGTAGTCGTCCTCGAACCCGACCAGGCAGTCGACACGCTCACGGCATTCGGATGGTCCCGCAAGCGTCAGGTCCTGCGACTTGCCCTGCAGGTCCGAGATCGTCGTGACACCGAGCTTCTTCGCCTCGGACGTCAGTGTCCCGAGTGCGTTGGCGCTCGAGTACGGGGCCGGCGGGAAGGCCGTCAAGCCCTCCTTCTCCAAGTCTGCCTTCGCCATGTCGTAAGCACCTTGTGCATCCGGCGGGATGTCCTGCGGCTTGACGCTGAAGAACGACTGCAGCGCCGTGGATGTGTACTCCGGATAGCCGGAGATGTTCCCGGTTTTGAGCGCCTTGAGCGCGACGGTCTCGGAGCCGAGGTTGAGCTGTTTCTTGACCTTGTACCCCGCGGCCTCGAGCGCCTGCGCGTAGATCTCGCCGAGGACGTACTCCTCGGTGAAGTTCTTCGAACCCACGGTTAGCGTGACCTTGGCGTTGTCCGGGTTCGACTGGATCGAGGCATTGCTGCCACTGGTCGTCGACGACGAATTGCCGCCGCCGCACGCCGTGGCTCCAACCGACACCACTGACACGGCCAGCACGGCAAACAGCGCTCGCCGTCGTAGATTGATGACCATCGCGGGGCCTCCCTCCGCAGTTCAAGTTGTCCTCGCTCGTACTCCACCCCGTATGGGGCAGGCAGATCCTATGCGCCGGTCCCGATGTGTTGCAATCTGAGCCCCCGCGGGGTCAACAGGTACTGCAGCCCCGAGAGGGTCAGCTCGACCGCCAGCGCGAGGAGCGCGACGAGGATCGCCCCGGCAAGCGCGCCATCGGTGCCATAGACCTGAGGATTGATGATGAAGTCCCCGAGAGTCGAGTATCCGACGAACGAAGCGATCGTCGCGGTGGCGACGATGTTGATCGCGGCCGTGCGGACGCCGCCCATGATCGTTGGGACGGCAAGCGGCAGCTCCACGCGCGTCAGGACCGCCAGCTCGCTCATCCCCATGCCGCGGCCGGCCTCGACCGCCCGCGGATCCACCTGCCGCACCCCGACGAAGGTGTTGGTGAGGATCGGCGGAATCCCCAGGATCGCGAGCGCGATTGCCACGTCGCGGAGGCCGATCCCGATCACCGCCGCCAGGAGGAAGATGACTGCGATCTCGGGAACCGCCCGTCCCGCATTTCCCAACCCGATCGCCAGGAACTCTCCCTTTCCGCGATGGCCGAACCACGCGCCGATTGGCACCGCGATCACCAGGGATCCCGCGAGCGCAAGTCCAGAGACCTGCACCTGAGCCCAAGTTAGCTCCAGCACCTTTGCCGGACCCCCCACCAAGGTTCCTCCGCCGCCCTCCTGCTGATGGAAGATGAAGTTGAACGCATCGACGAACGAACTGAAGAAGCCGGGCTGGATCGAAACGTCGATCATGCCGGTCGCGCTCTCCGCCATGGGGTGGTGAGGCGCTGCACGGCCAGCAACATCAGGTCGAACGTGATGGCCATCGCGATCACGAGACCTCCGACCAAGAGGATGTTCGTCTTGAAGGTGGGCTGGGCGCTGAGCTGCTGACCGAGCCCGCCCGCGCCGGCCAGGAACGCCAATGTTGCGAGAGCCATCGTCGACACCGCCGCGATTCGAAGCCCGGCGATGATCTCCGGCACCGCCAGGGGCATCTCAACTCTCCACAGGAGCTGGCTCCTCGTCATCCCCATCCCCCGCCCCGCGTCCCTAGCCTCCGTGGGTACGTTCGCCAGTCCAGTGACCGCGTTCCGATAGATGATCTGCAGCGTGTAGGCGGCTAGCGCGATCACCGCCGTGTCCGTTCCGAAGCCGGTGATCGGAAGCAGCAAGAAGAAGAAGGCGATGCTCGGCACTGTGTACAGGACCCCCGTCAGACCGATGATCGGCGGCGTCAGCCACTTGAAGCGGTGAGAGAGCACTGCTAGGGCCATAGCGATCGCGAACCCGACCACAACCGAGATGACGACGAGATAGGCCTGCTTCAGGGCAGGGTCGACATACGTATGGAGGTTGTCCACTGCCCACCGCGGGCAGAAGAGTGCGTCGGTGGACTCGCACGGGTGCTGGCCCCGACGGCCCCCGAAGAAGCTCCGTGGCAGGTCGTTGGCGGCGAGCGGAATCGCCAGGTGCATCTTTGCGGCGAGCACGTACATCTCACTCCGCCAGTGGCCGCTCCGCCGCCGGATGCTCCTCCACCAGCGCCTCGGGGGAGGTCAGGAACTCGGAGATGATCTCGACGGAGAGGACGCCGGCGATCCTGCCGTCGGCATCGACCACCGGCGCGTACCGGGTCTCCGCCTGGAGGAGGTCGGAGAGCGCATCGCGCATCACGTCGTCCAGCTCCAACACCGGCTCGGGGCTGGCGTCGGGGTTTGCCGGCACGGTCTCCGCGAGCAGGTCCTCGTCGGAGAGCCAGCCGAGCGGGCGCCGCTCGGAGTCGATCACGAGCGCGTACGGGACCTCGGCCCCCTCGAGCTTGGCGCGGACCTCCGACGTCGCCTGGCCGACGTGCGCGAGCGGCGCCTCCCAGAGGTCGATGTCTCGGACTCGCAACAGCGCGAGCCGCTTGAGCGCCCGATCGGCACCCACGAAGTCCTCGACGAAGTCGTCGGCCGGCGCCATCAGGAGCTCGGCCGGCGTCGCGTACTGCGCCAGCCGGCCACCCTCCCGCAGGATGGCGATGCGGTCGCCCATCTTGATCGCCTCGTCGATGTCGTGAGTGACGAACAGGATCGTCTTTCGCACCTCCGCCTGGAGGCGCAGAAACTCGTTCTGGAGGCGCTCGCGATTGATCGGGTCCACGGCGCCGAACGGCTCGTCCATCAGCATCACGCCCGGGTTGGCCGCGAGCGCGCGCGCCACGCCCACCCGCTGCTGCTGGCCGCCGGAGAGCTGGGCCGGATAGCGGTCGCGAAGCGCCGGCTCGATGCGCACGAGCTCGAGCAGCTCGTCGATCCGCGCTTGGATGCGATCGTGACCCCAGTCCAGAAGCGTCGGAACGGTGGCGATGTTTGCGGCGACCGTTCGGTGTGGGAAGAGCCCGATCTGCTGGATCACGTAGCCCATCTCCCGCCGCAGCTGCGCGGGAGAACGATCGCGCACGGACGTGTCCCCGACGAGGATGTCCCCCTCGGTGATCTCGACCATGCGGTTGACCATCCGCATCGCCGTGGTCTTGCCGGACCCGGAGGGCCCCACGAGCACGCAGATCTCGCCCCCTGGAACCTCGAGGTCCAGCTCGCGAACGGCCGGCTCCTCGGAGCCCGCATAGCGCTTCGTCACCCGCTCGAACCTGACCGCAGGAGCCTCCGCGGCTGCGTCGAGGCTGTCCGATGCCTGCGGGGACACTGGCTTCTGGCGATCCTACAGCCGCCTCCCCGCATACCCGGCGCCGTCGCTGCGGTATAGATGGTCCGGTGAATGACCGGGGGCAGCCGGGCGGCCTGACCAGCGCGGAGGCGGCGAGGCGCCTCGCCAGGCTGGGGCCGGTCGAGCCGCCCACGAGCCGCTCGGTGGCAAGCATCGTCGCGGGCAACGTCTTCACGCTCTTCAACGCGATCCTCGGCACGTTCTTCGTGGTGATGCTGGCGCTGGGGCTGTTCGCCGACGCGCTGTTCGGCGTCATCGCCGCGGTCAACTCGGCGATCGGCATCCGCCAGGAGCTGAAGGCCAAGGAGACGCTCGACCAACTCGCGCTACTGGTGGCGCCGAAGGCGAAGGCGATCCGCGACGGCCGCGTGACCGAGCTGCGCGCCGAGGAGGTCGTTCCCGGCGACGTGATCCGCGTGGAGCCGGGCGACCAGCTCGTCGCCGACGGCGTAGCGGTGTCGTCTCGCGGGCTGACCGTGGACGAGTCGATCCTCACCGGCGAGTCCGATGGAGTCCGCAAGCGCGACGGCGACCGCTTGCTGTCGGGCGCCTTCTGCATCGCCGGCTCGGGCTACTACGAGGTGGACGCCGTACGCGAGCAAAGCCACGCCGAGCAGATCGCGGGGGAGGCGCGCACGTTCCGCCACCCGCCCTCGCCGCTCCAGGTCGAGGTGAACCGCCTGCTCAGCGCCACCACGATGGTGATGGTGCCCCTCGCCGTCCTCCTGCTGCTCGCCTTGTCCATTCGCAACGTCGAGCTCCACGAGGCGGCCCAAACGGCCACCGCAGGCCTCGTGACGCTGATCCCCGAGGGCCTGGTGCTGCTGATGAGCGTGACCCTTGCCGTCGCGGCGGTGCGCCTCGCCCGCATGAACACGCTGGTCCAGCAGATCGCGGCCACCGAGGCGCTGGCCGCCGTGGACGTGATCTGCGTCGACAAGACGGGCACGCTCACCGACGGCACGCTCGACCTCGTGTCCGTGGAGGTCGCGGACAAGACGCAGCCCGCGGTCGCGCACGAGGCGCTCGCTCGCTTCGTCCACTCCGCCGGCGAGCGAAACCGGACGCTCGAGACGATCGCCGAGCGCTATCCCGGCGAGCCGGAGCGCGTGGTCGCCGAGGTGCCGTTCTCGTCGGCCTGGAAGTGGAGCGGGCTGACCGTGGACGGGCGCGGGGCCGCGACGAGCTACGTGATGGGCGCCCCCGACGTCCTCAAGAAAGCCGGCGCGCTCGAGCTGCCGCCCGCGCTCCAGCGAACGCTCGAGGAGCACACCGCGGCCGGGCGCCGCGTGGTCGCCTTCGGGGAGACGGCGGCGAGCCTGCCGGCCGATCCCGGGACACAGCCCCCGCCGTCGCTCGAGCCTCGCGCGCTGGTGGTGCTCGAGGAGCAGCTTCGCCCGGACGCCGCGGAGACGCTCGAGTTCATGCGGCGCCAGGACGTTGACCTGAAGCTGATCTCGGGAGACGCGCGCGAGACCGTGACCGCGGTGGCGCACGCGGTCGGCGTGCCGCTCGACGCCGGGGTGGTCGAGGGGCCCGAGCTCCCGGACGACAAGCCCGGCCTCTCGCTGGCGGCGGAGCGCAACACGATCTTCTGCCGCATCACCCCCGAGCAGAAGAAGCGCATCGTGGCGGCCCTGGGCGACCGCGGGCGGTTCGTGGCGATGATCGGCGACGGCGTCAACGACGTGCCGGCCCTGAAGCGCGCCCGGCTGGCCGTGGGCATGGGCTCCGGAAGCCAGATCACGAAGGGGATAGCCGACATCGTGCTCCTCCGCGATCAGTTCTCGATGCTGCCCCGAGCGGTGGCCGAGGGACGGCGAATCGCCAGGAACATCCACCGCCTCGCGCGCCTCTACGCGACCAAGACGATCTACGCGGGACTCCTGATCCTGATCACGGCGATCTTCGGGTTCGCCTTCCCGTTCCTGCCCAGGCAGCTGACGATCGCAGCCACGCTGACGATCGGCATTCCCTCGTTCGTGCTCGCGCTGGCGCCCAGCGAGGGGCCGCTTTACCGAGGTCGGCTGCTGCGCGCCCTCGCCGCCTTCGCCGCTCCGGCCGGCGCTGGGATCGCCGCGGGCTCGCTGCTCTCCTACTTCCTCGTCGACAAGGTCTTCGCCGGCTCGCTTGCCGAGGGGCGCACCGCCGCGACGACGACGCTGATCGTGCTCGGGCTCTGCTTCATCCTCCTGCTCGAGCGCGGTCCCGGCCGCGAGCACATCACGATCCAGAGCTACATGCTCGCGCTCATTGCCGGGCTCGGCGCCCTCTATGCCCTCGCGCTCGCCGCCGGCCCCGTGCGCGACTTCTTCGATCTGGAGCTGCTCTCGGCCGGGCAGTGGTTCCTCTGCATGCTCTCGGTGGCCGCGGGCCTCGTGCTCGCCGCCGTGGCGTGGCGCCTTCCCTACGTCCAGGCGCTCGAAGCGCCGGCCGAGCCCGCGCCGCCGCTGACCACCGCTGCCGGTCCCACCGGCACGCCGGCGCCCGACGGACGGGGGGCTTGAGCGCGGTGGAGGCCGGTAAGGACCCGCGCTCGCCCCTCCTCGAGGGGCGACGGCGCACGAAGATCGTGGCCACCGTCGGTCCCGCGACCCGCTCCGTCGAGACGATGGCGGAGCTGATCCGCGCCGGCGCCGACGTCCTGCGGCTCAACTTCTCGCACGGCTCGAGGGACGAGCACGAGCAGAACGTCGCGATGGCGCGAGAGGCGGCGAAGCTCGCGGGTCGGGAGGTCGGGCTGCTCGGCGACCTCCCGGGGCCCAAGCTGCGCATCGACGAGGTGGAGGGGGGCATCGTCCAGCTCCACGAAGGCTCGCAGCTGACCCTGACGACCGGCGAGGACATGGGCGCCGCCGATCACCTTCCGGTGTCGTGGGAGGGGCTTCCTTCCGCGGTGAAGGAGGGGGACGAGGTGTATCTCGCCGACGGCCGGGTGCGTCTGCGGGTGCTGGACGCGGGCGCCGGTGAGATCCGCTGCACTGTGGAGGTCGGGGGGGCGGTCGCGTCGCATCAGGGGCTGAACGTGCCGGGCACCGACGTGCAGTTGCCGTCCGCAAGCCGCACCGACCTCGATTGGGTGGATTTCGCGGTCCAGCAGGGAATCGACCTCTTGGCGGTGTCCTTCGTTCGCCGCGCCGAGGACCTTCAGCCGGTCGAACGCCGCGTTCGCGTCGCCGGGGCCGACATCCCGCTGATCGCGAAGATCGAGAAGCCGCAGGCCGCCGAGAACGCGGAGGCCATCATCCGCGCGGCGCTCGGCGGGATCATGGTCGCGCGCGGGGACCTGGGGATCGAGCTCCCGATCGAGCGGGTGCCGACCGTCCAGAAGCGGCTGCTGGCGCTGGCGGGCAAGCACTCCAGGCCGTCGATCACCGCCACGCAGATGCTGGCCTCGATGGTCGCCTCGCCCCGTCCCACCCGGGCCGAGGTCTCGGACGTGGCGAGCGCGATCTACCAGGGAACGGACGCCGTGATGCTCTCGGAGGAGACGGCCGTGGGCGAGTATCCGATCGAGGCGGTTCAGATGATGGATCGGATCGCGCGGGAGGCCGAGCCGGACCTGCCGTATGGCGACTGGGTCTTCGATCGGGTCGCTTCCGAGGCCACGGACGTCGCGAGCTCAGTCGCGCGGGCGGCCGTCGGCTCGACCTACACGCTCGGGTTGGCGGCGATCGTCGTCCCGACCCGCAGCGGCCGCACCGCGCGGCTGGTATCCGCGCACCGCCCACGCACGCCGGTGCTCGCCGTCTCGCCCCGGCTCGAGACGGTGCGCCGCCTGCAACTCCTGTTCGGGGTCAGCTGCATGCTCGCCGAGGACTGGGAGAGCCTCAGGGCGCTTTTGGACGACTGCGCCCGCCTCGCCAAGGAGGCGGACGTGGCATCGAGCGGCGACCTGATCGGCATCACGGCCGGGCTGCCGCAGCAGAAGCTGGGGACCAACCTCTTCGAGGTCCACCGGGTGCCGTAGGGATTAGGCGGCGAGCGCGTCGCGCTCGCGGGCGGCGGCGATGAGCTCGTCCAGGATCTCGCCCAGCCGGCGGCGGAGCTCGTCCTCCGCGAGCTGGTCGCCCTCGAAGGCCTCCTCCGCATGCGGTACCGGCAGCTCCACGTCGACCACGCGGGCGCCGGTGGCGCCCAGGACCTTGCGAACCTCCGCCTGGGCCCAGACGGCTCCGAACATGCCCGTCGAGGCCCCGATCACCGCGACCGGCTTGTTCCGCAGGGCGTTGTCCGGGAACGGGCGCGACGCCCAGTCGATGGCGTTCTTCAGCTGGCCCGGGAGCGAGGAGTTGTACTCGGGCGTGGCGATCAGGACCGCGTCGGCGTTCGCGATCGCCTCCCGGAAGCGTCGAGCCCCCTCGGGGCCCGAACCGACGTCGTCGTCCTCGTCGTAGGGGGGGACGTCCTTCAGGCCGTCGAAGATCTCGAGCTCCACGGGCGCCGGCGCAAGCTGCGCCGCCGCCCGCAGGAGCCGGGTGTTGTGGGAGCCGTGCCGAAGGCTGCCGGAGATTGCGAGCACTCGCATCGTTACTCCTCCTTCGCGAGCTCCAGCTGAACGGCGAGGGTCACGTCGTTCTCCACCGCGAAGCCGCCCTTCGGCAGCGGCGCGTTCCACTCGAGGCCGAACTCGGTCCGGTCCACGACGGTCTCGAGGTCGATGCCGATCCCCTCGCGACCGGCCACGTTCTCGGCCGGCCCGGAGATCGCGCCGCGGGCCTCGACGGGCTTGGTGGTGCCCTTGATCGTCAGCTCGCCGTCCACGATCAGCTCGCCGTCCTCGACGCGAACTGCGGTGGAGGAGAAGGCGATCTCGGGGTGGCGCTCGGCGTCGAAGAACTCGGGCGAGAGCAAGTGCCCGTAGAGGTTCTCGTCGCGAACCTCGACGCTCTCGACGCGCACCGCGCCGCTGAGCTTCGGCTCGCCGTCCTCGTTCTCCAGCGTGACGTCGAAGTCCTTGAACGCGCCCCGGAACGTCGCCACCACCATGTGCTTGACGGAGAAGCCGACGCTCGAGTGAATGGGATCCGACTTCCAGATGCCCGTGGGGATCTGGGTTGTCTCTACCTGTGCTGTGGCCATTTGATTCCTCCTTGGGATGAGATATACTTGACTATGCAAGTAACAGTCTACCACGGAAGCTTGCCTATGCAACAGTTGACTACGAAAGCACCTTTGGCGGTAGTGGCTCTGGGACGGCTGATCAGCGCACACTCGGCGCTGACTCGGGAGCTGACCGCGCAGCTCGTCGCGGAGCACGGGCTGACCATGAGCGAGCTCGAGGTCCTGCTGCTCTTGGAGCGCGCCGAGGAGCGGTCGATGCGCCGGGTGGACCTCGCGCACGAGGTGCGCCTCTCCCCTTCCGGCATCACGCGCCTGCTCGACCGCCTCGAGGCGTCGGGCTTCGTCGAGAAGGGCGCCTGCAAGGCCGACGCCCGGGTGACCTACGCGATCCTCACCGACGCCGGGGTCGCGAAGCTCAGGGAGTGCATCCCCGGCCACTTCGAGGCGATCGAGCGCCTCCTCTCGCAGAGCTTGGACGAGAAGGCCCTCGAATCCCTGGCGAAGCTCCTGGCCCAGCTCTCGGAGGACGACGACGAGGCCTGTGAGGACGCAGCGGAGCTCAGCCGTGCCGAGGCGCCAGCACGAACTGGGTGACGAGCAGGTTCGCGACGAGCCGCTCCTCGCAGCGGACGCGCACCTCGACGACGTGAGTGGTGCGTCCCGCGTGCAGATGCTCGGCGGTCGCGATGAGCTCGTCGCCTGGCCTCCCGGCGCCGAACACGTTTAGCTTCATCTCCACGGTCGTGAAGTCGTGGCCGGACGGCAGGTGCCGGAAGGTCTGCCACGCGGCGACGCTGTCGGCCAGGGCCACCCATGCCCCTCCGTGGACCAGCCCGCCCGGATGGAGGTGTCGCTCGTCGACGACCATCCGGCCGCGACACAGCTCATCCGTCAGCTCCAGCGGCTCCACCCCCATGTCGGCGGGAAAGCTCCGCGCGATCCGCTCGCTGATCGACTCGGGCGTGATCTCGGGGTTCGTCTCGGCCACGGCGCGGCGCAGGCTATATGCCCGTCGCGACCCGTCCAGTTGTGACGACAAGTCGGCGCGAGTGGGCGGGTTGCGCCTAGGCGGCTTCTAACCCTTGGACGTAGAGCGGCCCGCGTCGCCGAACGGTTCGTCCCGCTCGCGCACCGCCTCCTGCCAACCCGCCTCGGCCGCGCGGCGCGCGAACTCATGGCCCTCGGGCGTGTGGCGGGCGATGCCGTCGAAGAAGGTGCCGAGGACCTGGGTGGCGTGCAGTCCCTGAGCGTAGAGCGCCTGGTTGACCAGCAGCTTGTGCATGACGAGCTGGTTGACCGGGAGCCGCGCAACCCGCTCCAGAAGCGCCTCGAAGCGCTCGTCGAGCCGGTCGGCCGGCGCCGCCTCCGTGGCCAGGCCCCATTCGGCCGCCTCGCTCCCCGAGATCGAGTCCCCGGTGAGGAGCAACCGCTTCGCCCGAGCGGGCCCGATCCGCCACGCCCACAGAGCGGTCGTCGGGACGCCCCAGACCCGAGCGGGTGGGTAGCCGATCTTCGCCTCGTCCTCCACCACGAGCAGGTCCGAGCAGAGCGCCATGTCGGTGCCGCCGGCGACACAGAAGCCGTGCACCTTGCAGAGAACCGGCTTCTCGGAGTGAAAGAGGCTCATGAATCCGCGGACGTTGCGCGACATCATCTGGAAATCGACCACGGGGTCCCAGCCGCCGCCGGGATCGTGGTTGGCGGCGATGACGGCAGGGTCGAGCGGCGATCCCGACGGCGCGTCAGCAAGGCCGAGGCCCTCTCCGATCCCCTCCGCCGACGCGAGGTCGTATCCGCCGCAGAACCCGGTGCCGTTGCCCGCCAGGGCGATGACGTGCACCTTCGGGTCGAGGTTCGCCCGCTCCACGCACGCTGCAAGCTCGCGCGGCATCTCGAGAGTGATCCCGTTGCCGCGATCGGGCCGGTCCAGGGTGATCCGCGCGATCCGCCCGTCCACCTGGTACGCAATCGTCTGTAGTTCAGCCATCCCCGGGAGGCTATTGCGCGCACGCACGGGGGGTGGCCGACGTTTTCCACCAATAGCGACGCAAACGTCGCCCACCCCCGAGCGGCACCCGATCATCCCCGCCATCGCTGCGAAGATTCGCCGCCCAATGGCGAAGAGCACGCATACCGTGATCGAGGTCGCCGGCCGCGAGGTCCGGCTCTCCAACCCGGACAAGGTGTTCTTCCCCAAGGCCGGCCACACGAAGCTCGACCTGGCGAACTACTACGTCGACGCCGCCGAGGCCGCCCTGATCCACGTCCGCGAGCGCCCGACGACCATGAAGCGGTTCGTCGACGGCGCCGCCGGGGACTTCTTCTTCCAGAAGCGGGTCCCGAAGGGAGCGCCGGAGTGGCTCGAGACCGCGACGGTGAGCTTTCCAAGCGGCCGCAGCGCCCGGGAGCTGGTCGCCAACGACGCGGCACACCTCGTCTGGGCGGTCAACCTCGGGGTGATCGACTTCAACCCGTGGCCCGTGCGTCGCGCCGACCTCGACCATCCCGACGAGCTGCGGGTGGACCTCGACCCCACTCCGGGGGTCGGGTTCGACGACGTCCGGCGGGTTGCGCTGATCGTCCGCGAGGTCCTGGCGGACCACCAGCTCCTCGGCTTCCCGAAGACGTCCGGCTCCCGCGGCATCCACGTCAACGTCCGGATCGAGCCGGAGCACGACTTCACCGAGGTGCGGCGCGGCGCCCTTGCCCTAGCCCGCGAAGTGGAGCGGCGGGTGCCCAAGCAGGCGACCAGCAAGTGGTGGAAGGAGGAGCGCCACGGCGTCTTCGTCGACTACAACCAGAACGCCCGCGACCGCACCGTGGCCTCCGCGTATTCCGTGCGTCCCACGCCGGACGCCCGCGTTTCGTGTCCACTTGAGTGGGACGAGGTGCCGGACGCCGACCCCGCCGAGCTTCGCCTCGACACGGTCCCCGAGCGCCTCGCGGAGCGCGGCGATCCGTCCGCCACGATCGACGAGCACGCGGGGTCGCTGGACTCTCTGCTCGAGCTGGCGGCGCGCGACGAGGCCGAGGGGCTCGGCGACGCCCCCTGGCCGCCCCATTTCCGCAAGCAGCGCGGGGAACCCAAGCGGGTCCAGCCGAGCAGGGCGCGAAAGCGTTAGGGGCGCCGGGGGTCGCGACCGGCGAACGCTGCCGCAGCATGGACGCGAGGCATGTCCGGAGCATGGATTGCGGAGATGTTCGCCGGGGGCGACCTCGGCGTCCCCAGCACCTACACGAGCTGATCGAAGCGGCAGTCGGAGGGGTCCTTGTCCTCGCGCCAGCGCAGAAGCTTGGCGCCGTGGCGGATCCTGCCGGCGCTGACGTGGTCGAAGGAGACCTCGACCACCAACTCGGGACGCAGCGAAACCCACTCGAGGTCGCGATCGTGGGCCCAGCGGCTGGGATCGCCCGAGCCTCGCTCGCCCGTCTCGTACGCCGCCAGCCTGGCGCGAAGCTCGCGCTTCTCCTTGGCGCGGAAGCTCGACGTGTGGCCCACGACACGCAGCTCGTCGCCGTCGTAGAGGCCCAGGATGAGGGAGCCGACGGTGCCCTCCTCCTTCCCAGGCCGCCAGCCGACGACGACGCAGTCGATCGTCCGCAGCCGCTTCACCTTCACCATCCCCTTGCGCTCACCGGGCCGGTACGGGGCATCGAGCTCCTTCGCCACCACCCCCTCGCCGTTCGCAAGCCAGTCGTGCGCCTCGGCCTCGGACCGAACCAGGGGCGTCGTCTCGATCGAGCCGGGGTCGTCCAGGCCCTCCACGAGGCTCTCCAGAGCCGCGCGCCGGCCCTCGAACGGCTCCTTCAACAGCCGCTTTCTCCCCTCGGCCAGCAGGTCGAAGGCGCGAAAGCGGGCGGGCGTCTCCTCGGCGAGCATCCGGATCCGCGACTCGGCGGGGTGGATCCGATTCTGGAGGGCGTCGAACTCCTCCAGGCCGTCGGTGCCAAGGATGACCAGCTCGCCGTCGAGGACGTACCGGCCGCCGCCGAACCGAAGCTCCGGGAAGTAGCGCGATAGCGGCTTGCCGTTTCTCGACTGGACGAAGACCTCCTCGCCGTCCACGAAGACGATCGCGCGAAAGCCGTCGTACTTCGGCTCATAGCACCAGGCCTCGCCCTCGGGCAGCTCCTTGCGCGAGAGCGCGAGCTGCGGAGCGATCGGCGGCTTCAGCGGCAGGGCCACCGGCCGATGGTATTCAGCCCCGGGGAAGCTCGCGCGGGATCGGCTCGATGCGCTTGCTCCTCCCGATGACGGCGACGGTGCGCTCGTAGGAGGCGCGCAGCAGGGTCGGGTCGCCCTCCCCCCTCTTCAGCGCACGGCCTATCGGCACCACCTCGTAATCGGGGTGGTCCACGAAAACGGGCACGTAGCGAACGTCCTTAACGCGGGCCTTCCCGCCGCCGCGTGCCAGGCAGTGGAGCAGGACGACCATCCCGTCCTGGCTCACGGCGGGCAGCCCGGCCTCCGGGCTCTGGTTGGAGATCAGGTTGCCCTCGCTGAAGACGGCGAACTTGGAGCCGATGTGCTGGATCGGCTGCACGGCGTGCGGCCCCTGCCCCACGATCGCGGTGACGAGGGTCGAGGCGAGGAGCTTCTTCACCAGCGCCAGCTGGCCGGGGCTCGGCTGCTGCTGGTACTCGGGGACGATCTCGCCGCCCCAGTGAAGGTTGACCAAAACGGCGTCGGCCCCCATGTCGCGAGCACGGCGAGCGTCGGCGAGCACCCGGCTCGCGCTGGCGATGTTCACCGACCACGGATACGGCGGCGGGATCCCGTTGGTGTCCGTCGTGTAGGCGAGGAACGCCAGCTTGACGCCGTGGACCCCGAGGATGAGCGGCCTGCGCTGGGCCGCGGCCGAGGGAAACGACCCGGTGTGCTCGACGCCAGCGTCCTCGAGCGCCTTGCCGGTGTCGTCCACGCCCGTCTTGCCCTGGTCGAGGGAGTGGTTCGAGGCGGTGTCGCAGGCGTCCCAGCCAGTCGCCGCGATCCCCTCGGCGAGCGCGGGCGGGGTGTTGAAGACCGGATAGCTCGCCGGCGCGGCGGGGGTCATCGGCGTCTCCACGTGGCAGATGCCGAGGTCGGCGGCGGCGACATACGGCCTGAGCTGGTCCAGCTCGGCAGCGAAGTCGTAATGGCTGCCGCCACCCAGAGCCAGGGCACGCTGCCAGACCGCGGTGTGGATCAGCAGGTCGCCGCTGACCGACACGGTGAAGCGAACGGGCTTCGCTTCCCGGTGCGTGCTGCGCGGGGTCCGGCCCGCGCTCCGACCGGGGAATCCCGCCCTGTGATGGGCGGGTGTCGCCGATCCGCCTCCATCGCAGCCCGCACCGCCCACCAGGCCAATGGCCAGGACCGCGAGGGTGGCCGCGGCGAGGACGCGGGGTTGGTAAGTGCCGGCCACGCCGGGTAGTCTCGCGCCCATGGAGGCCGCGACGACGGAGCGTCCCGAGCGCGAGCAGGCAGAGCAACCGACCTCGTCGTTCGCGAAGTCGCTGTTCTGCGGCGAGATCCACGAGGAGATGGTCTTCCCGTGGCCGCAGCCGAACGAGGCAGAGCAGGACCGGGTGCGGGAGCTGATCGCCGCCGCGCGCGAGATCGGCAAGCGCATGGACCCCCGCGAGATCGAGGAGAGGCGGTGGATCGGCGACGACGTGGTCCGCGAGCTGGGAGATCGGGGGCTGTGCGGGCTCTACGTGCCCGAGGAGTACGGGGGCCAGGGCCTCTCGCAGACCGGCTACGCCCGCGTGTTCGAGACCTTCGCGCAGATCGACGCGACGCTGTCGATCGTGCTGGGGGTGCACCAGTCGATCGGCTTCAAGGGCATCCACCTGTTCGGCACCCACGAGCAAAAGGAGCGCTTCCTCCCGGATCTGGCGACGGGCCGCAAGCTGGCGGGCTTCGCCCTCACCGAGCCGAAGGCCGGGTCCGACGCCTACAACATCGAGAGCAGGGCGGTCCTGCAGCCCGACGGCTCCTGGGTGCTGAACGGAGAGAAGCGCTACATCGGCAACGGCGAGAAGGGCTCGGTGTTCACGACGTTCGCGCGCTGCGAGGTGGACGGCAAGGATCGCCACATCGCATTGATCCTCGAAAAGGGGATGAAGGGCTTCGAGGTCGGCGAGCGGTTCGACACGATGGGGCTGCGTGGCAACGACCTGCGGCGCCTCTACTTCCACGACGTCCGGGTCCCGCCGGAGAACGTGCTCGGCGAGCCCGGTGAGGGCTTCCACATCGCGATGCAGATCCTCAACAACGGGCGCATCGGGCTTGGGACCGGCTCGGTGGGCGCAACCAAGGGCCTCCTCGACCGCGCCATCGCCCACGTCAAGGAGCGGCGCCAGTTCGGCCACCCCCTAGCCGACTTCGAGCTCGTCCAGGACAAAATCGGCTGGATGGTGTCCTACCTGTTCGGGCTGGAGTCCATGTGCTACCTCACCTGCGGCCTCGTGGACGCCGGGGTCCCGGACTATTCGCTGGAGTCGGCCATCTGCAAGGTGTCCGGGACCGAGTTCCTGTGGTACGCCGCGAACCGGGTCCTCCAGCTGAAGGGCGGCGAGGGCTATATGCGCACGGAGCCCTACGAGAAGATCCTGCGGGACATCCGGATCTTCCCGATCTTCGAGGGCGCCAATGACGTCATGCGGGCGTTCATCGCGCTCTCGGGCATGAAGCCGGTGGGCGAGAAGCTGGCCGAGCTGGGCGAGATCGGGCTCGGCGACCCGATCGGGTCGATCGGGGTGCTGGTCGACTACGTGGGCGGCCGCATCCAGCGCCAGGTGCGGCCCGACCGGGTCACGAGGGCGCATCCGGAGCTCGAGGAGCATGCCGATGCGGTCTCCGACCAGGTGAAGCAGCTGCGGGACGTGAGCGAGTCGCTCCTCCGAAAGCACAAGCGCGGCATCGTCGAGCGCCAGTTCCAGCAGAAGCGGATCGCGGACTCGATCTCCGACATCTACGCCCAGATCGCCGTGCTCTCACGCGTCACCTCGATCTTCGAGGAGCAGGGGATCGAGCCCTCGGGACAGGAGCGCTATATAGCCGAGACCTTCTGCTCACGGGCCGCCGGGCGGGTGCGCTCTCGCTTCAGGCAGATCGAGCGAAACGACGACGAGCGGATGACCGCGATCGCCAAGCTCGCCTACAAGCGCGGCTCCTACGGCTACGCGCTGTTCGAGGACTAGCCCGAGTCGAGGTGCTCGGCGGCGCGGCTGAGGACGTCGCGCAGCGTGCGCTGGTCCGAGAGCGAGAGATTGGCGATCGGCGGTGGAGGCTCGGCGAGGCGCGCCTCGATGCGGTCGCGTAGCCGCCTTCCTTCGGGCGTGAGGACGAGCAGCTTTACGCGTCGGTCGTACTCGGCTGCCTGCCGCTCGACCAGGCCGCGGTCCTCGAGCCGATCGGTGATCCAGGTGACGTTGGAGCTGTCGCAGGCGAGGCGCTTCGCGATCTCGCCCATGGGCTTGGGCTCGTCCAGTGCCTGGAGCGCGATCCACTGCGGCGGCACGAGGTCGAACTCGCGAATCGCCCCGATCCAGCGGGGGCGCTGGGAGAACACCACACGCTGAAGCAGCGACCATGTCTCACTGCCGAGATCCTGGCGCTGCTTGGCGCGTGCTCCCTTGCTGGTAGCGATTTCCACAAGCACGAGCATACTCCATTCGCTGGACATTTGATATGTTCAACTATCGAGTATGTCCCCTATCGAGACTTCCAACGCACGACCGCAGACGCCGAGAGGAGGCCGGATGGACGCGAGCAACGGCATCGAGGTCGAGGGCCTCGTCCGCGAGTTCAAGAACGGCCCGCGAGCCGTCGACGGCATCGACCTGCAGGTCCGGCCCGGCGAGATCTACGGCTTCCTGGGCCCCAATGGCGCCGGGAAGTCCACCACGGTGCACATGCTGACGACGCTGCTGCCCCCCACCGCGGGGATTGCGCGGGTCGCGGGTCACGACATCGTGCGCGAGGGATCGCTCGTGCGCGACGCGATCGGCGTGGCGCTTCAGGAGGCGGCACTGGACCTGCTGCTGACCGGGCGCGAGCACATGCGGCTGCAGGGCGGGCTTCACGGCCTCGCCGCGGCCGACATCGAAAGGCTCGGAGCCGAGCTCCTGGAGCGAGTCGGCCTCGCCGAGGCGGCCGACCGCCGCGTCGGCGGCTATTCCGGCGGCATGAAGCGCAGGCTCGACCTGGCGCTCGCGCTGATCCACAAGCCCCGCATCCTCTTCCTCGACGAACCCACCACCGGTCTCGACGTCCAGAGTCGCGCGGCGCTTTGGGACGAGGTCGCCCGGCTCGCGCGCGACGACGGGGTGACCGTCTTCCTCACCACCCAGTACCTGGAGGAGGCCGACGCGCTCGCCGACCGTCTCGGGATCATCGACCGGGGGCGCATCGTCGCCGAGGGCACGCCCGCGGCGCTGAAGGCGCAGATCGGCCGACCGACCGTCGAGGCAACGCCGGCCGACGAGACCCAGATCGAGCACCTCGAGGCGGTGCTGGCGCGCTTCGGCGAACCGCTGCCTGCGCCGCGTGGTGCCGCCGCCGTTCGCCTCACGGACGGCACCGAGGAGCTCGCCGACGTCATCCGCGGCCTCGACGCGGAAGGGATCAGGGTGGCCGATCTGAAGCTCCATGCCCCGAGCCTGAACGACGTCTTCCTCGCCAAGACCGGGCGCTCCCTCGAGGGCGCCGGTGAGGACGAGCTCGAGGAAGACACAGGCGAGCACGCCCCCGAGCCGGTGACGGCCTAGGAGCCGATCGCGTTGACGGCTGCGACAGCAACGACCAGCCTCCCCAGGCAGGCGCGGTACATGGCCTGGCGCTCCGTGATCCGCACGGCTCGCCAACCCATCGTCATCGTGCCACCGCTGGTCTTTCCGCTCTTCCTGCTGGCGATCAACGCATCGGGGCTGGACGCCGCCACCCAGATCCCCGGCTTCCCGGCCGACTCCTACCTGGCGTTCGCGCTCGCGTTCCCGTTCATGCAGGGCGCGATCTTCGCCACCAACACCGCGGGCACCAATGTCGCCCAGGACATCGGGACGGGTTTCTTCAACCGCCTCTCGCTGACGCCGATGCGCGGCTCCTCGATGCTCGCCGGCCAGCTCACGGGTGTCCTGCTGGTGGGGACGCTCCAGGCGGTGGCGTTCCTCGCAGCCGGCCTTGCCGCCGGCGCCGACATCCAGAGCGGCCCGCTGGGCGTGGCGGTGCTGTTCGCCCTCTCGCTGTCCATCGCTGCCGCCTTCGGCACGATCGGGCTCCTCGTCGGCCTGCGGACGGGATCCGGCGAGGCGGTCCAGGGACTGTTCCCGCTGATGTTCATCCTGCTGTTCCTGAGCTCGGCGGCGCTGCCGCGCGACCTGATCGCCCAGGACTGGTTTCGGACGGTGGCGACGATCAACCCGGTGAGCTACCTGATCGAGGGACTCCGCTCGCTGGTGATCACGGGCTGGGACGCCGAGGCGCTGGGGCTCGCCTTCGGCATCGCCCTGGCGGTCTTCGCCGTCGGACTCGCCGCGTCAACCGCCGCGCTGCGCCAGAGGCTGGTGCGCACGTGAGCGCCGCCGCCGAGAACCGGGCGCCGAGAGAGCTCGCGAGGGTGGCTCGCGCGAGCAGGCGCTCCCGCTACGTCGCGGTCGCGCGCACCGTCGCCTGGCGCAACCTGCACTCGGTGATCAGGACCCCGGCGCTGCTCCTGCCACCGCTCGCCTTCCCTCTCTTCTTCTACATGGCCTTCGCGGGCGGTCTTTCGACGGTGAGCAACCTGCCCGGCTTCGACTACTACGACTACAACGCGTTTCAGTTCGTGTTCGTGCTCCTGCAATCGGCGGCGTTCGGCGGCGTGTTCATCGGCTTCTCGATCGCCGCGGACTTCGACCTTGGCTTCACCCGCCGCCTGTTCCTGGCTGCGCGCCATCGCTCGGCGGTGATCGCCGGCTACGGGATCGCCGCGCTGATCCGGGCGGCCTTCGTGTGGGCGGTGGTGTTCGCGATCGCCCTCGCCACAGGGATGGACGTCGGCGGCGACGGGATCGACCTGGTCGGACTCGTGGGCCTCGCCCTGATCGTGAACGTGGCCGCCTTCCTGTTCGCCGCGGGGATGATGACCCGGCTTCGGACCCTCCAGGCCGCGCCGGCGATGCAGATCCCGGTGTTCATGGTGCTGATGACCGCACCGGTGTACGTGCCGCGCGACCTCCTCGGCGGCTGGATCGCCACCGTGTCGCAGTTCAATCCGGCGACGGCGATCCTCGAATCGGGGCGGAGCCTGATCGCCGGCGATCCGTTCCATGTTGCCCTCGCCTTCGTCGCGGCATCGGGCCTTGGAGCCGTCCTGGCGGTGTTCGCAGGCCGCGGCCTGCGCCAGGCCGAGGCGGCCGGCTAGGCCTTCTTGCGCCGGGCGCGGTAGGCGCGCGTCTTGGCGCGATTGCCGCAGACTTCCATCGAGCACCACGTGCGCGAGCGGTTCTTCGAGCTGTCGAAGAAGGCCCACTCGCACTCGTCGTCGGCGCAGGCCTTCATCCGCTCCCAGGTGCCCGCGGCCTGGGAGTCCGCCACGGCGGCAAGAAGCCGCGCGAACAGAGAGCCCAACCCCTGCCGTGCCGGTGCCGCCATCGCGCGACCGGCCCGGTCGATCTCGATGCGGATCAGCCCCTCCTGGGCCGCCTCGCGCAGCGCCGCCAGCGATTCTGGATCGACTCGCGAGCCGTTGTTGGTGCGCAACAGCTTCCTCAGCGCCTCCCTGAACCGGATCGCGCCTTCGAGCTCCTGGGCGTCGGGGTCCTTGTCGCGGGCCATGCCGTGGTCCTTCATCCACGCCGCGAGCGCCGCGGGGGAATCGAGCTCCTCCACCTCGGGCTGGGCGGAGTCCTTGTGGAGCGTGTTCACGAAGGACCCGATCAGGTCCAGGTCGTCGGGAATCGAATGATCGCTAGGCATGTGGCGACACCACTAAAGGATCTTTGCTAGTGTTACGAACACCGCCAAACACCTTTAACAGGTTAGCACCCGAGAGGAGGTCTCACATGCATCCCGCCCTGCTGATCGCCGTGATGGAGGAGCGTGAGCGCGAGATCGCGCGGCGCAACCGCCACGCCTGGAAGCGACCCCCGCGACCCGAAAAGCGAGCTAGGGCCGAAACAGCGGTAGGCCCCGTTCGCCGGCGTATACGTCGAATATGGCCCAGTGGTCGGGATCGCCGCTCCCGGCGGCCGGCGACGTCTGGTTCGTGACGAGGAGCCGCCGGCCGAGGAAGGCGGCGCTCGCGGGCCCGTCCATGGGCACGTCCATCGCCTGGTTCTCGATTGGCGTGGCCGGGACCCGGGCCATCTCCTCGCCATGCGGAGAGATGACCACCAGCTGGTTCGCTCCCGCCAGTGCCAGGTAGACCCGGCCCGAGCGGCCGATCGCGAAGCCATCGGGGCCATCCAACGGTCGGCTGGTCCAGAAGCGCCGCAGGCGCCCCGCCGTGCCGTCGCGGCGGACGCGCAGCTTGAACAGGGCGCCCTCGGTGGGATCCCCTGCAGACGGGCCCTGGGCGGTGACCGCGAACAGCAGCGTCCGGCCGTCGGCCATGAACTGGATGCCGTTCGGCCCGAAGACGTTCTCCAGCCTCGGGTCCGTGAACCAAACCCGTGGTCTCCCTCCCCCACCGGGCACGCGCCAGATCAGCGCCTGGTCGATGTCGCTCACGTACAGGCGGCCGTCGGGCGCAAACGCCGCGTAGTCGGGCCCGGCCGCGGCGTCGCCCACCGTGGCGGAGCAGTTGCGGTCGCGACCGGACGCCATGCAGCTGGGGACGTCGCGAAACCTGGCGTAGGTGCGTTGCGCGCCGCTTGCGAGGTCGAACTTCACGACCCGGGGATCGGCCGAGCGATCGAGCGCATACAGGCGCCAGCGCCCGTCGAACGCAAGACCCTGGATGCCGTGGTCCGACTCCAGGTCCTGCCCGTCGAGCTCGAAGCCGCGCCGCAGGCGACCTCGATGGGAGTACACGAAGACCTTCGACGGGGCGTCAGCGTCGCCCTTTCCCTGCTGGTTCGTCCCCACGAAGACCGTCCGGTGCGGCCCGATCGCAACGGGCTCGGGCTGACCGGGCGAGGGAACCCGCGCGAACACCCGGATGTCGAGTGGCTGGCGCCCGGTGTGAGCCTCAGCGGCGACCCATCCCCCCGCTGTCGAGGCCAGCAGGACGAGCGCCAGGCCAACCGGCCGTCGCAGTCCGCACCGCCCTGAAATCACCGGCCTAGGCTAGTGGTGCCTCACGCGGCGAGAGGTACCACTAGGGCTTGATCGTCCAGCGGCGCTTCGCCGGGGTGCGATCGGTGTGCCCCAGCGCGTCCGTGGCCCGGACCTTGAACGCGTGCTTGCCCGGCTTCAGGCGCCTGTAGGTCTTCGGCGAGCGGCAGGGCTTGAACGGTTTGCGGTCGAGCTTGCACTTGAAGGTCGAGTGGGCCTCGCTGGAGCGGAACTTGAACTTGGCGGTGGTCTTAGACGTCGTCCCCTTCGGACCCGCGACGATCTTGGTCTGGGGCGCGGTCGTGTCGACCGTGAAGCTTCGGGAGGCCGGCGTCAGGTCTGGGTTGCCGGCGGAGTCGATGGCCCTCACCGCGAAGGTGTGGCGCCCGTCGGGGACGCCGGCGTACGCCTTCGGCGAGGTGCATGATGCGAAGGCTTGCGCGTCGAGCCGGCATTCGAAGGTGGAGTTTCCCTCGCTCGAAGTGAAGCTGAAGCTCGGGTTCGGGTCGCCGGTCAGGCCGCTCGGGCCGCCGGTGATCGTGGTGTCGGGCGGGAAGGTGTCCGGGCCCACGCTGAGGGCGAAGTTGCGGGTGGTCCAACGGGCTGAGTTGTCAACCGGGGACGAGGGGGTTCCGAGGAGCTGGTTGGTGCCCCAAACGACGCCGGCGTTGTTGGGGTCGGGGGTGGCGCCCGCGTAGTCGCCCCATCGGCATGGCGTCGGCGGGATCGCCACGGGATCGTTGCAGGTGAAGTCCTGATCGGCGGCGGTGCTCGTTCCGAGCACTAGCTCGCCCGCCATCTGGCCCACGGGCGCGCCCGCCGCACGCGACTGGGCGCGGATCTGCACGAGACCGTCGGTCAGCGAGGCGCTGCCGGTGTTGTACTCGACCACGGCGTCGTTGCCGGCGGAGCTCGGCGAGATCGCGCCGTTGAAGACGAAGTGGCTCGAGTCGGAGACCGTTCCCTCCTGGCGCTTGGCACCGGCGGGACAGGGGTTCGGGGTAGTGCAGCCGCTCGGCACGAGCTCGTACCAGCGCACCACGGAGCCCCCGCCGCCGGCAACCGTGTGCTGGGTCCACACCGCCTCCGCGCCTGCGGCGTCGGGGTCGTCGTGCGCCACCGCCTGGGTGAGGCGGGTATCGGAGGAATCGAGCGTGTTGAGAGAGGGGAGCGGCTGCGGAACGGGGGCGGGGACGGTGTAGGCGGTGACGCCGATGTTGCCGTCCTGGGTGAGGGTTGTTACCGGACCTGTCCCGCTGAGGTGCCAGGCCATGATCTGGTTGGCGCTACCACCGCCCGCGAAATCGGCGGCGACGACGTAGCCGTTGGTGGAGCCGTCGAAGGTGTTCGCCGGCACCGGCGTGAAGGCCAAATCGCCGTCGGCTGTTCGCAGCTTCGCGGCCGCGGAGCCGAAGGACACGGCCGGGACGCTGGCCGGGCACGTCGTGTCGCCGCTCGCCGGTTTGTCGATCCTCCAGATTCGCGAGGTGAGGAAGTTCCCCGACCCGCCCACGCTGTCGTCGAAGACGTTGGTCCCGATGATGATGTGGCCGTCGTCGTGCCCGAGCTTCGGGTAGTCGTCGAACTGATCGAAGGTATGGATGCGATACTGGCACCAGCCGGTGGCGTTGAGGCTGGAGGGATCGGACGTCTTCGACCAGCCGAACGCGACGTAGTTGTCCCCAACGTTGAGGGGATCCGGGTCGTCGTCCGCCGCGTACAGCCAGCGGTTCGCGACCGGGTCCCACTGGATCTGGGGATCGAACACGTAGTGCCCGGGCGCGCCGACGAAGTCGGCCAGGGCGGCGGACGTGACGAGGCTCAAGTTGGTGCGGTCGTAGACGCCGACGCGCGAGTTGACCATCTCGACGTAGTGGCTGGGGCCGATCGCCCCCGTCGGGTCGGGTGGGGTGCCGCCGTTGGCCGCCAGGCCGGGCTGGTTGAGGCCGTTGAACAGGGCCGCGCGCGGGGTGGGCGAGAACGCGCGCGATGCCCGCTCCTCCGAGGCCGTCCCGGGCTTGCTTGGCGCGACGCTCGGCTTCCCGGCGCGCCGCAGCCTGCGTGCCGCCGCCGCCTTCGCCTTTCGCAGCTGGCGCGGGTGGGGTACGAGGCGGGGCACCTCGAGCCTGCGGGCCTGTTCGGCTCCCGGCGCCGCGGGCTTGGCGGGCGCCAGGTGGGCATGCCAATGCGCCGCCGGGCGGATCACCTTGGCGGCCGCGTCCGCGCTCGCGGGCATCCCCACAGCCGCGCAGATCACACAGAAGACCGCCTTAAGTTCCCCCCTCACTTGTCCCAAGCTTAGCGGGGGCTGGGCTTATGCCCGCCTCAGTGGGGCCGTCCATCGCATCGATGAACGAGTCCCGATCGCGTCGCCTCGCTAGTTCAGGCGCTCGACGATCATCGCCTTGCCCTGGCCGCCGGCGACGCACATCGTCTCCAGGCCGATCTGATGATCGTCGGTCTCCATCGCGTTCAAGAGCGTGGTCATGATCCGGGCGCCGGTCATCCCGAAGGGGTGGCCGAGCGCGATCGCTCCGCCGTGCGTGTTGAGCTTCTCCAGCGGGATCTTGCACTGGTCCATGATCGGGATCACCTGGGCCGCGAACGCCTCGTTCAGCTCCACCACGTCGACGTCCTCGATCGTCATCCCTGCGCGGTCCAGCACCTTCTTGATCGCGCCGATCGGAGCCACGCCCATGTACTCGGGCTCGTTGCCGAAGGTGGCGGCGGTGACGATCCGCGCCCTGGGCTCGAGCCCCAGCTCCTTTGCCTTGGTGTCCGACATCAGGAGCACCGCCGCGGCGCCGTCG
>Ga0137368_10001560_pt1 | contig 24304 bp, 19 predicted proteins | sample SagtaG_13_FD_104917 | JGI IMG/M metagenome (GOLD analysis project Ga0137368, IMG submission 104917) | Vadose zone soil microbial communities from Sagehorn Ranch, Mendocino, California, USA - Sage1_L_100_16 metaG | ecosystem: Environmental > Terrestrial > Soil > Vadose zone | place: USA...
GCGAACTTCCGGAACTCCGCACTTTCGGGATCGGGCCGGCCGCGCTCGGCGACCTCGCGTGCGGCGTGCGCGATCGAGGTCGCCGCCATCTGGAACAGCTCGGCGACCGTCTCGCCCACGCCGGTGGGTGGTGCGCCGCTGGTCCGGCTCAATTCACCGATCGCCTGCTCGATGCCGTCGAGCAGGTCCGGCAGCGGCGGCAAGTCGTTGAGTGCCGCGAGCCCGCGCAGCGGCTGCAGCGCCTTGAGGACGTGCTGTAGCGGGTCGTGCGCCAGGGGATTGCTGCGCAGGGTGCGGCCCGCACGATCCAAGGCGCTCGCGATCGCCGCGCCCTCACGCGCGACGAACGCGCGCGCGCCCGCGTCGAGGCCCATCGCCTCGGCCGCGCGGACCTGCGCCGAGGGGCGTCCGCCGAGCTGCTCGAGCTGGCCGGCCAGCGCCTCGGCCCTGGCGGTGTCGGCATCGGTCCAGCTGGCCGCCTTGCGGACGAAGATCTTGAGGTCGTCGATCGCCCGGGTGGTGATTTGCTTCGTTGCCGCATCCCAGGGACGGCGGCCCTCGCGCACGCCGCGCGCCAGCGCCTCGAGTCCCATCGCCGCCCGCGCGATCCCCTGCTGGCTCGCCATCAGTGCACTGCCGCGCAACGCGCGCGCCAGGCGCACCAGCTCGTCCGCCGCTGGCGGCGCCGCCGGTTGGAGCAGGGCATCGAGCCGGTCGAGATACTCCCCCGCCTCGAGGGCGAAGAAGTCGCCCATGCCGAGTGGCTGAGGAGGAGGGGAGGGGGCGCCGGGCGTAGTCATCGCGCCTCCAAGCTAGGGATTTCGGGCGGTATTGACCAGCGTTTTCATGCGGCGCACCGCCTCCTCCAGCCCCCAAAAGACCGCGTTACTCACGATCGAATGGCCGATGTTGAGCTCTTCGATCTCTGGGATGGCCGCTACGGGCTGCACGTTCTGATACGTCAGCCCATGCCCCGCGTGGACGGCGAGGCCGATTTGCTTCGCGTGCGCAGCGGCGCGGCGCAGTTCCCTCAGTGCGGCGTCGCCACGCCGCCACGTGTGGGCGTAGCGACCAGTATGCATTTCGATCGCGGGCACGCCGAGTGATTGCGCGATGTCAATCGTCTTGATGGACGGGTCGATGAAGAGACTCACGCGGATCCCGGCATCCTTGAGTCGTGCGATCGCGCCCGAGAGCCGTCGATCACGCTTCCGCAGCGCGAGCCCACCCTCGGTCGTGATCTCCTGGCGCTTCTCCGGCACGAGCGTCGCCTGAAACGGCTTCATGCGCGCCGCGATCCCGACGATTTCCGCGTGCGCGCCGAGCTCCAGATTGAGAACGGTGCGCACACTACGCGCGAGCGCCGTGACGTCGGCGTCCTGAATGTGACGCCGGTCTTCGCGCAAGTGGACGGTGATGCCGTCGGCGCCCGCGCGTTCCGCTGCGGCCGCCGCCTGCACGACGTCGGGCTCGTCGGTCTTGCGCGCCTCACGCAGCGTCGCGACGTGATCGATGTTGACGTAGAGACGCATCGTGTCTTACCTTCGGGTCATCCTGACCACAGGTCGTGCAGCGTGAAGCGACGGCTCGCCCTTTGTCTGCTCCTGGTCACCGGCGGCAGTGCCTGCGGCGGCTCCCGGCCCGGGACCGTGGTTCCGCAGTCGATGAACGAGTCGGTCGCGCAGTTCCTCGCGGCGGTGAAGGCCAACGATCAGAAGCGCATGGGCGACCTGTGGGGCACGGAGCGGGGCCCCGCGTCCACCAGCATGAACGGTGGTGTCCTGCGGCAACGTCTCACCGTGATTCAGAAATACCTCGACCACACCGGCTACCGCATCGTTGAAGGCCCGTTGCTCGTCCCCGGACACGACGACTTGCGGACGTTCCGGGTGGAGCTGCAGCGCGTGAACTGCAATCAGGTGCTGCCGATCGACCTGGTACGAACGCACAGCGGTGGCTGGTTGGTCTACGACGTGCATCTCGAAAGCGCGGGAAGTCCGGGCGGACGCTGCCAGCCGACAGGGACGGGAACCCGTCCGTAAGACGGTGCGTTTCACCTACTCAGTCAGCTCCAACAGAATGCCGTTCGTGGCTTTGGGATGCAGGAACGCGATGCGCCGGCCGCCGGCCCCGCGCCGCGGCGTTTGATCGACCAGCTGGTAGCCCGCAGCGCGGCAGCGTTCGAGAGCGGCATCGAGATCGGGGACGCGGTAGCAGACGTGATGGATGCCCGGGCCGCGTTTCGCAAGGAACTTTGCCACGGGGCTGGACGGATCGGAAGGTTGGAGCAACTCGACGTCCACCTCCCCGAGCCGCAGGCTGACAATCTCGGCGCCGTCCGCCGTTTCGGCCGGCCCGGGAGCAAGACCGAGGACGTCGCGGTAGAAGCACAACGCTTCGCGGATGCTCGTCACGGCGATGCCGATGTGCGCGACCGACGCTTTCATAAAGTCAAACTAACGTGATAGAAGGGGAGTGGGGGACATGGAAGGGACGCATCCGGCGGCCATTACGGACGCCACATTTCAGGCGGAAGTGGAGCAGCACAAGGGGCTCGCGGTCGTTGATTTCTGGGCGACCTGGTGCGGGCCGTGCCACGCGGTCGCGCCGATCATGGACCAGCTGGCGGGGAAGTACAACGGCAAGGTGAAGATCGTGAAGGTGGACGTGGACGCCAATCAGGCCACGGCGATGCGCTTTAACGTTCGCTCGATTCCGAGTATTCTATTCTTCAAGGACGGACGTCACGTGGACACGATCGTCGGCGCATTTCCGTCACTGGCGTTCGAACAAAAGATCGAACAACACCTCTCGTAGCTTCCTCGCCGGAGGACGATGCGCGCGAGCACCGCTCGCCTGACGAATTCGCCGGTTCGCCTCGCGGATCTCCAGTTCCCGCAGGTGAGCCGGCTTATTCATCGCACCCGCCTCGCCTTCATTCATCTCGACAATCTGCTGGCGTACGCCAAGCGCGACCGCGACGGCCGCATCGACGGGTATCTCGCCGCGCACCTGCCCGACGAATGCCTCCTGGTCTTCTTCCGGAAAGGCGAGGCCGTCAACGCCGCCTCGTTGCACGCCGCCGGACGACAGGTCGTCACGATCACCGAAGCGCTGAAGCGCATGCGCGCGGAGGTGGAGCGCAGCGATCTCACCTATTGCGCCGCTCCGATGGAACAGCTCGCCTGGATGTATGCGTCCTGCGCGGGCGGGTATGAGCCCCGCAATATCGACGTCAATCGGCCGGAGAAATTCTTTCCCTTGCTGCAGCAGGAAAAGATCAGCGGCGTGCTCGAGCTGATCTCCAACGGCCGGGTGTCCTACCTCAAGTTCGATCAGGGGAAGTACCTCAGCGGTCACTTCTGCGACAAGCCGGACAACGTGCAGCCGGCGCGCTATCTGGAGTCGCTGTTCGATGCGGCGCCGGACGCCGCAGGCGGGGCGGCCGGGGGGGGCGGGGCGCCGGCGATGTCCGCAGGGACATTCCCGGCCGGCGACGACCTGCCCGCTCAGGCCGCCACGGCGCTGGTCAACACCTATCGCGAGCTGTACTGGCGGATCGTCGACGCCGTCGAGCGCGAATTTCCGGGCGAAGCCAAACGGCGCGCGCAAAAGGTGATGACAGCGATCGTCGACACCCATCAGGCGCTGGCGCTGCTCAGCGTGCCGCGCGGCACCGATACGCCCGACGCCGTGGTGCGGCCAGAAGAGCTGGCCACGGCGCTCACCGACTGGGCCCTGCAGCTGCTCGAGGGGGCGGAAGTCATGATGCCCGGCACGGCCCCGAAGGTGCTGAAGGACGCCACCCGCGAGCATCGCTACGTGTTGCAGGCGGCCGGCTTTTACGGTCGTCTCCCCTGGCGGGTGACGTGGTGACGTGGCCGGCACCCTGTATGTCGTCGCGACGCCTCTCGGTAACCTCGGCGATCTCTCGCCGCGCGCCGCCGACACCCTGAAACGCGTGGCGGCCGTCGCCGCCGAAGACACCCGCCACAGCAAACCGCTCCTCCATCACGCCGGCTCGAAGGCCGAGCTGATCAGCTTTCATGCGCACTCATCGGATCGCGCCCTGGAGCGCATCCTGCGTATCCTGTCTAAAGGAAGGGATGTCGCGCTGATCACCGACGCGGGAACGCCGGCGATCAGTGATCCTGGTGTCGTCCTGGTTGCGGCAGCGCGCGAACGCGGGATTCCCATCGTGACCATCCCCGGACCGACCGCTGTCGCGGCGAGTCTCTCGGTCTCGGGAATCAGTGGTGACCGCTATGTGTTTCTCGGATTCCTGCCCCGCAAAGGGAGCGACCGCCGCCGTTTGCTGATGACCGTCGCTTCTAGTGAGTGGACTGTGGTCCTGTTCGAGGCGCCCAATCGCGTCACGCAGCTCCTCGCCGATCTCGCCGAGGCGTGTGGTCCCGAACGGCAAGCGGTCGTCTCTCGGGAATTGACGAAGGTGTTCGAAGAGACGCGTGCGGGGACGTTGCAGGAATTGTCAGAGCACTATGCAGAGGCCTCGGTGCGGGGAGAGGTTACAGTAGTGGTGGCGGGCACTGGAAAAGCGCGGGTCGAAGAGGAGCCACCGGACCCCACCGAGCGTGCCAAGGCTCTCCTCGCTGAAGGAATGTCACGCAAGGATGTGGCGGATCGTCTGACGGAGGAGACAGGGATTTCCCGGAACGCTGCTTATCGATTGGTCAACGAGCTATGAAATCGTTTCTGCTGGGTCTAGTGCTGTTTTTCGCACCACGCACGACGCACGACGCACCACGCACGGCTTCTCTCACCATCGGCCGCCTGCACTACGATGGCGGCGGCGATTGGTATGCGAACCCCTCGAGCCTGCCCAACCTCCTGACGGCGTTGCGTGAGCGGACGACCTTGCCCGTCGCCGAGCGTGAGCGGGTGGTGACGCTGACGGGGCCGGAGTTGTGGGACGTCCCTTACATCTATATGACGGGGCACGGCAACGTGCATTTCTCCGACATCGAGATCCGCAATCTGCGCCGCTATCTGGAGCAGGGCGGGTTCCTGCACGCCGACGACAACTACGGGATGAACGTCTCGTTCCGGCGCGAGATCGCGCGCGTTTTTCCGGACCATCCGCTGGTGGAAGTCCCGTTGACGCACCCCATTTACAACCTGGTCTACGCCTTCCCGCGGGGCATTCCCAAGATCCACGAGCACGACGGTCTCCCCGCGCAGGGCTTCGGCATTTTTTTGGGAGACCGCCTTGTCGTATACTACTCCTATCAGTCGGACCTCGGGGATGGTTGGGAGGACCCCGACGTCCACCATGATCCTCCCGAGCTGCACGAGGCGGCGTTGCGGATGGGCGTGAACCTCTTCACCTACGCGGTGAGCGCGAGCAAATGACCGAAACGGCCCGCCGGCTGCGGCGCCTGGGGGCGCCCCACGCACGCGCGCGGGCGTTCGCCATGGTGCTCGGCGGCTTCGGCGCGGCACTGGCGGCCGCTGCCCTGGGCCTCGCGCTCGCCCCGGCCGTGCCCGGGATCGCCCTGGCGTGGGCGCTGATCCTGGTAAGCGCCGCGGCTGCGACGAGGGCCGTGCTGCGCACGCGGCGCGAGGCCGCCGCACCGGCGTTGGGGCGACTCGTCGAGTCGGCTGCCGGTGGACGGGCAGGCAGCATCGTTGGGGTCGTCACCCCCACCGCGGGGAAGGGCAGCGGCTCGAGCGCGGCGTTGTTGGTGGCGGCCGATACCCGCGCTGCCGCCGTCGTGTCGTCTGCCGCGCCACAAGTCGATAGCGCGATGCGACGCGCGACGCGTCTGCGCGTCGCCAGCGGTGCCGGTGCGGCGCTCGCCGGGGCGATGCTGCTCGCGGCGAGCGCGCCCAACGCGGGGCAGGCCGCGGCATTCTGGCATCCGATGCGCGCCTGGCGGGATGCGCGGACGCCGATCCGCCTGACAGTCGATCGCACCACCATCCCACGCGGCGGCAACGTCTTCGTAACCGTGATCGCCCCGGCGGCGACGCAGGCGACGCTGTGGTCGCGCGGCGCGGGCGAGCCCTGGAGAGCGATGAAGGTCGGCCTGGACCGCGACGGCAAGGCCGTGCGCGGTTTCATGGAGATCAACGCCGATCTCTACCTGCGCGCGTCGACCGGTGGGCGCCGCAGTGGCGACATCAAAGTCTCCGTCGCGCTCCCCGCTTTCCTCGCGGACCTGGGACTCACCGCGCGCTTTCCTTCATATCTCGGCCGGCCAGACGAGCCGTTGCTCGCCGGTCCCGACGTCATTGCTTTGCCTGCCGGCACGGCCGTCGTGACGAACGGCGCCGCAAGCGTACCGCTCGCCAGTGCTGCCTGGACGCTCGAATCACGTCATGAGCGGCTCCGCGTCGACGGCACGCGCATCGAAGGCCGGTTCACGCCGACCGCCGGCGGCACCTGGCGGCTTGAAGCGCGCAGCGCGGACAACACGCCCCTCGAGGGCGAAGCGCCCGAGCTGCATCTCCTCATCGTCCCCGATTCGGCGCCCGTCGTCACGGTGCCCGTTCCGGGGCGCGATACGACGCTGCCGATCTCGTTGCGCCAGCAGATCGTCGCGGACGTGCGGGACGATCACGGGATTACGCGTCTCAGCGTCGTGAGCTGGCGGGTGAGCCGCACGGGTCGAGTCGGGGAGCAGGTGCGCGAGTCGCTGGATGTGGCGAGTGTCGGCGATCGCGCCATCGTGCAGGGACAGCTCGATGCGGAGAACCGCGGCTTGTTGCCCGGTGACACGCTGCGCCTGTTCGTCGAAGCGTGGGATAACGCGCCAACTCCACACCGGGGACGCAGCACCGAGATCGCGCTGCGGCTGCCCAGCATGGAAGAGCTGCGCGCCGAGGCCCGCGCCGCGGCGCGCGAGGTGGCGAGCGCCGCGGACTCCGTCTCCGCCGCGCAGCGCGAGTTGAGCGATCGCACGCGTGACCTCGCGCAGGAGCGCAGCCGCAATCCGGATGGCCAGACCGCCGGACGGCCGGACGGCCGATCGGGGGCTCAGCAGAGTGGGTCGATGTCGTTTCAATCGACGCAGCGTGCGGAAGAGATCGCGCGGGACCAAGCCGCGATGTCGCAGCGCGTCCAGGAGCTGGCCCAGGCGGTCGAGGAGATCGCGCGCGCCGCCAAGGCCGCCGGCGTGGATGACACGGCATTTCAGAGGCGATTACAGGAAGTGCAGGAGCTGTTGCAGCGCGCGTTGACGCCGGAGCTCGAGCAGCGGCTGCGCGAGCTGCAGGAAGCGCTCGCGCGGCTCGATCCCGAAGCCACACGCCAGGCATTGCAGCGGCTGGCGGATGCGCAGCAGCAGCTGCGCCGCGAGCTCGAGCGGAGTCAGGAGCTGTTCAAGCGAGCCGCGCTCGAAGGCGAGCTGGCCTCGCTCGCCAAGGACGCCGAAGACCTGCAGCGGCGCCAGACGGAATGGAACAAGGAAGACGCGCCACATGCCGATTCGGCTGCTGCCGCCGCGGAGCGCGATCTCGCCGCGGCCACCGACTCGCTGGCGCGCGGCGTGGATCGCGCGGCCGAGACCGTGCCGTTGCGGCAATCGCAGGCCGCCGCGCGCCGCGCCCACGGTGCGATGCAGGAAGCGGCGAGTTCCGCCGATCAGCGCGATTCCCGCGGCGCGCGGCGCGCGGGCCAGGAAGCGGCCGACTCGCTCGCGCAACTCCCCGATCAGCTGCGCCAGCGGCGCGATTCACTCGCCACCGCCTGGCGGCAGGAGACGCTGGACGCGCTCGATCGCGCGCTCGCGGAAACAGCCGCGCTGGCACAGCGCCAGGAGGAAGTCGCCGACGCGCTGCGGGATGGGGAAGCGGGCGCGCCGACGCGCGCGCGCCAGGCCGCCATCGAAGAGGGAACACACGCCATCGAGCAGCAGATCGGGCAGGCGGCCGGCCGTCATGCGTTGGTGTCACCGCAGCTCGAGGCTGCCCTCGGCTACGCGCAGAACCAGATGCGTCAGGCGCGCGAGCAACTGGAGCAGGGCGATCCCAACGCGGCGGCGGCCGCGCCGTTCGCCGAACAGGCCCTGGACGCGCTGAATGCCACCGCCCACGCGCTGGTGCGTACGGCGCAGCAGGTCGCGGGCGCGCAGTCAGGATCCGGTTTCCAGGAAGCGCTCGAACAGCTCGCGCGCATGGCGCAGCAGCAGCAGGGGATGAACGGCGACGCGCAGGGGCTGCTTCCGATGATGGCGCCCGGTGGCGACGCCGTGATGCAGCGGCTGCGCGAGCTCGCGGGCCGCCAACGCGCGCTCGCCGAGCAGCTGGAGCGCCTGCAGGCGAGCGGCGATGCGAGCGCCGCGGGTGCACTCGCGCAGGAGGCGCGCGAGCTGGCGCGCCAGCTCGAGGCCGGCCGGCTCGACGCCCGAACCATCGAACGGCAACAGCGGCTGTATCGCAAGCTGCTCGATGCCGGCCGCAGCCTGTCCGGCGACGAGCCGGACGAGCAAAAAGACCGCATCAGCCACGCAGCGATTGGCGACAGCGTCCATACGCCCGCCGCCCTCCTGCCCGGCGCGACCGGCGCCGGCCCCAAAGTCCGCTACCCGACGTGGGACGAGCTGAGCGGTCTCACGCCCGAGCAGCGGCGCATGGTGCTCGAGTACTTCCGCCGGTTGAATGAAGCGAAGCATTAGGCTCGCGCTGGGCGTCGTCCTCGCGCTGCCGCCGCTGGCGAGGGCGCAAGCCATCGGGCCCGGATTCGAATTGGAGCGCTCGGGCCGCTACGCCGATGCCGCGACCATCTATTTCACGACGGTCCGCAGCGATCCGACGAACCTCCCGGCCCTCCTCGGCCTCGAGCGCACGCTCTTCGTCCTGAACCGCATGACCGAGCTGTTGCCGCTCGTGCAAAACGCACGCGCGCGCTTCCCCGAGAGTCCGGCACTGCGCAGTCTCGAGCTGCGCGTTTACGCGGCGCTGAATCAGACCGACTCGCTCGAAGCCATCGCGCTGCGCTGGGCCGCCAGCGTGCCGCGCAGCGACGCTCCATACCGCGAATGGGGGCTGGCACTCGCCGATCGCCGCATGTGGGATGAGGCGCGACGCGCCTATCTCACCGGACGCAAAACATTGGGTGGCGAGGGGACGCTCGCGATCGAGCTGGCGGAGCTGGAGCAGCGCGCCGGCAACTGGGAAGCCTCGGCGGCGGAGTGGGCACGCGCCGTCACGCAGGCCGCGGACGTCGGACCGAACGCTGCGAGCCAGCTCGCGGACGCACCGGCGCCGATGCATGAGCACGTGGCGCGCATCCTGACCGGACCCGACGCCTCCGTGGCCGCGCGGCGCGTAGGCGCGGAACTGCTGCTCGCCTGGGGACAACCCAACGAGGCGTGGGTGGTGATGGAACAGACGCTCGGCCAGGGAGGGGGCGACAGCGATACGCAGGTTGCGCTGCGGCGCTTCGCCGACCTCGCGGGGACGTTGCCCACGCCCGAAGGACATCGCGTCCGCGGGATGGCACTGACCCGCTGGGCCGACCTCGTCCCATCCCCCGTCTCCGAGCGGGCTCGCGCCGAGGCGGTGCACGAGCTGTTGGAGGGCGGCGACCGCGCCGGTGCCCGCCGGGTGCTCGAGGCTCATGCGGACGCGACGGCGTTGGGCCAGGCGTCGTTACTCCAGATACTCATCGCGGATGGCCAGCTCGATGTGGCCGAAGCGCGTCTCGAGACGTCCAAAACCGCACTCACGGCGGACGATCGGGGCGCGCTCAGGTTGGCACTCGCCAAAGCCCGCATCGCGCGCGGCGAGCTCGACCGGGCGGACGCGGCGCTGGGTGATGATTCGAGTGTCGCCGCAATCGCACAGCGCGGCTGGATCGCGCTGTATCGCGGCAATCTGAAGGACGCGATGGAGGCGTTCCGGGTCGCGGGTCCGTACGCGGCCGACCGCGCCGCCGCGACGGAGCGCACCGCGATGATGGCGCTGTTGCAACGGATTCAAGAGGAGTCGAGTCCCGAGCTGGGTGCAGCGCTGCTCACGCTGGCGCGCGGCGACTCGGTGGCCGGTGTCGCAGCGTTGCGTCGCGCGGCATCCCGGCTGCCGGTGCAGGGCGGCCGGCTCGAAGTGCTGCTGCTCGCGGGCCAGGTCGCAGCACAGAAAGGCGGGGAGCAGGAGCCGACGGCAGTCGCGCTGTTCGACGAAATCGTGCACGCCGGTGGTGAGGGTGCGGCGCCTCCCGCCGCCGAGCTCGAATGGGCGCGGCTGCTGGTGCGCACAGGACGGTCGGCGGAGGCCATTCCACACCTCGAGCATCTGATTCTCACCTACCCCAATAGCGCCTTCGTCCCCGAGGCTCGGCGGGTTCTGGAACGCGCACGGGGAGCAATCCCCAAATCATGAAACGCCGAGATTTCGTTCGGACGCTCGGGACGTATGGCCTCGGGGGGCTCTTACCGTCCTTTACCGTCCCTTACCGTCCCTTACCGTCGCTTTTAGTTCCGATGGACGACGCCCAGACCGATCACCTCAAGGCGTACGGTCTCGCCTACCGCGCGATCCAGGCGGGCCTCAAGGCCGAGTGGTTGCTCAATTACCGCGGCGGCTCGTTTCTCATTCCCGATCTCGACGCGCTGCGGCGGGATGCGGCGCTCAACGGCATTTGGTTCGAACCGGTCGACAGCGGCATACCGGCGGTGCGCGGAGAAATCGAAGCCAACAACATGGATGCGGTGCCGCTCGAGAAGGCGCCCAAAGTCGCCGTCTACGCGCCGCCGAACGCCGCACCGTGGGACGACGCCGTCACCATGGCACTGCAGTACGCCGGCATCCCGTTCACCAAGATCTGGGATGCGGAGGTGATGAACGGCGGGCTGCGCGACTTCGACTGGCTGCATCTGCATCACGAAGATTTTACCGGCCAGTACTCGAAGTTCTTCCTGATCTATTCGGGGATGACGTGGCTCGGCGAGATGGTGCAGCGCAACAGCGACATGGCCCGGCGGCTCGGCTTTCAGACGGTTCCGGATCTGAAGAAGGCGGTGGCGCGCGGCATTCACGGGTACGTCGAGAACGGCGGGTTCCTGTTCGCGATGTGTACGGCGACCGAGACGATCGATCTCGCGCTCGCGGCGGAGCACGTGGACATCGCCGCGACGTTCGCCGATGGCACGCCCATCGATCCCGACGCCGACGCGAAGCTCGATTGGTCGAGAAGCTTCGCGTTCACGAACGCGCATGTCGAGCCCAACCCGCTGGTCGCGAGTTTTTCCGACATCGACGGCCATCAGGTGAACGGCGGCGCGCGCCGCCAGCCGCTCGGCGCCTTCACGCTGTTCAACTTCAGCGCCAAAATCGATCCGGTGCCCACCATGCTCGTTCAGAATCACCGCCAGGTGATTCCCGATTTCTACGGCCTCACGACGTCGTTCACCCGCAACCGGCTGAAGCCGGGCGTGACCATCCTGGCGGAAGAAGAGGGTGCGCCATGGGTGAAGTACATCCATGGAGACCTGGGCAAGGGCACGTGGACGTTCTTCGGCGGGCACGATCCCGAGGACCCGCAACACCAGATCGGTGACCCGCCGACCGATCTGTCACTGCATCCGCATTCGTCGGGTTACCGCCTGATCCTCAACAACGTGCTGTTCCCCGCCGCGAAAAAGCGCGAGCTCAAGACGTGAGCGTCGAGCGCCTGACGGCGGCCGCGCGCGCCCTGCTGCAGGAGGAGATCGCGGCGGCCCACGGGCGCGAGGTGTCGTTCGTGGTGCGCGCCGATCCCAACGGCACGCTCACGGACGCCCGCGTCGTGGCGCGCGGCACGATCGACGCGGTGCTCGCGCTCCCCGGCGCCGCGCAGCGCGGCGAGATGTTGCTCCACAATCATCCGAGCGGCTTCCTCGAGCCGTCGGGCGCGGACCTGCACGTGGCCGCGCGGCTGCATGATGAAGGGGTTGGTTTCGGCATCGTCGACAACGACGTCGCTACGTTGTACGTCGTAGTTGAATGCCCACGGGCGCGGACGATCGCGCGCCTCGATTCGCTCGACATCGCCAATCTGCTCACCGAGTCCGGCCCCGTGGCGCGCGTGCTCGGCACCAGCGCATTCGAGGATCGCCCCGGTCAGCGCGACATGGCGGCCTACATCGCGGACGCGTACAACGACGGCGGCATCGCGCTGCTCGAGGCGGGGACGGGTGTCGGCAAGTCGTTCGCCTACCTCGTGCCCGCACTCGAATGGGCGCGGCACAACGGCGAGCGCACGATCGTCTCGACGAACACGATCAACCTGCAGGAACAGCTCGTGGGCAAGGACCTGCCGATCCTGGCGCGCGCCTTCTCCACCGGCGAGCGTGCCGTCACGTTCGCACTGCTCAAGGGCTGGCGGAATTACCTCTGCCTCTCGCGCCTGGAGCAGGCGCGCGCCGGCCAGGAATCGTTGTTCGACGACGGGCGCGCCGCCGAGCTCGAGTCGATCGCCGGATGGGCGTCGCGCACCGCGGACGGCAGCCTCTCCGACCTGGTCGAAGAGCCATCCAGCGACGTGTGGGACGCCGTCGCCGCCGAATCGGATCTCTGCACGCGGCTCAAGTGCCCCCACTTCGACCGCTGCTTCGTGTTCGCCGCGCGGCGCCGTGCCGCTGAGGCGGACGTCGTGGTGGTGAATCACCACCTGCTCGCGTCCGATCTCGCGGTGCGGATCGCCTCCGACAACTGGCAGGAAGCGGCGGTGCTGCCGCCGTACCGGCGCCTGGTGCTGGACGAGGCGCATCATCTCGAGGACGTCGCCGCCCATCACCTCGGCACCCAGGTGAGCATGCTCGGCGTCCAACGCCTGCTCGGCCGCCTCGAGCGCAACGGCCGCGGCCTGTTGCCGACGCTCGCGGCGGAGCTGAGTACGCATGACGACTTGCTCGCCTCCGCCAGCCGTGACCTGCTGACACGCACGGTCCTGGACGCGCTGGTCGCCGCCCGCCGCTGGGCCGAAGAGCTGTTCGGCCGCCTGGGACGGCGGCTCGATGCGGATCAGGTGCTGCGTCTCACCGATGCGTTCCGCGAGGACGGCGTCTGGCGCGAAGGGCTGGATGTGGCGCTCGACAATCTGCTCGTCGCCTTCAGCAAGCTGCGCGACGGCGTCGAGACGATCGCCGACCGCTTGTCGATCGATGATCCCGCCGAAATGCGGACGCGCCTGATCGGCGAGCTGCGCGGTGTCGTGCGCCGCCTCGACTCGGCCGCCGAAGGCCTCAAGGCCACGCTGCAACCGGTTGGGTACCGTCCGGCCGTCGGGCCGGCCGTTCGCTGGATGGAACGCCGTGGCCGCCGCACCCCGAATCTCACGCTGTCGGCGGTACCGCTCGATCTCGCTCCGGTTCTCAAGGAAGCACTGTTCGATCGCGTCGAGACGGTCGTGCTCACGAGTGCCACGCTCGCGGCGGGCGGCGAGTTCACGTTCCTCGAAGAGCGGCTGGGGCTCGCGCTGCCGCCGTCGCGCGTGACGGTGCGCGAGATCCTGCCGTCGCCGTTCGATTTCGGCGCGCAGTGCGTGTTCGGCATCCCCACCGACATCCCGGAGCCCCGCGACGACGAATCGGGGCACGGGGCCGCCGTTGCCCGCGTACTGCTCGAGCTGGCGCATGCGTCCGACGGCGGCATCTTCGCCCTGTTTACGAGCCACGGTGCGTTGCGGCGCACGGCCGACGCGATTCGCGGCGACGTCGGCGCGCGCTGGCCGCTGCTCGTGCAGGGCGAGGGCCAGCGCGATCAGTTGCTGCGGCGCTTCCGCGATGCGGGATCGGCGATTCTCCTGGGGACCGATTCATTCTGGGAAGGGGTGGACGTCCCGGGGCGGGCGTTGCGCGTACTCATACTGGCGAAACTGCCGTTCAAGGTGCCGAGCGAGCCGCTAACCGCGGCGCGGCTGGAGCGTCTCACGGAAGCGGGCGTGGACGGCTTCACCCACTATCTCGTTCCGCTCGCAGCGCTCAAGTTGAAACAGGGATTCGGGCGGCTGATCCGCACCAAATCCGACGTGGGCGCGGTGGTGCTGCTCGACCGGCGCGTCGTCACCAAGCGCTACGGGGCCACGATGCTGGAAGGGCTGCCGCCGGCGGTGAAGGCGATCGGCAACTGGCCGGATGTACGGCGGGAGTTGGAGGAATTCTTCGCGATGCACAGCATCGGCAGCCCGGTTTCCTGGAGCTAGATTTATCGCATGAGTTTCAGCCGGCGCGTTTCCCAACTACCGACGTATCCCATGGCCGAGCTGCCCGCGATCAAGCGGCGGCTGATCGAGCAGGGTGTCGATGTCATCGACGTCGGCGCGGGGGATGCGGACTTTGCGCCCCCGGATGTCGCGGTCAAGGCGCTGACGCGCGCCGTGCAGGATCCAGCGATGAGCCGCTACGCGTTTCAGCTGGGCCTGCCGGCGTTCCGCGAAGCCGCCGCGGCATACATGCAGCGCCGCTTCGGCGTGACGGTCGATCCGTTCAAGGAGCTGCACCCGCTGCTCGGCTCAAAAGAAGGCATCGCGCATCTCGCGACGGCGGTGTTGAATCCGGGTGACGCCGCCATCGTGCCCGTGCCGGGCTACGCGGTCTATCACGGCGGGACGGTGCTCGCGGATGCCGAGCCGTACGTCTACGATCTCACGCCGCGCACCGATTTCCTGCTCGAGCTGAACGAGATCCCCGCGGACGTGCTGAAGCGCGCCAGGCTCGTCTATCTCAATTATCCGAACAATCCCACCGCCGCCGTGGCGCCGCGCGAGTATCTGGAACGGACGATCGCGGCGTGCCGCCGGCACGACATCGTGCTCGCCTACGACAATCCGTACTGCGAGATCACGTTCGACGGCTACGTGGCGCCCTCGATCTTCGAGATCCCGGGCGCGATGGACGTCGCGGTCGAGTTCCACTCGCTCTCCAAGAGCTTCTGCATGACGGGCTGGCGGCTCGGCTGGGCGGTGGGGCGGCCCGATCGCATGGCGGCGCTGGCGCGCGTGAAGAATTACGTCGACACCGGCGCGTTTCTCGCGGTGCAAGCCGCGGGCGCGGAGGTCCTGAAGCAGGCGGAGCGGATCGCGGCCGGGTACGCCGCGCAATTCAAGGAGCGGCGCGACGCGATTCTCCCCGCGCTCAAGAGCAACGGCTTCGAGGTCGAGTCACCGCGCGCGACGATGTACCTCTGGGTGCCGCTGCCCGACGGCCTGCCGTCGGCCGCATTCCAGAAGCGCGCGCTCGAGGATGTCGGCGTCGTGACGCTGCCCGGGAGTGCGTTCGGCGCCGGCGCGGAAGGGTTTTTCCGAATTGCGCTGACTGTCCCGGTGCCCCGGCTCATCGAGGCCGCGGAGCGGTTGGGAAAGGTGCTCGCCACTGTTTGACCGCCAGGTTGGGCGCCCGCCCATCGGCCGCGCGTGGCTGATCACCGCCGCGCTGCACGTCGTCGCCGTGATTCTGTTCTTCACGGTGAACTGGCAGGCGCCCTGGCGCCGGGCGGACTACGTCGTGCTGCAGCCGATCGAGGCCGGCGACTCGCTCGTCTTCGTTCCGGGGACGCGCGAGCTACGCGCCAAGGGGCCGACGATCGTGTCGTCGCGTCGCGAGCCCACCCCGCCACCGGCCGCGCCGCCACCCGCCGTTACTCCGCCGGTCGATACCGGAGTCACGCTCCCGGCCTACGACCCGAACGCGAGTCGCGTAGCTCCCGCGCCCCGAGTGGGCGATGGCCGCCTCTGGGTCAGCCCGCGGCCGGGACTGCCCGCTGCGATCGCGGACGCGATCTACGGCGACACCGCGGGCCGGCGCCAGGGAGCGATCGACCGGCTGCGCGTGATGGTGGATTCGCTGAATCAGGTGCTCGATCAAATGCAGCGCGACCGGCAGCGGCCCACGTGGACGCTCGGCGGCACGCCCGACAAGCCGGAGTGGGGCATCGATTCGGCCTACATCCACGTCGCCGGCGTGAAGATCCCGACGATGGTGCTGGCGCTGCTCGGCAATCTGCTGCCGCAGGGCAATTTCGACGAAGCGATGCGGGCGCGGCAGCTCAACGACATGCGCGCCGACCTGCTGCGCGCCGCCGATCGGGCGCAGACGCTGCAGCAATTCCGCCGCTACGTGCGCGAGCTGCGGGAGCGGAAACAAGCCGAGCGCGACGCCGAGCAACGACGCCGCGCCCAGGATACCGTCAGAGCCGTCCCGTAGTGCTCCTGCACCACGACAGCCGCGTGCCTCACGCGGCGGCGGGGCCTGGCTGCTGCTGCTCGGCGAGCAGGGCTTTGGCGGCCTGAGGGTCGAGCCCCTTCGCGAACAGGAACCCCTGCCCGAGCTCGCATCCGAACGCGATGAGGCGCTCGCGCTGCGACACGGTCTCCACTCCCTCCGCGATCACAGCTAACCCGAGGTGTTCGGCCAGGTCCACGATCGAGCGGACGATCTCCAAGTCCGTGCGGCGCGTACCCATGCGGTGCACGAACGCCCGCTCGACCTTGATGGCGTGCAGGGGGAGACGCGGCAGGTTGCTCAGTGACGAGTAGCCGGAGCCGAAATCGTCCATGTGCAGTTCGACGCTCAACTGCCGCAACCGATCCAGCAGGGAGATGGACGATTCGATGTCTTCCATGAGTACGCTCTCGGTGATCTCCAGGCTCAGGGAAGCGGGCGCGAGTCCAGCGCCCTGGAGGGCGGCGTGCACGTCCTCGACGATGCCGGGGTGCGCGAGTTGTTTGGCGGAGAGGTTCACGCTGACCCGCACCGGGCTGGCCCCCGCGACGGCGTTCTGCCAGGTGCGCGCGTAGCGGCATGCCTCCCGCAGCACCCACGCGCCGATCGGGATGATGGTGCCGCTCTGCTCCGCGAGTGGTATGAACTCGCTCGGCAGGAGAGCCCGCCGCTTCCCGTGGTGCCAGCGGAGCAAGGCCTCGAACGCGTGCACGCGACCAGTCTCGAGCTGGACGATCGGTTGGAAGACGAGCCGGAACTCGTTGCGTCCGAGGGCGTCCCGCAAATCGGCCTCCATCCCTGACCGAGCGTGGGCCCAATTCCGCATCTCGACATCGAAGACCTGGAAGCGCGCACGGCCCCGCTCCTTGGCGCGGTACATCGCGAGGTCTGCGTCGCGCAGCATGTCCTGGGCCTGCTCGTAGTGCGGGTCGCTGAGTACTGCGCCGGTGCTCGCGGTCGCGAGCATCTCGCGCCCTTCCAGCGAAAACGGAGCGGCCAGGCTGTCCTGGATGCGTCGCGCCGCGCGCTCGACGTCGGGCAGGCCGGCCACGTCCTCCAGCAACAGCGTGAACTCGTCACCGCCGAACCGTGCCACGACGTCACCCGGCCGCACGCTCGCCCGCAGGCGTCGCGCGATCTCCACCAGCAGACGGTCGCCGGCGGCGTGGCCGAGCCTGTCGTTCACCGCCTTGAAGTGGTCGCAGTCGAGGAACAGGACGGCGAACGCGTAATCGGGGTCCCGCCTCATGCGCGCCAGCGCCTGGGACACACGTTCGACGAACGACGTGCGGTTGGGCAAGTCGGTGACCGCGTCGTGCAGCGCTCCGTGCAGCAGCTGTCGCTCGGCTTGCCGACGGTAGGTGATGTCCCGGGCGATCGCGGTGGCGCCGACGGGCTGGCCGTGCGCGTCGAGCACCGGCGAGATGCTCATCGACACCTCCACGCGCGTGCCGTCCTTGCGCACCCGGGTGGTCTCGTAGTGCTCGACGCGCCGGCCGCGTCGCAGGCTCTCAAAAACGCCGGGCAGCTCGTCGCGGTGGTCCGGCGGGACCAGCAGCGCGATCGGCTTCCCGATCACCTCCTCGGCCGAGTATCCGTAGAGAAGCGTCGCAGCCGGGTTCCAACTCGTGATCACACCGTCCAACGTCTCGCCGGTGATGGCGTCGTCAGCCGATTCCACCATGGCCTTGAAGAGCGCGACGGCCTGCTCGGCCCGCTTGAGCTCGGTGATGTCGCGCGTGACGTAGCGGGCGTGCACGACCTGCCCGCCCTCTGACCGCGCGTTCGCGCTGATGAGGACGTGGCGGATCGACCCGTCGCGGTGGCGCAGCCGTGCCTCGACGTTGCGGACGGTCGCTCCGGCGCGGACGCGTTGCAGGACATCGTCCGCGATGTCCGGGTCGACCTGGAACTCGCGCACGTTGCGGCCGACATACTCGTCCCGGCCGGAGCCCACGATGTCCAGCGCGGCGCGATTGGCACGGAGGATCGTGCCGTCCGGCCCCACCCAGGAGAGGCCGACCGTCGCGTTCTCAAAGAAGTCCTCGAGCTCCAGCCGGCTGCGCTGCGTTTCGACGAGCGCCTGCTCGCGATCGCTCACGTCCACGGCAAAGCCGACGACCCCTACGATGGCGCCAACGTCGTCCCGCAGCGGCTCCACGTGCGCATCGTAGCAGCGATCGTTGACGCGAATTTGGTAGGAGACGGATTCCCCCGCGAGCGCGCGCCGATGCGCTTTGATTGAGTCGGCGCTCACTGCTTGCTTGGAGTACTGCTCGAGGAGGGACGCGCCTACGACGCGCTCAGGCAGAATGTCCGACGCCTGGAGGCCCGCGCCCGACCGCGCCGTGACGCGCAGCTCGGCGTTGGTCGTCCACAGGATCGCGGGGACCTGTTCGACCATCAAGGCGAGACGCGCCACGCTCTCGGCCTCGCGCGACGGCGTGGTCCGGCGGTCCGGGTCGCCGAGCAACCCGATGCACACTCCCGCCAGCTCGAGCGTCATGCGCTCCCGCCCCCGCCGCTCAACGCCGGGGGGAGGCGGTCGCGGCAGCTCGCGGCGGATCGGTGCGATGCACCAGCGCTGCTCTTCGAGTCGGCATGCCACCCAGCGATGGGGCGCGGCGGGTGCCCCCGGCAACTTGCCCAGCTCGCGCAGCCTTGCCTCCAGCTCGTCGACCGCGGGGACAAGGTCCTCGGAACTCGCGGCCAGAAGATGGAGTCGCCCGTGCGCGTCGGCTTTCCATATACCTACCGCTCGCCCCTCGAGCGCGATGGCCGCCCGCCGCAAGACCTCCTGCCATAACCGCTCCGGCCCCCTCGAAAGCGTGCGGCTCATGGACACACGGGGAACCGGATCCGGATCGCGCGGGATGCTTCCATCCCGCCGGCGGCGGTCATGCGGCGGCAACTGGTCTGCGCAACGGACTCACCATGCGCTAATGCCCTCCCTTACGGTGGGGCTGCGAGCGACACGCCAGCGCAGACACCGGGTCGGCTTGAGGGCGTTGACCCAGACACTGTGACGTTGCGAGCAAGACACGTGTGTGTCAACTGTCGTAGAAGCGCCATACGGCGGGAGTGATGAAGGGGGGGCGGGTTGTCCGGGACGATGGAGTGACGTGGTAGAGCAGAGCGCGACGCCGAAGACCGGCGCCGCGCCCACGATACCGTAAAGCCGTTCCGTAGTTACTGCACTCGTACCAGCGTGCCGCGAATCTCTCCACCCGTGTGCGCCTTCGTGTGGATGTTCACGTAACTCCGACCCGCTCGAATAATCCCTAGGATGGAGTCGGCCGGAGGGGCCGGTACGTTGGATCCCTGCGTTGCAGTCCCTGTGAAACCGGGGCCGGTCGCGGGGGGCGCGAAGTTTACCTGCACATTCCCCGCTACCGAATCGGCCGCGCGGCGATGGATATGCCCTAAGATGATGCTGTCGATCGGTGTGTCGATGTCGACCTTCCAGGTGATCACGTTACCCAGGATCGTTACGATGGCGTGTCCCGTCGCGGTCGTTGTGACCGGCGTCGGCGCTTCATTCGCCCCGTTCAGGGTGGCCGTGTAGACCTCCAATCCGGCGGGAATCCCGGTCGTGTTGTCATCGCTGCAAGCAACGCCGATCAGAGAAATCGTTGCAAACATCGCCAATGCTCGCGATACGTGCATACCTAATCCTCCTTAGACAGCTAATTACAGGTGATACCGCACAAAGCTTCGGAACCGAATTCGCCCTCCTTTTCAGACGGATGAGGGTTATTGAACCTCGATTTTCCCGGTCATGAAGGGATGCGGGGTGCAGTGATACGGGAATCCACCCGCCGCCGGGAAAGTGTGAGAAAAGCGTGCGCCGGGGTTTAAGTCTGGCGAATTCCACACCGCGCTGTCCGATGTCGTGGTGTGCGGCTCCTGGCCGACATCTTCGCAATTCACCCACGTGACCGTGGCGCCCACCGGGACGGCGAGTGAATCGGGATGGAACGCGAAGTCACGGATCGCAACGACGTAGTGCATCGAATCGATCACGGTGACGGGCACGGTGCACTCGGCGGCGCTGGCAACGGGACCCGCGCCGCGCTCCGAGAAGCATGCCAGTGCCGTCGCGCTTCCCGCGGCGCAGCCGAGGACGAGCGCCAGAGCTTTACGAGTGCGAGTCATAGGTCACCTCACCACCACGACGGCGTTCATGAACGGATGCGGCGTGCAGTGGAAGGCGAACTCGCCCGGCTGCGTGAACGTGTGCGTCCACGTCTTCCCCGGCTCGATCGGCCCCGAATCCCAGGATCCATCATCGGCGGTGATCGTGTGGACGAGCTGATCGTTGTTGGTCCAGCGCACGGCGGTGCCGGCCGCGATCTCGATGCGGTTCGGTGAAAAGGCCATGGTTCGCATTTCAGCCTTTGCCGCCCCTTCGCCGCCCCTCGCCGCCGCTTCATTTACCGCCCTCGCCCGCTTCCCGAAGTATCGGCTCAACGTGAAAGGAATCGTAAACTCAAACCCGCCGCGGACTCGGTCGATGCCCCGGGACGCGCCCTGCAGCGTGGCGGTGTTGGTGTTCGTGACTTGCAGCGACAGCGTGTGCGGCGTGTAGGGAATCGCGATCTGCAGCCCCGCGCCCCAGGCCAGTTTCTCGTTGGGCCGCCGGTCGATCAGCGTGGTAGCGTCGCCCGCAAGGGCAAACCAGCGATTGAGCCGTAGGACGGCACCGCCTCCGACGGCGAAGCGGGAGGTATCGCTGTGATAGCCATTGGAAAAGAATTGCCCGACCGCCATCAACCGGACGCGGCCCTGTGACCGGCCAACGGTAAGCTCCGCATCAAAGCTCTCTGCGGCCTGGTTATAACCGACCTGCAAGGCGCGTTCATTGATGAGCCATGCGGGAGTGTCTACGCCTCTCACCTTGCCGCGTTCTGCCCACCGCACGAACGCTTCCCATTCGTTGGGGAAAGCGGCTGCGACGTCGGACGAGGTGGCGTAGTTGAAACCGATGAGGAGCGGAACGGGCAGCTGGTAGGCGAGGAGAAATGTCGGCGAATTCGTGACTTTGCGGAGCGGGGCGTCACCCACTCCGAATCGGTGCACGAAGTTGAACTGCAGCGTGCCGTGCGCGCCCAGCCAGCCACCCGATAGGTTGGGTGGCCGATCGAGCACGGATTGGCACAAGGCTACATCAGCGACTCCAAGCGAGACGGATAGGGCGCAGGTGACGTACACTGCGATCTGACCGGGCAGACGCAATCTGGCCTCCTCATGAGAGTGATGCAGCCTCGAGGCGGCGCAGCGCCGCCTCTTTGCCGACGACCGACAGCAGTTCGTTCACGGGTTCCGACACCGTTCCTCCGGTCAGCGCGATGCGGATCGGCTGAAAGATTTTTCCCGCCGGCACGTTGCGCTGCTCGGCGAGATTGCGCAACACTTTCTCGAGACTCTCCGGCGTCCAGTCCGGCACGTTCTTCAGGGCCACGACACTGGCCGCGAGCGACGCTTGATAGGCGGCCGTGTCTTTGGCGATTTCCTGTTTGGCCTTCTCGTCGAACGTAACGAATTTGCCGTCGAGCCGCACCGCCACCTGACGCGCCACGTCGAGCGTCGTGCGCGAGCGGGTCTTCACGGCGGTGATCGCCTTCAGGAGCGCGTCGTGGTTGCCATTGATACCCAGCTTGGCCAGCTCCGGTTGCACGAGCGGCAACAGCTCATCGGCCGATTTTGCCGAGAGGTACTGCCCGTTCATCCACTCGAGCTTCGTCGTATCGAAGACGGAGGGCTTCTTGAGGATACCGTCGAGCGAAAAGAGATTGCGCAATTCCTCTTTGCTCATGATCTCGCGATCGCCGCCCGGACTCCATCCAAGCAGCGCGAGAAAATTGCGCATCGCCTCTGGGAGAATACCCAGGTGTTGATAGTCTGCAACAGCGGTCGCGCCGTGCCGTTTGGAGAGTTTCTTTCCGTCGGGGCCGTGGATCATCGGCACATGCCCAAAAATTGGGGGCTCCGCACCGAGGGCCCGGTAGACCGCGAGCTGCTTGGGAGTGTTGGAAATGTGATCATCGCCACGCACCACGTGCGTTACGTGCATGTCGATGTCGTCGACGACCACGGCAAAGTTGTAAAGCGGCGAGCGATCCGACCGCAAAATCACAAAATCACGAATATCCTCACCCTTGAAACTGATGCGTCCGTGCACCGCATCGTCCCACGACAGCTCACCCGGCGGGACGCGCAGCCGGATCGCGTCCTGCTCCATGTAGGCTTTCCCCTCTTTGAGCAGCGTGTCGGCGACCTGCTCGTGGCGGGCGAGGCGGGCACCCTGGAAGACCGGTGGCTCGTCCCAATCGAGGCCGAGCCATTTGAGGCCGTCGAGGATGACCTGGGTGTTTTCGTCGGTGGAACGGGCCTTATCCGTGTCCTCAATGCGCAGCAGAAACTTCCCGCCCTCGCGGCGGGCGAAGAGCCAGTTGAACAGGGCTGTGCGGGCGCCCCCGACGTGGAGGTAACCGGTGGGTGAGGGGGCAAAACGGACGCGGATGGCCATTGGGAATAATACGACCATCACGAAACCTTTGGGAATTCTTCATGATGAGAGAGCCATTGTGGCGAATCCATTTCCGCGAGGTTTCGATGCGGCATAGCCTGCTGCTCCTGTTCGCACTGACGATCCCTTCCATGGCGAGGGCGGGCGTTTCGGATTGGGTCCGGAGCTATGAAGCGTCGTATGCTGCAGCCCATCGCGGCATTCCGAGCTTTTCGCGCCAGACGGGTCTCGCGTGCAACGTCTGCCACACCGCCTTTCCGATGCTCACGGCCTTCGGCCGGCAGTTCAAGCTCAATGCCTACACGCTGACCGGATTACAGACCATCGGGCCTGCTGAGACGACCCCATCGCCGCTCAAGATCAACCTCATTCCCCCGGTCTCGACGATGTTGCAGATGTCCTTCACCCAGACATCGACAGCCCAGCCCGGGACACAGAATGGCAACGTCGAGTTCCCTCAGGAACTGAGCGTCTTTTTCGGTGAGGCGATCTCGCCGCGCCTCGGCACGTTTATCCAGATCACCTACGACGGTGCGGAGGGAACGCTGGGGGTCGACAACATCGATCTCCGGTATGCGAACCACGGGAAGCTTTTCTCCAAGCGGACGATCTACGGCGTCACGGTCAACAACAGCCCGACGGTGCAGGATGTGTGGAACTCGACGCCGGTCTGGGGATTTCCGTTCGGCTCATCGGGTGTCGCCCCCACGCCAACCGGATCGCCGCTGCTGAATGAAGGATTGGCGCAGAGCGTTGCCGGGATCGGAGCGTACGCGTTGTGGGATGAGCATCTGTACGGCGAGCTGTCGGTCTATCGTTCTTCGCCCCAAGGTGGCGCACATCCGCCGGACGCGTCTTCGACGGGAACGACCAAGGGCGTGACGCCGTATTGGCGGTTCGCCTACCAGCGGACCTTTGGGACGCAATACGTCGAGTTGGGGACTTTCGGCCTGGCCTCGCGGTTGTACCCCACCGGGGTGACGGGACCCACCGATCGCTTCAGCGACGTCGGAGCGGATGTGCAGTACGAGCGTCACGCGGGACGAAAGGGGCTTGGGACGTTCGTCGTCCACGCGAGTTACGTCCATGAGCAACAGACGCTCGATGCCACGTTTGGCGGTGGTGCGTCCGCGAATGCCAAGAACACGCTGAACACGGTGCGCGCTGATGCGGCGTGGTTGACGCCCTCGCGCTGGGGCGGCTCGCTCGGCGTCTTCGGCACGACCGGCAGCGCCGACACGCTGCTGTATGCCCCGGGGGCCGTCACGGGCAACGCGACCGGAAAACCCAACAGCAACGGTGTGATCGCCGAAGTGCAATTCATGCCGTGGATCAACACGCGGTTTTCGCTGCAGTATGTCGCGTATCAGAAGTTCAACGGCGGGACGAGCAACTACGACGGCGCGGGCCGCAGCGCGTCGGACAACAACACGCTCTATTTGCTGGCGTGGTTGATGTTCTAGGAGTGCTAAGAGAATGTCCAATGATCATTGATCAATGATCATTGGACATTCTTTAGCACGGAGGAGGGGGGATTCGAACCCCCGATAGGGTTTTAAAGCCCTATAACGGTTTAGCAAACCGCCGCCTTCAGCCACTCGGCCACCCCTCCAAC